>Ga0068863_100000616_pt1 | contig 36095 bp, 29 predicted proteins | sample KBSSwiS62_FD_66596 | JGI IMG/M metagenome (GOLD analysis project Ga0068863, IMG submission 66596) | Switchgrass rhizosphere microbial communities from Kellogg Biological Station, Michigan, USA - KBS Switchgrass S6-2 | ecosystem: Host-associated > Plants > Roots > Rhizosphere > Soil ... | reverse complement strand
AGCAGGTCCGCGGCCTCCATAAGCGCGACGTCGAGCGTTACCGAGCCGACATAATCCAGGTCGGCCTGCGTCACCGTCGCGCGGTGGATCTTCGATTTCATCATGATCCGCATCACGGAAATGGCTCCTCGGGGTTAGCAGCGGCGGGCCGTTACAAGATTTGCATCCGTTCGTCGAGAATCAATGCTGCACTGCAGTAACGCAGTTGCAGCATGCGGTGCGAATTCCCAAATCATGGTCTGGGATTGTGGCGCCGATTGCGAACTGGCAAATGGTGGTTTCCGGTAACTATCTGGAAACTAATCATTTTCCTAAATGGCACGGCTCTTGCTGGGGAAGAGGCACTAACTTTAAGTACGGAGTGAAGTGATGAAAGCGCAGGAAAATCAGGTCGCCCTTCCGCTGCGGTCGCACACGATTCTCGGCGTCTGCGAAGCGATCGGCGAAGATTTCGGGTTCAATCCCGTCCTCCTCCGCATTCCGCTTGCCGCTTCGGTGATCTGGAACCCGGCCATCGCAATCGCGGCTTACCTGGTCCTGGGTATTGTCGTCCTGGCGTCGCGCCTGCTCTTCCCGAAAGTGACCAATCACGAGGACGTGGTGAAGGTCGAACCCGCCGCCGCCAACGAGCAGCGGGAACTGGCCAAGGCTGCTTAAGGCTTAGAACTCGCCGCGCGCTTCGGCGCGGGCCTCGAGAAGATCGAACAATGCGCGGTGCTGGAGCAACAGCTGCTCGCCTCCGAATGCAAGCGCGCGGGAGCTGGCAGGTGCCTCGGCACCGCCTTCGATGATCGCCACGATCGACGCTTCATCGGGAAGCGAGGGAGCGGGCGATTCCGTTCCCGCACGAGCCGCAGCTCGATCGAGCAGCCGACGGATCGGCCACCAATCGCCAACCAGCGCCGTTGCCGCGCCGAGCGCGCAGCCGTTTCGTTCCGACATCGCCAGGGTTTCGAGGGCATGGCGTGCGGCCACAAGGCTGGATTCCGTTTCTGCTGCACCAGGAGTGCTTGGAAGCGGTCCAACTGCTGAGGTCAGCCGGACGAGGAAAAGCCGCTCGCGCTCGAAACCTTCCGATGCCCGAACCAGCCAATCCTGCACCGGACCTTTCGGGCAGCGCTGCAAAGCCAGCTCGATCAAGCCAGGGTAACGACCATGGAGGCTGCACAGCAGGTGCACGGCATCGGCAATGTCACGGCCGGAATGGCGGCCGGACGCTTCGAGCAAGGAATTGAGATAGGAATGGCGAGCGCAACCCTCGCGCGCAACGCGCGAAAGCTGTGCTTCGGCAACGCTGACCGGTTGGTGGCCGACGGACCGATTAATCGCCATTCGTCTCCCCTCGTCCTGAATTCGGGCGAAGCCTATTGAGGTGGTCCTAACGCAAGGGCGTAAAGACGAGGTTTATGCACGGGTAAGCTTTCGGGAACCCTGTTCGTTTGCTGGTCACCGCGCTGTATCAATCGTCGCGGTACGCCAGCTCGAAATTCCCCCAGCGGCGGCCCTTGATCCACAACGGAACGAAGACGTTCTTCACCGGAATATATTTGTCGCCGAGCTCCATGCGGTAGGTCGCGAGCGTGGCGGGCCGTTCGCTTGCCAAAGCCATGCGCGTCGTATCGTCGATCAGGATCCGCCGGTTGCGGCTGTGCTCGTCGTTCCAGATCGGATCCGGCCCCTGCGGGTGGCTGCGCTCCGACAGGTGAGTCGGAAGGTAGCCGTTCATGTCTCCGATCGCCGAACCGATGATGCGATTGTCGGCGGCCTTCGTCCGGTCGAGGATCGGGCGGACGAGACGGTCCGCCGCGTCGTTGAAGCGGACATCATATTGGACCGGATTGGTGCCTTCGATGACCTTGTAATCGCGGTCGAAAACGTCCTCGAGGCTGATCTCACCCTCGGCGATCGATCGCTCAATGGCTGCCTGGATCTGGCGGCAGGTTTCCTGAGCCTTCAGAATGAACGGCGTGTCGTCGATCTCGGCGCCAGAATTGGCGAGCGTGTCGAGCATCGTGTTCGACAGCATCTCCAGATGCGCGAGACGCTTTTGAGCAGTCAGCAGCTCGCTTCCGTTCTCGCGGGCATCGCCAGCGAAGTCGGTCAGACCGGCCTTCACCCGGTCCACGCTCGTCTGGATCATGCTGGTGGAATGAGCGATGCCCTCCGTCTGGCGATCTACCATTCCAACGATTTCGGAAACCTCGCGCACCGTCTCGCTGATGGTAATGAAACCGCCCTGGGCAGCGCGGCTTCGCTCGACACCCGTCTTGATCTCGGTCGTGACGGCGCCCGCCTCACGTGTCAGCTCTCCGATTGTGGAGGCAATCTGGCTGGTCGCTGCGCGCGTATCGTGCGCTAGCTTTTTCACTTCCGCCGCGACGACCGCGAAGCTTCTGCCCGCATCGCCGGCACGGGCGGCCTCGATCGTGGCATTGAGCGCCAGCATGTTCGTCTTGCGCGCGATCGTCTCGATCGTCGAAGAAACCGTTTGAACCTGATTCATTGCGGAAGCGAAGCCGGCCATCCGCTCGCCCAGCTGGACGATGAGGTCGGTCAGACCCTTGAAGCCGTCGATCGTTCCTTCGATCGCCTCCCGCCCCGCCTCGAGCTTGGCCTTGGCCTGCTCTGAAAGAAGCCGCGCTTCATCCGTGGAGTCCGAGACTCGCGCCTGATCCCCCATGAGGCGGGTCGTCACTTCCTCGAGCTGATCGAGCATCTTCAAATGCTCGCCGATGCGCTCTCCGACGCCTTTCACATAGCCGGCGACGTCGCTGCATTCCATCGACAGCGAGCCGCAATCCCGCGCCACCGCACGAATGGCGTTTTCCGTGACTTGCTCGATCCCCTGCGTTGCCATTGGCGGCGCGCTCCCAGTCAAAGACGTGGAGCGTGGATAGGCATCAACCTCCTACTTCTTCGTTAACCACGCTTGGGAGGGACGGTGTCGATCGAATGCGGCGGAATCAGTTGCCGCTGGTCGAGCCCTTCTTGCCCTGGATGTCCTCGAAATCCGCTTTCATGGCATCCGACTGCTTCGCCCATTCCGTCGGGGTCATGCAGGTCCGTTCGTATCCGGACAGCGTGCCGGTCTTCACGACCTTCTTGCAGACCACCTTCTCGGGCACTGCATTCGAGCTTACCGCCGTCGGAGCCGCGAGCTGCGTCGTGCTGTTGGGAAGCTTCCAGGTGATGACGCCCTCGGAGGTCCTGGTCTGCGATCCGGAGAGATTCGGGTCCGGCTTGAAGACCGCATTCAAGGTCACGAGCTTGCAGGTTTCCTCGTCGAGGAGCGGATGGCCGCTGCTCTTCGTCACCTGGCAATTCGTGACGTCACCCTTGCTGTCGAGGGTGACGAGAAAGCCGACGACGCCTTCTTCACGTGCCTTCAGGGCGCGCGGCGGATAGAGCTTCAGGAAGACGTTCCACATGGAATCGTTCTTCGCGGCCTGGCTTTGTGCCGACACCGGCGCGGCGGCGGCAAGCAGGGCCGCTCCAGCGATCAACTTGCGAACGATCATTCTGTTCTCCGCAATTCAAAATCTCTAAATCGCCAATGGCTCGCAAGCATCCCTCACGCAAGCCTGCCCTTCCAAGCAAGGCCTCATGCCGATTCCCAAGGCTCAGTTGCCGTGGGTCGAGCCCTTCTTTCCCTGCATGTCGTAATAGACATCCTTCATGTCATCAGACTGCTTCGCCCATTCCCTCGGCGTCATGCAGATGCGCTCATAGCCCGACAGAGTGCCCATCTTGAGGTTCTTCTTGCAGACAACTCTCTCCGGCCCAGCGGTTGAAACGACGATGGGCGCGGGCGGAGCGAGGACCGTGTTCGACGCCGGGAGCTTCCAGGCGATCATGCCCTCGTGGCTCCTCGACTGCGAGGGGCTGAGCCCCGGATCGGCGTTGAACACCGCATTCATCGTGACGATCTTGCAGGTTTCCTCGTCGAGCAATGGATGGCCGCTGCTATGGGTGACCCGGCAGTCGGTGACGGCGCCGCGATTATCGAGCGTCACGACGAAGCCGACTGCGCCCTCTTCATGCGCCGCGAGCGCCCGGGGCGGATAGAGCTTTTCGAATATCTGCCAGTTTATCGCATTTCGCGCGGCCGCCTCGGTGGGCGTTTCGGCGAATGCAGGAACCGCGGCCAGCAAGCCGGCGGCAAGGATCAAAGATCGGACAGCCATTTCCATACTCCGCAACACAATTGTTAGTTCACAAAGACTTACATTGGCATTCGCTTAAATTGTATCAGCAGCCGTTCGGATTCATGAGTCAATGGCCCGCGGTAAAGCCCTTCTTCCCCTGTACGTCGTTCCACATCTCCTTCGCATCGTCCGATTGGCGATTCCACTCGCGCTGAGTGAGGCAATATCGTTCCGACCCCGCGAGCGTCCCCGTCTTCACATTCTTCTTGCAGATGATCTTTTCGGGGGCACCTGTTGTGGCGACTTTTGTCGGCGCCTGAAGCGATGTCGTACTCTCCGGCAACTTCCAAGTAATGATGCCTTCGTGAGTCCTCGTCTGCGATTGGCTAATCCCAGGATCCGCGTTGAACTGGGCGTGCAGAGTGATGATCTTGCAGGTCTCCTCGTCGAGCACGGGGTGACCGCTGCTGTGCGTCACCTGGCAATTCGTGACATCCCCTTTGCTATCGAGCGTGACGAGGAACGCGACGGCGCCCTCTTCATGTGCCTGGATAGCCCTCTTCGGATAGAGCTTTTGAAAGACGTCCCAGTTGATCGCGTTTCGAGCCGCCGGGGATTCTGGTGACGGGACCTCGGCAAGTCCCGGGCGCGCCACGGTTATCAAACCGGCTGCGATGACCGAAAGGCGAACGTGCATCTTCAACCTCCCGAAGGGACCGACTCAGTGCGGCGGACCCGGGCCGCGCGCATCCATGGAGCGGCCCAAGGTGCTGTCGTGATCGCCGATACTGATGGTGTTTGATGAACCCTTTCTGCCCTGCATGTCGTCATAGACCTGCTTCATATCGTCAGACTGCTTGGCCCAGTCGGTTGGGGTCATGCAAATGCGTTCGTAGCTCGAAAGCGTGCCCATCCTCAGGTTTTTCTTGCAAACGGTCTTTTCTGGCCCCTGACTGACGACGACGATCGGTTCAGGCGGGGCCAGCACCGTTGCGGATGCAGGCAGCTTCCACGTGATCAGGCCCTCATGCGTCCTTGTCTGTGAGGGGCTTAGTCCCGGATCCGCATTGAACTGAGCATTCAAGGTGACGACCTTGCACGTCTCTTCGTCCAGCAACGGATGGCCGCTGCTGTGCGTGACCTGGCAGTTGGTAACGTCGCCCCGGTTGTCGAGCCTGACGACGAAGCCGACCGCGCCTTCCTCATGGGCCAGCAAGGCGCGAGGCGGATAGAGCTTCTGGAACACGTCCCAATTGATCGCGTCGCGCGCGGCCTTGGTTTGCGGATCCTGAGCGAACGCGGGGACTGCCATGATGATCGTAGCGGCTCCGATCAATCGAAGAGCGACCATGGCTACCTCAGTGGCGGCTTGGGGTGCGTGTTGACGAACATGCCGACTGTCGTGTCGTCGCAATTGACGCCGCCGTTGCACATCTGTTCGGTGGTGGCGCCTTTCTTTCCCTGCATGTCTTCATAGACTTGCTTCATGTCGTCCGACTGCCTCGCCCATTCGGTGGGGGTCATGCAGATTCGTTCGACGCCGGCAATGGAGCCCATCCGGGCGTTCTTCTTGCAGATCTGCTTCTCTGGCTTGTCCTTGCCGGTGAGGAGGATGGGCTTGATCGGCTCGGGCGTGCGACCGGGAATCGTCCAGTTGACCACGCCTTCGGTGGTCTGCTTCGCGATATGGCCGTCCGCGTCTCGGGCGGAATTGAAAACCGCATATTGAACGATCAGCTGGCAGGTTTCCGCATCGAGCAATGGATGACCGCTGCCATGCGTCACTTCGCAGCTGGTCGGATGCGCATCCTTGTCCAGCGAAACGACGAAAAAGACGGCACCCTGCTCGCCGGCCGCGAGCGCACGCGGCGGATAGTTCTTGAAGACGATTTCACTGAGCTGGCGCTTCTGCTCCGCCTTGGACGCCTGATCGGCGGCGAACGCCGGCTGCGCGAGGATGGTCGCTGCTGCGAGTAGAAAAATGCCCCGAACCATATCGACAGCCTCCTCATGGAAGGCAGACACTATACTTCATTTTTCGGGGATTTTCGCCGATAATTTCGTGATCGGGTGCTGATCGAACCTTCGGATGTTCGCTCACTCAGCGCGGGTAGATTCCTCCCGGTTCAGGAACCATGCTAACCTCCGTGGCTCGAGCCCTTCTTCCCTTGGACGTCGCCCCACATTTCGTTCCCTTGGTCGGACTGAAGATTCCAGTCGCTCTGCGTCATGCAGGTCCGCTCGTACCCGGCCAGCGTTCCAGTCTTCAAAACCTTCTTGCAGATCACAGGGTCCGGCGCATCGACCGCTGCCACCGCTCTTGGGGCCTGGAGCAATGCAGTGCTATTGGGAAGCTTCCAGGTGATCACCCCTTCACGAGTCCGGGTTTGCGAATCGCCGAGTCCTGGCTCCGGCTTGAACTGGGCGTTGAGAGTGATGATCTTGCAGGTCTCGGCATCGAGCAATGGATGGCCGCTGCTGTGCGTGACCTGGCAATTGGCGACGTCGCCTTTCTTGTCGATGGCGACCTTGAAAGCCACTGCGCCCTCTTCATGCGCTTTAATCGCTCTTGCCGGGTAAAGCTTTTGCAGGATGTTCCAGTTTTCTGTGTTTCGAGCTGCGGCTGCCTGGGGAGTTTCGCCAAAGGCGGGGGCGGTCGCCAAGACAGCAGTGATCATGATTGCAGTTCTTGCGTCCATTCCCTGTTACCTCGGCAGCGCAACTCACCTGCCAATGAGACCCAAGGTGGTGTCACAGGCGCCGGTTGTACAAAGAGTTCTCGTTGAGCCCTTCTTTCCCTGAACGTCGGCCCACACTTCCTTCGCGTTGTCCGACTGCCGAGCCCATTCGGTCGGCGTCAGGCAGGTCCTCTCGAATCCTGCGAGCGTGCCGACGCGGACGGTCTTCCGGCATTCGACTTTCTCGGGTGCCGCATTCGCGACGGGTTTGGGCGGCGCCAGCACAGTCGCGGACTCAGGCAGCTTCCAGGCAATCATTCCTTCGCGGGTCCGCTTTTGCGATGGGCTGAGATCGGGCTCCGGGCTGAACACCGCGTTCAAGGTCACGACCTTGCACGTCTCTTCATCGAGCAAGGCGTGGCCGCTGCTGTGCGTCACCCGGCAGTCGGTGACATCGCCTCCCTTGTCGATCGTGACGATGAAACCGACTGCTCCCTCCTCATGCGCGGCGACCGCCTTTTCCGGATAGAGCTTTTGAAAAGCCTGCCAGTTCACCGCGTTTCGGGCCGCCGTTGCTTCAGGGGTCTCGGCATAGACGGGAACAGCCGCAATCAAGCCTGCGGCAAATAAAAAAGCTCGACCGGACAATGCTCTCTCCGCCACTTGGGTGCGCGTGACCTCATGATGGCGACAAGCCGCTCATCGAAAAGGACCAATCGGAGCGAGTTTGGGGGACCAAGCCGCCGGCGGAATGATCGTCAGTAGCGGAGGAAGGGCTTTCGTGCTTGTTCCCAATCCCGCTCATCGGACATCGTCAGCGCATCGAAATCCGCCGGGGAAGCGTCGGGATCGTCGACCCATTCGCGTAGCAACGGCGAGCCGTTGATGACGTCGATCGCGAGTTTGTCGAACACATATTCGTACGGAAAGTCGCGCCACAGCGGATAATCCGGGTACAGCCGGCGGATCGCCTTGAATGCCAGCGCCTGCAGACGCCACGGCCTGAAGGCCTCGTGGTCGTAGAAATGCCCCTCCGCATGGATGAACAAACCGCGGCACATCTCGCCGACATGCTTGTGGAACGTCGGCTGGAATGTGACGTCACGCAGCTTGCATCCGGCGAGCCAATCGGGCGCGAGCTTCTGCATCTCCGCCATGATTTTGAAGGGATCGATGTCCGGCGCTCCGAACAGCTCGAGCGCTCGGGTGGTACCCCTGCCCTCGCTGAGCGTAGTGCCCTCGAGCATGACGGTCCCGGCATAAGCGCGCGCCATGTTGAGGTTCGCCGCATTCGGGCTGGGATTGATCCAGACGCGCTCGGGCGGCCAGCCGAAGCCCGGCGCCAGGCCTGGACTCCAGCCTTCCATCTCGATGACCCGATAATCGACGTCGAGATTGAACTGATGGATGAACCACAGGCCGAGCTCACCAAGCGTCAGTCCGTGGCGCATCGGGATCGGTCCCGCTCCCACGAAGCTTTCCCAGCCCGGCCGCAACGTCAGCCCCTCGATCGGGCGGCCAGCCGGGTTGGGGCGGTCGAGAACCCAGACGCTCTTGCCATGCTCGGCCGCAGCCTCAAGCACGTAAAGCAAGGTCGTGATGAAGGTATAGATCCGGCAGCCAAGGTCCTGCAGGTCGATGAGGATCGTGTCGAACGTGCCCATCGACTGACCGGTCGGACGGCGGACCTCGCCGTAAAGGCTGAACACCGGAATCTGGTGCACCGGATCGGTGAAGTCGTCGGACTCCACCATATTGTCCTGCTTGTCTCCCCTGAGGCCATGCTGCGGACCGAACGCTGCCGTCATCCGAAGGCCAGTCGCCGCAAGTGCGTCGAGGCTGTGAGTCAGGTCGCGAGTCACGGACGCAGGATGGGCGAGCAGCGCCACCCGCCTGCCTTCGAGAGGGCTGCGAAGCTCCGGCTCGGCAAGAAGCCGATCGATACCGAACAAGGTCATGGGAAGCTGATTAGGGAAGGTGAGCGGCGAAGCAAGCGGCGTCGTGGAAGTCCGGCTTGTCGCCCGGCGCGTGCGCCAACGCCCAATAGGATTTGGTCCCGTCGCGCTCCTCGAGGATCGCGGACAGGCCGAGCGCCCAGACGGCGTCGGCGTCCACCGATATGGTCGCTCCGAGCGCCCACCAGGTGAGATTATCCTCGATCCGGATATATGGCGCGGCAACGTCGGACTCGGTCCTGCCCTCACGGTGGCTGGTGAAATCGTACGCCGCCCATTCGCCCGACGGAGCGAAATTCCACTCCTGATAGGAGTCCATGCCGGGAATCCGCAGAAAGGCCTCGAAGCAAGTCGCTTCCCAAAGATTTTCGGCGCGCTGAGGCTCTTCCAGAGGCTCGGGAATCACAAAACGATCTGCCGGGGCGCCAATGCAGAACCAGATGTTGGTCGTCGCCTTCGCGCCGAAGGCGCCCGAATGGTCGACGTTGACCCATACCTTGAACGGCGGGCCCGACGGCGGCGTATCCGGATGCGGCACAAGATTGAGCTGCATTGCGACTCATGTAGCAGGGTCAGGTTAACGAGGCTAAGCGGCACTTATGACATCGTACAATTCCTCTCTTCTGAAGCTGCTCGAGGAGCGCGGCTACATTCATCAGGTTACCGATGCGGAAGCGCTCGACGCGCTCGCGCAGAAGGAGGTGGTTAGCGCCTATGTTGGCTTCGACGCGACGGCTCCGAGCCTTCACGTCGGCAATCTCGTCTCGATCATGTTGCTGCGCCGCCTTCAGCAGGCAGGGCATCGCCCGATCGTGCTGATGGGCGGCGGGACGACCAAGGTCGGTGATCCAAGCGGCAAGGACGAGAGCCGCAAATTGCTGACCTCCGACGTGATCGATTCGAACATCGCAAGCATCCGGCGCGTGTTCGGGCAGTTCCTGAAGTTTGGCGAGGGCCCGCAAGATGCGATCATGGTCAACAACGCCGACTGGCTCGACAAGCTCGAATATATCAACTTCCTCCGCGACGTCGGCCCGCATTTCACCATCAACCGAATGCTGACCTTCGACAGCGTCAGGCTGAGGCTCGACCGCGAGCAACCGCTGACTTTCCTCGAATTCAACTACATGATCCTCCAGGCCTACGACTTCCTGGAGCTGTCGCGACGCGCCGGCTGCCGGGCGCAGTTCGGCGGATCCGACCAGTGGGGCAATATCGTCAACGGCATGGAGCTCGCACGCCGGATCGATGGCCGTGAGCTGTTTGGCGTCACGACGCCACTGATCACGACCGCCGACGGCACGAAGATGGGCAAGACCGCCCAAGGCGCCGTCTGGCTCGATGCGGAGATGCTGAGCCCTTACGATTATTGGCAGTTCTGGCGGAACACACAGGATGCGGACGTCGGCAGGTTCCTGAAGTTGTTCACCGATCTTTCGCTTGAAGAAATCGGCAAGCTCGAAAGCCTGTCGGGTGCTGAGATCAACCAGGCCAAGATCGTCTTGGCAACCGAAGCGACGGCGATGTTGCACGGTCGCGAGGCGGCGAAGGCGGCGGAAGCGACGGCACGAGAGACGTTTGCAGGCGGCGGTGCGGGAGAAAGCCTCCCCACCCTGAACATTGGCAATGGCGTTACCATCCTGGGAGCGCTGACCGGATTGGGCTTCTGCGCATCCAACGGCGAAGCGAAGCGCAAGATCGCCGAAGGCGCAGTCCGGCTCGACGATGTAACCGTGAACGATCCAGGCTTGCTGCTCACCCCATCTGACGACGAGCCGCTGAAAGTCAGCCTTGGCAAGAAAAGGCACGGACTGCTGGTCCGCTAGCCGCTCCGTATCAGCCCGATCGCCTGATCGCGCTCGAACAGATAGAGGCAAATGCGCGCAGCCTGTCCGCGCGAACCTGAGAGGCCTCCGTCGCGGTCGAGCAGCAATTGCGCGTCGCTCTGCGCGATGGGTGCGAGCTTTTCGACATCCTCGGGCGTTGCAGCTCGGAACGCCTCCTCGCCGGACTGGCGGGTACCCAGGATCTCGCCGGGACCCCGCAGCCGCAGGTCCTCCTCGGCAATTCGGAAACCGTCGCTGGTCTCGCGCATCAATGCCAGGCGCGCCCGCCCGACCTCGGTCAAATTCTGGTGCCTGATCAGCAGGCAGGTGCTCTTTCCGGTGCCTCGCCCTACCCGGCCGCGCAGCTGGTGAAGCTGGGCGAGGCCGAAGCGCTCTGCGCCCTCGACGATCATCAAGGTCGCGTTGGGCACGTCGACCCCGACCTCGATCACGGTTGTGGCCACCAGGACCGCCAGTTCGCCGCCGGCGAAGCGCGCCATGACCGCGTCCTTTTCCGGACCCTTCATCCGGCCGTGGACCAACCCCACCCGGTCATCGCCGAAGCGCTGCTTAAGGACTCGCGCACGCTCCTCGGCGGCGGCCGCGTCCGTCTTCTCGCTTTCCTCGACCAGAGGACAGACCCAATAGGCCTGGCCCCCACCCGAAATGTGCCGCCCGAGCCCGTCGACGACCTCGGACAGGCGCTCCTCGCTGATCACCCGAGTTTCCACCGGGCTCCGGCCCGGCGGCATCTCATCGATGCGACTTACATCCATCTCCCCATATTGCGTCAGGGTCAGGGTGCGCGGGATGGGCGTCGCCGTCATGACGAGCAAGTGCGGTGGATGCTCGGACTTGGATGAGAGCAGCAGCCGTTGCGAGACGCCGAAACGATGCTGCTCGTCAATCACTGCGAGGCCTAGTTTCTTGTACGCCACCTTCTCCTGGAAGATCGCGTGGGTACCGACGAGAATGTCGATCGACCCATCGGCCAGCCCCATCAGCACGCTGTCCCGAGCACGGCCTTTCTCGCGGCCGGTGAGGATGGCGACACGGACTCCGATACTATCGAGCTGATTGAGCAATGTCGCATGATGTTGGCGAGCGAGGATTTCGGTCGGAGCGAGCAAGGCCGCCTGCGCGCCGGATTCGACGGCTGCGAGCATCGCCATCAGCGCGACCAATGTCTTTCCGGAACCGACGTCGCCCTGGAGGAGGCGAAGCATCGGTGCCGACTGTGACATGTCGCCGCGGATCTCCTCGATCACCCGCCGCTGGGCACCGGTCAGCTGGTATGGCAGCTTCAGCTTCGCAGTGAGCTCGCCGGTTCCGGCAAGCGGCTGCGTCCGGCGGCGGCGCTGGGATTGCCGAAGCAGCAACAGCGCCAGCTGGTTCGCGAAAATCTCATCATAGGCCAGCCGCTTGCGAGCGGCCTCTGCGCCGGGCTCACGATGGATCAGGGCCAGCGACGACCGCCAATCGTTCCAGCATTCCCGCGTCGCCAGGCCCGGCTCGATCCATTCGGATAGCTCAGGCGCGCGTTCCAGGGCTTCACGGGCAAGCTCGCCGAGGCGGCGATTGGTGAGGCCCTCGGTCAGCGGATAGACCGGTTCGCGCACCGCCGGCTGAGGCCCCTTCCCGGGTTCGCTGACCTCGGGATGGATGATCTGCCATTCATCGCCATAGGCCTCGAGCTTACCCGAGACGGTCCGGACCTGCCCCAATGGCAGGCTGCGTTTCGCCCAGCCCGGATTATTGAAATAGATGAGGCTGATCGTGTTGCCCTCTCCGTCCGAGGCAAAGACTCTCATCGGCCCGCGGCCCGACCGATTCTCGCGCGTGTCGATGGGCGTGAGGTCGAGGATCACGTTGCGGCCGAGCAATGCGGCAGAGGCGGCTGGCGCTCGAATGCGTTCGATCGCTCCCGTCGGCAAATGATAGAGGAGGTCGACGATCCTGGTGAGATCCAGCTTTTTCAGGAACTTGGCGACCTGCGGCCCCACGCCTTTCAGCGCCTCCACTTCCGTGAACAGCGGGTTGAGGATTTCGGGCCGCATGATTGATTGTTAGCGGCTGTTACGGCGCTCGCAATGACGCTCGATCATGACTACATGGCCCCGCATGCCCTCCGATCTGGAATTGAAGCGCCTCGCATGGCGCGCGCATCATCGCGGCACGAAGGAAGCCGACCTCATGATAGGTGGCTTCTTCGACGCCCATCATGCGGCCTGGGATCGCGATGAACGCGCGCAGTTCGAGGCGATTCTCGAGGAGCAGGATGTCGACATCATGGCTTGGGCATTAGGAACCGCGCAGCCGCCCGAGCGCTTCCAAGGTCCCATGATCGAAGCACTCCAGAAGCTCGATTACATCCGGATCGCGCGATGAGTGATCCGCTGCAGCGCGTACTGCGCGCCGACAAGCCCCTGACGCTTGCAAGCGTTCCGACGGGCTTCCTGCCGTGGCTCGCGGCCGATCTCGCGCGAGCGGCGCACGGATCGAGCAAGGGCTGCCGTGCCGTCGCGATAGTCGCCGACGAAGCGGCAATGCGCGCGCTTGTCGAGACGGTTCCGCTGTTCGCGCCGGAAGTCGATGTGCTGCCTCTCCCCGGCTGGGACTGTCTGCCGTACGACCGTGCCTCCCCTGCCCTTCGGGTCATGGCCGAGCGTCTCGCCAGCTTGAGCGCGCTCCAGGCGAAACGCGACAAGCCGCAGTTGCTCGTCGCGACCGCCAGCGCCGCCACCCAGCGGCTGCTGACTCCATTCCGGATTCGCCAGCTGACGCGCCGGATTGCCGAGGGAGAGCAGGTCGAGCGCGAAGCTCTGGTCCAGCAGCTGAACGCGCTGGGCTACCAGCGATCCGACACCGTCGCGGAGCACGGGGAATATGCGGTCCGCGGTTCGCTCATCGACCTTTTCCCCGCGGGCGAGGAAATGGCGCTCCGCCTCGATTTCTTCGGCGACGAGATCGACAGCATCCGCCGCTTCGACCCGCAAGACCAGCGCTCGACGGACAAGGCAAAGGCCTTCACCTTGATGCCCGCATCGGAAGCACTGCTTGATGACGAGGGGATCAAGCGCTTCCGCTCTCGCTACCGCGAAAAGTTCGGCGCGACGGCCACGCAGGACCCACTCTACCAGGCCCTGTCGGAAGGGCGCCGGATGGCGGGGATGGAGCATTGGCTCCCCCTGCTTGAAGAGCGGTTGGATACTTTGTTCGATCATCTGGACGAGAATGACATCGTCATCCGCGACGCGCCCGCGGACCAGGCGTTCGAAAGCCGGCGCGAGGCTATCGAGGATTATTACCAGAACCGCGTGCGCGCCAATGAGGGCGAGCCCGGGAGTTACCGTCCGTTGGAGCCGGATGCGCTCTACCTAGCAAAGGCCGAATGGGCCGGGTTCATGAACGACCGGCCGGTTCATCTGGCCTCGCATTTCCCCGAGCCGGAATCCGATCGGGTAATCGACTTCGGCGTGCAGGCGGCGCGCGACTTCGCGCCCGAGCGCGCCCAGCAGTCGAATGTCTACGAAGCCGTCGCCGCTCACGTCGCCAATCTGCGCCGAAGCGGCCACAAAGTCGTCCTTGCCAGCTACACGCGCGGTGCGCGCGAACGCCTGTCGGGTCTGCTCGAGGACCATGGTCTGAAGGCCCAGAAACTCGTCGATTCGTGGCAGGAAGCGTTGGGCAGCAAGTCGCAGCCATCACTGCTCGTCCTTCCGCTCGAGCATGGCTTCACCACGCAGGATGTCGCCGTCCTGACCGAGCAGGACATGCTCGGCGACCGCCTGGTCCGTCGCCGGAAGAAGCGAAAGGCCGCGGACGCATTCCTCCAGGAACTCGCGACCCTCTCACCGGGCGACCTGGTCGTTCATGCCGATCACGGCATCGGCCGTTACGAAGGACTGACTCAGATCCCCGTCAGCAAGGTCCCGCACGACTGCGTGGCGCTGGAATATGCGCGCGGCGACAAGCTCTACGTCCCGGTGGAGAATATCGAGCTGCTTACGCGCTACGGCAGCGAGAGCGAAGGCGTGGCCCTGGACAGCCTAGGCGGCGAGGCATGGCAGCGGCGCAAGTCGCGGATGAAGGAGCGGATCCGCGAGATTGCGGGCGAGCTGATCAAGGTCGCGGCGCTCCGGGCCACCCGGCCTGGGGTCGTGGCCGAACCAGACGGCAGTTATCCGGCCTTTGTCGACCGTTTCCCTTATGAAGAGACCGACGACCAGGAACGCGCGATCGAGGACGTCCTCCAGGATCTCGAGGCCGGCCGGCCGATGGATCGCCTGGTCTGCGGCGACGTCGGCTTCGGCAAGACGGAGGTCGCGCTTCGAGCCGCCTTCGTCATGGCCATGACGGGCCGGCAAGTCGCACTCATCTGCCCGACAACGCTGCTCGCGCGACAGCATTACAAGAATTTCGTGGAGCGCCTGCAGGGCTTCCCGCTGAATGTCGGGCGACTGTCGCGGCTGGTCCCCGCAGCCGAATCGAAGAAGACGAAGGAAGGCCTTGCCAACGGAACCGTCGACATTGTCATCGGAACCCACGCGCTTCTTGCCAAGAGCATCGAGTTCAAGCGTCTCGGTCTCGTCATCGTCGATGAGGAGCAGCATTTCGGAGTCACGCACAAGGAGCGGTTGAAGGCGCTGCGCGCGGACGTGCACGTGCTGACCCTGACGGCCACCCCCATTCCGCGCACCCTCCAGATGGCGATGAGCGGCCTTCGCGAGCTTTCGGTGATCCAGACCCCGCCGGTCGACCGGCTTGCAGTCAGGACCTATGTCACACCGTTCGACGGCATCGTCCTTCGCGAGGCTTTGCTCCGCGAACATTATCGCGGAGGGCAGAGCTTCTTCGTCGTCCCGCGGATCGCGGACCTTCCCGACATTGAAGAATGGCTGCGCGAGCAGGTCCCGGAAGTGAAGTTCGTCACCGCGCACGGCCAGATGAGCCCGGGACAGGTCGAGGAACGGATGAGCGCCTTCTACGACCGCAAATATGACGTCCTGCTTTCAACCACGATCGTCGAAAGCGGGCTAGACATCCCTACTGCCAATACACTGATCGTCCATCGCGCCGACCGCTTCGGCCTCGCCCAGCTGTACCAGCTCCGCGGGCGTGTCGGGCGAGCAAAGACTCGCGCCTATGCATATCTGACGATGCCGGCGACCCGTTCGATCACCGAGGCCGCGCAGAAGCGCCTGCAGGTGTTGGCGGAGCTGGATAATCTCGGCGCGGGCTTCCAGCTTGCGAGCCACGATCTCGACATCCGCGGCGCCGGAAACCTTCTTGGTGACGAGCAGTCGGGGCACATCAAGGAAGTCGGCTTCGAGCTTTACCAGTCGATGCTCGAGGACGCGATCGTCGAGATGAAGGCCGGCGGAATCCCGGCTCGCGAGGAATTCAGTCCGCAGATCAGCGTCGATGCGCCGATCATGATCCCGGAGGCTTATGTGCCGGACCTCGACCTCCGCATGGGGCTGTATCGGCGCCTTGGAGAGCTGGAGGACCGGCAGGCGATCGATGCTTTCGCCGCAGAGATGATCGACCGTTTCGGTGCACTGCCCGAGGAAACGGCGAACCTCATGAAGATCGTGGAGGTGAAGCTCAATTGTCGGGAAGCGTTCATTGCCAAGCTGGATATCGGTCCGCGCGGCGCGGTGGTGACGTTCGCGGATAGCGGCTTCCCCGACCTGCCCGGCCTGCTCGGCTATATCGACCGATTGAAGGGCACAGCAAAGCTTCGGCCCGACAGCAAGATGGTCGTCAGTCGCGACTGGCCAAATTCGGATGCGCGGCTCAACGGCGCGCTCCAGCTTTCGCGCGGGCTGGCGCGTGTTGCTGCAGCGGGCGAGAAGAAGAAAGCGGCTTAGATCTAAGCGGCCTCGGCGTTCGACGCTGCAACGAAGCGCATCAGCTCTTCGTGATTAAGCGCCCCGGCGCCGAGGAAGCCCTGGTAGAGGTCGCACCCCCATTCCGCGAGCAGCGCGAGCTGCCCCGTCGTCTCGACGCCTTCGACCACCACTTTCAGGTCAAGTTCGCGGGCCAGGTGGATCATCGCCTTGACCACAATCCGGTCGCGCTCACCGCCGACCAGGTCCGCAATGAGACCGCGGTCAATCTTGATCGCATCCAGCGGAAGCGACGTAAGGTAGGCGAGGCTCGCGTAGCCGGTGCCGAAATCGTCCACCGCAATACGGATTCCAGCCTCGCGAAGACGATCGAGGCGATCGGTGACAGCTTCCTGGTCGACCAGGAGGGCGCTTTCGGTGATCTCTGCCGTCACGCGGCGCGGATCGATCCCGGCAACCCTGATCTCCTCGAGCAGCCAGCTTTCGTAACCCTCGCGCGAGATATCGGCCGGAAGGATGTTGATCGAAACCCCGAGGCCTTTGAGCGGACCTTCCCAGACTGCGGCCAAGCGCAGCGCCTTGCGTTGGACGAGGCGCGATAACCTCTCCCCCAGGCCACCCGCCGTTGCACGAGCAAACAGGATGGACGCTTCCGGCACTGCTGCCGACCGAGCAAGCGCTTCGGCAGCCACAATCCGACCCGTTGCCGGCTCGATCAAAGGCTGGAAAAGGACGTCAACCTGTTCGTGGGCAATTGCCGCTTCGAGCATCAGGTCGCGTCGTGGGGGAGCGGGCTGCATTGCCCCTGCGTCCGACGCCCGCCGCCCCCACTTTCCGATGTTGTCCCAAGTCAACATGACAGGCTGCGTAACGGGCGCATTGGCTCGCTGGAACCGGGCGTCTTGGCTGCGCACCGAAACGGGACAGTGACCTTGGGCGTTCGAATGCCTATCTTGCCACCGATGAACCCACGGGGAGTGACGGGTTGAACGCGGATGCATCCACTCCCGGCGATCATTCGCCGGCCGACCTCAAGAGCCTGGGCATCGGGCTCCTCTCCTCGCCTACGGAGGTCGCTCGTGCGGCCGTGGCGCTGCTCGGGCGCCGTTACGACTTTGCCGATGTGAACGAAGCGGAGACGTTGGTCGCGCTGGGCGGCGACGGCTTCATGCTTCAGACGCTCCACCACATGCTGGAGGCCGGGACCCCCCGACCAGTGTTCGGAATGAACCGGGGCACGGTTGGATTCCTGATGAACGACTGGCGGATCGACCGGCTGCCAGAGCGCATCGCCGGGGCCAAGGCGATCCGGGTCGCACCGCTGCAGATGTGCGCCACCACCGTCGGGGGCGAGAAGTTCACTTATGCCGCCATCAACGAAGTCTCCCTGCTCCGCGAAACCCGCCAGACGGCAAAGATCGAGATTTCGGTGAATGGCCGCGTCGCTTTGCCCGAACTGGCCTGCGACGGGGTGCTGGTCGCGACGCCTGCAGGATCGACCGCCTACAATCTTTCGGCCCGGGGCCCGATCCTTCCTCTGCAGGCCAAGATGCTCGCGCTGACTCCGATCAGCCCGTTCCGGCCGCGGCGCTGGTCAGGCGCGATCCTGCCGGACGACACGGCCGTCTGCTTCAGGATCCTGGATGCGAACAACCGGCCGGTTTCGGCGGTCGCCGACCAGATCGAAGTGCGGGATGTCGCTCAGGTCGAGGTCCGGCTTGACCGAGACCGGTCGCTGACCCTCTTGTTCGATCCAGAGCATGCACTCGATGAGCGCATCGCGATGGAGCAGTTTGCGACGTGATTATTTGACGCGATCTCACCGGCACATCGCTTCATCACTTGCCTTTAAGGAACGCCGCGCTATCTAGCCGCGGCGCCCCGCATGGGGCTGCTCCCCGGTAGCTCAGCGGTAGAGCATCCGACTGTTAATCGGACGGCCGCCTGTTCGAATCAGGCCCGGGGAGCCATTTTCCATTCTGTCGGCGACCAAATCCGTCATTTTGGGTCGAAGGTGGACCTGGCGGATTGGCTCGCAACTTTACTACAGCGGCGCTTGCTCGGATTATCTGCTAGAGGATAGCCATGCTCGCGACCCTCGCCTTATTGCTGGTGCTGGGTGCCGGAGGAACCGACACGCCCGCACAGCGCGAAAAACCGAAGAAAGTCTGCCGAGAGGCCGAGCAGGCGCAACTGGGAAGCCATATCCGACCCGGACGACGGTGCATGACCCCAGACGAGTGGCGGATTGAGGACGATCGCCGAGACATGCTGCCCCCGACCATGCGGGTCACCCCGGGCCAGGGAGACGGAATTCCGCGGCCGCAGCGGCCACCCCTTTAACCTTCGAGATCTGCCATCAGCGAGGCATTCCCGCCCGCGGCCGTCGTGTCGATACAGGTCACCCGCTCGATCGCGAAGCGCGCAACATAATGCGGCCCGCCGGCCTTCGGACCCGTCCCTGAAAGGCCTTCGCCTCCGAAAGGCTGGCTTTCGACCACCGCGCCGATCTGGTTGCGATTGACATAGAAATTGCCCACCCGCGCATGCGCCTCGACATAATCGCGGACAGTGTCGATGCGGCTCTGGAGGCCAAGCGTCAGTCCGTAGCCAGTGGAATTGATCGCATTCACGACCTGCTCCAGCCGGTCACCGGCAAATCGGATGACGTGCAGGATCGCGCCGAAATTCTCTCGATCCAAATCACTTATCGAGTCGATCTCATAGAGAGCGGGAGGAACGAAGCAGCCGTTCTCCGCTTCCTTTGGCGGATCCAGCCGGCAGATCCGCTTCGCGTTCTTGTCGAGCCAATCGAGGTGCTCATCGAGGACCTTTTTCGCGGCCTCATCGATGACCGGGCCTACGTCCGTGGCAAGGTCGGATGGATCGCCGACCTTCAAGGCCTTCATCGCACCCGCGATCATCCTGATCATCGCGTCGGCGACATCCTCCTGGACGAACAGGACCCGCAAGGCGGAGCAACGCTGGCCGGCGCTCTGGAACGCCGAGGAAATGACGTCGCGGGTCACCTGCTCCGGCAGAGCCGAGCTATCCACGATCATCGCATTCTGGCCGCCGGTTTCCGCGACAAACGGGATGATCGGTCCATCGCGCTCGGCCAAGGTGCGGTTGATCATCCGCGCCGTCTCGGTCGAGCCAGTGAAGACGACCCCGGCAAGCAACGGGTGCGCGGTCAGCGTTCCGCCGACCACCCTGCCGGAGCCGGGCGCGAGCTGGACCACGTCCTTGGGAATGCCCGCCTGATGCATCAGCTCGACCGCCAAAGCGGCAATCAGCGGCGTTTGTCCGGCCGGCTTCGCGATTACCGAATTGCCCGCCGCCAAAGGAGCCGACACAAGGCCGGTGAAGATGGCGAGCGGGAAATTCCAGGGCGAAATGGCAGCGATGACTCCGCGGCCGTGCAAGCGCAACTCGTTCTGCTCGCCGGTCGGCCCCGGAAGCGGAAGCGGCCGAGTGAACTGTCGCCGCGCCTCCGAGGCATAGAAACGCAGGAAATCAACCGCCTCGCGGACTTCGAGCACCGCGTCGATCAGCGTCTTCCCGGCTTCCCGGGTGCAGAGCGAGAAGAACTCTTCCGAATGCTCTTCGTAAAGATCGGCCGTTCTTTCGAGCAACCTCGCCCGGGCTTCGCCGCCAAGCGCATCCCAGTCGACCTGCGCAGCGTTCGCCGCGCGGACCATTCGATCGACCTCATCGGCGCTCGCCTCGAACGTCGTTCCGACCGTGATCCTGTGGTCGTGAGGAGAGACGATCGCCCTGCCCTCGCCCTTTCCGAGGCCCGGCTTGGCGGTCCATTTCCTGGCCTCAAGCCCCTTCAACCGTTCCAGCAGCGGTTCGCGCACCAAGGGATCGCTAAGGTCGACACCGGCGCTGTTGCGGCGTTGCGAGCCGAACAGTTCAAGCGGAGGAACGATCTTCGGATTGCGCTTCGGCGTCAGGGCCTCGAGCTCCGCCACCGGATCGCGCACCAGCTCGTCAATGGAGACTTGTTCGTCGGCGATCCGATTGACGAAGGAAGAATTGGCGCCATTCTCGAGCAGCCGCCGCACGAGATAGGCGAGCAGCTCCTTATGGCTTCCGACAGGCGCGTAGATCCGGACCGGCGTCCGGCGATCCCCGATCGCGCCCTCGAGTTTCGACAGCTCCTCATAAAGCTCTTCGCCCATTCCATGCAGGCGCTGGAACTCGAACTCCTTGCCGGCGGCGAGCGCCTTCACCTGCCCGATCGTGTTCGCATTGTGCGTGGCGAAAGCGGGATAGATGACGTCGGTGGCCGCCAGCAGCTTCCTTGCGCAGGCGATGTAGGAAACGTCGGTCGCGACCTTCCGAGTCCACACCGGATAATCGGAAAGCCCTCCGACCTGGGCAAGCTTGATCTCAGTATCCCAGTAAGCGCCCTTCACGAGACGGCACATGAGCTTGCGGCCATGGGCCCGCGCGGCCTCGACGACCCAGTCGCACAAAGGCGCTGCGCGCTTCTGATAGGCCTGGATCGCGATTCCGAACCCAGCCCAACCGTTCGCGAACAAGGCGTCGTCGGCGAGCAACGCTTCGAACACGTCCATCTGAAGCTCGAGCCGGTCGGCCTCTTCGGCATCGATCGTGAAATGGACGTCGGCTTCTGATGCTTTCAGCGCAAGCTCGCGAACGACGGGGATGACCGCGGCAAGCGCCTCGTCGCGGTGGGTATATTCGAAGCGGGGGTGGAGCGCGGTCAGCTTCACGGAAATGCCCGGCGACTTCCGGAGCCCGCCCTTGGCTTCCTTCGCGATCCGATCGAGAGCGCCGCGATAGGCATCAGCGTAGCGCTCGGCATCGTCGAAGGTCTTCGCGGCTTCGCCGAGCATGTCGAAGCTATGGCTTAGCCCCTGACGTTGTTCCGGCTCGGCGCGCTTCAAGGCCTCGTCGATCGTACGGCCGAAGACGAAATTTCGGCCGAGGATCTTCATCGCCTCACGCACTGCGGTACGAACCACAGGCTCACCCAGTCGGCCGACGGCGCGGCCAAGCGCCGCCTTCCAATTGTCGGAGCGGTCCTGGGCACCCTCAAGGACCTTCCCCGTCAGCAGCAGCGAGAAAGTCGCAGCATTGACAAAGGCTGACCCTGAGCGGCCGAGCTTGTCGGACCAATCCGGGCCCGAAAGCTTGTCGGCGATCAGCTCATCCGCCGTATGGGCGTCGGGAATGCGAAGCAGGGCCTCGGCGAGGCACATCATCGCAATGCCTTCGTCCGAGCCGAGGTCATAGGCTTGCAGGAAAGCGTCGACGCCAGACGGCTTGTGCGCCCTGACGCCTTTCACCAGCGCCCGAGCCGCCGCAGTCGCTTCGCCGAGCTCCGCTGAGTTCAAACGCGCCTGGCCGATGCGTTCAATCGCGGCCTGCTCTTCATCAGGCCGATAGGCACGTCGAAGCGCAGTACGGTCAATCGAACCGGCCATTGCCGGAGCCGCTACGCGAGCTGCCCGTGGCAATGCTTGTACTTCTTGCCGGAGCCGCACGGACAGGGTGCGTTACGGCTGATCGGGGCCTCGACGACGTTGCCTGCGGCATCCCGCTGCGGAAGACTAGGCTGCGGGATGTTCAGCAGCGGCGGCATGCCCTGGAGCAGCCCTCGGGCAGCAGCATCGATGTCGGCCGTATCGTCGGTCGCCGAGAAAGGATCGATGTGCTGGGTGATGAAGTCGGGCAGCTCGGGAAGCGGCGGGGGCTCGATCTGGACGTGCGCGCGCATCAGGACCCGGGTCACTTCCTCGCGGATCGACACGAGGAGGCGCTCGAACAGCAGGAATGCCTCCTGCTTATATTCGTCGATCGGCTTCTTCTGGGCATAGCTGCGGAGGTGAATGACCTGGCGGAGCGCGTCGAGCGTCGCGAGATGCTCCTTCCAGTGGTGATCGAGCGTCTGGATCAGAACGTGTTTTTCAATCTCGCTCCAACGCTCGGGCTCGATCTGCTCGAGCTTGGAAGCAATCGCGTCGTCGGCGAGGTTGTGGATTCGCTCCGTCAGAATCTGCGGGTCGACCTCCTCTTCCTGGAGCCAGCTGTCGATCGGCGGTTGAAGACCAAACACGACGTCGACGCTTTCCTTGAGGCCCTCGACATCCCATTGTTCCGGATAGGTGCCTTCGGGGCAGCTGACTGCGACGATCGCTGCCGCGGTCTCGGCGCGCATGTTCGCGATCACGTCGCTGACGCTCTCGGCGTCCATGATGTCCGAGCGCTGCTCGTAAATGACCTTGCGCTGATCGTTCATGACGTCGTCAAATTCGACGACCTGCTTGCGGATGTCGTAGTTGCGCGCCTCGACCTTCTTCTGGGCGGTCTCAATCGCCTTGCTGATCCAGGGGGAGACGATCGCTTCGCCGTCCTCGAGGTTCTTGTTCATGAGCCTCGCGAACATGGTCTGCGGACCGAAAATCCGGAGCAAGTCGTCGTCGAGGCTGAGGTAGAACTTCGAAAGCCCGGGATCGCCCTGGCGGCCTGAACGGCCGCGCAACTGGTTGTCGATTCGCCGGCTTTCATGGCGCTCGGTACCAAGCACGTAAAGGCCGCCGGCATCGAGCACGCGCTGCTTCTCGGCAACGATCTCGGCGCGGACCTTTTCGGCCTGCGCGTCATATTCGGGAGTGCCTTGCTCGAGCGAAGGAAACTCGTCCCGCATGCGGAACTCGAGATTGCCGCCGAGCTGAATGTCGGTCCCGCGGCCCGCCATGTTGGTCGCGATGGTGACCGCGCCCACACGGCCTGCCTGCGCCACGATGTGCGCTTCCTGCTCGTGGAATCGGGCGTTCAGGACCGAGTGCTTGATCCCCCGCTGCTGGAGATATTCCGACAGCATCTCGGATTTTTCGATCGAGACCGTGCCGACCAGCACCGGTTGGCCAAGTTCCTGCTTCACCTTCAGCTCGTCGGTGATGGCCGCGAACTTTTCCTGCATCGTCTTGTAGAAGACGTCGTCCTCGTCGATCCGCTGGACGGGAACGTTGGTCGGAATCGCGACCACGTTCATCTTGTAGATGTCGAAGAATTCCGGAGCTTCCGTCATCGCCGTCCCGGTCATTCCCGACAGCTTCGGATACATGCGGAAGTAATTCTGGAATGTGATCGAGGCGAGCGTCTGGTTTTCCGGCTCGATGGTCACGCCTTCCTTGGCTTCGACGGCCTGGTGAAGACCGTCCGACCAGCGGCGCCCATCCATCATTCGGCCGGTGAACTCGTCGATGATGACGACCTTCCCGTCCTTCACGATGTAATCGATGTCCTTCTTGAACATCACATTGGCTTTGAGCGCCTGGTTCAGGTGGTGGACGACCTGCGTGTTCGCGATGTCGTAGAGGTTGCGCCCTTCGATGAGGCCCGCGGACTCCAGCATCCGCTCGGCCTTCTCGGTGCCATCCTCGGTGAGGACGACGCTCTTCTGCTTTTCGTCCTTTTCATAGTCCGCCGGCTCAAGCGTTTTCACGATGCCGTCGACGGAAATGTAAAGGTCCGACTTGTCGTCGGTCGGTCCCGAGATGATGAGCGGGGTGCGCGCCTCGTCGATCAGGATCGAGTCCACCTCGTCGACGATCGCGAAGTTGAATGGCTTCTGGACCATCTGGTCGCGCGAATATTTCATATTGTCGCGGAGGTAATCGAAGCCGAGTTCGTTGTTGGTCGCGTAGGTGATGTCGCTGTTGTAAGCGTCACGCCGCTCCTGGTCGCTGAGGTTCGGGACGATGACCCCGACGCTCATTCCGAGGAATCGGTAGACCTGGCCCATCCAGTCGGCGTCGCGGCGGGCAAGGTAATCGTTCACGGTCACAACGTGGACGCCTTTGCCCTCGAGCGCATTGAGATAGACGGCAAGGGTGGCGACCAGCGTCTTTCCTTCGCCCGTCTTCATCTCGGCGATCTCGCCGCGATGGAGGGCGATTCCGCCGATCAGCTGGACGTCATAGTGACGCTGGCCGAGCGTCCGCACGGCCGCTTCGCGAACGGTCGCAAAGGCTTCGGGAATCAGATTGTCGAGCTTCTCGCCGTTGGCGAGCCTTTGCCGGAACAGCTCGGTCTGGCCCTTTAGCTGCTCATCGGTAAGGGCCTGGATCGAAGGCTCCAGGGCGTTGACGGCGTCGACATATTTGCCGAGGCCGCGGACATAGCGATCGTTGGCCGATCCGAAGATGCTCTTTGCCACTGCGGCGAACATGGAAATCCCTTAAAAACCCGCGCGTTTCAGAAAGGGCGAATTGCTCCCGCCGACGCTATGGGAAATTGCGCCCGGCGATGTAAGGAGCGACCCCATTATAGTCAATTAACGGCGGGACGAATGACGCGGACCGGTGGGTGCATGTGCGGCGCAGTGCGCTACGAGCTCAAGAGCGAGCCTTTCGACACGGGGTGGTGCCATTGCCGGACCTGCCAGCTCAACAGCGGCGCACCCGCCATGGTTTTCACCAGCGTTCCCGACGGGGATTTTGTCTGGACCCAGGGCGCGGACAAGGTGAAATCCATCTCCTCGTCGAGCTTCGGGCACCGGGAGTTTTGCGGCGAATGCGGAACGCCCTTCCTCATGAAGGTCGACCACCAGCCCGAAACGGTGGATTTCAGCGTGGCGTCGCTCGACGACCCGGGTGCCGTCGCGCCGGGATTCCACATTTTCTGGGGAAGCAGGATTTCGTGGTTCGAGCCGAATGACGAACTCCCGCGGCACGAGAAGTTCAGGCCGGATACGAGGGGGCTCGAAGGAACCGAGCCCCCGGAATGATCTAACCGGCGCTCGATTGCGACTGCGCGTCGAGGTTGCTCTCAAGCCATTGCTGGATCTGGCTACGCGGCGCCGCGCCGACCTTCTGCGCGACCGGCTGCCCGCCCTTGAACAGCAGCATCGTCGGGATCCCGCGAACGCCATAGCGGCCGGGCGTCTCCGGATTTTCGTCGATGTTGAGCTTCGCGATCGTCACCTTGTCGCCAAGCTCTCCGGCGATCTCCTCGAGTGCAGGCGCTATCATCCGGCAGGGTCCGCACCACTCCGCCCAGAAATCGACGAGAACAGGACCCTCGGAACCGAGGACGTCGGAAGCAAAGCTCTGGTCGGTGACCGTCTTGGTCGTCATGGGGGCGAATCTCCTGACAAGGATCAAAAGTTAACGGGCATATGGGAGCTCAGCCGCGACCTCTCAAGGCGTCACGTCGATGAGTGTTGGACCTGCTGTGTACAAGAGCGACGCGCTGACGGGTCGTCCGGGGAAGATGACGCGGAGGGCCTCGACGTAGGCCGCCATCTGCGCTCGGTGCGACTTGGGGATTTCGGTTTCGTTCGAAGGCACCCTCCCCGTCTTGTAGTCGATTACGGTAACGGAGTGTTCTTCAACCAGCAGCCGGTCGACCGTGCCGGCAATGACCCGGCCATCTGGAAGCGTGGCCGCAAGCGGAGCTTCGCCGAGCGATCCGGGCGCGAACAAGGGCGCTAAATCCTCGTCTGACAAGAGGCCGCAGACCTGCGCGACGATCTCTTCGCGCGCAGCGGGATCGGGCAGACCCGCCGAGCGCTCCAGCCAGCGATCCGCAACGGCGGCGCGCGCGCTGGGCTCGACCGGCGGCAGGCGTTCGAGAAGCTGGTGGATCCAGGTGCCACGAAGCGCCGCCGCGCGCATTGCCTCGCTTGGGGGCGGAGCTGCCTCGTCATCGACAGCGATCGCAGAAGGGGCTAGCGGACGCGGCGGCCGGGCCTCAGGCGGCGCTGGACGCTGCGCCCAAGCCGGGACCGCGACTGGCGCAAGTTCGACCTTGGTCGTACGGCGCTTCGGCTGCGCACTTCCCGCATTTCCGTAGTTCAGAACGACGTGATCCCGCCCTGCTGCTGCGCCAAGCGTGATCATCGCCTGCTCAACGATCCTGTGCCAGCAATTCACCGGCCGGGGATCCGCGCCATCCTTGCGCTCCTTCGGCCTGACCCCGCCGACGATCAACCGGTCGGCAGCGCGAGTCAGCGCGACATAGAGCAACCGCATATGCTCCTCGAGGTCGCGCTTCTCTTCGCCGAGGATGATTTCCTCAAACGGCGCGCATCTCTCGTCCTTCTTGGGCCGGAGCAATGGAGCGACGCCTGCGCCCTCGACCTCGATGTCGACGGTCAGCGGCGTTCGTCCGAGCCTTGCAGGATCGGCTGTCGCGTCGGCGAGGATTACCACGGGCGCCTCGAGACCTTTTGCGCCATGGACGGTCATCACCCGCACTTCATTGGCCTGCTGACCGGGATCGCGCTGGACATCGACGGTACCGTGGGAAAACCAGGCTAGGAATCGGTCGAGCGACGCAGTTTCGGTTCGCTCGAACTCGAGAGCGCTGTTCGACAATTCATTGATCGCGTCGCGCGCCGCCATTCCAAGCCGGGAATATAGACGCCGCCTCCCCTGCATCGGTCCGCTCAGAATTGTCTCCAGGAATCGGGACGGGGTCGTGAAATCGGCAATCCGGAGCAGTTCGCCCAAAGCATCCTGAGCCTGCTGAAAATGGTCACTTTCGGCTGCCCGGTTGCGCAACTCGCGCCAGAGGCTCCCTTTCCGGTCGAAAGCAAGATCGCGCAGTTGTTCCTGATCCCAGCCGATGAGCGGAGAGACCAGGAGGCAAGCGAGATTGAGATCGTCATTCGGCTGAACCGCAAACTTCATTGCCGCGAGCAAGTCCTGGACGACGATCGGCTCATGGAGGTGGAGGCGGTCCACGCCGGCGACCGGAATTCCCGTTGAGAACAGCCGCGCGACGATCAGCGAAGCCAGTTCGCCGCGGCTCCGCACCAGGATCAATATGTCGCCGGGACTGAGCGGTCGGCCGGTTGAGGCAAGCATCGGCGCTTCTTCGAGCATCGACCGGATCCGTTCGGCGAGCTCATCCGCATAATGACGGTCACGGAGGCTGATCCACCGCTCCTCGCCTTCATCGCTGTCGTCGGGACTGTTTTCGATCGCGAACGGTTCCCATAGCTCGACCGAGCCCGCGCGTCCCTGATGATATGCGCGATGCCGAGGCGGCGGGTCGCTGAGGGCCAGAGCTTCGGGGCCGAGGGTATCGATGACGGAATCAACCACGTCTAGAACCGGCTGAGCGGAGCGAAAGCTTGCCGAAATCGAGAGATCGCGAAATTCCTGCGCGGTCCGCCGATAGCTGAACAGGTCATCGCCCGTGGCCATCGCCGCCGAGCGACTCTTGAACTTCTCTCGAGCCTGCCGAAAGCGCTCCGGGTCCGTGCCCTGGAAACCGTAGATCGCCTGCTTCAGGTCTCCGACCATGAACAGGGTTCGGGTGCGTGCTTCGGCCTCGCTCGATCCACTGAAATATTCTTCGACGAGAAGCTCGATAATCTCCCACTGCGCCGCATTGGTATCCTGTGCCTCGTCGACGAGTACGTGATCGACCTGTCGATCGAGTTTGTACCGTACCCACTCACCCATACCTGGTTCGCGCAACAGGCGGCGGGTCCATTCGATCAGATCGTTGAAATCGGCGACTCCGGTCGCGCGCTTGGCCCGCGCATAAGCGCCCGCGAACGCCTGCCCCGCACGAATTCCGGCGGCCATGTCCGCGGCCAGCCGAGCGCCCTTCTGGATATGCAGCAGTTCGCCAATCAGTGTAGCCAGGCGTCCGGCATGGGCTTCGTAATGCGGTTCGGCCTTCGACTGCCCCGCCGACACGCGAGGAGTTCCTTTTTCCGTAAGCACTACCTTGCTGAGCTCGCTCAGACTGGCTGCGCGTTCGATCGGCGTCAGCGCGAGCCATTCATCGATGGTGTCCGCGTGACCAAGCCCGGTTTGCGCTCCCCAACGCCGGTTTGCGTCCGCGACCGCTCGCAAGAGATCGCAGTCGAAGCGATCGTCGCCGCAGTGGTGGACGATATAATCTTCAACCGATTCTTCGGGCAGCTTCATCAATCCCCGGATTCGAGGCTCGATTTCCTCGCTTTTGCCGAACGCGCCAAGCGCATCCGGCCGCCGGGCGCAGACCTGCAGATATTCGACTGCTCCCGCCTCGCCGAGACGGCGGCTGAGGCACTGGACGTCACGGATCAGCTGCTCCCCTCCGCTGGTCTCGGCGTCGACCATGAGGTCGGCAAGCGTCCGCCGAACCAGCTCCTGCTCCGCGCGGCCCTCGATCGGCTGGAATCCGGGAGCGATCCCCGCCTCCGCCGGAAAGGCGGCGAGCAAGGATTGGGCGAAACTGTGGATCGTCTGGATCTTGAGTCCGCCCGGGCAATCGAGGACTTTGGCGAACAGTTGCCGCGCCCGCTCTCGCGCAATCGGGTCGTTGGATTCGCCCAGTGCCAGCAGGTCAGCCGCGAGCTCGGTGTCCTTAAGCCGCACCCACGCCGCCAGCCGCGCCCCGATCCGGTTCGCCATTTCGGCAGCGGCTGCCTTGGTGAAGGTCAGGCACAGGATCGATTCCGGCCTGGCGCCCTGAAGCAGCAGCCTCAGGACCCGGGCAGTCAGAACCTGCGTCTTGCCGGTCCCGGCGGAGGCCGAAAGCGATGCGTGAGCGACAGGGTCGGACGCGAGCGCCTGCTCGTCCTTCAATTCCGGGAAGGTCCTGAAACGCGCGCTCATGCGGCTTCCCAATCTTTCACCGAGGCCATAGAGATCTCGGTATGAGCGACACCAATGACGAAACCGACCGCGCGAACGAGCAACGCCGAAGCAAGCTGGTGAAGGCCGGCGTGGCCGTTGGCATCGGCTCGGCGGCAGTGGTCGCCGCTTTGCTTTACGCCTCCAAGATCAAGAAGAAGCCGCGCGGCTAGCCTCATCGGCCGTACCATTCCTCCAGCCGCATCAGCTGGTCATAATCGCCATATGGTGCGTAGGCCGGGTTCAGCTTGGCCGTGAAAGGCTCATTTCCGGTCAGCCATTTTTGCACGGCGTCGGCGAAATTGGCGTAGGCGTGCTCCAGGAACTCGCCCGGCTCCATATCCTTGTCCGGCCGCATCAACCGACCGAACTTCCCCCGGTACCTCGCGAGCGACCAATATTCGAACGTATCCGGATCGCCGCTGGCCTTGTCGAAACCGCCCGCTCGCCCGATCAATCCCAGCAGGCCTAGCTGGAGCGCAAAGCCTGCATCGGCCGCTTTCTGCGTCGGCGGCGCACCGGTCTTGTAATCGACAATCGCGAGCGTGCGATCGGGCAGGATATCAATTCGATCAGCCCTGCCATGAACGGTCACGCCAGCGACGATCGCTTCGCCATCGGCTTCCGCCGCCAGCGGACGCCGACCTTCGCTCTGGTTCTGGCGCTCGATATCGGCGGCCCAGTCGATTGCTTCGAGCAAGCGCGGAGCCCAAAGCGCGCGCAGCATGGGGTGAATGGCCTCTTGCTGCAGCAGGCGTTCCGCTCGACCCCTCAGCTTGTCCGGATCGCATTGATCCTCCTGAAGCCACTGCTGGAAAACCTCATGGACCGCGATGCCCTTCCAGCGCGCATTATGGTCATCATCGACCGGGTCTCTCTTGCGAAGACTGAGGATGGCCTGCGCGTAGAAGGCGAAGGGATCCGCTTTCAGCCGGTCGACGGCCGTGACCGAGATCCTGTCGGGCCGCTGCTCCGCCGGCGGACAGGGCGCAGGCTTATGGACCGGTGTTGGCGGACCGGGATCGTCCAACGCCTGGGTCAATCGTTCGAGGCGCTGGTCGCGCGGAAGACGGCCGCTGATCGCGTCCAGCCGCAGCAGGAATCGCGACGCGACGGTCGGCGACTTTGAATCCCTCTTTGCGCGCGTAATCAGCACTTCCGGCGCACCCAGCCCGCTTGCGAAATCCTGCGCCGTGAGGCCGATGCGTGTGTCCTGCGTCGGCATCCCGAGGTTTGCGCGAACCTTTGGCGGCAGCCACGGATCCGGCGCGGGGAGTGCCGGCCAGGCCCCTTCGTTGAGGCCGCCCAGGATCGTCAAATCCGCGTGCTGGAGACGCGCTTCGAGCAAACCCCAGATGAACAGACGCGGATGTCCTCCATAGGGAGGCCGGACTGCGCGCGCCTCGAGCAATCGGCGAAGGATCGGAACAGCATCCTCGGGTGTAAGTGTCAGCTCGAGGGCCGCCTCGGCAGCCTGGAGGTCCGCGAGCATCTCGGCCGCCATTCGCCCGTCAGGCCCTCGCCAGACGGCGTCTCCGGCAAGTAGCTGGGCCGCATTGGAGACCGCCGATGATAGCGCTGCAAGCGAGACCGGCCCCTTCAGCAGATCGCAGATCGCTGCCACCTTCGGGCGGACTTTCTGCCACTCGCTCAGTCCAGCGAACTTCTCATCCAGACCGGTAAGCCCTGCAGGAGGGCGCGGTCCCCGCAACTTGAGATCGAGTTCGCGAACGGCATCCAGCCATGCAATTCGGTCCTCAGCCTCCCCGCCCACCAGCGGATGCTTGAGCAAAGCGAGCAGCGCGACCGGCGCAAGCTCTTCGGCCGCCGCCGAAGCGATCCCCAGGATCAGCGTTCCGGGCGCAGTGGTCGAAAGAGGCTTGCCGGCGCTATCGTCCGCTTCAATTCCCCAACGCGCGAGCAGAGCCGAAACTCGCCCCGCGAGCTGGCGGTCGGGCGTGATCAGCGCGGCGGTTTTGGCAGGTATTTCCAATGCCTCGCGCATGACGAGGGCGATGGCTTGCGCCTCCGCGGCCGGGTCGGGCAGCTCAGCCACGCGAATATCGCTCAGCCGCCGCTCGGCGGGGCGGAGGGTCTCCCATTTGTGGGAGAAACCTGGTGCGGCCATGGCGTTGGCCACCGCACAAGCGCGCGCCGGCGATGAATTGGCGCCTCCCGACCATCGCCATTTCATCACCTCGGCGCGGGCGATCCCAAGCCGATCGAGCAACAATTTCAGATGAAATTGCGGGTGTGTCGCCTCGCCGCGCCCATTTTCATCGGGTCCAAGGGCGTCCCACTCTTCATCGGGAAGAACATCGGAAAGCCAAAGGCCTGGCAACACAACCATGCCTTCCGGCAGGCGAGCGATCCGACCGACGAGGGCTGCCACGGCGGGCGCCGACGTCGTGATACCGGCGGCGACCGTGAATTCTGACGGAGCCTCTTCCGGCCACTCTTGGGCAAGCCGTCTGAGCAGCCGGTTTCGCCGTTCCGCGAGATCGATCTTGCCGCGATCTTCGAGGATCTTCGGCCAGACCTCGTAAATGAGCTGGAGCCGGGCGAGCGAACGTTCCCAGTGCGATGCCAGGTCGCTGCTCGCGGTAACCGCGTCCCTCAACCGTCGAGGGTCGATCTCTTCCACGAGCAAGGCGTCGAGGGTCCTCGCAAGATCTTCTGCAAGCCTCAGACCCTCGGCCGTGCCCCCTCCCTGAATGACGGAGGTCAACCTCAGCAGCCGTTCGGTCGGATCGATTGCGGGCAGTACCGGTTCGTCCTGGTCGATCCGGTCGAGCGCCCCGCCGATGCGCTCGTCGAGCTCGGCATCTCCGACCGGAATCAGCCTCGGCAGGATAAGGCCGCATCCGCTCGCCCGGACGAAAGCATCGGTGACCGCTCGGACGGCGCGATTGTTCGGCAGCAGGATACGGCCCTTTGCCAGGCCGAGCGGCTCCTTGCCGAACCTCGCGATTAACCCTGCCGCCAGCGCATCGGCGAAGGATCGGTGGGATGGAATTGTGTAGACGGTGACCCGCTGAGGGTCAGACATTCTCGAGCGCCGCTTCCGTCATGGGAATCGATTGCGGAGTGCCCACATCGAACCACAGGCCTTGGTGGACTGCGCCGAACGCGCGCCCCTCCTCGATGGCACGGTCCCAAAGGATATTGGTTGAGAACGGACCCTCTGGAGCCTCTCGCAGAAGCCGCTTCGAGACCATCTGAATGCCGGTAAATACGAAAGGCGCCACGTGGCTTTTCGCGCGCCGACGGATCCGGCCCGCGCGATCCATGTGAAAATCGCCCATGCCCCGATGTCCGAGGGCGCGGGCTTGCGGCACAAGCAGCAGGAGCGCGTCCATTTTCTTGCCGTCCCACTGAGAGGCGAGCAGCTTGATCGTGTCGGCCGGGCCATCGATCCAAAGATTGTCGCTGTTCAACGCCAGGAAGGGATCGCAATCGATCAGCGGCGCGGCCTGCACGAGGCCGCCTCCCGTCTCCAGCAGCAGCTTCCGTTCATCCGATATCGCGACTTCCAGCCCATGCGGCCGGGTTGCAAGATGCGCCTCGAGCGCGTCAGCTAGATAGTGCACGTTGACCACGATCTTCTGAACCCCGGCGATCCGAAGCTTGTCGAGGACATGGTCGAGCAAGGCCTTGCCGTTCACCTCGATCAGCGGCTTTGGCTTGGTCGCGGTCAGCGGCCGCATCCGCTTGCCGAGGCCGGCAGCCATGATCATCGCTGTATGCGGCACCTCCGCTTCGACTTCGGCGCGAAGGCGCAAGGCACGGCGGGCAGAGCTCATGCCGCCTGTTTCCAGGGCTCGCGCCGATGCTCCGCAGCGATGTTGGAGTCGAACCACTCCCGAACCGGCTTCAGGTGCGGATATGCGAGATCACGCTCAAGAAGGCCCCACATTCGTGGCTGGAAACGGCGATAGCCTGGCTTGTTGTCGCGCTTCCACAGCCGCGTGAACACGCCAAGGATCCGCGTATTCCTCTGCGCGGCCAAAGCCCAATAAGCATGCTCCAGCTCTTGGGCATGGCCGGTCGCTGCGGCGTAGCGATCAATCATGGCGCGCTCGACCGCAGGCGAAACGTCGCGCCGGGCGTCCTCGAGGACGGAGGCAAGGTCGTAAGCCGGATGACCGGCCAGCGCGTCCTGGAAATCGAGCAGCCCGAAATGCGCAACGCCCGATCGGCCACCGATGAGCATGATGTTCTCGGCGTGATAATCGCGGAGGACGGTGACCGGCCCCTGACCATCATTGGCGATGGGTTCGAGGACCTCCTGCCATGCCGACTGATAAGCTTCGGCGTCTACATCCGCGCCGACCGCCGGACAGTACCAGTCCGTGAACAGCTTCAGCTCTTCCAGCCATTCCGCCAGGCCATGTGGTTTCAAACCGGGCATCGGCGGATGCTTGTGCAGATGCACCAGCACATCGGTCGCAAGCTCGTACAGTTCGCGCTCCCTCACCGGATCTTCGTCCAGCGTTTCGCGCAGGCGCGCATTGCCGAAATCCCCGAGCAGGAGCAGGCCCCTGTCCAAATCGCGCGCCAGGATCTCGGGAGCGCTGAGGCCATGCCCCACAAGCCACTCGGCGACATCCACGAAAGGCTTCGGATCCTCGTGAGGCGGCGGCGCGTCCATCAGCACCGCGCTTCGGTCTCCATCGACAACACGGAAATAGCGGCGAAAGGAAGCATCGCCGGCAAGCGGAAGAATCGACGCTCCAGCCCAGCCGCAACCGGCAAGGAAATCAGGGGCATAGGGCGGCGGAGTCATTGGAGCGGCCATCGTCCCTCCCATGACGGGGGCACCTCCGCTGTCAAGATTCTGTCGCCGTTCGGGGCGAACTCGAGCGACAAACCGAGTGCTTCCGGCCACGCATTCTCCCCGGCCCGTTCCGGCCATTCGACCAGCAGCACGGCATCGGCAGCAGCGTCGAGGCCAAGTTCTTCGATTTCCGAAGGATCCTCGATTCGATAGAGGTCCACGTGCCAGACGGGCGGGTCGAGATCCTCATAAGGCTGGACGATCGCAAAGCTTGGGCTCGGCACATCGCCCTCATGGCCAAGTGCCGTGATGAAGCCCCGCGCAAATGCCGTCTTACCGACGCCGAGCGGGCCAGAAAGCCTGATCACATCGCCGCCGCTCGCAACACGCGCAAGCCGAGCGCCCGCGGACGCCGTTGCTTCCTCATCGGGCAGGATCATCTTGTTCCGCGCGGTATCGAAAGGGTGACGGTCGTGCCCTCGCCCTTCCTGGATTCGAGTTCGACCGTCCCGCCATGAGCTTCGATGAACTGCTGCGTAAGCGGCAGACCGAGACCCAGAGCCGCCTCGCCCCTGATCCCGCTTTCGGTGACTCGATCGAACCGATTGAACACCCGTGGCAGATCCTCTGAGTCGATCCCGGAGCCGTTGTCGATGACCCTGATCACGGCCTGCTTTTTGTCGCCGTCTGCCGATAGCGAGATGCGGCCCTTGCGGTCGGTATAGGCGATGGCGTTCTGGAGCACATGTTCGACGGCCTCCCGTAACCGCCGAGCGTCGCCGAAGACATGGCCGGCAGCGGGCAGGATCTGAACGTCGAGCTTCTGCGCCTTTTCCGCTGCACGCGACTTGGCGGTCTCAACGGCAGCCCGGCAGAGGCCTGCAATGTCGACCCGCTCCTTCTCGAGCGCGACTCCGCGCGTGTCGCCGGTCGTCAGGTCGAGCACGTCGTTGATCAGCTTCGACAGCCGTTCCACCGACTCCAGGATCGCGCTGACATAATCACGGCCCTTCGTCGTGAGATCGCCGGCGTAGCCGCCGCCCAGCAACTCGGCGAAGCCGCCGATGGAGGTCAGTGGCGTCCTCAGCTCGTAGCTCATGTTGGCTACGAAATCGGTCTTTACACGGTCCGCTGCCTCAAGGGCGGTCGCGCGTTCGCGCAAGGCGGCCTCGATCCGGGTCGAGTCGGTCACGTCGACCATGGTGAAGAGAGCGTTCCCGTCGGGCAGTGGAACGGCCGCGAACTGGAAATGGCGACCATCAGTCATCGAAATGCGCCCGTTCGCGGACTGGCGTTCGTTCGTCGTCTGCCGGACCATCTCGCGAATTTGAGCCGCAGCGGTGGGGTTCACCAGCTTGCGGGCCATCGCCGGAACGAGCTCGTCCACGCGCGGATGGGTAGCAAGCCAATCCTCGTCCAGTTCCCAGTCTTCGAGGAAGCGGCGGTTCCAGAGATACAGGCGACCATCGCTTGCAAACACGCCGATCGCCTCGAACAGATTATCGAATGTCGCGGCACGGACCCGAAGCAAGGTATCGCGGGCGGACGCCAGGCGAAGCTGCTCGGTGCGATCTTCGAGAAACAGTCGAAGTCCGCCGTCCGGAAGTGGCTGCGCAACGACCCGGATGTGGTCGCCATTGGCCAGCATCCATTCTTCCTCGACCACTTCCTCCGCACTGGTGAACCAGGCTCTCCGCTCTTCCTTCCACGCGGGGAAGTCGCGCGCCTCGGGAAGCCGCTGCTCGTCACGCATGCGGTCGATCACTCGATCGAATTCCGGCTTCTCCGCAAGCCACTCGGGATCGAGCTGGGTCATTGCCGCGAAGGGGCGATTGAAGAAGCTCAAAGTACGATCGGCATCGAATTGCGCCGTGCCGGCGGTCATGCGGTCGGCCAGCTCGCGCTGCGATTCGATGTATCGGGCGAGTTCTGCACGCGCATCTTCCAGGTCCTGGACGTCGACCGCGAAGCCGGCCACCGCGCCCGACGAAAGGGGTACGTCAACAATTCGGAGCATGCGCCGCTCGCCGTGGATAATCGCGGCCTGCATTCGGGAGACGATGCGGCCCCCTTCCTGGGCCTCGCGCGCGCTTGCAATGGCGCTGTCCTCTCCCTGGGCGTCGATCAGCTCGGCGGAGCGTTCGATCACCTCGGCAGCGTCGCTTCCCTCTACGGCATGGACGAAGGCGCTGTTCACCAGGCCGAGCTTCAGGTCCGGGCCGCGGTACCACATGGGAAATGGCGC
>Ga0068863_100000614_pt1 | contig 36138 bp, 36 predicted proteins | sample KBSSwiS62_FD_66596 | JGI IMG/M metagenome (GOLD analysis project Ga0068863, IMG submission 66596) | Switchgrass rhizosphere microbial communities from Kellogg Biological Station, Michigan, USA - KBS Switchgrass S6-2 | ecosystem: Host-associated > Plants > Roots > Rhizosphere > Soil ... | reverse complement strand
GACCAGCGGTCCTGGGCGTAAAGTTTCTCCTGCAAATGACAGAGCAGCTTGATGCCGTCGGCCAACCGTTCCTTGGCGAAATCGACCGACTTGAAGATGTTCGTGTCGCCGGGATCGACGTCCTTGAGACTGAACTTGGAGGGTTTGTTCACCTGGTACATCCGGGCAAACTTGGTGATTTTCTTTTTTTTGATTTTCATGAAAGGAATTTCAGTGGGGAACTGGCACCTGCCGGATGGAAATGACTTCGGGCACCTCGGCCAGCTCGGCGAGGAGTTCGTAGAGATGAATGCGGGCGAGATTGAGATGGAGCACCAGTTGACCGGTTTCCGGCGTAGGCTCCGACCATTCGACCTTGACCCCGGCGTGATTGTAATTCGCCAGGATCCGCCCCAGGCGGACGCGAGTGAGGCCCTTGTTGAGCGCAAAATCGACGGTCGCGTGGATGTTTTTCAGGTCCGGATGCCCACGGGTCTCATAAATGAAGATGCCGACCAACATGCGGTCCACAAGGATACTGAGCGCCAAGCCGGCCACGGGATAACCGGCCCCAACGACCATGCCAATAGCCGCCGTCATCCAGATCAGCGCTGCGGTGGTCATGCCGCTGATGACATGGCGTCCGTGAAGAATCACGCCGGCACCGAGAAAGCCGATGCCCGTGACGATCTGTGCGGCCACCCGACCGGAATCGCCCGTGGTGGTGGTGAAGACAAACGACATCATCGTAAAGACGGACGAGCCGAGACAGACCAAAGTAAGCGTGCGGAGACCCGCTGGTTTTTCGCGTCGCTGCCGGTCGGCACCCAGGATGACCCCGCAAAAGACGGCGACCAAGGAGAGCAGCATACTGACCCAGGGCGCAGGGACGATCCTCCACCAGCTCTCCCACAGCCACGAAAAGTATGCCATGTCCCTTCTTACTTATCGCCGAATCCCCGGGACGACAAGTCCTGCCTAAAATTCCCGCTGTCCGTTGTCCGCCATCTCTGCAATAAAGGAGGGCACATCATGAGCCAGCATCATCATCACGACAACAAGAAGCACCACCACCACGATGAGTCCTCCAAATCGAACGGTTGGAAACCGGGACGCCATAACTGGGTCTATTACGCGGTCGCGGTTCTCGTCCTGATCTCCATGGTGTTGTACCTGCTGTCGGCAGATCTCCGCCTGCGGCCAGGTGTCGAGAGCGTGCCGGCTCCGTCGACCAGCGGAAAATAGACTGGTTCAACGGCTCATGCCTGCGGACGGTCGAGGCGGATGACGCAGCGCCGAAAGTTCTCCCCCTGCAGCTTGACCTTGCGCTCCACGGCAAAGCCAGCTTTTTCGAAGGCGTGCAGGGACCGGAGATTATTCTCCAGCGGATCGGCAAAGACGGCGGTGACGTCCGGCCTAGCAAAGACGACCTGACTGAGAAATTGACGGATCACATCCGGGGCCAGTCCCTTGCCCGTCATCCTTCTCTCCCCAATCGCCAAGTCGAGACCGGCCGATCCTGGAGCCGCGCCAAGTTGTTGCGCATGCGCCGCATAATCCGTCCAGAGGTACCATTGGATCCAGCCGACCGACCGGCCATCCACCTCGATCATGTAAACATGTGTGGGATCGGTGCCGTCAACGCGCGGGCCGTACTTGGCATGGACACCGGCCAGGTCAAGTCCATCGCGCCACCAGATGAGCACGTGCGGTTCCACCAGCCAGCGCTGAATCTGAGGGAAATCGGCGCGACTGAGCGGGCGGAAGGAAATGGCGTCTGGCATGGCCCTGGTGCTTTCCCAAATCAGTACGAAACTTACTTTTTTCCGCTCCTGATTTGTTCGGCGGTTTCGAGCAGAAGCTTTTCGGTCTCGTCCCAGCCGAGGCAGGGATCGGTGATGGAAAGGCCGGGCTTGAGCGGCTGGCCGGCGACCTGGTCCTGGCGGCCGGTCTCGAGGTAGGACTCGAGCATGGCGCCGAAAACCCGGGGTTCCTTTTCGAGATGGAACTGGAGGATGTCCTTCCAGATTTGCGGCTGGGCGGTCGCTTTCTTGTTGGAGTTGGCGTGACTGCAATCGACGAGGAGCGAGGTGTTCAGGCCCATCTTGGCCATCTTGGCGAGCGCCTCGGCCATGGTGGCGGGATCGCAGTTCGCGTGAAGGCGTCCACCGCGCAGAACGAGATGCGCGTTGGGCTGGCCCTGCGTACGGATAATGCTCACGTGGCCTTCCGGCGAGAGTCCCAGGAAAGAATGGGGCGACCTGGCTGAGAGCATGGCATCGAGCGCCGACTGGTAATCGCCGTCGGTGCCGTTCTTGAAGCCGACCGGCATGGAGAGGCCGCTCGACATTTCGCGATGGGTCTGGGACTCGGTCGTGCGCGCGCCAATGGCGGCCCACGAAACGAGATCCGCGATGTACTGCGGGACGATGGGATCGAGGAATTCGGTGGCGGCGGGGAGGCCAAGCTTGCCGACCTCGAGGAGGAAGGCCCGGGCGACTCTCAGGCCCTTGGCGATATTATCGGAGCCATCGAGATCGGGATCGCTGACGAGGCCTTTCCATCCGACGGTGGTGCGGGGTTTCTCGAAGTAGACACGCATGACGACGAGAACTTCCTTCTCAATCTCGCGGCTGACCTTGGCCAGCTTCTGGGCGTAGACGAGGCCCTGAACGGGGTCGTGAATGGAACAGGGACCCACGATGGCGAGGAAGCGCTTGCCAAGGCCCTGGATGATCTCGGTGACCTGGACGCGGCTGAGCGCGACCGTTTCGGCCACTTCCGGCGGGAGCGGGAGCGTCTTCTTCAGTTCATTCGGGCTGAGGAGCGGCTCCACGGCGCGAATGCGTACATCTTCCAGGTTAAACGTCATAAGGTCCTTTCAGGGGAATGTCGATTCTACTACAAGACGGGCGGAGAGTAAACCTCTTGTCGTCGAAGCTGTCACCCATAAGACGGCTGCCTGGTCGACCATAACCCGGCCAAGTTATCTTATATCTGATAGCGCGCGCTTGTTTCCCGGCGGCGAAGCGTTAAATTCGTGGATGCCCGCCCACCCGGTCCCGCTGGCCCGATTGAATGCTGTTTATCGCCGTGACGAACGGCGCCTGCGCGTGCAAAGAGGCGGATCGGGCCTTGGTCGTTTTGTCTTGTGGGCCGGCGGGCTGGCCATCGCGGCGGCGCTCTATTTTGGCGTGCCGGAGCACTGGAAGTATAAGCACGTTATTTCTTCCAGCGGCGGGCGCTATTTCCTGAACCGGGTGGAGATTCCCGTCCCCGCCTTCCAGCAGGGCGACCCGCGCTGGTCATTTGAATTGCTCGGCCCGACGTACGACACGATCGGGCAGGCCGGTTGCGCCATCACCTCGGCAGCGATGGTGCTTTCCGCGTATGGCGTCGATATCGATCCGCAGCGGCTCAACCAGTATCTGAATGCCCACGAAGGCTACACAACCAATGGGTACGTCTATTGGGAGAAAGCGGCGGAAACGGCGCCGTTCGGGCAGGTCGAAAAGGCCTATGAAGACATCCCAAGTTATGCGCTGCTCGATCATGAGTTGCTGATGGGAAACCCAGTGATCGTCCGGCTCAAACTGCCCCGCGGCACGCCCCATTTTGTCGTCGTCGTCGGTAAGCAGGGCTGGGACTACCTCATTCGGGACCCAGCGCGGAATCCCGCGTATGGCGTGTATCCCCTGAAACAGATCACAGATCACATCGAAGGCCTGCGCTTTTACCGGGTGGTGCCGCCGACCTTGCCGCCTCCGATTGTGGGGCAGGCAGGCCCGGGGCACCATCAGACAGTTATAGACACCACCACGTTCCCACCAGAACTTGCCTCTCCCTTAACACCTCACCCCGCCCAAAATCCTTGAACTTGAACTCGTTATATCCCCGATATTGCCAGTACGTTCCAAAAGCGTTACGATTAACAACCCTATGACCGTTATGCCCAATGGGGTCAACCTGACCCTGGATACCAACGGCGTTTCCCGCGCCAACGCCGCCTCAGCCGAAAATGGCCCTGAACTCGATGCTTTATATACGCAATGGAAGCGCGATCCGGCGAGTGTCGATGCCCAATGGAACGCTTTTTTCTCCGGGTTTGAGCTCGGTTGCCAGCAACTCCCCAAGCGCACCGGCGAAACGGGCAAGACCAAGACGTCTCCCGCCACCCCGTCCAGCGACCACGAGAAGCTCCAACAGTCCCGGGTTGACGCGCTGGTCAGTGCCTATCGCCGGGTGGGACATCACCAGGCCAAGCTTGATCCGCTCAATCTGATCAAGCGCACCGCACCCGAGTTGACCCTCGACTATGTGAAGCTTACGGAAGCCGACCTCGACAGCGAATTTGAAATTTATTGGGCCGGTCAACTCTCGAAGATGACGTTGCGGACCATCATCGACCTGCTGCGCGCCACCTATTGCGGCAATGTCGGCATCGAGTACATGCATATCGAGAATTACTCGATCCGCCGCTGGCTGCGTGACCGCATCGAGACGGGCCGCCTGCACAAGGACGTCCTGCCGAACGCCGAGAAAAAGCGCGTGCTCTCGCACCTGCTGGAGGGAGAGCTCTTTGAAAAATTCCTCCATACCCGCTATGTGGGACAGAAGCGCTTCTCGCTTGAGGGCGGGGAAACGGTCATCCCAATGCTCGACAAGATCGTCGAGGAATGTCCGCGCCACGGCGTGGAACAGATTGTCATGGGCATGGCCCACCGCGGGCGGCTCAACGTCCTGGCCAATATCTTGGGCAAGGACTACGAATTCGTCTTCAACGAGTTCGCAGAGAATTTCGTTCCGAACTCGGAACTCGGCGATGGCGACGTGAAATACCATCTCGGTTTCGATTCGATTGTCACGACGAACACGGGCGCCAAGGTCGGGCTGAGCCTGGCACCGAACCCGAGCCACCTCGAAGCGGTGGACCCGGTCGTGCAGGGCAAGGCCCGCGCGTGGCAGCGGAAGCTCAACGACACGGCGGAACGCCGCAAGGTGTTGCCGGTCCTGATCCATGGCGATGCCTCGTTCAGCGGCCAGGGCGTGGTCTCGGAGACACTCAATCTTTCCCAGCTCGAGGGTTACAAGACCGGCGGCACGATCCATATCATTATCAACAACCAGATCGGGTTCACGACTTCGCCGGTCGACGGTTCTTCCAGCCAATACTGTACGTCGGTGGCGAAGATGCTCGGTTCGCCCATTTTCCACGTCAACGGCGACGATCCGATGGCGGCGGTAACGACGATGCAACTGGCGTTCGAATTCCGCCAGCAGTTCCAGCGCGATGTTGTCGTCGACATGTACTGCTATCGCCGTCACGGTCATAACGAAGGCGATGAGCCCCGGTTCACCCAACCGTTGATGTATTCGGCCATCGAGGACCATCCTCCGATCAGCGACATCTTTTTCGGTCATCTGGTCAAATTCGGCGATATCACCCCGGATGAAGTGCGCGCCTTCCGCGCCACGTTCGAGGAGCGCCTGAACAACGCGCTGCAAAAATCGAAGGTCACGACCAAGGCCATCGTCCCGGCGATCCGTAAGTCACTGGCGTGTCCCGCGCTGCTTGACCCGGTCGATACCGCGGTACCAATGGAAAAAATTCGCGCCATTGGAGAAGCCATCACCAAGGAACCCGGGAAACTTGAGCTCAATCCCAAGATCAAGCGCTGGCTGCACAGCCGCCGCGAAATGACCGAGGGCAAGACCCCCGTCGACTGGAGTACCGCCGAGGCCCTCGCCTTCGGCAGCCTCCTGGATGGAGGATGTCCCGTGCGCCTCTCCGGACAGGACAGCCGCCGCGGCACGTTTACCCAGCGCCACTCCGTGCTTTATGATGTGAAGACCCGCGAGCGTTATACGCCGCTCAACAATATTCGCGAAGGCCAGGCAAAGTTCTGCGTCTACAATAGCCCTCTCTCCGAATACGCAGTGCTCGGCTTCGACTGGGGCTACGGACTCGATTACCCCGACATGCTGGTGCTCTGGGAAGCGCAGTTCGGCGACTTCGCCAATGGTGCGCAGATCATGATCGACCAGTACATCGTCTGCTCGGAAACGAAGTGGGGCGAAACCTCGAGCCTCGTGATGCTGCTGCCGCACGGTTACCATGGCCAGGGTTCGGAGCACTCGAGCGCACGGCTGGAACGTTATCTTCAGGCCTGCGCCGAGGACAACATCCAGGTCGCGTATCCGTCCACGCCCGCGAGCTACTTCCACATTTTGCGCCGTCAGGCGCTGCGCGAGATCAAGAAGCCGCTCATCCTGATGACGCCGAAGGGCATGCTGCGCGATCCGCGCTGCACCTCAGTCATCGCCGATTTCGCGAAGGGCCGTTTCGAGGAAATCCTGCCCGACACGACCGTGTCGAAGGACGCCAAGCGCGTCGTCATCTGCAGCGGCAAGGTCTACTTCGACCTCGTCGATCACATGAATGCCGGGAAGATCAAGGACACTGCGATCATCCGCATCGAACAGCTTTACCCTCTGCACGAAAAGAAACTGCAGGACGCGGTCGCACGCTTCGGCAAGATGGAAAAGCTGATCTGGTGCCAGGAAGAATCGTCCAATGGCGGCGCATGGAGCTTCATCGAGCCCCGCCTGCGCAAGCTGTTTGGCCGCGAAATCCTCTATGCCGGCCGCGATGCGTCTGCCTGCTCGGCCACCGGTTCCCATGCCATCCACGACCTTGAACAGCGCGAGCTGGTCAACCAGGCGTTTACGTTGTAACCAAGAAGTTCCCATGCCCATCGAAATCAAAGTCCCCACCGTCGGCGAATCCATCACTTCCGGCCTGCTTGGCGTCTGGAACAAACCGGACGGCGCGTACGTCAAGACCGGCGAACCCATTTTTGAAATCGAGACCGACAAGGTGACGGCGGAAGTCGTCGCGGAGAGCTCGGGCATCCTGAAGCACCTCGCGAAGGCGGGCGACACGGTCCAGATCGGGCAGGTCGTGGCCAGCATCGACGACAAAGCCCCGGCGCCCGCCGAGGCGGCCCCGAAAAAGGAAGAAGCCAACGGCACAGCCAAGGCATCCCGCGCAGAAGCAGCAGCCCCCGTGGCCGCAGCCAAAGGCAAAAATGCCGCCGATCTTTCTCCTGCCGTCCGCTACCAGACCGAGGAAAAGGGAATCAATCCCGCCTCGATTACCGGCACCGGCAAGGATGGACGCATTCTCAAGGGTGACGTGCTCGCCATTGAAAGTGCCAAAGCCGCCGCGACCGGGAAGAGCGACGTGGGCGAGGTGACCGTGGCCCCGGCCAAGTCAACTGGAGAGCGCACTACGCGCAAGAAGATGACTCCCCTGCGCCAGAAGATTGGCGCACGGCTCCTCAGCGCCCAGCAGGAAACGGCGCACCTCACCACCTTCAACGAAGTTGACGTCTCCAATATCATGGCGCTCCGGACCAAGTTCCAGGACCGTTTCGTGAAGAAGAACGAGGTGAAGCTGGGGTTCATGTCGTTCTTCGTCAAAGCGGTGGTGCACGCGCTCAAGACCGTGCCGGCGATCAACACACGTCTTGATGGCGATGAGATCGTGCAGAACCATTTCTACGATATCGGCTGCGCCATCTCGACCGAGAAAGGCCTTCTGGTCCCCGTGCTGCGTGACGCAGACCAACTTTCCTTTGCCGGCATCGAGAAGGCAATCGGCAACTACGCAAAAAAAGCACGGGACGGGAAGATTCAGCTCTCCGACCTGGAAGGCGGCGTCTTTACCATTACCAACGGCGGCGTTTTCGGTTCGCTCCTCTCCACTCCAATCCTGAACCCGCCCCAGTGCGGCATTCTCGGCATGCATACGATCCAGGAACGCCCCGTGGCGATCTCCGGCCGGGTGGAAATCCGTCCGATGATGTATCTCGCCCTCACCTACGATCATCGCCTCGTCGACGGCCGCGAAGCCGTCACGTTCCTCTCCACGATCAAGGAAGTGGTGGAGAATCCGGCGGCGGTGCTGTTGGAGATCTAGCCTTACATTTTCCCCAGTCCAAACGCGTACTTGTTGCGCAAGGCGAGGGCTCCATCTGCGCGACCTGTGTCTTCCAGTCGTTTGAGGTATTTTTCGAGGCCTGCACGTCCAGGGTTGCCTGCGCCCAGACTGGCATGGTAAGGCCCGCCTTCGCGCATAACGGTCCATAGTGGATCCTCTGAGTTTGAGGAGGTGCGGGTCATCTTACTCATCTGCGCCTCGTGCCAGCGGGTCAGACGGAAGAGACCTTCGCGACAAATCTCGCTTCGTTTGGAGGCAAGGTCTTCCTGTTCATGGGGATCGACCTGAAGGTTGAAGAGCATTTCCTCGGGGAAGAGGTGGAAACCGTCGTGGTAAGTCCGGATATACAACCACTCGGCCCAGCGGACGGAGCGTTGGCAGACGTGGGCGCATTGGCCAAGTACGATTTCGGGACGGCCATGGGGTACGCCTGTGAGGACGGTGGACGCGAAAGACTCACCATCCCAGAGCGGTTGGTCTCTGCCACCGAGAAGTTCCATCAGAGTTGGGGCAAGATCGAGTTGATAATGGAGGCCTGTATCGCGTGTGCCTTTCACGCCGCCGGGGAACTTGATGATCATCGGGATGTGGCAGGTGCCCTCGTCGGCGGTACCGTGTTCGGCATAGATACCGAGTTCGCCCAGGTTCTCGCCGTGATCGGCGGAAAGGATGATGATGGTGTCCTCGTAAACGCCTGCCGCCTTGAGGGAAGCGATGATCGAGCCGACGGCGGCATCCGCATAGCGCACGCCGGTGTCATAGCCGTCGATCATGCGTCGCATGCCTGCCAAGTCCTTCACCGCGCCCGGCTGGCGAGGAAATTTCAGGTCCTCCTGGTCACCGAACATGGAGAGATCGAGCGAGGTATGCGGACCGGTCATCGCGTTGTGGCGCTTGATGAGATTCTCGTCATTCAACCAAGCCGGGAGCGGATCGTTTTTGAATGGATCACCATAGGAGGCGGGGACACGATAGGGCGTGTGCGGGTCCCAGAAATTGACGTGAAGGTACCAATTGTCCTGGCGGGCACGGCTGGCCAACCACGGGTTGACCACAGGCATCACGTCCTCGGCCGATTCAATGCCGCCCTTGCCGGTATTATGGACTTCGTTGAAACCCGCGTAAAACCAGTGTGCGGCATGGCGCTGGCCGAAAGGACTGATCATCGCGGTATGCAGGCCAAGCCGTTGCAGTTGGTGGGCGAGGCCCTGCTCATCAAAGGTGTCGCGGAAATTCCGGGTCGGCCCCTCGATCTTCGGCTGCGCGGCAGTTCCCCCATGGCCGACCACACCGGTCTGGATGCCGAGGCGTCCGGAGTAGAGGGCGGTGCGCGAAGGCAGGCAAGGGGCGTCCGAGGTGTAGACTTTTTCGCAGACGAGTCCCTCGCGGGCGAGTTGATCAATTGCGGGACTGGTGTCGCGATGATAGCCATAACAACCGAGGTGATCGGATCGCAAACTGTCGATATCGATGTAAAGAATGCGCATAGGATGATTATTGCCCGCGCCCCTCGTTTGGCGATTTCATTTACGAGGCGTTATCTCCGGGATGGTGAAATCGCTTGCTCTGAGTTATATCTTGAGGGCCTTGGAAATGACCGGACGTAAAATTGAAGTCATCCCGGCAGGCGGGCCGGGAACACCTCGCTCAACATGCTCGCCCGAGTGGACAATGATGTCATCGCCAAGAAGCCGGATTGGATGAAGCTGAATTGTGGCGTCAACGATGTCAGGCATGGTACGAAAGGCGTGCCGCTGGATGAATACCAGAAGAACATCACCGAGATCGTCATCAAGCCATGCGGCGACCTCGGCCCCTACCCCAGATCCAACTCCGGATAACAGTCCCGGCAAAGCCTTAGCCGCCAATTGATTACTGCCCAACCATGCCCCTTCTTATCCTGATCTGAAGCCAGACCGGGGCACTAGTATCCATTCTCTTTGGTTCTTCATCATTCGCGGCAAATTTACCGTCGTTGGATACGCTGTGAACGGACTTGCTGTCCAAGGCAGTTGCCGCTTCCAGAGTGATCACCCGGCCATTGATTTGCAATGTAACCACTTTTCCGTCGACCAGCGTTGCCACTCCACGTGAGTTCAGGACTTTGCTCAAGTCCACCTGCACCGCGAGGAGGGCGGAGCATCGGCCCCGACCATATAGCTCATGGAAAGGAAGATGTGGACGAGGGCAGCAAACGCTTTCATGGCCTTCCTAACTCCGACCTTCCGCACAAGGCTATTTCTTCTGCTTTTCCAAGTCAGGCAGAAACGCCGTCAGCAAGCCAATCAATGGCAGAAACGAGCAGCACGTGAAAACAAAGTCGATGCTCGTCATGTCGATCATCTTGCCGAGCACCGCCGAGCCGATGCCCGCCAGCCCGAACGCCAGTCCGAAGAAAAGCCCAGCGATCATTCCCACTTTCCCCGGTACCAGCTCCTGCGCGAAGACCACGATCGCCGAGAAGGCCGAGGCCATGATCACGCCGATGATTACGCTCAGGATAACCACGCCCATCAGCGGCACGTGCGGCAAAAGCAACGTGAACGGCGTAATGCCGAGGATGGAAACCCAGATCACATTCTTGCGGCCAAACTTGTCGCCGACCGGCCCGCCGATGATCGTCCCCGCCGCCACGGCGAAGAGAAAAACAAACAGGTAGACCTGCGCCATCTGCACCGAGACATGGAATTTGTGGATCAGGAAAAACGTATAGTAGCTCGTCATGCTCGCGAGATAGATGTACTTCGAGAAGACGAGTGCCATCAGCAACCCGATCGCCACCGTCACCTGGCGTGGCGAAAGGCCGGTGAGATGCGCTTGCGCGTGTCCCTTCGGTTTCAGGAGGTGGGTGTTCGCCACATACCACTCGCCGACCCGGTAGAGCAGCATGATCCCTACGAGTGCAATCAGGCAGAACCACTTGATCTCCGTCTGGCCGCCAGCAACGATGATCAACGCCGCCAGCAACGGCCCGAGCGAGGTCCCCGCATTCCCACCGACCTGAAAGAGCGACTGTGCAAACCCATGCCTTCCGCCTGAGGCCATCCGGGCCACCCGCGACGCTTCCGGGTGAAATACCGACGACCCCACCCCGACCAGCGCCACCGAAAACAGGATCATCGTAAAATTCGCCGCCGCCGAAAGCAGTCCCAGTCCCGCCAGAGTGAAGGTCATTCCGATCGAAAGCGAATAGGGCAGAGGCCGCCGGTCCGTGTACCACCCCACCAGCGGTTGCAGCAGCGATGCCGTCAACTGGTTCGCCAGCGTAATGAGACCGATCTGAGTAAAGCTCAACTGGAACGAATGCTTCAAAATGGGATAAATCGCCGGGATCAGCGACTGCATCGTATCGTTGAGCAGATGTGCCACGCTCAGCGCGATCAGGATCCCCAGCACCGCCTTCTGCGGCACGCCTTTATTCGGTGCCGCCTCGGCATCCGTCTCGACACTGGCCGAATGAGGCTCGACCGAAATCGATTCTTTTTCCGGCGATGGGTTCACTCGGAACAGCCTAGCCCATTCCAGGGCATTCGCAGGAAGATTTGCTTGGGGTTCTCAGGTATTAGCTGGCGTTGCGCGCTCCCGCAAAGCGCTCATGCACTTTTTCAGCTCCTCAAATGGCAATTCCAGCGCGAGCGGCCGCGCGATCCAGACGAGATAGGTTTTTCCAGGCTGGACCAGATGCCGCCGGTAAATCTCCCGCATCCGCCGCCGAAGCTGCGTACGTTTGGTTGCTGAACCCAGGCGCTTCGGCGTGAGAAAAGCGACTGTCCCAGTTTCTCCCGATTTCACGGCCTCCTGCGGAAGATAGTTGAGCGCCATGAACCGGTTACTTACACGCTTGCCCTTGAGTCGGGTGGCATCAAAGACTTGGCGCCGACGGATGATCCGGGCACGAGGAAGGGCTTGCGATGGAGCGGAATCAGACTTGGCCTCGGCGGAGAAACCGCCGGAAGGGCTTAGCCCCGGGTATGGGCCGCAAACTTGCGTTCGGTCCGGGCGCCAGCGAGACGTTTCCGGCCAGCGCGACGGCGGCGGGCCAGGATGGCACGACCACCCTTGGTGCGGGTGCGGGCCAGAAAACCGAATTGGCGGACACGACGCTTTTGAGAGGGCTGGAAAGTTCTTTTCATGGGGAATCCTAATTGGGAAGGGTGAGCATACGGAACTCGGCATTTAAGACAAGAGGATTTTGAGGGTTTCTTCGATCTCGTCCTCAGTATTGTAAAAGTGAGGCGAAAGCCGCAGGCACGAGACCCCCGCCCGGTTCTGACGGAGGGAGACGTCGATTCGGTTCTCCCGCAGCTTGCGGGCGAGAGCGACTGCCTTCTCGGGGTTATCGAAGGCAATGGTAGTAATACCCGATTTCTGCGAGCGCCGGTTGGCAAAGCCCATTACCCGGAATCCGGAGGCCATCAGCCTCTCCTCTGCAAAGGTCCGCAGGTCGAGCAATCGCGCCTCGATTTGCTTCACGCCGAGGGCCAAAATCATCTCCAAGCTCGCTTTCATCCCAAACAACGCCAGCAGATTAAGCGATCCCGGCTCATAACGGCGGGCCGAGTTCTCAAAGACCATCGTCGGCTGCGCGATGAAGCCCGGTGAATGGACATTCCACGATCCGACGAGCGTCGGCTTCAGGAGCTCGAAATGGCGCCGCTTTACATAAAAGATACCTGCCCCGAGCGGTCCCAGCATCCACTTGTGGGAATCGGCGGCAAGGAAATCAATATGCCGCACATCGACCGTCGTGGCCCCGAGGGACTGGATCGCGTCGAGGCAAAACAGGACGCCCCGGCGGTTCAGCTCCTCGGCAATCCCCTCGTAATCGAGCCGGAAACCGCTCAGAAAATGGCAGGAAGCCAAGGCCACCAGCCGCGTCCGGGGCGAGAGAGCCTTCAGCACCAGCTCGGGCGTGATTTCCCCAGGGCGCTCCGGCTGTAACGGGATGACCCGGACGCCCTGTTCAGCCAGCGCCTGCCAGGGATAGACATTGGCGGGATAATCGTCCGGATAGAAAATCACCTCGTCGTTCTGTTTCCACTTCAGGCCATTGGCCACCAGGTTCAGCCCCAGCGAAGTCGGCCCCAGCAGAGCAACTTCATCGCTCTCGGCATTGATCAGCCGGGCCGCTACCCGCCGGATGCCTTCGATTTCGGCCATGAAGTCGGGGCCTTCCTGGGCAATCGCCGCCCGGTCGGCCTCGCGTTTCAGGGTCTCGACCGTCAGTCCGGGCAAGGGCGCCACCCCGGCGTGGGCCAGAAAAATCCGCTTCTGCGTCACCGGAAAGAGGCGGTGCCGCAAAGCCTCGTCGGCCAAAATGTGGTCGATGTTCAGGTCGACATTGTCTCCGTCTTTTTTCACATTCTAATCTTTACCCAGATCAACAAAAAAGCCAGCACGATGGGAAATCCACCGGGCTGGCTTTTGTAGGTCTTAAGTACTTTATTCAGCTGCCAAACTGCCGTGAACGTCCTGATTTGAGGCGGTCGAACGAGGGGCCGTCCAGCTGATGGCGGCATACTTCGGGCCATGTGCGGCGAAACGTTCACCATCTCGGCGGCTCTCGAAGTAGAGGTCAATGACCAGCGCATTGCGCTCTTCGGGGTTGTGACCCGTCTCACGTGCGGCTTCCCGGGAAATGACGGCTGAGCCGGTATCAACCGCCAGGTACTTGCCGAGACCATCGATCTGGACCACGCTGCCATATGGTATGATCCGAGGATCAACCGCACAATGACCTTCATGCAGGTGGATACCGGTCGAGCTCAAGCCGCGACCTGTATAATAGTCGCCTTCGCCGGACCAGTAAGCGGTCAAACGGGCCAGACGTCCACCAGAAGCCTTATGGCTTGAAGAGGAGGAAGTGCGAGAATTGCTTGTTACAGTCGCCGGGCTCTGGCGGTTCTGCGCGGGGTGGAGCGAAAGAGTGGGTTTATCTGAAGAGGAAGACTTATCGGAAGTCTTTGCGATCGTGGTCTTTGCCTTATCCTTGTCAGTCGAGGAAGTGCTCGGAGGAGTCAGCGCTTGTGAGCTCGATTTCGAGGTCTTGGCCGGTGCCGGGGCAGGCGAGTTGGTCGGTGTAGGTGCATTGCCTTTGGCCTGCAAGGGAAGACCCATGCAACCAAACACAAAACACAAACTATATAAATAACGTATCATCTTTTTTAAGTTGTTATCCGAAAGCAAAATACATGCCTAAAGTCCAAAAGACTTTCCTAGGGGGAGGGAGATCAAAGACTCATGCCTACAAAGATGCTTTCATGGAACGAAAGCTCCGGCTCTAAGTCTGATTCTGGGGAATCGGTCAAAAATAACCGACTGCCAAGAACATGTATCGCAACCTTCGCGATAAGCCGGAAAGTAGACAAACGGATAAGAAGGTCAACTTTTTTTTAAACTTTTTTTACTCAGGAGTATAACAAGTTTGTAATGATCCTAATACTTCTCTCGCTAAAGCATACTCATTACGAGGGAAAATGGGGCTCTTCCGGAACAGGGAGATGAGGGCTCATGTTGGCTTTAAGCAGGTCAATCAGGTCCGGATCATTGTAGGTAAAGTCGTCTGGAATGCGGAGACAGATGATCTTTTTCTCACCCAAGGCCTCCGGAAATTTGTCCCGGAGATAGTCCCGATGCTTGGCTTCCATGACGAAAATCAGGTCGGCCCATCCAATCAGGCCTTCGGTAACCCGTTGCCGGGCTCCGGGTTCCGTCCCAGCAGATTTTGGCAGGTAGCCGGGAAAATCCCGGTAAAGCTCTTCAGCTGTACGGCTGCGCCATTTGTTCCGGCTACAGATGAAGAGAAGGTGGACGGGGGCGATGTCCTTGGCGTCAGGCAAGTTACAAGTCCTCAGGCGGAGGCGCAACAGGATCGACCACCAGCGAATCTTCCTCTTCTTCCTCGATCTCCTTCCGCCAGGCGCGGGAAAGGAACGGCCGGGTGAACCCATAGAGCAGGTAAGCGACAAAGAGCACCGCCGGCATCCATTCGATATAGACAATGGTTAGGCCTAGGACGAGGACTACCCCCAGGAACTTGGGTGGCGAGAACTGGGTCCTCCAGTTGAAGCCTTTAAAGCTCGGATACTCGAACTTGCTGACCATCATGAAGGAGAGGAAAATCATCAGGCAGGCAAGGCCGATGCCTCCGTAACCGAAAGGCAGGTCCGCCTCTTTTTGGTACTGGGAGATGATCAGAAGGGTGATGGAGGAGATCAGGCCCGCCGCCGCCGGGACGGGAAACCCGGTGAAGTTCCGGGTGCCGGTGCCCAAGTTATAGGTCGCCGCCACATTGAAACGCGCCAGCCGGAACGCCCCGCACAGCAGATAGAACACGGCGATGATCCAACCTATCTTGCTGGGCAGCTCATAAAGGACGATCTTGAAGACCAGCAAGGCCGGGGCGACCCCGAAACTGACGATATCGGCCAGTGAGTCAAATTCCCGGCCAAAGGGGCTCTCCCGGCCTCCCAATCGGGCCAGGCGTCCGTCGAGAAGATCGAAAAGGCAGGCCGCGAGGATGCAATAGAGGCTGATGGTATAGGTGTGAGTCCAATCGGCTATCGCGCCCCCTGTTTCCTTTTGGATGGAGCCCTCGAAGATCTTCAGGACGGCCAGGAAACCGAAGATCAGGTTCCCCGCCGTCATCAGGTTCGGGAGAAGGAAGATCCGCGAGATGTTTTCGGGGCGATAATTCGATCCAGGCATGGGAAAAGTTCGTTAGGGCCAACGGGCGATGGGCGTGGCGGCACCGGCCACCCGGTCGCCCGGTTTCACGAGCACGGTGCATTCCATGGGAAGAAAAACCTCGGTGCGCGAGCCAAACCGGATCATGCCGAAGCGATAGCCTCGGGCCACGACATCGCCTTCCTTCGACCAGGCGACAATGCGTCGCGCGACCAGGCCCGCGATCTGCCGCACCGCGACATGGCCCCGCGTGGTCTCCAGCCACCATGACCGGCATTCGTTGCGGGTGCTCGACTCGGGGTGGCGGACATCAAGGAACTCACCACCCTTGTAAATCGAGCTGCGCACCTGGCCGTCGACCGGCGAGCGGTTGACGTGTACATCAAAGACAGAAAGAAAGACCGCGACCCGCTTCATGCGACCGAGATTGAAATCGGGCTCGTCCATTTCGACGACATCGACCACGAGGCCGTCGGCAGCAGAAACGATGATTTTTTCGTCGCCGGGCAAGATTCTCTCTGGGTCCCGGAAGAAATAAACGATGAAGCACAGCAGCAGCGCGATGAGCAGTTCGACCACGGCGATCACCAAATGGAGGAGGGGGCTGGTGACGCAATAGAGGACGCCCTGCAGCGCGATGAAAACCACGATCAGCGGAAGGGCGAACCGGAGTGATTCGCGAAAGGCGGAAGGCATAGGACGGCATCGTAGCACAAACGCCCAAGAAGGCGCGTGAAAATCGATAGGGAAAGGGATTGGCCGCAAAAGAACGCAAAGAGCACAAAGAAGAATGAGAAGTTCACCGGTATTTTTTGCGTTCTTTGTGTTCTTTCGCAGCTAAATTCAGCTCCTGTGCACAAAGAAACGGTTATCCTCGCCAGCGGTTCGCCACGTCGGCGTGAGTTATTGGCTGAAATGGGCGTTGCCTTTGAGGTGGTAACTTCGGATGTGCCAGAGCTCGACGCAATTTCATCGCCCGGGATGCCGCCCGTTGGCCTCGCCCAGGAAAATGCCCGGCGCAAAGCCCTCGCCGTTGCCGCCTTGCATTCTGATCGTTGGGTGCTTGGCGCTGATACGGTCGTTACGCTCGATAACTGTTCGTTGGGAAAGCCGATTTCCCTGGATGAGGCCAGGCTCTTTCTGGAAAAGCTTGGCGGACGCGAACACGAAGTGGTCACCGCCTGCGCCTTGATCGAGCCGACAGGAAAGCGACACGAGTTTTACGACGCGACAAAGGTCACTTTCCGAAAGTTGAGCCCGGAGATCATCGAGAGCTATCTCGCAAAGGTCCATGTCCTCGACAAAGCCGGCGCCTACGCCCTGCAGGAGCAGGGGGAAATGATCATTGAGCGGGTGGAAGGCTCCCGAACGAATGTGGTCGGACTACCAACGGAGCTACTCGCAAAATATTTTCAAGCAGCAGGATTACTCTAAGGTCGCCAACGCATGAAATTCAGCGCCACTTTGCTTGCTTGTGGGGTCCTTTGGGTGGGCTTGGTACAGGCGGCACCGGAAATCACTCAGGTAAAAAGTCTGGTGCCAGCTAACTTTGGGCCCGGCAAGCAACCGCAAGTCGCGATGTCGCCGCAGGGCGAGATTTATGTGGTCTTTGCCCAGGAGAGCGCCATTTATCTGGTCCGGTCGAGCGACCACGGCGAGAATTTTTCCGCGCCAAAGAAAATTGCCGATGTGCCCGGCCTGATGGCAGGTATGCGTCGGGGGCCCCGGATTGCCGTGGCAAGCCAACGCCTCCTAATTTCCGCGCCGACCAAAGACTTGATGTTTTTTCTTTCCGAGGACAATGGGAAGACATGGACCCCGCCGCTAACCATCAATGATCGCCAAGGTAGCGCGGCTGAGGGTCTGCAAAATATCACTGCCTTGCCAGACGGGAGTTTTTACGCGGTCTGGCTCGATTCCCGGTCCGGGGGCAAGCAGATCGAAGGGGCCCGCATGGAACCGGGCGCGGCGAGTTGGGGGACGAATGTGACCGTCTACAAATCTCCCGAAAAATCGGTCTGCGAATGCTGCCATCCCTCGGTGGTCTCGGACGGGAAGGGGAAAGTAGTCGTGATGTGGCGCAATTCTCTCGCGGGCAATCGTGATTTTTACCTGGCTGAAAGCATCGACCGGGGTGACAGCTTTTCAGTGGCAGCCAAGTTGGGAACCGGCGACTGGAAATTGAATGCCTGCCCCATGGACGGCGGGAGCCTTGTCGCCACACCTGATGCGGGAGTCTTCACCATCTGGCGGCGCATGAACGAAGTGTATCTCGACCAACCCGGCCAGCCGGAAACCAGGATCGCCGAGGGCACGCAGCCCGTGCTTACGCGAATCGCTGGCGAACTTTTTTGCGCTTGGCAGCAAAAGGGCAACGTCGTCGTGGCCCGCGATTCAGGCAAGACCCAACTCGGCTCTTTTCCCGGCGCCTTTCCGTCTCTTGTCGCCTCGCCGGATGGCCAACATGGCTATCTGGTCTGGGAAAATCCCGAGGGGGATGAACTCGTGCCCAAATTCGCCATCGTGCCTTAAGGGGCATCACGGTTCGTGTATTTTAAAAGTGCGGCAGTTCCAGGCAACCGCTACAGTGCGCCTTTCATGTCCAATTTCTTCTACTATTTCTGCCGGGAACTGTTCCTCCTCCCGTTGCGGCCGTTTTCCCGCTACTATTACTCAGAGTTGGGGGAAGTTCCCAAGGAGGGTCCGGCTTTGATTTTGTGCAATCACATCAGCCATGCGGATCCGCCCTACATCTCCCGAAAGTTTCCCCGCGTCGTCCACTACATGGCCGACAAGCCACTCCTCGATATCCCCGTCTTCGGCAAGATGATGAAGTGGGGCCATGTCTTTCCCATCGACCGGACAAAAAGTGATCGCGCCACGGTCAAGACAACCATGACCCGTCTCGCGGCTGGACACGTCGTCTGCATTTTTGCGGAAGGAGGCATCCGGCACGGTACCACTTCAGTCATTGGCGGGGCCGAACTCCCCGTCGGCACGCCCGCGTTGTGGAAAATGGTGAATGTGCCCGTCATCCCCATGATCATCATCGGTTCGGATCAAATGTACTCCCTCAAGAATTGGCCGCGTCGTCCGAGGGTCTTTGTCCGGGTCGGGAAGGTGATCCCTGCAGACAAGAGTGCGACCAAGGAGGAATTGCGCGACAGGGTCGCCGCCGCATGGCGAGAGATTTTTGAGACGATGAAGAAGGACTATAATCTTCAACCGGACGAGTTGCCACAAAGCGCGCAACAGCGCTGGGGAGTCTCCGAGCTGCCGCCCGACAAGATTCCTAAATATTTCCAGCCAGTGGTCAAGGAAGCCAAGCCCACGGAGAAATAGGAGGTTTCCTCTTGGGCTCTCTTTCTGATCCGTCATCCTTCGACAAATCACTATGACGGATTGCCTGGCGCAAAAATTTTCTGCTCTTTGCGATCTTTGTGGCTAAATTGATAACATGCAGGACACCGGAAAATATCTCGTGATTCTTGGCCTGGTCATCGCCGTGGTGGGCGCGTGGCTTTGGTCGGGTCGCGGTTTCGGATGGCTGGGTAAGCTGCCCGGCGACATCTCCTATCAAAATGGCGATTTCCGGGCCTATTTTCCGGTGACGACCTGCGTTATCGTCAGTGTTTTGCTCAGTCTGGTCGCCTGGTTTTTCCGGCGATGAAACAATGCAAGACCAGAAAAGTTGCTCAAATGGCAGGAATTTCCTTTAAAACTGCGTCATAAGCCAACAAAGTAAAAATTGTGAAATGGTTTTTAATCGGTTTGGTCACTGTATTTTGTTCGGCAACGCTGGTCCGGGGTGATGCCGCGGGGGAGCTTTACAAGGCGGGTATCGATGCCCTGGCCACCGAGAATTACAATGACGCTGTCAAGGACTTCACCCAGATCATCACCGGCTATCCCACGACGCCCAACATCGATGAAGTGCGAATCCGGGCCGGCTTCGCTTATCTGCACTTGGGCGATTTCGCCAATGCGGTCAAGATTCTCGATCCGGTGTCGAACCTCAAGGCCAAGCCTGAGTTCCGCGGTACCGGACTCTATTTCACAGGCCTCGCCCAGTTTTCGCAGGCCCAGAAGGCCGCCGACAAGGCCGCGAGTAAAGTCGCTTACGGCCAGGCCGCGGGCACGTTCACCACGCTGATCGACTTCATCAACAAGAATCCCACGCCGGACAACAAGGCGTTCATGGAGGACACAATCTATTACCGCGCACTGTCCTATTTTCAGATGGAGGACTTCGCCAATGCGGAGAAAGACCTGCTCACGCTGCTCAACCCTCCCTATACCGCGAGCCTGAAGCGGCCTGACTACACGCTGCTTCTGGGCAGTCTCTATGGTTTTCAGACCAACCTGGCGGTGTCTGCCAAGGCTGCTTCCGACGTCATCAAGGCCGACGCGCAAAAAGCGCTCGACCGTTACATGCAGGTGAGCACTGATCCCAACGCGCTCGTGCAGGCCAACGATGCCAATATGAGCATGGCCGAGGTCTATTACCTCATCGCCCAGCTTCCGGATGGCGGCGGCTATCAGAAGGCGCTCGATGCGTACCGCCTGGTGCGGCGCAAGGCCGACATGATCCAGATTCAGCAGGCCCGGCTGGAAAAGATGAAAAAAGATTCCGCCGCCGCTCTGGCGAACAATCCGGCAGGAGCTACGATCGCCAATGAAAACGTCCGCTTGATCGACCGTGAGTCTGGTCGGCTTGCCACGTTGAAGGAGGGCCCTGACCCGATCATCCAGGCCCTGATTCGCATCGCCGAATGCTACAACGCGATGAAACCGCCGATGGCCGATGAGGCGCGGGTCGTCCTGCGCCGACTGGCCCAGGCTCCTCTCACTACCGAGCAAAAGCAGGAGGTCGATTTCCAACTCCTGAATTCGTACGTCCTTGGTGCCCAGACGGACAAGGCCGATGCGGCGTTGACCGATTATTTGACGAAGCATCCCGCCGACTCGCAGGCTGACTCCTTCAGTTACCAGATTGCGGGCAAGTTGATGGAAAAAAAGGATTACGAAGGTGCATTGAAGGCCGCCGACCGGAGTCTTAGTGATTTTCCGAAGGGACGTGTGGCCTCCGATGTCCACTCTCTAAAGGCGACTGCTTATAAAAATCTTGGGCAACTTACCAAGGCCACCGATGAGTTGAAACTGGCGGCCGATAGCGCAGGCGCGTCCGGCTTTTCCAACCAACTCAATAGCGCAGGCATCATGGCCTCCCAAGGTAACCTTGCCGGTGCACTCGACATGTACAAAAAGGTAAAGGACAACCCCGCTGCCGGTGAAGCGCAGGCCTACGGGGCTGCTGGTTATATCACCACGCTGCAGGCGATGGGGAAATACGATGACGTCATTACCGAGGCCAAGGCATTTGCGGCCAAGTATCCCGAACCGAACAAGGCGTTGCCCGGTGTCCTGATCTATCAGGGACTTGCCATGGACAAGAAAAATGATCCGGCAGCCGTGGCGCATCTGCAGGAAGTTGCCCGCAAGTTTCCCAAAGATGAATCTTCTCCCTTCGCCCTTTTTTACGTCGTCACGATTTATCAACGGACCGGCAATGTTGCTGGCATGGTGCAGGCCGCCAAGGACTTGGCGACCACCTATCCCACGGCTTATACATTCCTGGGTCAGGCCGCCGATTTGGTCGGGGATGAATATGTAAAAGAAAAGAAATTCGACCTCGCCGTGGCAGCTTATCAACCGCTGGTCGACGCCCCGAAGGCGGACGTGGCCGCGGCTGCCGACAACAAGATCGGCGGAGTCTGGATTGCGGCAGTGAAGGCGAAAGGCGCGATGCAATCGATGCCCGCCGACAAGCGCGAGGAACCGAAGGCCTGGCTCGACAATGCCGATAAGGCTTATCTGACCGTGCTGACAAAATTTCCTGATCAAGTCGATGCCGTCGGCAACGCCTTCCAAGGGCTGGCGGAGGTGTTGAAAGTGCGCCGCTCCAATGGTCTGTTGACCGACGCCGATATGGAGGCGGCTCTCGCTAAACTCACCGCCGGGCTTACCACTCCAGAAATGCAGACGCGAGTGGAGCTGGCCAAGGCGGGGCTGGTATTTGTTTACAAAAAGGGACAGGAGCAGTACCCCGCTGCATTGGCCCGTTTCAAGAAGGTTGTTGAGGCTAACCCAAACCTCATTTTGACCCGGCAGGAAGCCAATCAGTACGGTGATCTACTCCTTGCAACCAAGGATTACTCCACGGCCATCCAAGTTTATACCAACCTTTTGAGTCATTCCGCGCCGAACGATTTCTATGCGCAAGCTGATGGCAATTATGGTCTTGGGGCAATCTATCTTGCCCAAGGCGATGTGAGCAAGGCCGCGGAATACTTTGCGAAAGTAAAGGCACTCGCTCCTGGCTATTGGTCTTCTCATGCCGATGATGTTTCTTACGGCCTCGCCCTCGCGGCAGAGCAAGCGGGCGATCCCAACGGCCTCGCCAAGCAGACCTACGCCCGGCTGATGCAGTCGGTCCAAGCCGGAATTCCGCTGCAGGCCAAGGCGATGATTGGCTACGGTCGCCTGCTCGAAAAAGCCGGCTATGGGGTGGCTCCCGCGGTCAAGGGCACGATCGAATTCGCGGTGCACTACTTCCAGCAGGTTGATGTTGACTACAGCATGGCGGTTCCTCAATTGAGCGCGGAGGGGCTTTACGATGCTGGCCAGGCTTTCGAGAAAGCCGGTGACAAGGCCAGCGCCAAGGCGCAGTACGCCAAGATCCTCACCGTCTACGCCAAGGCCGCGCCTGATTGGGCCGCCAAGGCACAAGCCGCCAGCGACAAACTCGGGCAGTGACTTTGAGTGATCGCATTACTCTTTAATGTTGTCCCCAAGAATCCGTCGTCCTGAGTTTGTCGAAGGATCAGCCTCCGGAAAATTTGCACAAGGTCAGGATGACTGAATTGAAAAAACTCACCCCCGCCGCTCGTGCCCTGGCGCTCTGCGAGGCCCTTGCGCGAGTCTACCCCGACGCTCATTGCGAGCTGACTTTCTCCAATCCGCTCGAGCTTCTCATCGCCACCATCCTCTCCGCGCAATGTACTGACGTGCAGGTGAACAAGGTCACCCCTGCTGTCTTCAAGAAATACCGCACCGCCAGCGCTTATGGGGAGGCCGACCTGGTGGAACTTGAGCACGACCTGCGCTCCATCGGCCTCTACCGCGCCAAGGCGAAGAACATCCGCGCCTGTTGCCGGATTCTCGTGGATGAGCACAGCGGCGAAGTCCCACGGACGATGGACGAACTCGTCAAGCTCCCCGGTGTAGGACGGAAGACGGCCAATGTCGTTTTGGGCAACGCCTTCGGCCAGAATGTCGGCGTTGTGGTCGATACCCATGTCGCCCGTCTTTCGGCCCGCCTCGGCCTGACGCGGCACATCGATCCCAAGAAGATCGAGCCGGTCCTGATGAAACTTGTGCCGCAACAGCATTGGACGATGTTTTCCCATTGGTTGATTTTCCACGGTCGCCGCCGCTGCAAGGCGATCAATCCCGATTGTCCCCATTGCGAAATCAAGGCGCTTTGCCCGAGTTATCCCCGGTTCATGAAGTTGCGGAAAAGTTGACTGGCCAGTAAAAATGACATTTCCCGGCTTCAGGCGCGCGTTATAATCGGCTCCTCATGACAAAAATTCCAGGGCGTGTGGAAATCACTTCCTTTCCCAAAGGCAAGCGGATTGCGGTCACTACCAGTTTTGACGATGGCGACGAATGCGACCGGCGCGTGGTCGCGGCATTTAATGAGTGGGGCCTCAAAGGCACCTTCAATTTGAATTCCGGCAAGCTCGGCGTTTCGGGCATCAGGCCCCCGGACGGATCCCGGCAAAAGATCGACCGCTCGGAGGTCGCCGATCTCTACCGCGGCCACGAAGTCGCCATTCACACCGTCACTCATCCGCATCTCGAGAAGCTCGATCCGTCCCAGATTGCCCTGGAGGTGCTGGAGGACCGCAAAGCCCTGGAAGATCTGGTCGGTTATCCGGTGAGGGGAATGGCTTATCCTTTTGGCTCCTACGATTCTCGCGTGGTGGAAATCCTGCGCACGCTGGGCATTGTTTATTGCAGGACCTGCCACGTTGCGGGGCCCTGTTTTCCTCCCGCCGATCCCCTGCTGTGGGCCACTACCGGCCACCAGTACGTGGAAAATCCCTCAATTCCCGAGCAGTTCGCGAAGCTCTACGCCAATCCGCGCTATTCCGGCGTATTTTATGTCTGGGGCCACGCCTATGAGTTCCATGATCGCAAAGACTGGGCGGCGCTCGAGCGCATCTTCAAGCCGCTCTCCGGCAAACCCGATGTTTGGTACTGCACCAACATCGAGTTGTTCGATTACGAGGAGGCCCGCAAACGCATGATCGTAGCAGCGAATCGTGCCTCGGCCCACAATCCCAGCGCATTGACAGTGACGCTTAATGTTGATGGCGAACTCGTCGATGTCGCCGGAGGGCAGACGGTTTCTTTGACGAAGCCCGCTAAAGGTTAAGGATTGTCGGGCCCGGCACCGGGAAACCACTCGGTATGCTGATCTCCGGTACGTCCCCAATAAGTGACCCGCTTTCCACGCAGGAAGGCGAAATAACCCTGTACACCGGCTTTCATCACGCGAATGGTGAAGTCCCGATATTTCTGCCCATTGTGCTGGCTGTCCAAGATCGCCGCACGAAGAGTCTCCTCTGAAAAATGCGACGCAACCGGCGGTAATCCCTCGTAGGTGATTGATGTGACAACCATATCCCCATTGGTGCCGTAAAAGGTCTTGCGTAGTCCAACGTAATCGACGTGGTAATATTCCACGCCACCCGCCAACAATTGGGCGACGACGTCGGGGAACGAAAGGGTTCCATTGAGGGTGCCTCGTGATGCTTCGACAATCAGTGCCGTATTCATGCCGCCGCCATCCTTAGCTTAAACCGATCTGGAAAAGCAAGTTGTTCGGATTGTCGCATCCGGCCTATCGGATCACTTGGACTTATTCCCTCTGTTTACTCGCAGTTCAACTTAGGGCATACTACACCTTCCCATGAACGCAACCCCTTCCCAGACCCGCGTCTTGCTCGGCATGAGCGGCGGCGTCGATTCGTCCGTGGCCGCGCTCCTGCTCAAGGAACAGGGCTACGACGTCATCGGCGTGACCATGAAGGTCTGGCCGCAGGATTGCGTCTCCCGCGCCGAGGACAAGTGTTGCGGCCCGCAGGCCGTGGCCGATGCCCGTGGCATCGCCCATACCCTCGGCATTCCGCACTACGTCGTCGACGAGGCGAACGAGTTCGAGAAAATGGTGATCGATTATTTCACCAGCGAGTATCGCTCCGGGCGCACGCCGAACCCGTGCGTCATGTGCAATGAGAAGCTCAAGTTCGGCAATCTCCTCACCAAGGCCCGCGCTCTTGGCGCCACCCACATCGCTACCGGCCACTACGCGCGGATCGAGCGTGATGCCAATGGACTATCCACGCTCTTTAAAGCGGTCGACAGCAAGAAGGACCAGTCCTACTTCCTCTTCAGCCTGCGCCAGGAGCAGCTCGCCCATTCTCTTCTCCCGCTTGGCGGCCTGACCAAGCCCGAAGTCCGCGCCCTTGCGAAAAAGATGGGCCTCAAGACCTACGATAAGGAGGACAGCCAGGAAATCTGTTTCGTCCCCGGTAATGACTACACCGCGTTCCTCAAGTCGCATCTCGGCGAAAAGGATTTTCATCCCGGCGGCATCTATTTCAAGGACGGCACCAAGATGGGCGAGCACGACGGCATCGAGCTCTACACCGTTGGCCAGCGCAAAGGCCTCGGCGGAGGGCACGGTCGTCCGGTCTACGTCATCGACATTGATGCCGCGACGCAGCGCGTCATCGTCGGAGATTATGATGATCTCCTCCGCGCCGACTGCTATCTCAACCAGACCAACTGGGGAGAGGGCGGCCTCACCGAATCGACCGAGATCACTGTCAAGATCCGCTACAACAATCCCGAGGTGAAAGCCATCGTCCATCCGCTGCCCAACAACCGCGCCCGCCTCGAGTTTCCCGACCCGCAGCGCTCCGTCAGTCCCGGCCAGGCCGCGGTCTGCTACGTCGGCGATCGGGTGATTGGTGGAGGTTGGATAGAGCGCACCGAAATCGTTACAACCGGGACGCCGGCAGCGGCACTCGCCATCTGAATCCGGTAGCTGTCGTGCGACACGCGACGGTGCCTTCCCTCCCGCCATCCTGAGGTAGTCGAGGACACTGCATTTTGAAAGTGCGACGGTCGTAGGCCACCGCTACATTAAGGATATGCCCGAAGATTCCCGCCGTTACATCTCGCGCATTGGCCACACCGAGGGCCCGTTCACGATCGACGAGATCTACGACCTGATCCTGGCGCGGAAGATGGACCACAACGCCCTCTTCTGGTCCGAGTCGAAAAAAGCCTGGAAATCGATGCCCGGCATCATGCTTGATATCGATCCCGACCGCCTTGAGCAGTTCATCAAGGAGGGCGTCAAAAAAGTCCGCGTCCAAAGTTCCGGTCCCAAGGACTGCCGCGCCTGTACCGCCCTGGCCGACAAAATCTTCCCCATCGACAAGCCGCCCGAGCTGCCGCCTGTTGGTTGCACCTGTGTTCCCTGGTGTCGGTTGGTGCTTAGTCCGGTCAAGGATTGAACCGGTTCTGGACAAATCCTCGAGGACGGACGTTATTATAAGCCCATGCCCATCACCCCCCGCCTCGTCTACGTCACCGCCTCCAGTCAGGAGGAGGCACGGAACCTTGCGCAGGCCATCCTCGACAAGCATCTCGCCGCCTGCGTGACTATTGTCCCTGGCGTGGAGTCCCATTATTGGTGGCAGGGCAAACTCCACAAGGCGGCGGAACTTCAACTGGTCATCAAAAGCTCCGCCGAGCAATTCGACGCCCTCGCCGAGGTCGTTCGTTGGCACCATTCCTACAAGTGCCCGGAGATCATCGCCGTGGCCCCGGCGGAAATGTCGCCCGAGTACCGCGCATGGTGGGAGTCCGAGGTGCAGACAGATAAACCAGCTTAAGAGTTTTCCGTTTGACCCTTACCGCCGTACGCCCTACGGTCAAAACCCCCTATGGCAGAAGAACTCAGTTACGTCATCATCAACCCCTACACGATTTATAAATCGCGCACGGGTGGTGTGCTGGCCCGATTATTGACGCGCACTTCGCTCGATCTGGTTGGCGCGCAAATGTTTGCCCCCAGCCAGGCGCTGGTCGATGAATATGCCCAGAACATCGTCACCGAGGCTGATCCCCAAGACCGCAAGATTCAGGAACTGATCCGCGACTACGTTAAAGAAAACCTCGCCCCCGATCCTATCACCGGCGTCCGCGAGCGGGTCATGATGCTCCTTTTCCGCGGTGAAAACGCCGTCCGCCGCATTCGCGAAACAGTAGGCACCTTCAAGGAGAACTTCCTCGGCGGCTTGTCGATCCGCGACACCTACGGCGACATGGTCTACAACCGTGACGGCTCCGTCCGCTATTTCGAGCCCGCCGTCCTTGCCTCGCCCAATATCGCGGAAGCCAAACTCAAGCTGAAGATCTGGGCCAAGTACGCTGACTCCGACGGCGGCCTGCTTGAAAAGGCGCTTCCCACCGTGACCGATCCCCGTCACGAGCGCACTCTGGTCATAATCAAGCCGGACAACTTCAAGTTCCCCAACGGTCGTCCCGGCAATATTCTCGATATTTTCTCCCGCACCGGTCTCGCCATCACCGGCATCAAGGTGCATCGGATGACGGTTGCCGAAGCTGAAGATTTTTACGGTCCGGTCCGTGATGTGTTAAAGGGAGTGCTGGCCGAACCCTTTGGCGAGCGCGCCAAGGATCTTTTGAGTTCCGCTCTCAATGTTCCGATTACTCCGGAGATGCAGGCCCAACTCGGCAGCATCCTCGGACCGGTTGCAGGCGCGGCGCAGTTCAACAACATCGTCAAGTTCATGACTGGGCGCGCGCCCACCGACACCAAGGGCGAAGCACGTAATGAGCCGGGCACGGAAAAGTGCATCATCCTTGTTTATGAGGGCATCGACGCCGTGAAGAAAATCCGCGAAGTCCTCGGGCCGACCGATCCCGCCAAGGCGCCTCCCGGGTCGATCCGCCGCGAGTTCGGTTCCACCATCATGGTCAATGCCGCCCACGCTTCGGATTCCGCCGACAATGCCCGCCGCGAAATGGGCATCGTCAAGATCCGCGAAAACAACTTCAAGTCCCTGATCGAAAGTTTTTATCAAGATTAGTGTAATGCAAGCTCGCTTGTCGCCGCGTGCTGTGCTTTGATTAACATTCACCCTTCATCTAAATTACTCTTTATGGAACCATCAATCCGCGTTCAAGAACTCACACCGTCCCTCACCCTTTCCATCGACAGCAAGGCCAAAGCCATGAAGGCCGAGGGCCAGGATGTTATCGGCTTCGGTGCTGGTGAGCCCGATTTCGATACGCCCGAGCACATCAAGGCCGCGGCGATGGGCTCGCTCGACGCCGGTTTCACCAAGTACACCCCTTCCTCAGGTATCCCTGAACTGCGCGCAGCCATCAGCGAGAAGCTCAAGGCTGAGAACAACCTCGACTACAAGCCCTCCCAGATCATCGTCAATTGCGGCGCAAAGCATTCCTGTTTCAACGCCATGCTTGCCACGCTCGACGAAGGCGATGAAGTCATCATCCCTGCCCCTTACTGGCTCAGCTATCCGGAAATGGTCAAGCTCGTCGGTGCGGTGCCGGTCATCGTCCCGACCAAGGCGGAGAATAACTACAAGATCACGCCGGATGAATTCCGCGACGCGATGACGCCGAAGACGAAGATGATCATCATCAACACCCCGGGCAATCCCACGGGTTCCGTCTATACCGAGAACGAACTTGCCGGCCTGGCCGACGTCGCGCTCGATGAAGACATCCTCATCCTTTCCGACGAAATCTACGAGAAGCTCGTTTATGATGATGTGAAGCACGTCAGCATCGCGACGCTCAGCAAGGACGTTTACAACCTCACGCTCACCGTCAACGGCTTCAGCAAGCCCTACGCGATGACCGGTTGGCGTCTCGGGTACGTCGCCGCGCCCGAAGGCGTGGCCAAGGCCATCGACTCGCTCCAGAGTCATTCAACCTCCAACCCGACCTCCTTCGCGCAGAAGGGTGCGCTCGCCGCGTACAAGGGGCCGCAGGATTGCGTCAAGGCGATGGTTGCCGAATACGCCAAGCGCCGCGATCTGATCTGCGGCCTGCTCGACGGCATTCCGCAGCTCAAGTACGTCAAGCCGCAAGGTGCTTTTTACGTCCTCGTTGATATCTCCGGCACCGGCCAGAACTCGACCCAGTTTGCCGAGCGCCTGCTCGACAAGCAGAAGGTTGCTGTCGTTCCCGGTGTCGCCTTCGGTGATGACAAGACCATCCGCATCTCCTACGCCACCAGCACGGAGAACATCACGAACGGTCTCAAGCGCATCGCCAGCTTCGTTGGGGCTTAAGTGCCTTCGGTAACCGTCCCGCACCGGCGGGACGGTGCAGCCCTGTAGCGGCGGTCTATGATCGCCGTTCCCCTCCGTCATCCTGAGCCTGCCAAAAAGATCAGTTTCCGGAAAACTTGGCGAGGTATCCTAAAACAATCTGATCTCGTCCTTTTTGTCCGTTGGCGATTCTGCTTCCGCCGCGGCAGGCGCAGCCTTCCCTGTCTCCACCGCCACAGCCCGCGACAAAATCTCCACCTTCTGCTCCGCATCCGTCAATCGCTCCCCGCAGGCCTTCACCAACTTCATGCCTTCTTCATAGCTCGCCAGCAGCTTCTCCAGCGGCAGGTCGGCATTCTCCATGTCCGTCACGATTTGCTCCAACCGACCCAAGAGGTCCTCAAACTTGGCGGGTGGATTTCCGGAATCAGCGGCGGGAGAGAGCAGACGCGGGATCATGAGACCCATATTTTGCCGTGTGCGAATCCCGCCGTACAGCCAAACCGTAAAGGCACCCTCTCTCCTTTTATTCTGCTCGCAAGAGGGGCAATTCCGGGCCATATTGATCCTTTTCCGCGTCATGAGTTCAAGCTCGAGTGTACAACGCCGGTCCTCTTCACGATCTGGCGGGGTTAGGACCCTAAAGGAAGCCGCCGACCCGGCCAGTTTCGTCACCACGCTCCTGCTGGTGATGATTCTCGTCACCGGTCCTTTGATCCTCGGCGCAGCCCGCTTGTGGCTGGAATTGCCGCTCCTGGGAGGAGTGGCGCTGCTGCTCCTGCTCCAGGGATTGCGCCTGACCCGCTCGCCCGCATCTAGCGAGATTCGCCGGGCCGATGCCATCGATATTTCAGTGATGCTTTTCGTCCTCTACACCATCGGGCGCTGGCTCACCTCACCCGCTGAGTATTTTTCTCGGATCGAAGCGATGGATGTCATGGCTTACGCCGTGATTTTCTTTACCTGCCGCTACGGTATTTCTTCGCGCCGGTATGGGCTTGCGCTGCTCTTCATTCTGGTTGGCTTGGGCGTCCTCGAGCTCATCTTCGGTTACTACTTAAGTCACCACCTTGACTGGTTTCCTTTCGGTGTGACAGAACGGTTGCACCTCTACTATTTTCCCCGCTGGACTGGCACCTACGGATGTCCCAATCATTACGGAAGCATCCTCGTCATGGCGATTGGGGCAGCGCTGGCCCTCGGCTGTTTCTCCAAGCTGGCATGGCCGATGCGTATTTTTCTGTTTTATCTGGCGGGGATGATGATGGTCGGCGTCATGTTCTCCCTTTCCCGGGGAAGCTATCTGGCGCTGATGGCTTCTGTTGGAGCCTTGACGTTCTTTGGCCTTCGTCACGGCACAGTACGCTGGTGGGTGCCGGTTACAGCTGCCGTGCTGCTCATCGTGGCGGGCATCTACCTGTTCAGCCAGTCGTCCGATGTCAGAGAGCGTGTCGGGCAGGCGCAAGAAGGAGTAATGAGTGGCAACCTGAGCAATTACATCCGTGTCCAATTGGCCCGGGACGCCATGCGCATTACCGCCGATCATCCGGTCTGGGGAACAGGGCCTGGAACGTTCGTCTTTGTCCACCCGCGATATCAGGACAATACGTTCGTGCGTAAAGCGGTCCTGGCTCACAACGATTACCTCAATTGTCTGGCCGACTACGGGATCGTTGGGTTTGGAATCGCCATATTTTTTGTTGCGGCGGTCACTTTTGCTTTTTTGGGCCCCCTGTGGGCTGACCATCGTTGGCAGGACCGGGTGATCATTGCCGCGGGCTTTGCGGCGTGGAGCGCCTATCTGGTGCATTCGTTGGTCGATTTTAATCTCCACATCCCTGCCAACGCCCTCCTCCTTTTTGCCTTGGTCGGCCTGGGCCTGGGGCGTCTGCGCCGCGACGAGGCGGTGCCGCATTGGAGCACCCTTTCGCTGTCTCGGTTAGGGAGCTGGTTTGGCTGGAGCGTGGTGATCCTGAGTCTTTTCTTTGGGGCCGAGGCCTGTCGTACTGCGCTCGGCGACATCACTTACGAGCAGGTCTATAATCACTGGGACGAGGTCCCTATCAACAATTCGATCCAGGATGCCGAGCAATCCCTCGTCTACGACCCCAACAACGTGCAGGATATAGTCTTCCTCGGTGACCTGCACCGGTACCAGGCCTCGCGCAAGGAGGACATTGAGGACCGGGTCAGCGAAGGCCAGAAGGCGATGGATTACTACCGGCAGGCCATCAAGCTCAATTCCCTCGACGACACCATCTCCGCCAAGATGGGCCTGACCTTTGACATCATGCGCCGCTATGCCGAGGCCTATTTTTCTTACAAGCAGGCCGTGACTGAACAGCCCTATAACGGACAATTCTGGTATTGGCTCGGCAACCACTATTGGCAACGCGGGATGTTGGACAAGGCGGAACAAGCTTACCTGCGCGCGGCGAAATGTCCCCACGGCAAGGAAGGCAGCCTGGACGCAATCAACGAGCTTCGCGCCTTGCCGGGCAGGGAAAACGCCCAGGATGTCTCCGCCCCCTTGGAAGACAGCAGTCTTCCTGAACAGCCCCCGGCCGAGCAACCTTCGGCGGAGCAGTCTCAGGCGCCCGCTGAAATGACTACTTCTCCGGATCAGGGCACGCCCTACGACCCCAGCAACCATCCCCCGACGGTTCCCTAGGATCATGGCCGTGGGGTTGGAAGGGGCTTTTCCGCGCTTGCCCCGGGCGGATTTCACGCTTAGAAAAGGACTGTCATGTCCAGCCCTACTTCCACGATTCAAGCGTCAAAAAAGCCCTTCTGTCCTTCGGTCTGGCTTTGGCCCCATTTGACGCCGTACAACCTGACGGTGGCGGGCGTGCTTGGCGGCATTACTGCTATTTTTGCCACGGTCATCATTCTGCTCATTATCGTGGCGCTCAATTTCAATCCGCTCGGCTGGGTCGAGTAGGGAATTCACCATGGCGATGGAGCACGCGGCCGCGGTTTTCCACATCCGCGATCTGGAGGCCTCGCTGAAGTACTACACCGAGATTCTCGGTTTCACCCAGGATTTTCGGTTTGAAAGTTATGCCGGAGTCAAATCCGGCCCGGTTTGTCTCCATCTGGCGGGGGCGCGAGGGGGCAACGTTCATCAGCGGCCCGTGGGGGGAGGTACCGTCTATATTTTCTGTGATGATGTCGACGGCTATTATGCCGAAATCAAAGGGAAGGGCGCGGTCTTGAAAGGCGAGCCTAAGGACTGGCCCTATGGCATGAGGGATTTTCAAGCGGTCGATCCGGATGGAAATATTCTCGGGTTTGGTTGCGAAAGCAAAAAGGCCTGACACTGCTACAGGGTTCATCTCGATTTCCCCCCGGACCTATAGTAGGGTCAGGCCATGCACGCTCCGCCGCTGGTTCTCATGGCGGATATCGCCATTCCGGATGCACGGCATTGTCTCATTTTGGCTGCCCCTGTCATCGGACTGGTGGCTGCTGTCGCCATCATCGGGCGCATGGACCAGATCGTGGACCGCCTTTTTCCCAACCTTGAATGGGAGCGGCGACTCGGCTGGTTGAACCTTGGCGCCCAACGCCGCGCGGAGAGGGGCCTGCGCTGGATTGGCTACTTTATCTACGCGGTCCTGTGCCTGGCCCTGCTTGGCATCGTATGGGCCGCCAAGGGGCTGGTCGAGACCCTGAACCATTGGAGCGATCCCTATGTCCTGAGCGAACTGGCGCGCCGCATCCCCGTGCTTCTCGCCTGCCTGGGCCTCTGGCTGGTCTATCTCGGATGCGAGCTTCTCCCCAAGATGCGCAACCAGTACGAGGAAGAGGAACTCGAAAAATTCCGCGCTGAGCAGGAGGAGATTGAGCGGAAACGCCAGATGAATCCGGCCTTGCGCGGCAGGGTGACTCTCCAGAAGCCTCGCCTGAATTCACCAGCTGCTTCCAACCGGATGAGACCCAGGCGTTAGTTCCTCACCACCAACGTCAGGTCGATAAAACTCCCCTTGGCTGCATTGAAGCCGCGGGTCGTATAGGTCTTGAGGGGAATCGAAGCCGCGCGATTAAGACTATCGAGCTTCTGCCAAAGTGCCGAGGAAACCACCACAGCCCGAGGTCCCGGTTGTGCGAGAAACGAAAGGACTTCCGATTCAGGAATCGTTTGGCCATATCCGGTCACGATTCGCCGCATTCCCCAGATCACGTTCGGTTCTTGAAAATCGACCACTGCAAATTCGGTTTGGGGCGTCAGTAAGCCATAGGCCTCTGCTCTTCGCGTCAATTCTCCGACGGGTGAGGGTGAAGCGTGATTCGCCACGGCCACGGGGATAAATACGAGCGCAAAGAGTGCAAAACCAGCTCCAAAACCTGCCATCAGTTTAAGGGGAAGGCCGGGATTCAGGTTGGCCCCGACCCAACGCCGCGCAAAGAAAAGCGCGAGGAAAGGAAATGCCGGCAAAGTATAATGGGGCAGCTTCGTCACCATCAGGGAAAAGACGGCAAAGACCAACGCTGCGTTGAGCAGGAGATAGAAATCAACCGAATCCGGTTTCCAGTTATGGAAAAGCTTCCGGCGCTGGATGATGAGCAGGGGCGACCACGGCAGGGCGCTCAACCAGAAAAGAAGCAGGTAAAGCGGGATGCCCAGAAGATATCCACCTAATGAAGAGGCTCCATGTCCCTGCAGCCCCGAGACCATCCGTTGACCGACCCCCTCGCTCATGCCCACGCGCCAATAATCCCCATGAGTTTCCGCGTAGGCTGGCATCGCCCAGAGTGCGACCAGCAACATCCCGAGAAGAAGTATGGCCAAGAAACAGACGAGCGTTCGCCAGCCTGTCCGTCGTGCCGCGATCATCAGCGGTACGAAGGGCAGCAGTGCTTCCGGGCCTTTCGCCAGAAAGCCGCCGCCGAAGCCGATGGCCAGGATGGTTCCCCAATAATTCCAGTGTCGCTTGTTTTCAGGTAACGTGTCCGACCGGCTCAGTCCAATCAACTTCCAGCCGGCATATCCGGTCAAAGTCATGAAAAAAATCAGGAGAGCATCGGCGGTTGCCACGCGTCCTTGCTGCATAGTCTGGAGACAAAACGCATACGAAAACGCTGCAATTAGACCAATGGTTTTGTAGCCAAACCGCGATCCCCAGAGGAAAAGCAGTAATGCTGTTCCCGCCGTGGCCAGGAGCGATGGAAGCCGCGCGGCAAAAGGGCTTTCCCCGAAAATCCTGTATGAGAGTGTCTGGCACCAATAGATGAACGGCGGCTTCGCGTAGCGCGGCGCATGGTTGAAGGTCGGCACAATGTAGTTACCGCTCTGAAGCATCTCCCGGCTCGCCTCCGCAAAGCGCGGTTCGTCACGGTCGAGCAACGGCAGCAGGGCCGCTTGCGGAATTGAGAGCACCAGCACCGCGAGAAAGACAATCGCTCCCGTGCGCCAGAGGAACCGGGGGGTAACGGGAGCGGGTGACGTCGCATTCAAGTCCCCATCCTAACGTATCCGCCTCGTCTTAAAAGCTCCGACCTAAAGCATCGGCACGGCGCGCTTGATCAACTGGACCGGAAAGCTCCACGGATCGCGCAGCATCGCGATCTCATCACCGGCGTGCGTGATACTGATGTCCTCCGCTATTGTCGCGCCCGCCTTCACCAACCGGTCGCGCGTCTCGGCGACATTCGCCACCGTAAAAGCCAGGTGCAGATGTAGCGGGCTCATCGACGGGTAGTCGGGAATCGAGGCGGCTGAATTGTTGTAAACTTCGATGATCACGTGCCCTGAGCTGTCTCCCAGGAAATGGGCCAACGAGGGCCCCTTGCCACGGCGTACGACTTTGAAACCCATGCATTCGACATACCATGCCGCTGTGGCGACCGGGTCCGGAACCTGCCAGGCGACGTGTTCGACTTGCATGGTGTTAGGCGCTCAACATCCGTCCGTCCACGGCCAGGGCCGCTTCCTTCACGGCTTCTGACATTGTCGGATGTGCGTGAATGGTCCGGGCCAAGTCTTCCGAGCTGCCGCTGTACTCCATCAGTAATACCGTCTCGGCAATCAACTCCGAGGCATTGCCTGCGACAATGTGTGCGCCAAGGACGCGGTCGGTCTTGGCATCGGCGATGATCTTGGCGAAACCCTCCGTCGTATCGTTGGCGATGGCGCGGCCATTCGCCGTGAAGGCAAATTTGCCCACCTTGACGCTAAGGCCCTTCTCCTTCGCCTGCTCCTCGGTGATCCCCACACTCGCCGCTTCCGGCGCGGTATAGATGACTCCCGGGATGATATCGTAATTCACATGGCCTGGCTTGCCCGCGAGGATCTCCGCGACGGCGACGCCATCCTCGTGCGCCTTGTGTGCCAGCATCGGTCCATCGACCACATCGCCAATGGCGTAAATACCCGGGACGTTGGTCTGGCCGTGCGCGTCGACCGCGATACGGCCACGGTCAGTCAGCTTGACGCCGGCTTTCTCGAGATCGAGTCCACCGACAAAGGGCTTGCGCCCTACGGCGACCAGGACGACATCCGCGGAATAGGAAACCTTTCCCTGTGCATTTTCCCCCTGTAACTCGACGCCCTTGTCGGTCACCTTGGCTGAGGCGACCTTGGTGCTCAATTCGAATTTCATCCCGAGCTTCTCGAGATTGCGCTGCAAGATCTTTGAGGTCTCCGCATCGAATCCGACCGCCGCAATACGCGGCAAAAATTCAATTACCGTCACCTGCGCCCCCAGTCGTGCCCAGACTGAGCCCAGCTCCAGCCCGATCGCGCCGGCGCCGATGATCAGCATCGTCTTCGGCACTTTTTCCAGCGCGATGCCCTGGTCGCTGCTGATGACTTTCTTGCCGTCAAATTTCAGGAAGGGCAATTCCACCGGCACGCTGCCGGTGGCGAGGATGATGTTTTGCGCCTTGAAAGTCTTCTTTGTACCGCCCTCATCGGTGACTTCCACCGTATGGCTGTCGACCAGCCTGCCGAGGCCTTTCACCACCTCGATTTTGTTTTTCTTCATGAGGTAGGCCACCCCG
>Ga0068863_100000613_pt1 | contig 36146 bp, 30 predicted proteins | sample KBSSwiS62_FD_66596 | JGI IMG/M metagenome (GOLD analysis project Ga0068863, IMG submission 66596) | Switchgrass rhizosphere microbial communities from Kellogg Biological Station, Michigan, USA - KBS Switchgrass S6-2 | ecosystem: Host-associated > Plants > Roots > Rhizosphere > Soil ... | reverse complement strand
GAGGCCGAAGTCGAATTCCTCAGCCTGGTAGACCGTTTGCACCCTCCTCAGATCTTTCGCGTCGAGCCTGGGTACGTTCACGAACACGTCGTAGTCAACCGCAACGCTGTGGAGATCTTGATGTGTCCCGGCGCTGTAGTCAGTGAGCGTTGGAAACCTGCGCGCCTCGAGACTCGTGTTCGACGCTGGGCTCCCCCGCCCACCGCCGGCGATCAGACCGCTGTAGTCAGCGACGGTATCCCTTCGCGGCGAGTTCCACTCGAACGAGAACTCCGCTCCGGCGTTCGGTCGAAACCCGTTGTAGTCCGATGAGCTGTAGTTGGTATTCGTGTTGACGCTGAAGATCGCGGGAGCCGAGTTTTCTCCCAGCATGAGATTGTTCCGCCAATGCACATTCGCCGAGGATCCGGCGGAGGTTTCCGTCAGGATCGTGTTGTTGTAAAACAGCACGCCCGCGGCGCCGTTCGTCAGTCTCGTCGATCCACCGGGCGCGTGATAGGCGATATTCCGTATCCAGTAGATCGGCCCTCCGATGGCCGGCTGGTTACAGAACGGATGGGACGCGGAGTTCACCATCAAGTTTCGCATGACGCGAACGTTGTGCAAGCTGCCATCGATTTCGATGGCATTGTCATGAAAGTTGGTCAGGTAGTTGTTATAGAAATCGATGGCGACCGGACGGCGGTCCCAGAACTCTCGTGGCGGATAGGCGGGCCCGTCGATGGCATGCGAGCCGTCCGGGTTTCCGTAGGTCTCGACGTCGATGCCATCGTGGAAGTCGGCGATGTAGTTGTAGGCGACGACGTGGCCCGGACCGTACAGCCGAACGGCCGTGTAGGACGCGAGGAGCGGCGGGAAGATCTGCCCGTCGACACCGTTGAACTGCGCCCAGAACGGGCCGTTCCATCCCAGCAGATGTTTCGAATCGTTGCGGCCGAAAAAATAGCTGTCTGCGATATAGAAGTCGCTCGAGCCTGAGTAGTTGGTGAAGATCCCGAGATTCACGTCTTCGAAGCGGCAATGTTTGACGGTGAGCCCCTTCGATCCGGCGATGAATTGCGTGCCCGCCCAGATGCCGATGTCCGTATTCTTTATCGTCACGCCTTCGAAATAGTTGTAGTTCGCGGCCTTCACGTTGAACAAGTTGAAGTTGCCATTGCCATCGAAGATGACGTCGCCGTCGCCGGCAGCCTTGATCGCGATCGGCCGGTCCGCCGTGCCGCTGGCCGTCAAGTAATACGTCCCTTCGAACGGCGTCGTCGCATTGATGTTGCGGTCGCCGGTATAGAGATCGGCGCGATATCGATACAGCCCGGCATGGATCAGGATGGTATCGCCAGGTTTGACGCGGGGCCGGCCAGCGGTCACCGTGTCGCCACCGCCGCAGTAATAGTTGTATGCGCACATCAGCCCGTCGAAGGCCGGCTCGATCCGCGTGCCTTTGTAATTGGGCGGATAGACATGGAAGACACGGCCGCCGGCGTAGGGCTTTGGCTCAGGGCGAGTTCGCACGGATACCGTCTTCGTCACAGTCTTCGCGTTCTGTCCGATGAACCCGTCGGGATCGGACATGACGAATCGCGCCTCGTAGCTGGTGTCTGGTTCGAGATCCAGGATGCTGCCGGCGAACATGTTCGGCGAAATGACGTTGAACACGCCATCGGTCTGGTAGATCCGTTCGCCTTGCAGGCGCAGGAGCGGGAGACCCTGCTTCCACACAGTTTCGCCTTGTTTCCGGTACGACACGTCGACGTTCGCATTGCGGTTGTCGTCTCCTTGAATGACCCATTCAAAGCCCAGGTTGACCAGCGTGGGATGGTCGATGACGAGTTCTCCAGGCTTGACCTTGACGACAATTGCTTGGCCGGTCGTCCTGCCTGCAAAGCCGGGTGCGGTCAGCACCGTGAGCGCCACGAACAGCCATATGTTTTTCATTGGACGATCACGGGACATGAGCATTCGCAGGCGCAGCCCGAGGCGTGACGTCAGCGTCGACGAGCTTGAGCACCCATTTGATCGTTTCGACGATCATCGTCTGCATCTCGGGTCTGTCCCAGTTGGCTTCGACGTGGCCGAGCGTGGAATAGAAGACGCGTCCCTTGCCGTACATCTTGGCCCACGTGACCGCGAAGTCGCCGTCCTTGCGATGAACGCGCGGGTTGGTGAGGTCCAGCTTCGACGGATCGAGCCGCATCAGTACGCGCGTCGTCGTTCTCGAGAAGTCCTTGATCTGATAGATCTCGTCGTCGATCGTGAACGCTGATGGCCATTGCTTCATGCCAGGAAATGCCGGGTCTTCGACGATGACGGGCGCGTCGAACGTGCCCCACGGGTGCTCGTCGAAATAGCCTCCGATCATCTCGCCGTACGCGGGCCACTTCATGAACGTGATCGTCGCGCTGTGGATGCCGATGAAGCCTTTGCCGTCGTCATGGACGAATGAAAGGAAGTCGGCCTGCTGGCTGGCGTCCATCTCGAGCGTGCCGCCGGTGTAGAAGACGACCGCGTCGAAGTCGTCCAGATTCTTCGCGTTGTATTCGAGCTTCCTCTTCGTGAGCGCCTCGGTGTCGGTGCGGATCACCGTGTCCCACAGGCCGGTCTCTTTGCCGAGGCGCTCGATCGTGACCATCGCGTGCGTAACGGCTTCGTGTCGATAGCCCTTTTCTTCGCCGATCACCAGCAGGCGCTTACGCGGCGCCTGGACCTGTACGACGATCGGTTCGCCGGCCACGAGGGACGCGGTCACGCAGATGGCTGAGACGATTCGCAGGAGTGAACGCATTGAGAAATCCTCGAGAGCCGAAGATTAGCGTTGCACGGCCCGGTTCGTGCGTCCATCGATCACGGTGACCTTGTCGCTCAGGCGGTTGGCGACGTAAATCACGTTGCTCACCGGGTTTACCGCCACGGCCCATGGCCCCTTGTCTGCGGGCACCGTCGCCGCGACGGTATTCGTGCGGCCGTCGATCACCGACACGTTGTTCGCGTGCGTGTTGACGACATAAATCATGTTTGTCTCGGCGTTGATCGCGAGCTGCTGCGGCCACAACCCGACTTGAACCGTGGCGATCGTCCGGTTCGACGCGCCGTCAATGACCGTGACGTCGCTGCTTGCGTAGTTCACGACGTAGAGGCGGTTCGTCACTTCATTGACGGCTGCCGCCATCGGCACGCTGCCGGTTCCAACCATCGAGACAACGCCCATCCGTGTGTCGATCACCGTGATTGCGTTGTTGTTCGGTGTCGGCAGATAGAGGAGCCCGTTCGTCTCGTTGAAGGCCGAGTCCCACTGATGAAAACCAGGAACCTCGATCCGCGCAGGCTCATTGGTCACGCCATCCACGACGGTCAGGAAGTTGTCCTCGTAGCCGACGAAGTAGATCTTGTTCGCCTTGACGTTGACCGACAGCGCGTTGCCTTCCGTGCCGGCGTGGATCGTCGTCGAAGACTTCGTCGCGAGATCGATGACGGACGGATCCGTGCCCGTGCTGGCCGAAACGTACAGCTTGTTGGTGACGGGATTGAGCGCCGTCAGACTGCCGCGATCGGCCTTGAGCGTGTCGATGATCGCGTCGGTGTCAGGATCGATGACCGAGATGGTCCCGGGCCCGCGGTTCATCGCGTAGACCCGACCGCTGCGCGGATCCATGGTGAGATTCTTGATGTTGGCGCCGGTCTTGAGCGTGACCACCGGCCCCGCCACGCCGTTGACGATCTTGACGATGCCAAGATCGGGAAACGCCGCGTACGCTTTGCCGTTGCGCCTGTTGACCACCACGCCCTTAGGTCCGTCGGTGACGCCGACCTCCGCGTTGATCGCGGTGGCCAGACCGAGGAGCGCGGCCAGTGCGATGGCCGGTCGTCGCGAGGTAGTATGTCGCGTCACTGGTATGCGGCGAATCTTACTGGCGATCGGCTGCGTTGCAGCAACCCTTCTGACCCCGCCATCCCTTGTCGCGCAGCAACCTCAAGCCGCACGTCCGAAGGTGCTGGCGTTTTTCACGCCCGGCAGCGAGCTCGATCACTTCCTGTTCGCACAGCAGGCGATGCGTGCGTTCGGCGCCGCCGCGGACGCCGGTGGCTACGCGTTCGCCGCGACCAGCGATTGGGACGCGCTGAACGACCTGAATCTGCGGGATGTAGGGGTCGTGATCTGGCTGAACGACATGCCGCACACGGCGGCGCAGCGCCTGGCGTTCGAGCGCTACGTGGGGGGCGGAGGCGGCTGGCTCGGATTCCACGTCTCCGGGTTCGGCACCAACGCGTGGCCGTGGTTCACCGAGTTCATGGGGGGCGGGAGGTTCAGCGCCAACAATTGGCCGTCCATGCCGGCCCGCGTAAACGCTGATGACCCGGCGCACCCAATCCTGAAAGGGGTGCCGGCGACGTTCGTCGCGCCAATCAGCGAGTGGTACTCGTGGACGCCGAGCCCGCGCGCCAACCCCGACGTCAAGGTCTTGCTGACGCTGGACAGCTCGAACTTTCCGCTCGGTGTCAAGAACACGCTGAACGGCGGGGACATCCCCGTCGCATGGATCAACACCAAATACCGGATGGTGTACGTCAACTACGGTCACGGCGATCGAATCTACTCAGCGCCGCCTCTGCCGACGATGATCGACAACATCCTGCGGTGGCTATTGTCGCGGTAGACAGGAGCATCCTAGGTCGAACGAAGATGACCTCCAGCAAGATCCCATCTCATTTCGCCGAATTGTTGGATTTTCTTCCGGACGTGCTGGCGTGGGTGAAGGATCGCCGAGGCCGTTATCTTTGGGTCAATCGAGCCTTCCTCATTCAATACTGTCTCGATCACCCGTGCGAAGAGGAATTTGCCGCGGTCGAGCATATTCAGGGCAAGACTGACTATGACTTATCTCCGGCGTTCTTGGCCGATCAGTTCCGACACGATGATGAACAGGTTCTGGCCGGCCACCGCATTGTCAATCGGCTCGAACGAGTCGGAGAGTCTCAGGGTACGACGGTCTGGAACATTACCGACAAGATCCCCGTCGTCGATGCGAAGGGCGCAATCATTGGCACGGCCGGGATTACTCGCGCCGCGGGACCCGCGAGCAGCCTCGAAGCAACCGCCCCAGGCTTCGGGCCGGCGCTGGCTCACATGCGCGCTCATTTCCATCACGAGATCACCAATCGGCACCTCGCGTCCATTTCGAACATGTCGCTCCGCGCGTTCGAACGGCAGTTCCGTGCCGCCTTCCATCTCACCCCGCAACGATTCCTGCGAAAGCTTCGGTTGCGCCTTGCGAGTCGCGCCTTGATGTACACGGATGAATCGCTGGCCGACATCGCCTTGAAATGCGGCTTCGCGGATCAGAGCCACTTTTCTCGCGAATTCCGGCGGCAATTCGCACGCACACCTCGCGAATATCGCGAGTACTACAAACCCCTCGCTGACGTTCCTGTCACAAAAGCTGCCGCTCCCATGCAATAACTCTTTGCTGACAAGCGCTGTCATGTCGCCCGGAGGTGGGACCGATGAGAAGCCGTCTCACGCTGTGGACACTGTTGGCCCTGTCGTGCGCGACGCCGGCCGCCGCGCAATTGGCGTCGCAAACTGCATTGGTCGGAACGGTGACGGACAGCTCCGGAGCGGTGCTGCCGGGCGCGTCTGTCGTGGCGGTGAACGCTGGGACGCGCGACACGTACGAGACAACGACGAACGCCGAAGGGTATTACAACATCCAGTTCGTCCGCATCGGGGTGTACGAAATCACCGTGACCCTCTCCGGATTCCAGACCTCGAAGGTCACCGGCGTCGAAGTGACGACGAATCAGATCACCCGGACCAACGTGGCGATGAAGGTCGGCCAGGTGAACGAATCGATCAACGTCGTCGCATCGTCGCCGATTCTCGATACCGACAGCGCAAGGATTTCGGAGACGATCGGCACGCGGGCGGTCAGAGACTTGCCCTTGAACGGCCGCAACGTCTGGAGCCTCGCGAACACGACGCCGGGCGTGCTGCAGGCGCCGAACAGCGACATCGGGCAAAGCTTCAGAGGCGCCGGCCAGCGGGAAATCCAGAACAGCCTATCGCTCGACGGCATCAACTCGTCTGCGAACCTGCTCGCGGCGACGAGCATGCGGCCGATCGCCGACGCCGTGACTGAGGTCCAGGTTCAGACCGGCAGCACGTCGGCGGAATACGGCTCGTACCTCGGGGTCCACATCAACGTGGTGACGAAGAGCGGCACCAATGCGCCGCACGGGTCGCTGTCCGAGTTCGTCCAGGATGAAACGCTCGACAACCGCGGCTATTTCGAGAACCGGGCGAACCCGAAGAACCCGCGGCATCGCGATCAATTCGGCGCGCAGATGGACGGGCCGATGTTCCTTCCGAAGCTCTACGACGGCCACAACAAGACGTTCTTCATGGGCGCCTACGAAGGTATCCGCGCGAACGCGCTGTCAGCCGGATTTGCTTCGGTTCCCAGCAACCTGATGCGGCAGGGCAACTTCTCGGAGATCACGACGCCGATTCGCAACCCGCTGACCGGGCAGCCGTTCCCCGGCAACATCATCCCGACGGCACAGATTTCGCCAATCGCGCGCAAGCTGCTGGAGTACTACCCGTCCGCGAACCTGGGCGGGACGACGTCGAACGTGCAGTCCAACAGCGAGAGCCTCGACGAGATCGATCAGGTGCTGGCGCGCGTCGATCAGAACATCGGCAACAAGATCCGTCTGTATGGCCGGTACAACTGGTACGACAGCTATACGCGCAATCTCGGCATCGTGACGGCGACCGGCACGTCGCAGCCTCGCGTGAACAAGAACACGCTGTTCTCGTATACGCACACGTTGAGCGCAAATCTCTTCAACGATTTCCGCGTCGGCTATCACCGGCTCGATTTCAACACCTACAATCCGTTTCTCGAGGGCGGCGCCAGCGGCGTCGGCGCGGGGCTCGGCATTCCCGGGTTCGACGGCGACGTCAAATACAGCAACCCGGGGCTGCCGAGCATCAACATCAGCAACTTCAGCGGGCTCGGCGGCGCCGGCACGAACTGGTATCAGTTCGACACGACGTTCCAGCTGTCGAACGTGCTCGCCTACAACCGCGGCGCGCATAACGTCCGAACCGGCTTCGATCTGCGGCGGCTCGCGACCGGCCGGCGCGCCGCGAACGATCCGCGCGGACGCTTTGACTTCACCGGCGATATTACCGGTTACTCGGTCGCCGACTTCATGCTCGGCCTGCCGCGCACGGTGATCACGCCGACCGACCAGCTGCAGGGCCACGTCGGCGGGTGGAGGAACGGCTTCTTCATCAACGACAACTGGCAGGCGTCGGGCAACTTCACCCTCAGCCTGGGGCTGCGCTACGAGCTCAACACGCCGGTGCAGACCTACGCCGGTTACGCATCGATGCTCGACACGGACGGGCTGACGATCATTCCGAGCAGTTTTCCGGCCCAGGGCTTCCAGTTCACCGAGCCGAACTACAAGGACATCGCTCCGCGTCTCGGTGCCACCTATCGCCTCAGCCCAAAGACCGTCGTGCGCGCCGGGTTCGGCATCTACTACAACCCGAATCAGATGAACTCGTTCACGTTCCTCACGAACAACCCGCCGCTGGCGCCGGTGTCGACGTTCACGTCGGATCCGGCGAATCCGACATTGTCATTCGACCGGCCGATGGGCGTCGCCGCGGTCGTGACGCCGGACATGATTTCGCCGACGCGGAATCTGCCGAACGCCCGCAAGGATCAGTGGAGCTTCGACGTCCAGCGCGAGCTTTTCGCCGGAACCGCCCTCGATCTCGAGTACATCGGATCGAACACGAGCCGCCTGGATCGCAGCTTCTTCAGCAACACGCCACAGCCCGGCCCGGGCGCGGTGGATCCGCGAAGGCCGACGTCGAAGTTCCGCAGCATCCGCATCATCCAGAACGATCTGATCGCCGATTACGATGCCGTGAGCGTCATCCTTCGCCGCCGCATGAGCCATGGCTTGCAGGCCGACGTCCACTACACGTGGTCGCGGACGCGTGACATGTCCACGCACTCCAACGGCGGCGGCCAGACGATGGACAACTACGACATCTGGGCCGATTATGGTCCGGCGAACTGGGACGTCCCGCACCGGTTCGTGGCGAGTTACATCTACGATGTGCCGTTCCTCAAGACCTCCTCGAACCCGGTTCTGAAGTACGTGGTCGCCGGATGGCAGGTCGCCGGCGTCTCCACGATTCAGAGCGGCACGCCCGTCAACGTGACGACGAGCGGAGACCGGGCGAACATCGGAATCAGCGGCTTGCAGCGGCCGAATCTGGTCGGAGCAGTTCCTGAACTGAACTGTCAGCCCAACACGACGACGCTGGAGCTGATCAATTGCTACGACGCGAGTGCATTCGCCCTTCAGCCGCAGTTCACGTTCGGCAACACGCCGCGCAACGTGCTGCGCGGTCCGAAGTTCGCCGCCACCGACCTGTCGCTGATGAAGAACATCCCGGTCGGCGGCACCGCGCAACTGCAGATCCGCGCCGAGATCTTCAACGCGTTCAACACCGTCAACTACAACAACCCCGGTTCGACGTTTGGCGCCGCATCGTTCGGACGCATCAGCTCCGCTGGCAGCATGCGGCAGGTGCAGTTGGGCGCGCGCCTGAGCTTCTGAGTGGCGGCGGGGTGCCCGCACCCGTGAAGATGTCGATGCCTGGGAGGCGGTGATGGCGAGTCGCTGGCGACGTGCGGTAATGATCTCGGCGGTGATGGCCGCGGCGGCGGTCGCCGCGGGCTCGGCGAAGGTCGCCGGCGCGCCCGCGACCCTTCCGCGAGTGGACGTCCCCACTTACTCGAAGGACGTCGCGCCAATCGTCCAGAAGAATTGCCAGGTCTGTCATCGTCCCGGTGAAGCCGGCCCGTTTTCGCTGTTGACCTATGCGGACGCACGCCCACGCGCGACCGCGATCAAGAACGCCGTCGTCGCCGGAAAAATGCCGCCATGGTTTGCTGATCCCCACTACGGCACGTTCTCGAACAGCACGAGCCTGAGCGCGTCGGAGATCGACACGATCGTGAAATGGGTCGACGGCGGAGCGCTGCAAGGCGATCCGCGCGATCTGCCGAAGCCTGCGGAGTGGGTCGAAGGCTGGGGCATCGGCACACCGGACATGGTGTTCGAGTTGCCGCTGCCCTTCGAGGTCCCGGCGCGCGGCGTCGTCGAATATCAGCACGTCATCGTCCCGACGAACTTCACTGAAGACCGCTGGATTCAGGCGGCGGAAATCCGTCCCACCGCGCGGGAGGTCGTGCATCACCTCATCGCGTACATCCGCGAGCCGAAATCGAAGTGGTTCAGGGGGCAGCCGGCCGGCGTCTTCTTCACGGCACCGAAGGTGAGCACTGATGAAGAGACGGAAGCCGGCGCGCTCCCCAGCGATTTTCTGGTCGGCTACGCGCCGGGCCAGCCGGCGGAGATTCTGCGGCCCGGACAGGGGAAGCTCATCAAGGCCGGCTCCGACATCGTGTTTCAGATGCACTACACCCCGGACGGCCATGCGCGGAACGATCGCACACGGTTCGGCATTGTCTTCGCCAAACAACCTCCGACAGAGCGCGTCCTGACGCTGTCGGCCGTCAACAGCACGTTCAAGATTCCGCCAGGTCATCCGAACTATCGCGTCGACGCGAGCTTCGAACTGGGCACGGACGTCAAGCTCGCCAGCCTCCATCCACACATGCATGGACGCGGCAAGGACTTCGAGTACCGCGCGGTGCTTCCCTCCGGCAAGACGGAAGTGCTCCTCAAGGTGCCTCGTTTCGACTGGCATTGGCAGAACTGGTACAACCTCGAGCAACCGCTCCCGCTGCCGAAAGGCACGCGGATCGATTGCACCGCGCACTTCGACAACTCACCGAACAACCGGGAAGCCGCCGATCCGACGCAGGAAGTGACGTGGGGCGACCAGAGCTGGGAAGAGATGATGGTCGGGTTCTTCAACCTGGTGTTCGACGCCGGTCTCCCGGTCGACAAGCTGTTCGTCAAGAAGCCAAAGGCCGAGATCGCCGGGGGCACGCGTCGAATCATCGCCCTGGCCGAACCGGGACAGACGATTCATCAGCCGTTCGCTGACGCCGCGCTGCGCTGGCTGCAGGAGACGGCGGCGAAGGAAGGATTCACCGTCGATTACATCCGCTCGACGGATCCGATCGACGACGCCTATCTGGCGGCGCACGACCTGTTCGTTCAGGTCAACTATCCGCCGTACCGTTGGACGCCGGTGGCCGAGGCCGCGTTCAAGAAAGCGATGGAGCAAGGGACGATCGGATGGGTGGGCTTCCACCACGCGTCGCTGCTCGGCAAGTTCGACGGCTTCGAGATGTCCCCCTTCTTCCATCAGTTCATGGGCAACATCGTGTTCAAGCGCTACATCCCCGACTTCGCGACGGGGACGGTCCGCGTCGAAGACTCAGCGCATCCGGTGGTCAAAGGACTGCCCGCGGCATTCACGATTGAGAGCGACGAGTGGTACACCTACGACCGATCGCCTCGGCCCGACGTGCACGTGCTCGCGAACGTCGATGAGAACAGCTACGAGCCGGCGCGCACCGTGACGATGGGCGATCATCCCGTTATCTGGACGAATCCGCACTACAAAGGGCGGAACGTGTACTTTCAGTTCGGACACAAACCCGATCTGTTCCAGAACAGCGCGTTCAAGACGCTGTTCCTCAACGCGATTCGCTGGGCCTCGTGAGCGTAGCCGCGTCGTGGCTTTACGGCGGCACAACGGGTGGCGGGCCGTCCGGGGCGGGTTCGCAACCAGATGCGCACGATTGCATAGGGATGCACGATTTGGCGCTCTCCCTGCGGGCAACACGGGGAAGGCGACTCGCAGTTCCTCCGCCTGCGCATCCTGTTAGAGAAGGCGAGCCGCTCCTAGGCGTTTCTCTCGAGCTGCGCATCACCGGGCAGATCCAACGTCCTCCACGGCCAGTCGGAGCGCTATTCGACCTAGAAGGGCTAGTCGACATCTGAGGCGACTAATGTCACGCCCTTTTGCTGGTATTTGTGTCTCCCTCAAGTTTCGTGTTGCGCGCCCGTTCAGCGTTAGCTATAACCACGTCGCATTCCAACAACACGATGCGCCCGCTGAGAGCTGACCTAAGGTTGCGGCTCGCGACGTCCAACGGCGAGCGCGAGCCGGACTGGCGACTGACGCTCGAGCAGTACCGGCACCTGCCGCTCTTGGTCCCGCAGCTGCAGGAGATGTGGTGGACGCGCAAGCGGCCGGCGCCGCCGCCTCGCACGCCGGCCCCGGATCGGCGGTTGTTGCTCGTCGTATCGCACGGCTTGCCGCCTGACGCGCTCGATTGCGAGTGGGCGTCTGCGGAGCGGACCTATCCGCAGTATCGCCATTGGATCGTGCAGATCAAGCACGCAATCCGTGACCAACGGTTGCGGACGTGAGTGGCGCCGCCACGATTCGAAGGAGGTTTGATGACATCACTCACCCAACGATCTCACGGTCAATCCGTCTGACGAGACCATCCGTCTCGGGCCGCTCGTGGTGCGCTTCTTGATCTGGAGAAAACGCGACGGGTTAGGGGATTCTTCGACCCTCGCGCTCAGGATCGAATGAAACATCGGGACCGACAGCGTGTCACTGCGGAGTCTTGCCCCCGCCATGCGCTGCGCCGCTTTACCTCCGTCATCGCCTGGAACCTGCCGTCGAACAACGATTCGGTGGCGGAAGCCGTATCGGTCGTGAGCACCGCCGCGCAAGGTCATAGGTTTTTAACGACCAATCAACGCGGTCGCCTCCTGCTTCAGTGGAAGGCGCCTGTCGATCTCGCCAGGATCTCCGCCCGGCGTCAGGTTGCCACGCGCTGATTGGACTGGGCCCTAGAATCGGCCTCCCTGCGTGAACTGACTGCCCGGGTTGCCTTTGCTCATTCCGTCCCTTGCTCGGCCCCGCACGGCCGAGTAACGTGTTGCGCGCATGGTTGGTCCGTTTGGCTGGTTGCCGCCCTACGATGATGCATACATCACGTTGACGAGCGCCCAGGCGCTGTGGTCAGGGTCGATTCTTAACTATCCAGGCACGCCCGCGCTCTCCGGCTTGACGAGTCCGGCCCATGTCCTGCTCGTCGCGGTACTTCTACCCGTGATGGCTCCATTGACGGCCCTCTGGGTGTCCCAACTCGCCGGCATGCTGTTGTACGGCTCTGGGCTCTGGAGCCTGGCTCGAAGCTGGGCGCTGCCGCCATCGCAGGCCGTGTGGGTGATGGTCATCGGGCTTACGGCCGGAATGGTCCCCCATCATTTGTTCAACGGCCTCGAAACTGGTCTCGCGCTCGCGGCCGTGACGTGGGCAATTGCACTCGCCGTGCAGCGTTCCGCCTTTGCGCCGGTCCTCTTCGGAATTCTGCCATTCGTACGGCCGGAGTTCGTCATCCTAGCCGCGGCACTCGCAGCCTGGAGCGTTTATGGGTCGCCGCGCAACCAGTGGCTCAGAACCGGCGCGTTAATGACGGTCGGCGCGTTGCCATTCGTGGCGTTCCTGTTTTGGCAACTCGGCGGCATCGTTCCAACGTCCGCATCGACGAAAGCCGCGTTCGTGGCCGACCGCTGTCTTCCTGCACAGGTGAAGGCAGCTGTAACGATAGCTGCGTTGATGCAGTGGGCTTTCGCGATCGGTCCGTTGGCTCTCGGGCTGATCGGCGCCTGGCGGGCCAAGATCGTGCAGGTGTGCGCTGTCGCGTATGCGGTCGCGCTGCTCGCGTACACGTGGGAACTCCCGTCACATTTGCTGCGATATCATCATCAACGTTACTTGTACGGTTGGTTCCCGATATTTCTATTAGGCGCGCTGGCCTTGCTGCATGGTCAGCGAAAGTCACTCAACCTCGTCCTGCCGATTGCCGCGGCGCTCGGGCTGGTGAGACTTCCTGCCGTCTGGCAGACTCACCGCGAGTGGAACATGGCTTTTCACGCGGAGCAGCACGCGATCGTGGAATGGCTTCACGGCCACGTGCCGGCGCGCAGTCGGCTCATGGTCATCGATGCGGGATTTCTCGCGTACGCCACCGACTATCCCTTAGTCGATGCAGTCGGCCTGAAGACGCCGGCGAGCAGCGACGTCCATCAACGCCTGACGCTGCCGTCATGCGGCACCGCACGCGGTCAGGCGCTCGCGGTCATCGCCAAGACTTCGGCCGCAGAGTACTTTGTGTCTTGGGGTGAGTGGGAATCCAGCCTCCGCCTAGCGGAGCAGATGCGTGACGCAGGCGCGAGAGCCGAAGAAGTTCGCCAGCGCCCGCTATCAGTTCACATGGACTGGTGGTACCCAGTGTTTCGTCTCAGTGTTCCGTGAACGTTCCAACGTTGGAGCCGAACGCCCGCTGGAAGCGATAGCTCGCTCCATCACCGGATCTGGAAGATGCCTCACGAAGGCATTCGGTACGAGGAACGCGGCCCAGCCATCAGCGAAGAAGCCAAGAGGGTGCGGGTGCGCAAGATGATCCGCGAACTCTGAAGCCTCGGCTATCGGATCGAACTCGTGTCAAGCGCGGCGCCGTGATCGCTGGCCTTGGATGCGCTGCCGGCCTGGCCGCGGCCATTGCGCCGATCCGGCGGTGATTTCGCTATTACCGATGTGTTCAAACCGAATTCTCACAATGAGTTTACGATTGGCGATTCGATCGTCGTGACGAGGGCCGGAGGAGAGTTGCGTCGAAAGGGCAAATACTCAAGGCGGTAGACGAATCGCGGCTCGCGCTCGACGTCGGGAGCACGTACCTTCTGTTCCTCAAGTACCTTCCAGAGACACAGGACTACTGGAGCGATGATCCACTCGGCGCGTTCCTCGTCCAGTACAGTCGCCCGAGCGCAATGACGAAGGTCTATCTTCCCACTCCCATGGATACCCTTTCGACCAGACAGTTCATCGACGCGGTTCGAGTCTTAGCAACGACGTCAATCCGGTTCTCCGCCCACAGCGCGAACGCTGGCAAGCCGTCGCCAGAAAGGACGTTTCGGTTCGGTCTCGCAACGCCACAGGCGCGGCGCGACCTCTCTTAAATGAGCATGAACGTAAGTTCGAATCGAAGCGGCGAAACTGACCGCCGGAAATCAAGGTCTGATAATGCGCCTGACACGACGCTCGAGGGGCGAAAGTCGCGTGGCGGACACGCGGCTGTTGGGGGCGGGAAGGGAACGACTAGGGGCGCTCGTGCCGCCAGGAGGAACAGTTCCGGGAAGTAAGGTCAAAGCCTGCTGACGTAATCGGATGTCCAATTGCAATTCTCGCTTTGACCCGAAGCTGTCGCAGGCACTTACAGCTGAGGCGCACTGGCAATGACTTTGCTTCGGCCTGATGCGTGAGAGATTTTGCCTTCGCTGGAGCGACGCCGCCCCTCGTGCCGACGCACAACCGCTCCACGCTCGTCATCGCGGCGGTCATTCACGCGCTGCTTTTCGCCGTGTTGCTTCAGGTCAAAACGAAACCCGTGCGCGTGAGTTCGGCGGGGTCGCCGCAGGGCGGGATCGCTGCCTACGTCGCCGGTCCGATCGGTGCCGCTCCGGCGGCCGCGACCAAACGGCCCGCAGCGAAGACTACCCTCAAAACGGAAGCCGCGAAGAACGCGCCGAAGGAAGAACATTCGGATGCGGGGACGGCTGTCGGATCCGCGGGCGCCGTCGGTGCGGGGCAGGCCGCCAGCGGACCGGTCCGTCTCGGATCGGGCGGCGGTATCACGCTCGTCCGGAAAGTGCCGCCGGTGTATCCGGCCGTGATGCAATCGGCCCGCGTCAGCGGACAGGTCCAACTCGACGCGATCATCCACGCCGACGGCACGATCGGCGAGGTCACCGTTCTGCGATCGACCAACGGAGTGTTTGCGCGGTCCGCGATCGACGCCGTCAAGCAATGGAAGTACACGCCGATCGGCTTCGAGGCGATCGTCACCGTCACCGTGAACTTCACGCTGACATAAGCGCGTTCACGTGTCACAACCGCGTCGTACAGTGTAGTTTGCGAGGCCCCATCGACCCTTGACCGCCAAGCAAGCAATTTGCTCAGCCAGAACTGGGAGCAGAACGATGACACGGATGACCAGTCTCGCGTTGATCGGCGTGTTCATGGCGGGGACGGTCCTGGCCGCCGATTCACCGGGCAAGGACAAAGGCAAGAGGCACGGGCGCGAGACGGCTGATCCCGCCACTCGTGTCAACGCTCACGTTGTGTTTGGCCCGGACGACGTCGTCATCGTCCGTGAGTATTACGCTCCGCGCTACCGAAACCTGCCGCCTGGTCTGCAGAAGAAGATCGCGCGCGGCGGTCAGCTTCCGCCCGGCTGGCAGAAGAAGCTCGAGCCGTTTCCCGTCGCGATCGAGCGCCGGCTGGCGCCGTTGCCAACCGGGTATCGACGAGGCGTTATCGATAGTCACGCCGTCATTTACAATCCGCGAACGAACGTGATCGTCGATATCGCGGTACTGTACTAGCAGAGCGTTCCGACTCGGGAACGACGTAATTCGAGAGGCGGACTGGTTCTACGACTGAAGCCCCGGAAGAAATGGTGTCGGAGATCTCGTTCGATCGCATTCAGGACGTCGGGCTCGTCGTCGACCGCCAGAATCACCGGTTTCGCCATAAGCCGATTATCTTTGCGCAGCCGTGACGTCACCCGCGACCGGCAGCGTAATCCGGAACTCCGTTCGGCCAGGACGCGACCCGAATTCGATGTCGCCATCGTTGCGGCGCACTAAGCGGCGCGCGATGTCCAGGCCGAGACCGGTGCCTTGCCCGACCGGTTTGGTCGTGACAAATGGATCGAAGATCTGCTCGCCAAGGTTCGGCGGAATGCCGGGCCCGTTGTCGACGATGCGGACGATCACGAAACCCGGGCGCGGCGCCGCGGTGATCGCGACCTCGCCCGCCTCGCCGACGGCGTCGATCGCGTTGTCGATGAGATTGGTCCAGATTTGGTTCAGGTCGCTGCCGATGGCGCGGACCCGAGGCAGCTCCGGCTCCAGGTTGACGCTGACGCGCACCGATTTCCTGCGCGCTTTGTGCTGGAGCAGCGCCACGGTGTCGTTCAGGCTGATCGAGAGATCGACCGGCTCCGGCGCCGACGTCCGGTCCATGTACGTAAAGCGCTTGATGGCCGCGACCAGATCGTGAATCCGGGTGACCGATCGCTCCACCTCACCGGCCAGCGAACGGGTCGAGCAGTCGGCCGCCAGCCACTGCAGCGTCGTATTCAGCATGTCGCCGTCGAGCGTCGCCGCCAGGGCGTTGAAATCCTCGAACGTCAGCGCCGTGTCCACGAGCGCCGAAGCGGCATCCGGCGCCGCGCCGTGCGCTTCGAGCCACGACTCGATGGCTTCTTCGCGGTCTGCGCGTTCAATCGGCGAGAGCCCGGCGGTGGCCGTGGACACACAGGCGTTGCGCGACCGATGGACAATGTCGTGTTGCGCCTCGGTCAACCGCGCAGTGCCGAGCGCTCGCGACGCATCCTCGAGATTCGCAAGTCCCTCGGCCAATAGGCGGGCGCTACGCGACGCCGCCGATGCAGGATTGTTCAGCTCGTGCGCGAGCCCAGCCGACAACTTGCCGAGCGATATCATCTTCTCGTCCTGCAAATCGTTCGACGTGAACCTCCGCACGCGATCGATCATCATGTGCACGAGCGCCGTCGTGACCGTCGGGCATTCGCGGATCATCTCCGGGAAGTTGTCTCGAGAGACCAGCAAGAGATCGCCCGGCTCGACGACGACGGGATCGCCACCTGGAGGCTTGGCTTTCGTCATCCGTGAATATGGCAACAGGCCCGTGACGTCGCCGGCGCTCCACTCCATGACTTTGCGAGGCCCGAGGCCACGATCCACATAGATCGCGATGTGGCCGGACAACACCATCGCCAGCCTGTCCCACAACCAGTCGGTTTGCGTCAGCAATTCACCGCGTGTGGTGTGGTACAGCTCGCCGTGGGCAGCCAGCCAGACCAGTTCCTCGCGCGGCGCTACGCCGACAGTGCCGTGTTGCGCCAGACGCGCGACGAGATCGGAATCGTCCATGTTCAGTGAACGCGATGGTACTTTGCCCTTTGGATCCTGGCCGTCGCGAACCTCCGATTGAGAGGGTGCTTGATCACACCCGCGGGGCTCGAACAGGCCGTTGCACCAGAACCTACTAAGCCACGTAACTTATTGAAAACAAACGATCCAAGGGATTCGGAGAGGGTGAGCGCTCGCTTCCTGCGCTCACAACGATAGGGTTGTAGTCCGGCGCTCGTCGATTCCGGCTATCCGATCGATCTGCGAATCGCGGCTTTACTGGAACTGCGTCTCGGTCGACGGCTGCCCCAATGTCCACCGGAACGTGACCAGCAGCGACCCGAGCCGGATCTCCGCACCGTCGGCGAGCGGCACCGGCGCGCTCACGCGCACGTCGCCGAGAAACGTTCCGTTCTTGCTCGCAAGATCCTCGAGCAGGGCCTTGCCATCCGTGACGACGATCCGGGCGTGACGCCGTGAGACGCTTGTCGAATCGAACCACGACGCCGCGTCGCCCTCGCGGCCCAGCACGTTCTCTCCTTCTGCGAGCGGATACAAACGCCCGCTCTGGACGAGCACGCAGGGCGCCGCCCCGACGCGCTGAGCTTCCGCGGCCGGATCACTGCTGACCGTTCCGCAGAACGCGTAGCCGAACCCGTGAACGGTGCGGATGAAGCGCGGATGACGCACATCGTCTTCGAGCGCGGCGCGGATGTCGGCGATCACATTCGAGAGATTCGCCTCGACGACGAATGTGCCGGGCCAGAGCAATTCCTGGAGCGCCGCTTTCGTCAGTACTATGGGCCGGCGTTCGATCAGCTCGAGGAGGAGGGCGAACGCCTTGGGCGAGACGTGGATCTCGTCCGCGCCCCGGCGCAGTTGCCGGGTAAGCGGGTCGAGCGTGAATTCGCCGAAATGCAGTTCCACGCTGCTCCGGGCACCGCGTCGCTCCCGGACAGTGGGACAGCGATGAGGCGGCGGTGGCTCGCATGATGAACCATCGCCGACTCGGGCTCAAGGGGGCGCCGCCGAACGACCCCTCAGAAGGCCTTCGCTCAGGGGTTCGGCGGCGGATAGCCACACACAACGTCAGGATCGATCAGCTTGCCGCCGATCTTGAATGTCGCCTTGTATTGCTGGTTGTTAGCCTTCGCCGTCAGGACGCCCGACTTCCAGACCCATAACGGTTTTTGGCCGCTGGCACGCGGCATTTCCTTGGCCTCGTAAGGCAGCGGCTCCTGGAACGGGTTGTCGGGCGTGTCATGAATTTTCCAGCCGGCTTTCTCCACCTTTGTGATAGCGAATTTCTCTTCACACCGATATTCGATCGTGTCGGACCCGGTCCAGACTCTCAGTACCGTGTGCCTGTTACCCTCGTCGTGAGCGAGCAGCCGCCGCGGCACTCGCCTGCCAGAGCTATCGATTGTGATCAATGATGCCGGCTCTTGTCCCATGACGACGATGTCAGTGGGTTCCAACACGTCGAACATTCTCGGCTTCGTTGACGTCACGTTCTGTAGTGACCCTGACACAGCGTTCGACGACGGCGGCGCATCCATTTCCTTCAAAACGTCCTCACCCCATTTCAAGTCGCTATCCGTCAGACCGGGACCATCGCCTCGAAGCGCGGCCCTCGAATTAGCGGGAAGGCCCACGACCACGATTCTGACGATGTGCGGGACGGGGTCGTGTTTTCGATCGCCTGGGAGTCTCCTGTTATCAGTTTCCGTGTCCGTTGTCGGTGCTGTCGGTGTCATGTCGACCTCCTGCTGAAACGTTTACGTGACGAGTCCGGCCTACCGGCCGTCGAGAAGAGCCTCGAACCGTGGGTCGTCTCGGAGATTGTCAAACTCGATCCAGGCACGAAGTTCTGCCTTCGGAAGTCCTTTCTTGGCCGCTCTCTCCAGGCAGTCGAGCGCCGCCGCCCGGTCGCCAAGATGGTTGTGGACGATGGCGCCGAACAGCAAGTTGTGCGGATTGCTTGACAAATCACCTGCCGCAAGTAATTGCGTGTTCGCCTCAATCTGATGGCCCAGCTTGGCGTGAAACTCCGCGAGTAACAGGTGCGCACTGACGTCGTTGGGGTTGACTTGAAGCGCCTGTTCAAGCCCTTCGATCGCGATGTCGAAGAGCGCGCGTGCTTCCGCCTTCCGACCTCGCCAATAGTAGACGCGCCCCAGGCTGCCGGGGCCACGGTATTGGTTGGAGAGCCGGCGAGCCTGTTCGAACACCGTAGTCGCATCGTCGAACCGGCGCATCCGGTAGTAAGTCATGCCGAGCGCCTGATAGGCATCAAACGTCGGGGCCAGTGCCAGCGACCGGCGATATGCGGATTCGGCGTCCGTGTAGTGCCCCATATATAGATACGTCGTACCGAGGGCCGCCCATGCGCTCGCGTTGTCGGGTGTCAGCCCGACGGCTTGCCGGAGCTGGTCGGCGGCCTCTTGGTATCGACCCTGTTCGCGATAGAAGTTCGCGAGCCACGAGCGACTGGCCCAGTAGTGCGGCCTGCGCTCCACCGCACGCCGGTAAGTCTGTTCTGCCGCGTTGAAGTCGCCCAAGTGTTCTTGGGCAAATCCAAGCCCCAGTAGCCCCTCGTCGCTGAACTCGTCGGACTCGAGCGCCTTCTTGTAGGCCGCCGCCGCATCGGCGTATTGACCCGCGCCGTTCGACACCATCCCCAAGCACACATGTGCGGCCGAGAGGTGCTGGTCGATCTCGAGCGCCTGGCGGCAGGCCTCGCGCGCCTTCGATGTCCATTGCGGATCGTTGTTCACCGTGTACTTCTGCCAATACGCCCGACCGAGCCCGGCGAAGCCCAGCGCATATCGGCCATCGATTGCCAGAGCCCGCGTGAAGCGGTCGATAGCGCGGTCGACATTGGCCGGCTCGCGCGAGTCGGTGAGATAGCCGTGCCCTTGCAGGTACTGCTCGCGCGCGACCGCGTTTCTCGTGTCGTGATCGATCAACGTGCGGCGTTCGGCGTCGGTGAGCTTCAACGCGAGCGCGCCCGCTGCCCATTCAATCAGGTGATCCTGGATTGCGAACGGATCGCTCGACGCTGCCGACACTGTGTAGCCCTGCAACTGTCGCAGCACGGTCGCATCGATGAGATCGTAATTGACACGGACCTTGTCGTCCTCCCGAAGCAGCGTGCCCTGCAGAACCAGCGTCGCGCCAAATTGACGCCGCGCGTCCACTGCCGTGGTGATGCCGCGCAGGTGTGCGTCACGCGCCATCGTCGTTTGCAGCGCGTTCGAGAGCGTCAAGGGGGCCAGCTTCCCGGCAATCGCTTCGTTCAACCCGTCGCAAAAGGCCTGATCGCTGTCCGAGCCTCCAATCACCGTGCACGGCAGCAGCACTAGGCTTCTCGACTCGGCGCGCCCGACGAGATACGGCGCCGCCAGCACGGCGGCCACGATCACGAACGCGATCACTGCGGCGGCAAGCCAGCGACGACGCCGTTGCCACCAGCGGAGCCCAGGCGTCGGCTTGATCCCGGGTCCGCTCTCGGTGATCCACTTCAGCGCGCGCGCAAGATCGTGTGCGCTCTGCCATCGGTCGTCGGGGTTCTTGGCAAGGCAGACATCGACGGCGAACTGGAAATTGCGCGGCGTCTGCGGCTGCCGATCGACCATCGGCACCGGCTCCTGCGTCAGGATCGCCGAAATCATGCCCGCATCGCTGTGATGCCTGAACGCGCGCTGGCCCGTGGCCATCTCATATAGGACCACACCCAGCGCGAAGATGTCGGTGCGGGAATCAGCGTCACGGCCTTCGAGCTGCTCCGGCGCCATGTAGCGTAGCGTGCCGAGAATCGTGTGCGCAGCCGTGATGTCGCTCGACTGGGTCGATTCATCGCTGCGACCCGCCACAACCGCCTTGTTCGTCGTCGCCGACAGCTTCGCGAGCCCGAAGTCGAGGAGCTTCACACCCGACGCCGTGAGCATAATGTTGCTCGGTTTGATATCCCGGTGCACGATGCCGTGCCGGTGAGCAAATGCGGCTGCGTCGGCGAGCGCGGCCGCGTGCCGCAGAGTGTCGGCCATCGGCAGCGGACCCTTCAATAGCCGATTGGCCAGCGTTTCGCCCTCGAGATACTCCATGACGAAGAACTCCACGTCTTCCTGGAGCCCCACGTCATACAGCGCGCAGATGTGCGGATGGTTCAGCGTCGCGATCGCGCGCATCTCGCGCTGGAAGCGTTGGCGGCGCTGCGCGGCGTCCGCTGACGGGCCGAGGACTTTTATCGCAACGATCCGATTGAGCCGTGAATCGTAGGCGCGATACACCACGCCCATACCGCCGCTGCCGAGCGGCGCGACGATTTCGTAAGGGCCGAGTCTGGCACCGGATGAGAGGGGCACGCGTTGCCACCGCGTGAGGGACGCCAGCATGTTACTCCCGACGCCGCCGCCGCCACAATCGAGGTCGATCGGCCCGGTTTTATCGCGGGCGCGGGCGGATTCCGCCGCGAGGGCGGAGAGGACCGGCAGCCAGCGGAGCAGCCGCCCTTGCGAATCCGTCCATGGCGTGTGCATGTACTTTCCCATCTCCGGACCCGGCGGCCACCTGTCCCAGACAAGACCCGTCCGAGGTGTGGCGTCGAAGATCCAACGCTAACGCGAGAGAGGTTGGGAGAGTCCCAGCGTTATTACAGCGTTTTCGCAGGTTCGGAGGTCGGAGAGCAGGCAGCTTGGCTTCAAGTACTACGGTTAGCCTACTGCTTCAGAAACTTCAACAGGTCAGCCATCTGATTCACGGTGATCGGCTTATCCAGGCCGGCGGGCATCGCGGGCAGCTTCGTGGTGCGCATGTCCTTAATGTCCTCGCGACGGATGACGTCCTCGATGCCCGCCCTCGTGCCGAATCGTGATCGCAGTCGGCGTCTGCGAACCCAGGATCCCTTCGAAGCTTCCGCCCGATTTCGTTTCCGCGACGTACGACTCGTAATTCTGCCGTCTCCACCGACGCCCGTATCGTGATCACACCGGGTGGGGCACCCACGGCCGGCACGTACGTCGGCGACGAGACCGCGACGCCGCCGTTGACCGTGCTCAGCTGAACTAGGTCGAAGGAACCGGCCGCCACTCGGCTGGCGTCTTTAGACTTTCAACACGAGCAGTGACGCAATTCAGTCTCTTGCTTTACCAGCCGGTGTCTAGGGCTGACGCATCGGCTGAGCGAACGCGGTTGTAGACGGGTCGTTGTCGGGGTCAGCATTGCCAACCGGCCGACTGTAGATGTAGGCAGCATACTCGCGCTCGCGGACGGAAAGCTGCATTCCGCACGAACCTGATCGTTGTGGGTACATGATGTCGCTGCGTTGATCGGTATGCCAAAGACCTAGGGCGTGGCCAAGTTCATGCCGGACGACGGCCGGGTCGATGGCGAGGCCTGCACAGCGACATCCGGGCGTGCGCGTATCCATCTCGATCGCGATCCCTTCTCGACCGACGTCCGTCACAAAACCGCAGTAATCGACTGTTGATGACTCTCCCCAGCGGATCGTAATCCAGCCTGCCGCCCCTTCGCGGCTGTCTGTCCCTCGCGCGAACGAGGCGACGTGGAGCTGTCCGCCCGTCCATGGGCCAATCGTCTCGGCGATGGTGTTTTCGGCGATATCGAGCGCTTGGGGATCGAGCGCGCGGCCGACATCGTCGATCGTCCGGATATACACCGACGGATCACGCGTCCAATGTCGCAGGACTTTCAGATTGGCAGGAGCTTCGAAGCCGTTTCTGGCGAGCTTCCGGTAGTACGCGAGGTCGAATCCCGCCGCCGTGCTGAACACACTGACTGCGACGCCGCTGTGGGTGTTCAAGAGAAACTGGGTGTTGCGCGACACGATCGACGGTCCGCTGATACTCACGGGAAAAGCGCCTGGGCTCCCGGCGCCCGAGAAGACGAACGTGAACACTCCAGATGCATTCGTCGTGACCGTGGACGTCGAACTGATCACGGAGAGACCCGACAGGGGTTGGCCGCCATTCGTGGCGGAAATGGTCCCGGTGATAGTCGTCGTCGCTGGTGCCGGTGGAGCGACAACGGGAATCGGCGTCGGACTCCCGCTCGGAACGGTGGGAGTAGAGCTGCCGCACCCGCTCGCTAGCACGCAGGCGAGGGTCCTAGGAATCAGACCGGCTCGGCGCATGACCCGCCGGTATTCTGACACCGAGCGACGGTTCCTCGTTCGGCGGGGTGAAAAAAAGTGTGAACGCCGTCGCAACCCGTTTCACTATTGGCGCGCCAGTGCTAGCGTGACGAGTACCACGAGCCCGGACGCCACTACGTCGATGACCGATGCCAGGGTCGCTACCTTTTCAGGCCATCCTGCATCGAAACGGGCGAGGGCGGAGGTGGAAGCGGCTGCACCCGTTCATGGGCCTTCTGACCTGCGCGAAGTGCGGCTGTTCGATCACCGCTGAGATGGAGAAGGGCAAGTACGTGTACTACCACTGCACCAACTTCCGAGGCGAGTGCGACAACACGTACATCCGCCAGGAGGCCCTTGCGGATCGACTCGCCGATGTGATCAAGCCGATCCAAATCTCGTCGGAGGTTGCGGACGACATCGCGAAGGCGATTCGGTCCAGCGGCCAGGACGCGGAGCGGAGTCGCACCGAAGCGCTCCGGCAGCTCGATCAACGCCGGCGCGCAATCACGTCAAAGCTCGATCGGGGCTACGAGGATCTGCTTGATGGCCGAATCTCAGACGACTTCTGGGCACGGAAATCGAAGGCGTGGGAGGCCGAGTTGGCGGTCGTGGACGGCGAGCGGGCGCGATTCGAGATGCCGCAACCCGATTCGATGGTTACGGCCGAAAGAATTCCAGAACTCGCAAAACAGGCCGAAAACTTCTACGAATCGCAGGATCCGGCCGAACAGCGAAGATTGCTGGAAACGGTGCTATCGAACTGCACTTTCGATAGCGGAAGTCTTTGTCCTACCTACAGTAAGCCATTCGACCTGCTCGTTCGCGGAAACGAAACTGGGGAATGGCGGAGAGGATGGGATTCGTCCACCTTCGCGGCGACCACCTTAGCGCTATGCGCTTCCGGCGGACAGTCGCCGCTACGGCGGATCTCTTTCGTGTCGGGGAGCCAACCTTCGCGTGGCTTGCCAGCCGTAGCTCACGCGCTCGTTGGCAACCCACCACCACGTGCTTGGTCGCCTCAACGCGCGCGATTCGCGACAATGCCGAGAAGGCGTTTCGCTGTAAGGGGATGAGCACGCATATCGTCGAAGCAAACAAGAAGGACACAACAGACGCTTCCGCGGTTCGCTTCTCGACGATGCACCGAGCAAAGGGTCTCGAGTTCGATCAGGTCCTGGTTCTGGCGCCGGACCGATTCCTGGGGCCACCGGCTGATACACTCGATGAACGCCGGTTGCTGCATGTGGCCATAACGCGCGCTAAGCGTGCTGCCGCGCTCATCATCTTCTGACGCCGTTCTTCGTTTAGTGCGCAGGCATCAGGCAAGGATGTCGCACACCTTCGCACAACCTGATTGTTGGATGCCGCGAATTGGCTGAAATCATTGCAAGACACCACGGTCGCGCCAGGGGTCGCCAGTAATGGTCCGACACGACCGCCACTTTTCAACGCTGTGCGCTGCAGCGCTGAGCTAGGATTCACCCGTGGGTGAGCTGAAGTCTCCAAGTGCCAGCGTGCTCTACAAATACGTCCCTCCTGAACGCATAGACATCCTCGAAAGCATGGAGCTACGTTTCAGTCCGCCGTCGGAGTTCAACGACCAGTTCGACACGCACTTCTTGTTGCCGAAGGACAAGAGGTCTTCGGGCATCGCAGCCAGGTTCAAGCTGCGTGCACGCCTCGGCGTACTCTGCCTGACTGAACGCCCGGATAATCACCTGATGTGGGTCAACTACGCACGAAACCATACCGGCTTTGTTCTGGGATTCGACGCGAATGCACCTTTCTTTACCAGAACGCGCAGGTTCTTCGAAAAGTCATTTACCAGGATCATCCCAAGTTTCTAGAAGAGGCGAGCGTCGACGGTTGTTTCTACAAGTCTGACGTTTGGAGACATGAGGAAGAGTGGCGATGTGTCCGTGAATTCGATCGCGCTGAGCGACGGCTGTTTGAGATCGATCCTTCTGTGATGACGCAAATCATCTTTGGATCTCAAATGGAGCTCTACAACATCGCCAGAATCATGCTTTGGACGACGGCGCGCGACATGAGCCATATCCAGTACATGCGTTCGACCGTTTCAAAGAAAACCTGGACGTTCGAGAACAGCCCAAAGACAGTCACGCTGTGCGAGAAGTGCGGTGGAGACGGCTTTCTAATGGAGGACGCCTAACACCCAAGGTTGGCTCCACGGTGTTGCCGCGGATTCAGGCGAATCTGGCCGGCGCAGACGGTCGGTGTGCAGCTCTTGTGCGAAGGCAACCCTTGCCGTTTGAGTCAAGTCAGGGTCCAGGGACGCTCGGCAGGTTCGCAAACTTGAGCGTCGCGATCGCGACAGGCACGTTGGCACGATGGAGCTGGTCGCCGCTCAACCCACCGCGAAGAGGGATGCAGTGAGGGACGCCAGGTGCTGCGGTCGCAGAAAAGCGCCAGACAACGGCGAGGCGAGGCGGACAGGACGTCCGCCTTTCCACCAGACGACTTGGGCCGCCGACACGACTCTCGAATCGAGAACGCGCAGCGGCGCACCCGTGAAAGGCTGAAAGTGCTAGCCTCCTCGGTGCGAGCGAGTCGGGCTATGGCCTACGTTTACTGGTGTCTGTGAGCCCTGAATAAATCGACCTCGCTCCAGAACCGTCAGGTAGCCTTAGTCGCGCCTCGAGCGGGCATTAGAGGGGGCGAACGTGGATGCTCGTAAAGCCAAGGTGATCGAACTACGCGTCCCCGGCTGGTTGAGCGTCGAAGAGATCGGGGAGGCGCTCCACATCTCGACCGACATGATCACGCGCGACTGGAGAACCCCGAGCGTCTGGTCGCTGCATGAGCCAGAGGGAGGCGCGCGTTGAGCGCCGCAGACCGGTGGCGGCGTGTTAAGGAGCTGTGTCAGGCAGCGCTGGAACGCGATGCCGCGGAGCGAGCGGCGTTCTTGTCGGCGGCCTGTAGTGGGGATACAGCCCTGCAGCAGGAAGTGGAATCGTTGCTCTCGAGCGAGAGCAGAGCCGAGGGCTTCCCGTCGGAGCCGGTGCTAACGGGTTCGACTACCCAACTCACAGATCCCGGCAGCGGCCCGGCGATCGATCCGAGCGCGCTGGCTCGCAATGCCCCTGAGCGTTACCGAGTAGGCCGCGAAGTGGCGCGGGGCGGGATGGGCTCGATCCATGTGGCCGAGGACCTTCGCCTATCGCGCACCGTGGCGGTCAAGCAGCTCTTGGTGCGCGATGCCAATGCCAAGGCGCGCTTCCAGCGTGAAGCGCTGATTACGGCCAATCTTCAGCATCCGGCGGTGGTTCCGGTGTTCGACTTCGGTGAGCTTCCCTCGCGTGGGCCTTACTATGCGATGAAGCTCGTCGAGGGTGTGTCCCTTGATCGCGCCATCGGAAAGGCCGGGACGCTGGAAGCGCGACTGTCACTCTTGCCTAACGTGGTGACTGTGGTCGAAGCGATCGCGTACGCCCACAGCCGCGGTATCGTGCACCGCGACCTCAAACCCAGCAACGTGCTGGTGGGCCCGTTTGGCGAAACGGTTGTTATCGACTGGGGCCTGGCTAAGGAGCTCAAGGCGTCCGACGAGACGCTGCCGGTCGATATCCCGCCGCAAGACGAGGAGCTCACTCAGCTCGGGACGGTCATAGGCACGCCCGCCTACATGCCGCCGGAGCAGGCGGCGGGCAGACTGGTCGATGCAAGTGCGGACGTGTACGCGCTCGGCGCCATGCTGTACCACCTGTTGGCGGGCCACTCACCCTATCCCGGGACGATTGCCGCACGTGTGCTGGCGGATGTGCTCGCTCACGCTCCGATCCCACTGGTCCGATCCGAAGCTGGCCTACCGATCGACCTTGTAACGATCGTCGAGAAGGCGATGGCGCGGGAGCCGTCGGACCGCTATCCGAACGCGCTCGAGATGGCCGCGGACTTGCGGCGATTTCAGACCGGCCAGCTGGTTGGCGCGCACCACTACACGGCCTGGCAGCTGCTGCGCCGGCTGGTGGGCAAGAATCCGGTTGCGGTTGCGCTCGGCGCTGTCGTCACGATCGCCGTGCTCTTTGCGCTTGCGCTTGTCGTCGTACGACAGGCTCGCGTGAGAGTCGCGCGTGAGACCAAGCGCGTCGCCGACGGGGAGATCGCCGGGCTTGAGTCGGCCATGGAGCGAGCACACGATCCGGCAGAACTGCGCCTGCTCGATGAGAGACTCGAGGACACAGTGCGTCGGGCTCGCCGGGCCGCCGAGGAGCTCGCGGGCCCTGGAGCGCAGGCGGCGCTCGGCAATGACGGGCTGGATCTCCGTATCCACCGTGTCTTGGGACGTTTGGACTCTGACACTTATTCGATCCCACTTCAGTTTCGCAGAGACGTCGTCCGCGGCTTCGACTTCTTCAATCGGGGCGACCACCTCGCCCGTATCCGACGGGACAACCGCACGCTAGGGCCGATCATCACGCGCGAACTGAAAGCTCTCGGCCTGCCAGAGGAGCTCGCGTATCTGGCGTGGGTGGAGTCGGATCTGCAGCCTTCGGCCGCGAACACTTTCGGCTCAATGGGACTCTGGCAGTTCAGGGCCGAGAAAGCCCGCGAGTACGGGCTGCGTGTCGATGGTGAGGTCGACGAGCGCGTCGATCCTGTGAAATCAAGCCGCGCTGCTGCGCAGCTGCTCGCCGATCTGTTCGCCGAGTTCGGCGGCGACGCCACGCTGATCGCCGTGGTGGCCTACAACCACGGCGAAGGTAAGATGCGCGCTCTGCTGCACGAGATCGCCAGGGAGAAGGGCGGCTGGAGAAGCGGGCAACGCAGCTACTGGCACCTCTATCGGATGCGCCGAATACCCCAAGAGGCGATGAGCTACGTTCCCTTGATCGTTGGCGCCGCACTACTCGACGACTCGACTCCATGATGCTTCTGGTCTCGCAGAACAGGCCCTGGAAGTCCGTCGCTCATAGGTCAGGCGGCTGCGTGGTAGTCGACGGGAAAGCTCTTGGGGACGTCGCCGCTGGAGCGAAGGCAGCGAGGCGGCGCTCGATAATGTGCCTCGAGGCTGATCTGCGCCGGAGACGGAATGCCTTTGACGCGCTCATCAACAAGTTGCGCATGAGGGATGGCCTGAGGGACGCTAGCGCCTAGGTCGCAGAAATCCGGGGGAACATTCCGATCGGTGGAGGACGGGAGGTCCGCCCAGCCCCGAAAGATGTCCGGTCCGTGTTCCGCCGACCGTTCGCTCGGTCACGATGCTGTCCGCTTCGTGGTCGGCACGGTTGGCGGCTCTCATCTTCCGCGGCGTGCGCCCCGTGAACCCATCGAGCACGATCGGATGCTGGTCGAAGAGATCAAACTGTTTTGTTGTCTGGGCAACGCGCGCGACGTGAGCGCCGGCGTCAAGGGTTGTGCCATCAGTGCACGAGTTTCATCTGATCCCTCGGTGGCGCTCGTCAGACGTCGCTATCCCGCCGTTGGCGTCGTCACCATGCAGGGAGAGGAAAGAGTCGGGATCTACGCGGCGAGCCTTCGCAGGGAGTAGTGGGTCAGTTTGACTTTGGTGGTTTTCGCGGCTTGGCAACCTTGTCGAGCTGCGCGATGACGGTTGGCGTCGCTATCGGCGCTTTTCCACATGGACGACCCATGCCGAAGGCGGTTTCGTCGGGGCTGATGCCATTCTTGTCTCGGTCTTCAGGCGACAGCACTTTTGCCAAAATCACGTACCGTTGGCCCTGTGGAAGCCCGATGCTGTCCACGGATGGCATGCCCAACTCATACACCACGATCTGGCGACCGGGCGGTGAACCCTTCCAAATCCGATCAGCTTGGAACGTCAGGCGCACGTCCGCTTCATTCTTGACCAGCGTGCCTGCGAACGCGAGATCGGCATGCGGCAACGAAGTGCTGTAATCGACTTGAATGCACATTTCGCTTGCGGCAGCTGGTGACACCTGAGCTAATGCGACGAGCAGGGGAAGCACTCCGAAATGGGCGTTCACAGTGAACTCCTAATCGAGCCGCTGGCAGCCGCTGCAAAAACATCGAGGCCCTATTCTCGCCCGTTTCGCTGGCCAGCACCACGAGCGTGGCTGCCAGAGCCGGCTGCGTGGCAAGGCGATCGCGAACTTTGGCATGTGTGACGGCGCGTTGATCGTCACGGCAATGATGGTCAAAAGACCTGTTCGCGTTTCCCATTGAAATTAACACGCTTCGAAGTAGCAGACGCTCGCCTGGGATAAGCGGCGTTCCCGGTCAGATCCCGCCGAGCGCAAGGGCGAGGCAGCCCGGCGTCGGGGTTTGTTCGAGCGACTGGACCCGGCGACGGGACGGTCCGAGTGCCGCTCGGCCTGGAAGTATCGGGATCGAGCCGCGCAACCGATACTTTTCTATTTGGGGCGGTGAAATGGCAGACCATCTGAAACGCGTGAACTACGTTCGGAAAGGCGACACGTTTTCAGTGAACGCTTTCGGCGTGAATTGGTGGGAAAGCTGATGGGTCGACGCAGGCTGGTCAATAAGCGCGGAGATGGTTCAGCAGTTAAGCAGACTTTCCTGCCTTGGCCTCTTAATGGTCTTCGCTTGATCAAAGAACTCGGCCGCGCACGCCGACCAGAGTGACAACGCTGCAACCGCAGCGAGTGGGCACTGAATCAGCCGCTGCGGTGTCCAATGGATCAATGACGGTGAATCTCGTGGCAGCCGTTTGTATCGGTGTGATCGCGCTCGGCTCACCAGCAGCCGCTGACTGCGATAAGCCCCGTTCTGCCGTAACGGCGTTGAAGCGAGCTGATCTTGTGTTCCGGGGCAAGGTTCGCGACATTCGGACCTACGGCACACCTTCTTTCGTTGACAACCCAGGATGGAGTGGCTGGATCGTCACGTTTGACGTGTCGCAGGTCTGGAAGGGACCTATCGGCCAGCAATTCGTGTTGCACAACGTCAGAGTAGCCCCGGACGACGCCTTCACAGAATTTGAGCGTGGAGCGGACTATCTCGTGTTCGCGAACCAGAATCCGCAGTCAGGAAGTGACCGCTTCAATATGAAAGCGCCGACATATGGCGCACACGCCTGCGGCGGGACCACCTCGCTTCTGTGGGGCATGTCATATCTCGTGTCGCTGGGGCCGGGCCGCGAGCCATCCGGGCGGTGACAAGCACGTCGGAACCTTCTCGCCCGGTCGTTCTTCGTTCACTGCCACGGTAACGTGGTCGTTCACGTTCGACTCGGGAAGAAGTAGAGGCCGCTGCACCTGACGGCACTGCGTTAGGCGGACAGAAGCACGGTCTCCATCGGTGTCTCAGACTCTATGGTTCGAGCATTCCGTATCCCTTTGCTGTGGCTGGCACATGGTGCCCTGACGATCGCTTGGGGGTGCTCGAACACATCGTTACCGCCGCTGCCTGCCGCCGCTCGCTCGGCCGATCAGACACAGTCAAAGCGACACTTGCAACTGCCATCGCTGTCCGACCGGGCGACGATCACCCTCGTTCGGAACTCGATGGTTGCACGCGAATGCCGACTCAGCGTCATCTTCGCTCCGGCGCCGGTATTAGCGAGGCTGGGATGCCAGTATGGGACCGGGTTAGTGGAGCCGTCGCCGCTTTTGACGGCACAAGAAACGCTTGACGCCGTCGAGAGCGCGCGATTGCTGGCATTGGCGCGGGCAGCCGAACTCTTTGGCGGAGGACATGTCGGACTCGGTGGAGGTTCGAGTGATGCTCCATTCGAGACGCTTCAGGTGTCTGGTGATGGCAATGTGAGCGCCATCCTCATCATCTCAGGCAATTCGACGTTCGAATCGGAGGGGCCAAGACGAGACTTATCGGAGACTCTTCTCGCGATATGGAGTAGGTTGCGAGCTCAGGGACGGACGGGACCTGGTTAGCACCGGGCCCAACAACAGCCCGCTGCAGCCGACGACCTACAGCGGCACCTCGACTACTTTGAAAAGTGAGTGAACGCTCGAGGCTGCAGCATTCCGTTAGACTACGACAGGAAACATGAGCAGCATTCTTTCTTTTTGGACTCTTGTTCTTTTCGTGATGTCCCATGCCGCCGACCCGCGGCTACCGCAGGCAGCAGTCCCGCCGGGCGACGTGCTCCTTACGGTAAAAGACGTCGTCGGGTGCTATGAGACCTCAATTAAATGGCCGCGCGAGTTCCCTGCCGCTGCTCGCGCGATAGTGACGCCGGGTTTCTCCTTCTTCAGCTCAGAGCCCCTGGCACATTCCGCGGGCGCTTACAGAATCCGGCTGCGTGATTCCCGTTCGGTGCACATTCTCACGAGTTGGCGGTTGGTTGGGCCGACGGAGCTGAACGCCATTTGGAGCGCTACCTTTACTGGGGTCGCCGTCGTCGTCCGCCGCCGGTCGACTGATCGCCAGTTCTATGGGCGCGCGTATACGTTTTCCGACATGGAAACCCCGGCCTCAGCGTCTGAACGCCCGGCATCACCCAGTGACGGCACTGTGATCTTGAAGCCGGTTCCTTGCTGGCCTGGCGCCAGCTAACAGGCGACAGCACCCAACGCCGGCTCCTGGTCGCGCTCATTCACGATTCTCGATCGCGGACGCGTGGCAAGAAGGGCCGAAGCGGGCGCCCGTGAGTGGCTCAACGTCCGATAAACCGGATTCCTTGACGTGTTGTGTCCTGTCCAGTTCCCAACAAGGTGCAAAGGTAGGAGGCTCACGTGCACGTCACATTCAACGAGAAGGCACGTCGACCGCGTCCCTGCTCCTTGGCGAGGGGCGTATCAGGACATCATCCGCCAAGCGATCGAGGTGTCGCGCCCGGCGGATGAACACTGGGTCTTGACAGCATGAGGTGCCCATGACTGTCCTAGAACAAATCGATTTCTTCTGCACGCCACATCGGCTCCACGCCACCTCTGGTCGTCACCTGCCATCGTCGGCGTGTTCCGGAAACGTTTCTACGAACACCTCGGGTCTACCTGATTCGGACGACTGATAGGCGACGAGCTTGCCGTCCGGCGAGATGTCGGCCGTGGATTCAGCGGCCGGCGTCGCCGCAAGCGGTCGGACTTGCTGTGTACCGTCAAGGAAGACCATCATCAGATCTTTGTTGATGTGGCCTTGCGAATCGATGGCGTGGGGGACGTGAGGTCCGACGGACGACGTGACGGTGGTCTTGAGAGCACCTCGCTTCTCGGCTTTCCCGAATGATTTCGACGGTCTAGACGCCCGCCATCACCAGAACTGTCACTAGTCACCCAGTAGGCCGATATTGTGGAGTATGCAGGCCTTCCTTCGTCCTGTGATGTGGCTCGCCGTCGCTGGCTTCTTTGCCAGCCTTCTCGTCCACCTGCGCGCGGTACTCGGGCTGCCAAGCCCCTTCGGTTCCGCCACATGGCTCCTGCATATCGGTATCTTTGTCGTATGGCTTCCGACGGTTCTGGTCGCTCAGCGTCTAGGAAATGGCGCCAAGCAGGTCGACCTCTGGAAGGCCGTTTTTCGAGGATGCCCAGCGTGGGTGAAATCTGGAGCTTACGTCGTAGGTGGATACGCAATGGTCAACTTCGTCCTGTTCACCTTTCAAACGACCGCTTATCCCAAGAACCAAATGCCGGAGCTCATCGAGTATCGAGTCTTCTCAGGACACTGGATGGTCTTCTATTACATAGGCGCAGCGACCCTTTATTCAGCCATCCGGCTTGGACTCAGTCAGCGGCACTGTCCGCAGGGCCACGAGGTGTCGCCATTCGCAAATTATTGCGACCTTTGCGGCGCTCCAGTGTCGCCATCCGTGATCCCGTAGTGCCCGATCGGAAATAGTTGGGTCTTTCTCGTTCCGATCCGGCAAGTCTTACGAGCCGTGACCGGCGAAAATCATGTGCAGCGGACATCTTTCCGGGCGAACGGTCAACGCAGACGTCTTCGCACCCAACTCGGGGCCACCTGCGCAATTTTCTGAATCGATGTCGACTGTGGGCCAGACGATTCGGCCTCAGAGGGTGCTCGATGCACCCGCGTGCCTCAAACTGGCCATTTCTTGAGCGTCGCGCAGGCGAAAATCGAGGCGAAATTTAGCGCGCGTTGCACACGGAGAACCCACTACGCCAGTTAAAGTATTGAAAACAAACGATCGAAGGGGATTCGGAGAGGGTGGGATTCGAACCCACGTGCCGGTTACCCGACAACACGCTTTCGAGGCGCGCCCGTTACGACCACTTCGGTACCTCTCCATCGAGGGAAATCAGCTGAAGCGGGCCTTTCATTATACCAAGCCGCGCTCCAGCCGATTCAGCGTCAGCCCGCCGACCCGCGCCGTTCCTTGAAAAAACGCTGCATCAACGCCCGGCTCTCTGTCTCGCGCACACCGCACACCACCTCGAACCGGTGGTTGTGCCCCGAAAGCTCGCCGCCCCGCACCGTGGAAACCACCGCGCCGGTGCGCGGCTCCGCGGCGCCGTAAACCAGCGTGCCGATCCGCGCGTGCACCAGCGCGCCGACGCACATCAGACACGGCTCGATCGTCACGCACAGGAACGCGCCGGTCAGCCGGTAGTTGCCGACGTCGCGCGCCGCCTGCCGAATCGCGACGATCTCGGCGTGCGCCGTCGGATCCCCCGACGTGATCGGCTGGTTGAACCCGCGTCCCACGATCGCCCCGTCGAGCACGACCACCGCCCCGATCGGCACCTCCCCGGCGTCTCGCGCCCGCGCGGCCTCCTCGAGCGCCGCCGCCATCCACGTGTCGTACGGCGGCGGGTTCGTCACGCGTTCGACACGGCGGTCGGCGCCATTCGCCCGCGGGCCGATTCCCGCGCGCCCGCCGCCGGCACGAGCCGGCCAATCCTGCCCAGGCCGAACGCCGGCATCGCCCCGTAGATCGCTTCGTACTGTCCCGCGCCGATGCGATAGGTCTCGTGCCAGATGCCGACGTCGCCCGACGCGGCGCCGACCTTCTTGTTGTACGCCACCCACGCCGGCCAATGCGCCGCGTCGCGATCGCGCGCATAACGCTCGAGGTGCTCGAACGATCGCCAGTACTGCACGATCACGCCGAGAAACTGCTGACAGCCGAGAAACCCGGACTCGGGCCGGCCGGCCAGTTCCTTCAGCATCCGCGGCATCGCCACGAACACCGGCAACCATTTGTGGATCTTCCACGGCTTGTTCAAGCGCATCCCGATGAGAAAGACGACGAAGTCGCCCTCGATCTCGACGGTCATTCTCTGGTTGTTGACTCTGTCCATCGCGCTCCCCTCCTCAGCCGTTGTCCGGGAGAATACTACGCGTGCTGCCGGTGTTCGGCTCACACCGACGCGAACTCAGCTGAAGTAGTATCTACGCCGTGAGCACCCACGCCGAAAAGCGCCAAATCCCGGATCGCAGAGGCCGCTCGCGCGGCGGCCGCCGCCCGACCGACAGACGCGGGGCCACCCCCCTGGTCGTCGTCGCGGACGAAGAACCAGGCAGCCGCACGACCTGCGAGACGATTCTCGCAAAGCTGAATTTCGCCGTCGCGCCGGTCGAATCCCTGTCGAAGGCGCTCGAAGTAATGGCCGCGCTCCGGCCCGAAGTCGTTGTCGCGAAAGTGCGCGATGCCTCACTCCTCGAGCAACAATCGCTGGCCCCCGTCGTCGTCGTCACGGAGGAGATGAGCGACCCCGATGTCCTCGTCGAAGCCATCCGCCAGGCGCTGCGGCGGGGACGCCCGTAGACATCCTGCCGTCTGCACCTGCCAGCGCGACAGTATCATGTAGTTTTTGCACACAGCGTGTCGGGGTGTCGCCGTTACGGACGTCCGCCATGCGAAAAACATCAAAGAAAACCGGATCGCTCGCGGCACGTCGCTTGCCGTTCTCTGTCATCGATCAAGGAGCCCCGGCCATGCGACGAGCGGTCAATACCGATGCAGGTCTCGACAAACTCCAGGAATTCCTGCTCGCTATGTCGCCGGGCGATGAAGTGAGCGTGGCGCGCGCCGCCGAACTCAGCGGCCTCGATCCCAAACGCTGCGACGAGGTGCTCAGCGCGCTGATGCGAGCGGGGGTGATGATGCGCCTGCAGCACGACGCCTACGTGCGCTGCCGGCTGCAGGCCTTCGAGCAGCGCACGGCGTAGCCAGGCGCGATTGCGCGCCCGGCAACGACCCGGCGCGCAGTCCTCCCTTCCAACCAACCACGCGCGTACACCCGCGCGCTCGGCGAGCGCGCGTCACCCTGGCCTTGGCGCCCTGAAGGCCACCCTGAAAGAATCGTAAACCGCAGACGGACGCGAGAGAGAAGGACTGCGTCATGAAACGGATCTTGATCGTCGAAGACAACGTCGGAGTCGGCAGCGCGATCGCGGCGTGCCTCTTTCAGCTTTAGCTTTCTGCTTTCAGCTCTCGGCTCTCAGCTCTCAGCTCTCGGCTCTCGGCGCAAAGACCGGGCCGATAGCCGACAGCTGATAGCTCCTGGCGCTACTAGAAATACTTCGGCGTCTCGCCCGCTTATAATGAGCGGCACCGCCGAATGACAGACTACTCGCACACGCGCTTCATCGTCCGCTTCACGCTCGTCTCGATCCTGTGGCTCGGATCGGCGTTGCCAGCCGTGGCCCAGCAGCCCGCGCATCCGACGCCGCCCGACGACCAGGCCGCGCGCGAGGCACTGCCCGTATATCCATCGCTGCACATCGCGGGATTCGGCGACGTCAACTTCGCGGCGGTGAACCGCAACGATGGCGCACGCGGGTTCACCGAGGGCCAGTTCACGCTGCATATGGTCTCGGCGCTCTCGCCGCGCATTGCGTTCTTCGGCGAGGTGACGTTCACGCCGCGCCTCGATGCGGGGACCGGCAGCCCGGCGGCGACGGGCTTCAACGCCGAGGTCGAGCGCGCCATCATCCGATTCGACCAGAGCGACGCGCTGAAGGTGTCGTTCGGGCGGTATCACACGCCGATCAATTGGTGGAACACCGCGTTTCACCACGGCCAGTGGCTGCAGACATCGATCAGCCGGCCCGAGATGGTGCAGTTCGG
>Ga0068863_100000612_pt1 | contig 36193 bp, 32 predicted proteins | sample KBSSwiS62_FD_66596 | JGI IMG/M metagenome (GOLD analysis project Ga0068863, IMG submission 66596) | Switchgrass rhizosphere microbial communities from Kellogg Biological Station, Michigan, USA - KBS Switchgrass S6-2 | ecosystem: Host-associated > Plants > Roots > Rhizosphere > Soil ... | reverse complement strand
CCCCGGGGACGACACAGGTCGATTCGATGATGGGGCCGCAGACAGAGCCTTCGCCGTCGCCTCAGCCGCCGGCGGAAACCAAAGAAGGCAAGTAAACCCCTGTCCTTCCAAGGCTTGGGTCGTCACCCTAGAGGTAATGCAAAAAAATCTTAAATCCCTTTTGCACTAGACCAACGTTCTGGGCAAACTCCGTGTCGATTTATTCATCATGAGCGACCGATTAAAAGCCTACGCCCGCGCCGGAGTTGATGTTGATCTTGGCAACAAGGTCAAATCCGGCCTTCCTGCCCTCGTCAAAAAAGCCAACCGCCCGGAGGTATTGGGTAAGGTCGGCGGCTTTGGCGGCCTGTTCCGGGCCAATTTCCCGAAAATGAAGGACCCGGTACTGGTCGCCAGCATTGATGGCGTCGGGACCAAGATCAAGGTGGCCGCCTTGCTGAACCGCCACGACACCATTGGCGAGGACCTCGTCAACCATTGCGTGAACGATATCGCCGTGCTGGGCGCGGAACCGCTCTTCTTTCTCGATTATATGGCGTCCGAGCGGCTGGAACCGCACCGCTTTCATCAATTGGTGACTGGCATCGTGCGCGGTTGCAAGGCTGCGGGTTGTGCGTTGATCGGCGGAGAGACGGCGCAGATGCCCGGTATCTATCACGGCGCGGACTATGATCTCGTCGGGACGATTGTCGGCGTGGTCGACCGGAAAAAGATCATCGACGGCAAATCGATCAAGGTGGGCGATGTGATCATCGGACTGCCCTCGACGGGACTGCACACGAACGGCTACTCACTCGCGCGCGAAATCCTTTTCAATCAGCTTGGTTACCGGCTCGACGCCAGCATCGGCGCGGGCGGACTGCTCGGTGATGAACTGATGCGGGTCCACAAGCTTTACCTGCCCGAGATCCGCAAGGTGCGGGCAAAGGTGGAGATCCGGGGCATCGCGCACATTACGGGCGGCGGGCTGGTCGACAATATTCCACGAGTGCTGCCGGAAAACGTGAACGCGGAGATTCAGCTCGGCACGTGGGCCATTCCGCCGATCTTCAAGGTCCTCTCCGCGGCCGGTCGCATGCCGGCCGAGGAATTGCACCAAGTCTTCAATATGGGCGTCGGCATGGTGCTCATCGTCCGCGAGAAAGACGCAGCCAAGGCCGTCAAGCTGTCCCGGGGGAAGATCATCGGGAAGATCGTCAAGGGCGAGCGCAAGGTCGTCCTGAAGGAAGCGAAGAAGTAGGGCTAGTGACCGCTGGGAATGCCCCCCGACTGAGACGAAATATCGTCTGGGGTATTCCACTTCTTGTCGGGACCGGCGGACTGAATGATGGGAACTTGAGAATCAGCCAATGTAATTCGCAGCGGCGTGCTCCATGCGTCCAGAGCTTCGCCCTTGGCGTTCATATCATGAATAGGCTTGAGGTTCAAAAAGGCGATGCCTCGGTGATTGTCGCTCATTAGCTCCCGGATAATCGTGGCGCTGTCTTTTCCAGGCGGCGGTGTTTCGTATTCGGTTTGATAGGCGAGTACCGCAATCTGAATCTGGCTCATCATATTTCTCGTCTTGGCTTCTTTCGCAGCGCGGATTCCGACGTTGCTCACAGGAAAAACCAATCCAAGAACCATAAGAGAGAGGGCCAACCAGAGAATATAGGCCCACCACCATTTGAGGATTTGCTTGCGCACTCTGGAGGAAAAGATCGCCTCGATGAGACGCGCGATAAAAAGGACGGGGACAAGAGCCAAAGCTAGGATAAGGCTAGATTGAATCAAGTTATCGAAGGTCCACATGGAGGCTTTCTCCCAATAGAATAAGCGCGAGACGTCTTACTGTCGTGCCTATTTTACGGGCTCCACCGGCACATTGGCGGCCTTGAGTAGCGCCTGTGCCTGATCTTCCGTGATGTAAGTCGTTCCCTTCGCGCCGGGCGATTTATTGAAGGTCTCCAGCGTCGGCATGATCTCGACAAAGGCGAAGCGCCCGCTGCGGTCCGGACCGGGAAGATAGACCTGGTTGTTTTCGGCGTGGTTGTGGGAGGTGCCATAGCCCATGATGCCTTTCCAATCCTGGAGAAAGGCGATGGTGTAGATGTTGTTGTGTTTCGGGTCGCGCAGATCAGCATCCGTGCCAATAACGGTGTTATCGTGGACACTGTTGCCGACGACCTGATTCCAACGCTCCTGACCACGGTCGGCGGAGACGACGGAGATGCCGTCGGGATTCCACGCGACGAGATTCGAGGCGACTTCGCATTCACGGGAGGAAGAAAGAAGAATGCCCGCACCCCACCCCCACTCGGTGAAATTGCGACCATTGTCCCAGACGATGTTATGGGCGATATGCGCGCCGCGGGAAATTTCGAAGTGGATGCCTGCTCCGCCGTTGCCATGGATCCGGTTGCCGCGGATGGTGATGCTGCTGCAGTCGATATCGCACCAGAGACCGGGACCTCGGTTGTTCCAGATTTCGTTTTTCTCAAAGACGGTATTCGTGGAGTTGCAGAACTTGAGGCCGCCTCCGTCCCAACCCGCATCGAAGCCACAGCGGTCATTGTCGTGGATGCGGTTGCCGGAAATGAGATCGTCGCTGCCACCATCACCCGAGTGCACGCCAGTCTGGCCGCCGTTGAAGATTTCGGAGTTCAGGAGCCTGTTCCCCTTCCCGCTGCCGAGGCTGACGACGCAACCGTGGGTGTCGGAAAGGACGCACGCGTCAACCGTGCCACCGGAATGCTTGTGGAAGGCGATGGCAGCATTGGCCTGTGCATCGCTGGCGCAATGCTTCATCGATAGCCCCCGAATGGTAACCTTATCCGCGTTGATAACGATCCAGGCCTGGCGCGTAGTGACCTCGACAATCGCGCCCACCGGCGACTGGCCGAGGAGCACATGGCGCTGGCCATCGAGCGAAAACTCGCCCGGGCCAGGGTTGGCTTCGACTTGGTGCAGCTCCTTGTCGTTGACGAAGACTTGTTCCGGCCATTTCGATTGCTGGTCGCCGTAGCCGTAATGATAGAACTCGGGAACAGTCTGGGTGCTCTCCCAGATCTTTCCGGCGACCCTCCAGTTGGTCCAGACATCGCTGCCCCGGATTTCGCTGCCCGGCTCACCCACGAGGGTAATGGAAGTGTTCAGGGTCACTGTCTCGCGATAAATGCCAGCGGGGACGCGGACGGTGTCGCCGAATTTGGCGGTGTTGACGAGATCCTGAATGGTGGCGGCCTGGAGGGTTACGGTACAAGCGAAAATTAAAGCGGTAAGCAGCAATTTTTCCCTCATGGCGATAACTATTGGGAAGCAAAGCTTCGGCGACAAGTGCGTTCCCAAGTTCAACTCGGGTACAAGGAATCAAGTACACTAAATGAATCTCAAGATCAGCATGACAAGCCCTGCCTCTTCGTTCTAACTTCGTGACTCCAACTTCATTTTTCTACCCATGCCCAAACGCGCCCTTCTCTCTGTGTCGGATAAAACCGGTCTCGTCGATTTTGCCAAAACCCTGGTCGCGGCCGGATATGAGCTGATTTCCACGGGCGGGACGTCAAAGGCGTTGCGCGAGGCAGGCCTGACCGTGGCAGACATTTCCGACATCACCAACTTCCCCGAGATGATGGACGGGCGGGTGAAAACGCTGCACCCGAAGGTCCACGGCGGGCTGCTCTTCCTCCGCGACAACGAGGAGCACAAGAAGCAGGCGACTGAGCACGGCATCGCGCCGATCGATCTCGTAGTGGTGAACCTTTATCCGTTCGAGCAGACGATCTCCAAGCCGGACGTGTCGCTGGAGCATGCGATTGAGAATATCGACATCGGCGGGCCCTCGATGCTGCGCAGCGCGGCGAAGAATTATCGCAGTGTGACGGTCATCACTGATCCAGCGGACTATGCGGTCGTCTCCGAAGAAATTTCCACCAAGGGCGACACCACCCTGCCCACCCGCGAGCGACTGGCAGCAAAAGTCTTCCGCACCACCGGTTACTACGATGCCCTGATCGCGAAGTACCTCACCTCGCGCCTGCCGGAACCGGAGGAGTTCCCGGAGACGTTCGCGTTGCCGCTGCGCCGGGCGCAGGCTCTCCGTTACGGAGAAAATCCTCATCAGGCCGCAGCGCTTTATGGCCATTTTCCCCGCCAGTTCCAGCAATTGCACGGCAAGGAACTCTCCTATAACAACCTGATCGATATCAACGCCGCGGTGCGGTTGATCCGCGAATTCACCGAATCACCCACGGTCGCCATTCTCAAACACACCAACCCGTGCGGGCTGGGCAGCGCCTTTACCCTCGCCGAGGCATGGGACAAGGCCTATGCAACCGACAAGCAGGCGCCGTTTGGCGGCATCATCGTGGTCAACCGACCGCTCGACCTGGCCACGGCCCAGCAGATCGCGGAAATTTTCAGCGAAGTCATCATCGCCCCGGCCTTCAATCCGGACGCGCTCGAATTGCTGACCAAGAAGAAGAATCTGCGCCTGATGGTGAATACCGAAACCTCCGCGCCAGCGCCGGACCTCGAAATCCGCTCCGTCGTGGGCGAGTCCTACCTCGTACAGCGCGGTGATGCCGATTCCGTTTCGACCGCCGAGTGGAAAGTCGTGACCAAGCGCGCCCCAACCGAGGCCGAGCACAACGCGCTGCTCTTCGGGTGGCGCGTGGTGAAGCATGTGAAGTCGAACGCCATTGTCTATGCCGGACCGGACCGGACCCTCGGCGTCGGAGCGGGCCAGATGTCGCGCGTCGCTTCATCACGCATCGCGATCTGGAAGGCTTCCGAGGGCAATCTCGATCTCAAGGGAAGCATCGTCGCGTCGGACGCGTTCTTCCCCTTCCCGGACGGACTCATCGCCGCCGCCGAGGCCGGAGCCACCGCCGCCATCCAGCCCGGCGGCAGTGTGAGCGATACCAAGGTCATCGCAGCGGCCGACGAGCGGGGAATGGCCATGATCTTCACCGGTCACCGGCATTTCCGGCATTAGGACGCGGCCATGCCCATCATCTTCGGCCTCGATCCCGCCCTGCGCAATACGGGGTACGGGATCATTCAGGTCGAGGGACGGAAGATTCACTCGCTGGCATACGGTGTGATCAAGAATCCGGATAAGATCATCCCGTCGCGATGCCTGGTGGCGATTCACCAACAGGTGACCGATCTGATCCAGGAATATCAGCCCGATGTCGCGGCGGTGGAAGGCATCATTTATCTCCAAAACTACCAGACGGCAGTGACTCTCGGCTCGGCACGCGGGGCTGCGCTGCTGGCTTTCGCGGAGGCGGGACTGCCGATTTACGAATATGCGCCCAAGCGGGTAAAGGCGGCGGCCACGGGACGCGGCGGCGCGCAAAAAGCGCAGGTCGGCTTTATGATGCGGGCGATGCTCGGACTGACCGAGAATCCGCCGACGGATGCAGCCGATGCCCTCGCTATTGCGCTGACGCACGCGCAGAACACAGGCGTCATGTCCAAGCCTCGCGAGATATAAGTGTACAAACGTATAACGATTGTCTACTCTTCGCCCCGATGATCTCTTTTCTACGCGGTACAGTGGTGGAAGTCTTGCCGATGCGCCTCATCATCGAGGCGGGCGGAGTGGGCTATGATGTGCACATCCCTCTCTCCACCTATGATCGGCTTCCGGCACCCGGATCGGAATTCAAGATCCTGACCCATCTCGTGGTGCGTGAGGATGCGCATATTCTCTTTGGTTTTGCCACGGCGGAGGAGCGGGACCTGTTTCTCCTGCTTGTGAATAATGTCAGCGGTGTCGGCCCCAAGCTGGCGCTGGCGGTGCTCAATGGCACGACGCCGGTGACGTTCCGGGGACTAGTCGTCGCGGGGGACATCTCGGCGCTGAGCAAGATCAAGGGCGTCGGCAAGAAGACAGCGGAGCGGATCGTGGTGGAATTGCGCGACAAGGTCGGCGTTTCCGCGGCGTGGGAAGCGGCCTCGGCGCAACAGAGTCTTTCGCCCGAGGAACTGCACATCAATGACGCCGTCCTCACACTCATCGCCCTCGGTTACAAACAGGCCGAGGCGCACAAAGTTGTTCGGGCGATTCGCGATGCGCAACCGAAGTCGACGGTGGAGGAGTTGGTGAAGGAGGCGTTGAAGACGCTCTGATATGCGGTTTTGTTAACCTGTAAGCAAATAGGTAGCAAATAGGTAGCAACCGTTGTTAATTTTGATCTGCCATGCCCGACAAACCTGCCTTCGATCCCCTGCCCGCTGATCCGCGTTTGGAGATGACGCTCCGGCCGGCGTTGCTGGACCAGTTTGTCGGACAATTGCGGATCAAGGAGCGGCTCGACGTTCTGATCGGCGCGGCAAAGCAGCGGGAGGATTCGCTGGAGCATCTGCTTTTTTGCGGACCGCCGGGGCTGGGGAAGACATCCTTGGCCCATATCGTCGCGAAGGCGATGGGGGCGAATATCACAACGACCTCGGGGCCGGTGATTGAGAAAGCCGGTGATCTGGCGGGGCTGCTAACGACGCTGCAGAAAGGCGATGTGCTGTTCATCGATGAGATTCACCGGCTCAACAAGAACATCGAGGAGTACCTCTATCCCGCAATGGAAGATTTCCGGCTCGATATCATCATCGACCAGGGCCCGAATGCGCGGAGCGTGCGGTTGAACCTGCCGCGCTTCACGCTGATCGGCGCGACGACACGGGCGGGAATGATCAGCGCGCCGTTGCGGTCCCGCTTCGGGCTAGTAAACCGGCTCGATTATTATCCGGCGGAGGATTTGCAGAAAGTGATCATCCGCTCAGCGCGATTGCTGGACCTGGAGATCGAGGAAGACGCGGCGTTTGAGATTGCGCGTCGGTCGCGCGGCACCCCGCGAATTGCCAACAACCTGCTGCGCTGGGTGCGCGACTATGTGCTGGTGCGATCGAAGCCGCCGGTCACCGTGGCCGCGGCAGATGCCGCGTTGACGATGCTGGAGATCGATCAGGACGGCCTTGATGAGATGGACAAGCGATTGCTGGAGGCGCTGATTCACAAATTTGATGGCGGACCGGTCGGGCTTAATTCGCTGGCGGTCTCGGTCGGCGAGGAGTCGGGAACGCTGGAGGAGGTCCATGAGCCGTATTTGATCATGGAGGGCTTTCTCAAGCGGACGCCGCAAGGGCGCGTCGCAGCGAAGCGGGCTTACGATAAGCTGGGGATGAAACCGACAGGGACGCAGCAGGATTTATTCTAGGAACAAATGATGAAAACCCATCGCCATGAATTGACCTTCAACATTCCGACCCGCCGCGCGTTTGAGAACATCACCTCCAAGGTTCAGGCCTGCGTGACCGAGAGCGGAGTGAAGGACGGACTCGTTTTGGTGAACTCGATGCATATCAGCTCGAGCATCTTCATCAACGATCACGAGAGCGGGCTGCTGCAAGACTGGGAAAAGTGGCTGGAGAAGCTCGCACCCGAAAAGCCGCACCATCAATACCGGCACAACGACACGGGCGAGGACAATGCGGACGCGCACCTGAAACGGACGATCATGGGACGGGAGGTCGTGGTCGCGATCACAGACGGGAAGCTCGATTTCGGGCCTTGGGAACAGATTTTCTACGGTGAGTTCGACGGCATGCGCCGCAAGCGGGTTCTGGTGAAGATTATTGGGGAGTAGCCCAGCCAAGGACGCGCAGGGCGTGCGTCCCTATCAGGCATCAAGTCTTCGCGCGTGCGGGCGTCTCACCAAAGGTGACGTGACGAGCTTCTTTGCCGAGCGCAGCCATCATCGCCACGGAAACGGCGGCGACGGCGGCCACGAGGGCCAGGGCGAGACCGTAATTGTGACCATGCCTCGCGGCGATCCATCCCTGCAATGTGGCGTTATAACAGGCGAGGAAATTACCCAGTTGATAGGCGAAACCGGGGAAAGTCCCGCGCAGTTCATCGGGTGAAAGCTCGTTCAGGTGGGCAGGCACCACTCCCCACGCGCCTTGGACGCATATCTGGATGAGGAAGGCGCCCAGACCGAGAAACAGAGGGGTGGTCGAGAAGGCCCAGAGGGGAATAATCGGCAGGGCCAATAAGGCCGCGATAATGATCGCCCGACGCCGACCTATCCGTTGGGAAAAAAAGCCGACCGTGATCCCCCCGATGATCGCACCGATATTGGCGATGATGGCAATGGCGCTGACTGCGGAGGTCGAGAGCTGATGCTGCTCCTGCAAAAAGAGGGGGTAGATGTCCTGGGTGCCGTGGCTGAAAAAGGTGAACGCGGTCATCAGGAGGATCATGTAGAGAAAAGCCTTCCAGTGGCGACGGACCGAGACCGAAAGCGGCGGGAGGTCGATGCGAAGCTGGTGCTGCTCCCAGACCGGCGACTCCTTCACGCTCATTCGGATGTAAAAGACCAGCAGTGCCGGAACGACACCAACAATGAACATGCCGCGCCAACCGATCAGATTGAAAAGGAGCCCGTAGACAACCGCCGCCAGCAGATAGCCGAAGGCGTAGCCCTCCTGAAGAATGCCGGAGACGGTGCCGCGACTCTGCGCCGGGATCGACTCCATCACCAGCGAGGAACCGATGCCCCATTCGCCTCCCATGGCGAAGCCGAACAGGGCACGCAGGACCAGGAAGACCGTCAGTGACGGCGCAAAGGCCGAGGCGAGTTCAAAAAAGGAAAAGGTGAGAACGTTGATCATCAGGATGGGGCGACGCCCGAAGCGGTCCGCCAACCGACCGAAAAATAATGCGCCCAAGGGCCGGAACATCAGCGTCAAGGTGATGCCCCACAGGACGTCTTCTTTCGATACCTGATAGTCCTTTGCAATGGCTTTCACGATGAAGACCATCAGGAAAAAGTCGAAGGCGTCGAGGGTCCAACCGAGGGCGCTCGCGATGAAGGTCGCGCGTTGGTCCCGGTTGAGCGCCTTGAGATCGTCGATGATTTTCATGGGACTCCCGCAGCATACCGATCATGGTATCCCGCGCACGGAGAAACTGGCGCCCGGTATCTCAATAAATATCAGTGTTATGGGAACGCTTCGGCGGGACCCAGTCTTCCTTGGTAATCCAGCCGTGCTTGTACATGTAGTCGGACAGCGAGGCGGTGATCTCCCGGGCGGTACGCTTGGCATCCTCGCTAAGGCCGTGGGCAGCACCGGATGCCCCTCCCAAGGCGATCATCTCCGGTGCCGTGGAGAAGGTGAAGGCCGCGCCCGGCTCGGCATTGCTGCCTCCTGAGGTGGAGAAGGTCAAAAAGGGAGTTCCCGCGCCGTGGGAGAGATCGTAGACCTGTACCTTGGTTTCCAATTTTGTTCCACCGGCGCCGAAGCCAATGGTACTCCGGAGGGCGCGGCTGCCCTGGTACACGGTGGTGAACTGCCCCCGGATGAGCCAGGCGTCCTGGCGCTTCGACCAATCGGCCTTGGTTCCGGGTTCAGCAAAAACCAGTCGCTTGGTGAGATCGGCCACCGTGGCTTGCTGGAGCAGGTACTGCAGGTCCCGCTTGAAGTTGTCGAGGTCCTTGCCCTGTCGATCAACCTGGAAGTCACCCTGCGCTGTGTCGAAATCGAGGACGTAGATAATCTTCGGCTTCGTTTGCGTAGCGACTTCGGTGCCGTCCTCGACGCTGACGGAAGCGCAGGAGGTCAGGACCGCAATCAGAAGGATTCCGACGGCGACCTTGAACATAGGCGAATTCGACCGATCCTAAATGTCTTCCGCGAGCACCTTGCGGAACTCCGGGAAAAAGGGATTGCTCGCCTTTTCCTGGCCAACCGTGGTCAGCGGGCCGTGGCCGGGGGCAAGGATGGTGTTGTCCTGGGCGGAGAGGATATTGTCGCGGATTTTTTGCAGGGCAGCGGCGTAGTCGGCCTTGATGCCGCCTACAGAACCGGCAAAGAGCGCATCGCCGACAATGGCGAGCGGCGCATCCAGGCCGTGGATGTGGAAGGTGGTGCCTCCGGCGGAATGGCCGGAAGTGTCGCGCGACTCGATGTGCAGCTTGCCGAGCGAGAAAGTGACTCCGGGCTTGAAAGTGGCGGCACCCTCGATGGGTTCGGCTTCGTTGACATGGACGCCGACGGAACCGCCCGCTTTCTCGAGGAGACGGTCCAGCTCAACGACGTGATCGACGTGCGTGTGGGTCAGGTAGACATCCTGCAGGGTCAGGCCTCGCTTCTTGATTTCATCAATGAGAATCATGGCATCGGCACCGGTGTCAAAAGCGGCGGCGAGCTTCGTCGATTCATCCCAGACGAGATAGGAATTCACGGTCATGTCGCCATAGGTCGTGTTCGACTGGAAGAAGCCGGTCTTGGGCAGCGTGACGGTGGGGGTGTATTTGCCGTCAGCCAAGGCGACCAGGCAGCGCGGCCCGAGCTTGAGGGCGGCGGCCATTTTTTCGACTTCGGCAAAAGCGACGCCCTTCACGAGCTTGACCGCCTCGACCTCGCCGATTTCGATCCCGATGCGGTCCGCCAGATCGGAGTCGCTCAAGCCTAGTCCGCGTTGCGCCTTGCCTATGATGTCTGTGACGGAGTCTTCGAGAGGTATTGCCATAGGAGAAAAAGGTAGGCTCTGGAGGAAGGAAGGTAAAATGGAAAAGACGTTTCTTCTCACGCCCGGCTTCTTCCGTCATACTTGCAGGCATGATTTATGCCGCCATCACCGCCGCGCAAGCCGCCGGCGTCCGCCTCCGCCACGCTTTCGGAAGTCCCCTCACCGTCAACGCCGAGTATGCCCACGACATCAAGCTGGCTGCCGATGAGGAATGCCAAGCGCTCATTTACAGCATCCTGCTCGATCATTTTCCAAAGACGCGCTGCATCGGCGAAGAAGGCGATTCACAGAATCCGGGCGATCCCAACGCAGAAGTGGAGTGGATCGTCGATCCCATTGATGGGACCATGAACCTCGCCTACAACATTCCGCATTTCTGCGTTTCCATCGCGGCACGCGAGGTTGCGACGAAAAAGATTTTGCTCGGAGTAATTTATGATCCGCTGCGGAATGAACTCTTCACCGCCGAACGCGGCTCGGGCACCTACCTCAACGGCGTCCGGCAGAAAGTCAGCACGCGTTCCAAACTCTCCGAGGCCGTCCTCGCCGTGGGCTTCGCAAAGAGCCAGGACTCGATCGACCACTGCCTGAAACTCTATCAGGAGTACGGGAACTCGGCGCGCAAGCTCCGCGCGATGGGCTCGGCAGCGCTCGACCTCGCCTATGTCGCCACCGGACGTCTGGATGCCTATATCGAGCAGGGCGTGAATCTATGGGACGTTGCCGCGGGCGTGGTGCTCGTTGAGGAAGCCGGCGGCGTGGTCGAGATGGAAGAGCGGGCCAAGGGGAAGATCAAGGTCTGTGCGCATAGTGGGCTGATTGCGTATCCGATGAAGTAGGCTTCATATTTGGACCTGTATGCGATTTGTAAAACACCTCATACTTTTCGCTATATTCGCTAGCCTGTTTTTTGCGTACGCAAAATGGTCTGAAAAGAAATTTAAAGAATATGTCACGCCCCCAGGAATGGTGTTGGTAAATGATTACTTTCTTCAGTTTGGCGAACCGCGGTCGATCACAGCTATCGAGCTGAAAAGCACTACCCATTGCGTAATCACATGGAAAACACCTCCTGCGATCGGCTTGGTTTTACCTTCCGGTCCTCCTGGCTACCTATTTGATGCATCGGGCCACTTGGTAGATTGTTGCTATGATCTTGGGGAAATCAGCTCCCCGTGGCCTAAAGGAGTTGAGGGAGTAAATGGCAAGGTTGTTGCCGTGGAAAATTTTAAAAGAGAATTTGGAATCAATGCTGGCTCAAAGTAACTATCCTAATCTTACATGCCTGACAAAAACGCATCCCCTCGCCGTCCAATCCTGACCCGCAAGGAGCAGACGCTCCTCGCCTTTATTCTTGCTCTTCTCGTCGTCGGTGGCATCGTGCGTAAGGTACGTATGGATTGGCACGCGCCCGGCTCTGTGGCTGTGCGGAAATCCTGATCAGAATCATGGCCAAAATAAATTTTGCTGAAGTAGTCGAACAGATCTGCGAGAAGGACCTGCGTTATTCCGCCGACGCCTACCACTTCGTCCAGGAAGGCCTCAATCACACCCTCAAGTCGCTCAAGCGTGGCGGCCAGCATGCTCATCGCCATGTTTCCGGGCAGGAACTGCTCAGCGGCTTGCGCGAGTTCGCCTTGAAGGAATACGGCCCGATGAGCAAAGCCGTCCTCAACGAATGGGGCGTCAAGACAACCGACGATTTTGGCCAGGTCGTGTTCAATCTCGTCAACTCAAGTGTGCTCGGCAAGAACGAGACCGACTCCCCCAACGATTTCAAGAATGTCTTCACCTTCGATGACGCTTTTGTGAAGCCCTTCGCGCCGCGCAATGTCGTTTCGCCCGAGCGCAAGGGGACGCACACGAAGTCGAAGAAACGGACGTCGCCTAGTTCCAAGAAGAAAAGTGCCGGGTCGCTTTAAGACAGCGCAGCCCTTTTCCTCTTTTTTGGGAAAAGAAAAAATAAGCCCCTCGGTCTGATAAGCCTTATCAGACCAAGACAAAAAAAGAGCCACTGCCGGGTTGCGACAGTGGCTCAAATCTTAAACGACCCTTAGGCCTTGGCGGCGGCGTGGGCCTGCGTGCTACGGCGAATGATCGTGCGATAGATGCGCAACCAAGCTTCAATATCTTCCTGGGTCAGATCTTTGAAGAGTTCTTGCAGATTGCGAACAATCCCGCGCTTGAGGCCTTCAACCAATTCACGACCTTTGTCGGTAATGCGCACGAGCACTTGACGGCGATCTTTCGGGTGGCTGAAACGTTCGATAAAGCCAGCTTCCACAAGACGTTCGACCAAACCGGTCGTGGCCGGAGTCGTATGGCGCATCAACTCGGCAAGTTGCGACATGTTGAGCCCCGAGGTCTGGTTGAGAAAACCGAGGAGCGTGTACTGCGGAATGGAGATATTTCCACGATTCACTTCCGTGGAAAGTTCCACAAGGAAAGAGCGCTGCAATTGCGTAGCGATCTCGGCCAATTCTTCGGCTAAATGGGTATTTTGATCAATAGTTTCCATGCCCGCCACTATTTATTAGATGAAGGCTTTAGTCAATAAACAATTCTAGAGAAATTTGATCTAAGTCAACTTTTATACTTATTTTGTGTATAAAGTCCTTCAATCCACTATCTAAACTGGAGCAATCAACGATGAAACCGTGGCGAAAATGAAGCCTTGTTCAAGAAGCCTGTCCAATATCTGCCCAATACAGTTTGCGGTTTGCGGACTGTGATCGTGACAAATGATGATCGAGCCGACTTTCGCCTCAGACAAAATCGTTGCAATGATTTTGTCTTCTCCGGGCTGCGCCCAATCACGCGAGTCGATATCGCCGTAAATGATGCGAAGCCCCTTTCCATGCGGGAGTGGCGCCTGGTTCTTACGGAAAGCCAGATAGGGGGGACGGAAGCAGATGGGACTCTTTTGCGTGACTTCGATGATCGTGTCCTGAGCCTGTTGAATTTCCAAGGCAGCCTGCTGGTCGGGAAGCGAGTTCAACTTGGGATGGGTATAAGTGTGGTTCCCGATCTCATGACCTTCGGCGGCGACCCGGCGGGCCAGCTCGGGCGAGGCGGCGACCCGCTCACCGATCATGAAGAACGTCGCAACGAGCCCGCGCTCCTTCAGGGCATCCAGAATGCGATCGGTCACTCCGGGCATCGGACCATCGTCGAAGGTGATAGCGAGGCGTTTTCCCTCGGAAGGCCCCCGGCGGATAAAGGGATCCGGTCCCGCCAGCGTTTTTTCGACAAGCTCTGGCTGAGGAACCTTGGTCGTGGTCGAAGCTTCCGGTACTGCGGCGGCAAGGCGGGCCACCAAAGCCTGGGCGACGGCTACTCCTGTCCCGAAGGCAGCTCCCGTCACGGAGGACCCCAGTGAGCGGAGAAATTTCCCGCGGGTGACCGGAGCATCGGACATGGCTTTGGCTCGGTCGCTAAGGCTGTACCGTCAACTGCGTCTGGGCGTTGACTTCAGGATAATTGGCCAGAATGGCCTGGACGGTATAAACACCCGGTGCCAATGGCATCGCCATGTCATCAAAATCAACCGTCTCGGGATAGACCAACTTGTCGCCATTGTTGATCATGGAGGTGCCGACCGTCTGGAGAAAGGTATGATCGTCGGTGTAGGTATAGACCACGCCACCGGTTGAATTCAGGATCCGGAAGTCCCAACGTTGCGTCGTGGGGAAGGACAGGGTGTAGGTTTTCTTGCCGTGGTTATGGACGGAAAAGGTGACCTTGATGCTGGGATTGGGGCCGACCGCCTTGACTGTCTTCAGGGAAAGTGGATTCGGGGTAACTTCTACCTTGCTGTCGAAAGACTTGGGGTCGACCGCATTCGCGCGCTGGATGCGTTTGGGGTCGCCGTTGAAAATACTGAAACGATTACCACTGCTGGTGTCCCAGGCATTGGCCTGGACCGTATCTTTGCTGGGATTGACGTCGATGGCCACGACCGGGCCGAACGTGACCAAGAAGATGACGCAGAGAAAAGGGTAGAAGATCCGTCGCATGACCGATCATGCTAACAAAGGCATCCCCGTCATTCAAACCTTTTGCCTTTCGCCGCTGGGAACCTATCCTAGCCCATGCGCCTGTTCCGCCAGTTGCCCCTATTTCTGCTGCTCCTCTCGTTGCTGCCCGTACACGCCGGCCATAAGCCCCCCGAGGTCTTCTTGCGCATTGCTGTCCAGACGTCGGGAGAAGGCCTGGGCCCGGGTCAAGCCGCCACCATTGCCTTGCCGCCGAACGGGGAAATCATCCAGATTCGCGCCCTTCCGGAGGTGACGGAAAAGGATCTCGTTGATGTGAAAACCGATTCCGCCGGGACGGTCTTCCTGTTCCTCAATCATCGGGGAAAAGTGAACCTGGACGCCGCGACCGGGCAGAACCAGGGCCGCATTATGGTGGTCACCATTAATGGTTACGTGGTCTACGCGCCGGTCATTGACCAGCAGATCAGCAACGGCGTCATTGCCATCCCCCATCCCCTGCCACCGGAGCTAATCAAGCTTCTGCAAGATATCGCCCAGAAAAACGTGCGGGAAAGCCCGCATTAAGAGCGCTCCCGCTCAGGTCATGCGCCGCGTCCATTCGTCCACGGCCGTGACTTGGACATTGATAAGGTTTTCGTAGAAACGCTCCCGTTGTTCCTCATTCAAGTGGGGATATTCACGCCGGATAAGGTTGAGACACCAATCGCGGGCCGCCTCGATCTCCCCTGCCCCCAGCTTGCGAAGATGTCGCTGATAGAGAAACCGGTTGAAGCGCTCGGTGAAATTAGAACCACGATCCATGGAAGAAAAGAAGAGGCCTTTTTCCGGCACGGGCCTTCGCGGCCAAGCTTAGGTCACGTCTTTCCCTGATGACAAGCCACACAATACGGGTTAAATCAACGCGCAATGGACAAGCCGAATAGAGCCCAAACGCGCGGCAGGCCCGCCGTCCACCTTTTTGATGCCAACCATCGTTTCGTGGCGGCGTGTCTGCTTGCTACCGCGACCTTTTTCACGCTGCGGCAGTATAACTTTTCCGTGCAGTTTATCGGTGCGTGGGACGTCTTTGCCTCGGTCATTGTCTCACTCGCCTGGGTGGTGATCCTGACCAAGGACCCGTACGAAGTACGGCGGGAAGCCCGCTTCCAGGATGCCAGCGCAACTATTATCTTCGTCATCACGCTTTCAGCGGCCCTCGTCAGCCTTTTTGCCGTCATTATGCTGCTTGGGGGAACGAAGCATCTTTCGTCCACCGCTTTTGTCATCCATATTGTGCTGGCGATCTCGGCCATCGGGCTCTCGTGGACCCTGGTCCATACCCTCTTCAGCATCCACTACGCCCGCATGTACTATATTGATGCGCCGAAAAAAAAGCGGGATGCGATCGAAGGCGGCCTGCAGTTTCCCGGGGACAAGAACCCCGACTACCTCGATTTCGCCTATTTTTCCTTCGTCATCGGAATGACCTGCCAGGTCTCGGATGTGAATATCACCTCGAAAAAATTACGCCGGATGGCCACAGCGCACGGCCTGATCTCCTTCGCCTTCAATACTGCGGTGCTGGCCATGCTGGTCAATATCGTGGCGAGTCTCATTTAGGATGCCAACTCCTCCTGCTGCTCCCTTCGGCGTTGCAGGCGGTCCCGCACATTCGGGTAATAAATGGAGAAGGCGAAAATCCCGAGGTAAATGACGATCGTGAAAAATGCCACCCATAATTTCTTTTGCGCGAAGATTCCCATGAGCAAAAGAAGGAACAGGGCAAAAATGACCGCGTGAATCTTGTCCTGCAAACGGAGGGCGTGCTGTCCCTGTGGATCAAGGAGCAGGAAAATATCACCGTTGATCCGTGAGAATACGCTCAGATAAATATAGGCGAACCAAGCCAGGACCAGCAGGCTTCCCAAGCCGGGATGAAGGGCTTCCAGTAGAAAGCCGAGAGGTATCATCGCTAGGACAAAAGCGGCAAGACCGACAATCCTCAGAAAGGTCGCCGGTCTCCTGAGAAAAGAACTGGCGCGAAACTGCCAGCGGTAGATCCAAACGCGCGCACGCATTGAGTGGAGGAGGCCTTCGCGGGCAAGTTCACAGTCCGGATCCATCTGGAGCGACCGGAGAAAATGATCGTTGGCGCGACGATAATCGCCAACCTCCATGGCACTGTAACCGGCATTCATATGGCCGAAGGCATTGTCCGGAAGAAGGGCAAGAAGGCTGGCCACGACCTCGCGGCTTTCCTTGTTTCTTCCCTGGAAGCGCAAGGACTGAGCCAGAAGATTGAGGGCCGCGGCATCATTGACCTGCATGGTCAGGATTCGCCGCGCAACCGCCTCGGCCTCTTTCCATTTACCCAATTTGGTGAAGGCATTGGCCTGGGCATTGAGAGCCGTAAGGCAGTACGGATCCATGGCCACCGCATGGTTGGCGATCTCGAGAGCCTCCCGATACCAAGCCTGGCAAACGAGAATCCATCCCTTCAACCCAAGCAAGCGGGCGTTGTCGGGTTCGAGGGCAATCGCGTGATTAATGGCTTTCAGGGCGCTGGAACGCTGGTCCAAATCATTGAAGCAAAGCGCCAGCTCCGCATAGGCCATGGCGTGTTCCGGATCAGCTTCGATGGCCTTGCCGAAAAAATCACACGCTTCCTTGAAGCGTCGCTGTCCGCGCAGGAGGACACCGCGCTGGAAGTGGGCCTCGTACGAGAAAGCTTCGTCGTTCATACCGGGCAGGTCCCAAGTCAATTCCGGTCCTTCGCGGAAATTCTCGCGAAGGCATCCTGAAAACGAGGCCAGAGGACACCCCACAAGAAAAAGAGCAGGACTCCCGTCAGGATGGCAGTCTGGATCCACGCCTCACGGTCAATTTCGTAGTACATGACGTAGGTGTAAAGGGCCACGGGGACAAGCGTCCAGGCCTTCTCTTTCGTGGTCAAGGCGTGGCGGGCGAACCGGTCGAAGAGAAGGAAGAAATTCCCAAACGATCGACCGAACCCGAAGAGGACCAGATAGAAAATCACGGCGACAAAGATCCATGGCTGGGCGTTATACGAGCCATATTCCGCGCGCAGGCTCGCGAGCAGGAATTGGTAGACCACATAAATCAGCACGAGGAAAAAGATGCGCATGCCCCTTCCATGACTCCCGAGCCAGGCGATCACCTGAAAATAGACGCGATAGATCCACACCCGGGAATTGAAGGAGTGAAGCAATCCACGCCGGGCATAGTCGTAATTGGGATCCAGGCGGAGGGCTTCCATGAAAAACAGATTGGCCCGCCGGTAGTCGCCCGCCTGCAGGGCCGACCAACCAGCGCTGCATTGGGCCATGGCGCTATCGGGGACATGGGCCAGGAGACCGGCGCTGGCCGCCTCGCTTTCGGCCAACCGCCCTTGAAAGCGCAAAGCCTGGGAAAGAAAAGTCACCGCCTGTTCGTTTCTGGGGTCAATTGCCAATGTACGCCGGGCGCTGGTCTCGGCCTGCCGCCAGTCGGAAAGAGAGCTGTAGGCGCGGGTCTGGGCATTGAGGGCCATGATGTTGTAGGGATTCATGCCCAAGGCATGGTCCGCCACCTGAAGGGAATCTTTATGCTTGTTGAGATTGCCCAGGATCCACGCCCGAAGAGCAAAGAATTCCGATTGATTGGGATCGAGGGAAATGGCGCGATCGATGGTCTCGAGGGCCTTTTTGCTATGGTCGGTCCAGTTGCAGTAACAGAATGCCAGTTCGTAGTAACCCTCGGCATTCTCGGGCTGTTCTGCGATGGCCAACTGCAAATACTTTTCCGCCTCGACGTGGCGATTCTGATCGCGGAGCATCTCGCCCCGGCGCAGGTTGGCCTGATAGGAAGAGAAGCTTTCAGGTTCGTTCATGCGATCCTGCCTGATTCTGATCCAAGGATTCTCATCGGGACGGCGAACTCCAAGGGTTACTTTCCCGCGCGGAGGCGAGCACGCCAACAAGGAAGAAGACCGCCAGGGCTGGCAAGAGAATCATCCCCGTCCAAAAGTGATATTTGAAGGAACTGTAGAGCAACCAGCAATACCCCAACATGGTGGCAAACGACCACCACTTATCCTCGCGCGTCAGGGCATGCCTGGCGAAGGGATGCAGGAGGAGAAAGAAATTTCCCAATTCGCGGCCATAGGCAAAGATTGCGCAATAAACGATCAAGAGGAGCCAGACAACCTCCCCACCAAGATGCCCGAAGTAGTGGTGCAAGACCCGGTTACTGAATTGGAGCAGGAGGAAGAGGTATATAATGATGGACCAGCGTCCCGCGCCGCTGAATCGGCAGAAGAGGGAGTGCAGACGAAGGTAGACGCGATAGATCCAGACACGCGAGTTGATGGCATGGAGCAGGCCTTCCCGCGCATCAGGATAATCCGGTTGCAATCGCAATGCCGTGAGGAAATGGACGTTGGCCAGATAGTGGTTCCCTCCTTCAAGGGCCGACCAACCGGCATTCGTCTGCGCCCAGGCGTTCTCAGGCACGCGGGCAAGGAGGTCTGCGGTGATTTGGTCACTCTCTTTGTAACGCCCCTGCTGTCGGAGGGCGAAAGCCAGAAAGTTCGCGGCCACTTCATCGTCGGCTTCGACATCCAGCGTCGTCCGGGCACTGGCTTCCATTTCGCGCCACTTAGCCTGGCTGGACAGGGTGCGGGTCTTGACGTTTAAGGCGTTAAGGTTTTGCGGATTGAGAGCGAGGGCCTCATCCGCGAGACGATCGGCCTCCCGATGCTTGTTTCGGTTGCCCATAAGGACGGCCTTGATCGCAAAGAAGTCTGCGACAAGGGGATTGAGCGCAATGGCCCGGTCGATATGCAACAAGGCGAGCTTATCATGGTTCTCCCAGTCGAGATAACAAAGGGCCATTTGGAAATGCCCCATGGCTTGATCGGGATTTGCCTCAATCGCCTTGGCCAGATAGGACCGGGCATCGGCGTAGCGGTGTTGCTGACGCAGCATGATGCCGCGTTGAAGATTTTCGTCACCCAGAAGAAAAAAGGGAGACGGCGATTCGTTCATTTCTTGATGCCGAGAAAGGAGAGGACGTCGTTGTAAAAACCGCTTTGGTTGGCGTAAAGCGCGTAGTTCTTGGCGCTCTCAAACCAGGCCTTCGTCGAGGGCTGCATCGACTTGGCGGCGCGGATGAGATCGTCCGTCGTGATAGGTACGACACGGTTTTCCCTCATAGCGATGGCGAGCTTTTCTTCGCTGGCAATGTCGAAAACGGCCTTAAGATCGGCGCCGGAAAAATCTTTCGTCCGCTTCGCCAAGGCACGAGCGTCGAGTTTGTGTACCGGCTTGCCCTTGGCCATCAGCTCGATGATTGATGCGCGCGCCTCTTCATCGGGCGGAGGAACGAAGAGGACGCGATCGAAGCGTCCGGGGCGGCGGAAGGCGGAATCGACCTGCCAGGGAGCGTTTGTCGCACCGAGAACGAGGATGCCTTCATTGCTGCCGATCGCGCCGTCCATTTCCGCGAGGAACTGGTTGATGACGTTGCGCCCGGCACTGTGTTTCATGCTGGCGCGGTCACTGGCCAGGGCGTCGACTTCATCGAAGAAAAGAATGGTGGGGGTGTTCTCCCGGGCTACTTCGAAAATCTTATGGAGATTTTTTTCACTATTGCCCAGCCACATGTCGAGCACCTGATGGATCCCAATACTGAGAAACGTCGCCTTGATTTCGCCGGCCGTGGCACGACTGAGCAACGTTTTGCCGCAACCGGGGGGACCATAGAGCAGGACGCCTCCACCGGTCTTCTTGCCGTATTGTTTGAAGAGCTCGGCATTCTGGAGCGGATAGATGATTTTCATCCGGACCTCCTCCTTGACCGCGCTCATACCGCCGACATCGGCGAACTTGACCGTGGGCCGCTCGAATTCGACGTTGAGATCGGGAATCAAACCCGGTGCAGGAGCATCGTCCTTCGCCTCCGGATCGTAAGAGGGGCTTTCGGATTCATCATCCCCGGCGTCGGCCGCGCCGGCGGGAACAGGACGGTTGGTAATAATTGAAGGCGGTTGGCGACCCGCGAGGTCCTTCTCGAGTCCTTCGTCACGAACATCGGGATCGGCCTGCCGGGCCCTGCCATAAAGTTCCCGGGCCTGCTCGAGATGCCCCTCGATAAAAGCCAGCCGGCTGAGTAATCTCAGAACACCGCCGTGACGTGGATTCGCCTCCGCAATGGCCTCGGCGCGGACAACGGCCTCTGACAGATTGCCTTCCTGATAAGCCGCGCGTGCGAGACCAAGTTGAGCGCCGAGATGACCCGGCTCGCGGGCCAGTGCTTTTTGAAAACTTTGCTTGGCTTCTTCAAAGAGAAATTGATCAAGGCAGCCTTCTCCCAGAAGGACGAGAAGAGGCACATTGTCGGGAGAAAACGAAACGGCTTGGCGCAAGGCATCGAGAGTGGAACTCATGGAAGGGTAGGTTTCCCTTGGTATAGAAGATGTCTGTCCGTGAGTAACGCTGATTTTTGCCTGATTCTGTTTACACCCGACAAACCGCTACTCGACTTCCTCGAGACTCTTTCCCTTGGTTTCGATACCGAAACGCCAGGTCACCAAAGCACCGAGAAGAGAGGTACCCACCAGGATGTAGAGAAGCGTCGCCGTGCCGATATGCTGGAGCAGAATGGGAAAAAGGTAGGCGGTCATGACCGCGCCGATTTTCGCGAAGGACGCGGCGAAGCCAGCGCCAACACCCCGGAACCGGGTGGGGAAGACTTCACCGGCGATCAGGTAAGTCATCGCGTTGGGCCCGAGGTTGGTCATGAAGTTAAAGAGAATGAAGCCGGCGAAGATCAGCGAGATTTTCGCCGTGCCAGTGCAGTAAATGGAACCGGAGGCGATGAGCAGACCCACGGCGCAGCCGATAAAACCGATGATCTGCAGTTTAATCCGCCCGATCCAATCAGCGCAGATAACGGCCCCAACGATCCCGGCAACAAGGAGCAGGTCGATAATGGCAGCACCTTTGGCTCCCAACATGTCCTGGCTGATGATGCCCGCCAAGTTAGTGGCGTCCGAATTGGGTGCGCCGATGGAGGCGGCGAGAATCGTTGGCGTAAAGATGCCAATCCCGTAGGTGCTCAAATCCTGCAGGAACCAGGGGACCGCAGCGAGGATAGTCGCGCGGCGGATTTTTTCCGTGGCAAACAACTGGCCGAAGCCAATCCGGCCTGCCTTGGGGTGGCGCGGTGTATCGGCCAGGACAACGGTCTTCGGATAGCGCGGATCACGCCACAGCAGCCTTTCCATCTCCCGCTGCGCTTTCTCTTTTTTCCCAACCGAAATATGCCAGTGTGGGCTTTCGGTGATAAAGAAGCGCCCGATGATAACCAGAATGGCTGGGATGATCGCCGCAGCATACATGAGGCGCCAGTCGCTGACCGAGTCCCGTTCCCGCAGAATCAGGTAACCCAGTACTGTTCCCGCCAGTGCACCGACAGCCTGGAAGCCAAAGGCGCTAAGGACGAGCCGACCCCGGACCCGGCTGGGGATGCTTTCCGAGATCATCATGTGCGCCGTGGGATAATCGCAACCCAAGGCGACCCCCATGCCGAAGAGAAAGAAAATCGTCCAAAAGAAATTCGTGCTCACCGAGACGAGGACGAGGAAGACGGTGAAAATCACCATTTCAATGATGAACATCACCTTGCGTCCGGCCACATCGGCGAGGCCGCCCAGGACTGTCGCGCCGATAAGGATGCCAAAAAGCGATGCAGCCCCCACGAGCCCCTTTTCCTTCGCGCCGAGATGAAATTCGAGCGACATCAACGGCAAAGCGACGCCGGTCATAAACACGACCAGGCCTTCAAAAAATTTTCCGGCCGTGGCCAGGATCCAGATGCGCCACTGCATTGTCGTCAGCGAGACGTCGGCCACGAGCGTGTTGTCCGGCCAGCGTGGCACTTCGTCGATGTAGTCCTGAACGGTACGAGGGGTGGTGGAGTCCATGCAGAAGGGTGATTTCCTGTCGATAGGCGGCCTGTTGCAATAGCTCAATAGAAAAGGTGGAAAGGCCCTGCAATCTTAACTCTAACCTCATTGACCCTGTCGATGCCTCGTACCCGATAGCTTCCAATAATTCTGTATCCAAAGCGGCAAAAAGCGCATCTTTGTTGTCGTGGCGAAAAAGAAATGCTAGGCTCAGGCATGTTCCACTGCTCGGCAGACCAGACTCAGTGGTTCCACCTATACCGGGTGCAAAAAATTTTCCCCACCATGTTTGTGCTGTTTGCCTGCGGGGAAGCGGATGTGAATGGAGAACCGTCGATGGTGCTGGATCTTCGGATCATTTCCGCGGCGCACGAAATGATGGGAGGATCTTGGTGGGTCAAGAAAATTGGGCGAAACGGGCATCACGCCACCCGGGCGGATTTGACGAAGTTTCTCAGTCAGCATGCGAAAATAGCTGTCGCGTACGCGACAAAGCGGAGCGTGGATGAAATCGAGATGGTCGACTCGTCTCATGAGGAGCTCGCGATGATGGTGTCGTACGACGTTCCCCTTAGGGTCAAGTTCGAAACCGTGGAACCGACCATTTTTGCCAGACTGGCGAGAAAGCTCGTTAAGGAAGTGCATCTGCATTTGTCCGCACTTGAATTCGAGGAACTTGCGGACTGGCCAACACGCACTCCAGAGGAGTCGACCGAAAACGGGACCGCGACAGCGCCCCTGCCCGATCCGACAACATCGCTCGTCCCTGTCTAGGCGGCACGAGTTGGCGTTTCCTTTCTCAAGGGATTCAAGAGGGAGCATCTCCATAAAATACGAGATGGGGTAAACCGGTCTTTTCCTGAACAAGAGCGGCAATATGGTTCATTTCTTCATAGGTATATGGCTCAACTCCCTGGGTCGCCGCCGGACGAGCCAGCGTATATAGCTGCAAGCCGAGGATATTCCCGCCTAGCGCCCGGATTTCATTGAGACGGTCGGCATAAGCAAGAATTTCACCTTCGGGCAATTGCTGGCCGGAGAGACGTACAAAAAGCGATTGAATAATAAGCGGGCACCATTGCGCCGTTTCAATGATATTCGTCAAGATCTGGACATATGGAACCGTCGATCGATTGATGACCTGGAAAAAGGCCGAAGTACCAACATCAAGCTTGGCCCATATTTCATGTTCACCTTCCTGCATACGGCGAATCCCGCGCCTCACTCCGGGACGATCCAGGCCTGAAGCGTTCGTGATGAGAATGAGCTTGATTGTGTTTAAACCTAACGAATCGCGGACATACCAGACTGCCTCCACCGCTTGCTCAAAGACGGGGCACATCGTGGGCTCACCGTCACCACTGAAAGCAATGTCCTTCAACAAGCGCAAGGGCGTGGGCACACTGGAAAAAGGCTTTTGTTCGAAAAGAATGCCCTCCCGGTAAATTCGCAACATGTCACGAAGTTCCTGGGCAACTACCAGTACGTCGACATCAAGGCGGCGCGGACAGGCCTTACGGTCCACTTCACAATAGACGCAGTCGAAATTACAGACTTTGTCCGGATTCAAATTGACACCGATCGACAGACCCTGCGTTCGCCGGGAAATGACCGGATAAACGTAGTCAAAATTGGCAAAGGACCGTTTGTGATCCAGATGCGCCGCAAGTAATGAAGTTTTATTCATGGTTGTGCCTCCAAGTCGCTCTCCCCTTTCCTGCTACAGGCACCGCTCACCATTATTTTCGCATGATCCTTTCACCCATAAACCTACCGCAACCTCACATTCCCGCTTTGCCGGAATTGCCGTAGAATTCACCGATCTTGCCCGCGGCATCAGCCTCAGGAACTGCGCTAAAACACACCAGACAACAAGAAATCGTCATCCTTGGACAATGGAGGGGAAGCAGCAGTTAAATCTGCAGGATACGTTATAAGTACAAAGGGTCCACTCGGAGGGCACTTATGAACATCAGGAACTCAACACAGGTCGGATACCGGAGGGATCGCAATGACTAAAACCCCCGTATCCACCGACAAGCATGTTTGCCTCCCATCCCAACACATGACATCTTTTGCAGCTTGCGACTGTGCAATCGATAGTCCACTTCAGATATTACATAAGACGCTCGACGCCAACGAGGCCGTAGGGCGGGTGGCCTATGCGTTGAATGAGGTCATTGCAATCTATCCGATTACTCCGGCGTCGCCCATGGGAGAATGGGCGGAGACATGGGCAACATCGGGCCGGAAAAATCTCTGGGGAACCGTTCCGTCAATCATCGAAATGCAAAGCGAGGCTGGCGCTGCCGGGACGATCCATGGCGCATTGCAGACAGGCGCCCTGAGCACAACGTTCACCGCCTCGCAAGGGTTGCTGTTGATGATTCCCGACATGTACAAGATTGCGGGTGAATTGACCTCGGTCGTCATTCACGTTGCGGCCCGGTCCCTCGCCGCGCAAGGCCTGTCGATTTTTGGTGACCATAGCGACGTCATGGCGGCGCGAACCACGGGCTGGGCCATGTTATGTTCAGCCTCCGTGCAAGAAGCGCAGGACTTTGCCCTGATTGCGCAGGCGGTCACCTTAAATTCGCGACTTCCCTTTCTCCATTTCTTCGACGGATTTCGCACATCGCATGAAATCTCCAAGATCAAGCTTTTACCCGAGGAGGTCATGCGCCAGATGATTGACGAGGAAAGGATCCTGGAGCATCGGGCCCGGGCCTTGTCTCCCGACCATCCTGTCTTGCGGGGAACAGCCCAAAATCCCGATATCTATTTCCAGGCGCGAGAATCGGTCAATTCCTACTATGGCAACGGACCCGACTGGGTGCAGAAGGCCATGAATCATTTTGCCTTTCTGACCGGGCGCCACTATCGCCTCTTTGACTATTATGGAGATTCCGAGGCCCAGAGAGTGATCATCCTGATGGGCTCCGGATGTGAAACGGTTGATGAAACAGTTGATTACTTGAATGCCCGTGGAGAAAAGGTAGGCGTACTCAAAGTGCGCCTTTACCGGCCGTTCGATTCTGTCCGATTCGCGGAAGCACTGCCTGCCACGGTGCGGTCTATCGCGGTATTGGACCGGACCAAGGAACCTGGGGCGGGAGGAGAGCCTTTGCTGCTTGATTGCCTGCAGGCCCTGTACGAAGAAGGACGAACGAATATCACAATGGTCGGGGGACGCTATGGCTTATCTTCGAAGGAATTCACTCCCGCCATGGTCATGGCGGTCTACGACAATCTTTCAAAACCGAAGCCCAAAAATCACTTTACCATTGGTATTGAGGACGACGTCACGCATACCAGCCTTGATTACAATCCCACGTTGTCCACCGAGGCCGCGGATGTGTCACGGGCCATCTTTTACGGCTTGGGCTCGGATGGCACCGTCGGGGCAAACAAGGAGTCGATCAAGATTATCGGAGAAAACACCGACCTCCATCCGCAAGGCTATTTTGTTTACGATTCGAAGAAATCCGGATCGATGACCATCTCTCATCTCCGCTATGGACCGAGGCCGATTCGGTCCGCTTATTTGATCACCCGGGCCCATTTTGTGGCCTGCCATCAACCCACCTTTCTCAAATACCATGATGTCCTAGAAAATCTCGTCGATGATGGAACCTTTCTGCTCAATACCTCTTTCACTGCCGATGAAGTCTTTGAAGTCCTGCCGGCCCGGATGCAGCGTCAACTGATTGAAAAACGAGCCAAGTTTTTCGTGATCGATGCTGCGCAAGTGGCCAGGGAATGCGGCTTGGGGAATCGCATCAACACCATCATGCAGACCTGCTTCTTCAGCCTGACCAATGTACTTGCGGGTAAGAAGGCGATTGAAGCAATTGAAGGATCAATCCGGAAAGCCTATGCCAAAAAAGGAGATCGCTTGGTAGGAATGAACATTGAGGCGATCAACAGAACCCTCACACGACTATACGAAGTGGAGGTGCCGTCCCATGCCACCAACCATCACACGTTGATTCCCCATGCAACAGACGATGCCCCGCCTTTCGTCCGCGATGTTCTCGCCAAAATGATTTATGCACACGGAAATGATTTGCCGGTAAGTTCCCTGCCGGTGGACGGCACTTATCCCACCGGTACTGCCAAATGGGAAAAGCGCAATCTCGCTCAAATGGTGCCGGTCTGGGATACGGAGACCTGCGTCCAATGTGGCAAGTGCGTGCTGGTCTGTCCCCACGCCGCCATCCGAAGCAAGGTTTACCCGAAGAGCGTCTTGGAATTGGCTCCTCCCACTTTCAAATCGCAGCCCCCTCGCCTGCCGGCGTGGAAAGGTCTCGGGTACACTCTTCAGGTTTCCGTCGAAGACTGCACCGGCTGTGGAATATGCATCGATGTCTGCCCCATTCGCCACAAGGAAGACTCCACACGCAAGGCGATCAATCTGCGCCCTCAGGTGATGTTACGCGAAGCCGAACGTGAAAATTGGGACTTCTTCTTATCGATCCCCGACACAGACAGCCGCAACGTCTCAATGGGGTCCATTCGCGAGATGCAGATCAAAAGGCCTCTTTTTGAATTTTCAGGGGCGTGCGCGGGCTGTGGAGAGACGCCGTACATTAAGTTGCTTACCCAACTTTTTGGGGACCGTCTGGTTATTGCCAACGCAACTGGATGCTCGTCCATTTATGGAGGTAATCTGCCCACCACCCCTTATGCCATGGATGCCGCCGGGCGGGGGCCGGCCTGGTCGAACTCCCTCTTCGAGGACAATGCTGAGTTTGGGTTGGGCTTTCGTGTCTCCATCGACAAGCAACGCGAATTTGCCCTCGAACTGCTCCAGTTACTCTCCGCACAGGTTGGAGAGTCCCTCGCTTGGGACATCATCAAATGTTCCCAGCGCGACGAAGCGGATATTCATGAACAACGCGAGCGTGTAGCTGAACTTAAGAAAATTTTGCGGAATTTGAAATGTCCCGAAGCGCGACGGCTACTGGGGGTGGTGGACACGCTCGTTCGCAAGAGTGTCTGGATTGTCGGAGGCGATGGCTGGGGTTACGACATCGGCTTTGGAGGACTGGATCATGTACTGGCCAGTGGACGTAATGTCAAAGTCCTGCTTCTCGATACCGAGGGCTACGCGAATACCGGCGGCCAATGCTCGAAAGCGACCCCGCGCGGAGCTGTAGCGGTATTCGCCAGCGGCGGCAAGAAGGCACCGAAGAAGGACCTCGGCATGTTCGCCATGAACTATGGCACCGTCTACGTTGGCTCCGTGGCGATGGGCGCCAAGGATGAGCACACTTTAAGGGTGCTTCAGGAAGCGGAAGCCTATGACGGCCCTGCGTTGATTATTGCCTATAGTCACTGCATCGCCCACGGCATCGACATGAGCGCCGGCATGCAAGACCAAAAGGCAGCAGTCCAAAGCGGGCAATGGCTGCTCTACCGTTTTAATCCGGAAAAAGCCGCCAAAGGCGAAAATCCATTTCAACTCGACTCACCCCGCGCAACCGTGCCTTTGCTCGACTACTTCAAACGGGAGAACCGATTCAAACTTTTGACACAGGGCGATGCTGACCGTGCCGCCAGGTTCCTGCAAGAGGCGCAAACTGATCTGGACATGAGGCGCCGGAAGTATGAACATTTTGCCAATTTGCATGCCTTTGCGAAGGGCCCCTAGCAAGCCCAAGGTGCAATTCTCCACAGTCGTTTTGTCGGGACTGCTATTGTGCAACATCCCTGCTTGAGAACGGTGCAGCTCTTGCCAGTTTATAGTTTACTGCGGCCTGTGCATTGGTTTATCCGACCAGAGATTGATGCGTCGAGGTCAGTACAACATGCACAACCCTTTTTCCATTGCCTTCTCACGTCTACCCGTCATAAGGGCAATCGCGATTATCGCCCTAATTTGCATGCTCTCCTCCTCCGCATTGGCTGACGAATGTTCGATTATCCTGGAACGAAATAAGTCCTCCCTGCTGAAAAAACCGGAATCTGCTCCGGCGGAATTGCAGGAATGGATTGATCACCTGCAACTGAACGGAACCTGGCCCGACATCTCATACCATGATCCCAATTGGTCAGGCTGGAAAACAAGCATTCATCTCGCTCGTGTCTATGCACTTAGCCGGGCCCTGATTGAACCTCAAAGCAGTCTCTACCGGGATGCGCGCACGAAGGAGACCATCTTCCGGGCCCTCGACAATTGGACCAGCCATGCCTACCGAAATCCAAATTGGTGGCACAACGATATCGGCGTTCCTCAATATCTGTGCCGGATTCTTGTCCTCGTCGGCAACCAATTGGGCGATGAACGCCGGAAGGCCATTCTTGATCTTTATCAACGCCAATATGGCCGCGCGAAGGCAGGCGACGGGGCCAACACAATCTGGGAGGCTGAGCTCGGTCTCATGTACGGCGCTCTTACGCATGATGAAGCCCTGGCTAAAGCCAACGCCGATTTGATCGTGGGAGAGATTACCATTAACGGAACAGCGGGCATCCAGGACGATTTCAGTTTTTATCAGCACGGGCCACGGCTTCAGCAATTTGCCTATGGCGGCTCCTACGGCTCCGATATGGCGCGTCTGGCTTGGGAGATGAAGGACACCCGCTGGGCTTTCCCGCCGGGTAAATTGAATATTCTCGCCGATTACTTCTTGAAAGGCAGCCAGTGGATGATGCGCGGCAACCATACCGTCCCGGGAACATTGGACCGAACCATTTCCCGTCCCAAAGCCGACCGGCCTGATTTGCGTCAATCTGCTTCCTATCTTGCCGAATGCCTTCCGCAACGAGCAGTCGAATTCCAGGATTTGATCGATCGCGAAAATGGCAAGGCCCCTCCCCTGACCGGCTTTCATGCCTTTCCGCGTTCCGATTTCGTCACTTACCATCGTCTGCAATTCAGCTTTTTCCTCAAAACTATCTCAGACCGGACACTGGCAACGGAATCGATCAACAAGGAAAACCTGAAGGGACACCTGCTCTCGTCAGGCGACCATTATCTGCTGGCGAATGGGTCCGAGTATGAAAACCTGCCGCCGGTGTGGGACTGGGCCTTGCTTCCAGGCGTGACCACGGCGGATGGCGCGGTTGCCATCGAACGGAAGCCGTTTGTTGGCAGCGTGGACGATGACACCAGCGGACTCTCAGTCATGGATTACCGGATGAAATGCGCCACCGGGACAATCACTGCGCGCAAAGCTTGGGCGATGCATGGCGATGTTGTGGTCTGCCTGATTGGCGATTTGCGAACCGAAGATCTGACGGCGCCCGTGCGGACCGCACTCGATCAGTCTCGTCTAGAGGAGCAAGTAACGGTCTCCGCAGGATCGGAAGTGCCCGAGGCGATGACGGAAGGCCTTCACCACCTAAGAAACGTTCACTGGATTCAGCATGGCCACTTTGCCTACATCCCGCTGCAACCAGCCAGTATGACACTCCGACTGGGACCAGTCACCGGAAGCTGGCACTCGATCAACGTAGCGCAATCAGCCGAAGCTGTCACGGAACCAGTCTTTCTCCCCGTATTGGAACATGGGTCAAGTCCGCATGGACAATCGACCGGCTATGTGCTCGCAGCATGCTCGACCCCGGCTCAAACTGCCGCCCTGGTTGCGCACCCAACTTGGGCCATCCTACGCAACGACGCGCAATGCCAGGCGGTACGTTTTAAAGATGGAACGCTTATGGCGGTGTTCTACGAGCCGGGTGGGTTGGAAGAAAACGGCGAACTACTTTTGAAGACCGATCATCCTTCCCTCATTCTCAAATCCAACGGCAAGACTGTAACTTTTGATCCCCCGGGGAAGGCCCTCCAAGCCTTCTAACGTTTGCCGAGCAATTTCTCGATATCTGCAAGCATCTTGTCCTGCTCTTCCCGGGATGATGTCTTTTTGAAATAGGCATGCGCTCCCAGCGCCTGGCTGCGGGCAATATCTTCGGTCAACCACGATCCCGACACGACTACCACTTTCAAGTTGCTCAATTTCGCTGTCTGAATCCACTGCAGTACATCAAAGCCATTTTTGCGGGGCATCTTCAGGTCCAAAAGCATGATATCCGGAGGGTTGCTGTTTTCCTGAAGATAATTAATGGCCTCCTGGCCATCCCGGGCCTCTCCGATCACGATGAAATTTGCACTTCTCTCAAAAATCAATCGCTCAAAAAAAAGGTCATCAGTCGAGTCGTCGACCAGGAGCACTTTGTATTTTTCTGTTCCCATTGGCCCCATATCGCCTTAGGTGTTAAATCACTTTTTACGGAGGGTAAAGTAGAATGTCGCTCCCTGATCGACCTTGCCGTCGGCCCAGATTCGCCCTCCGTGTTTGCGCACAATCCGGGAAGCAAGAGCAAGCCCCACCCCCGTACCTTCAAATTCTTCGGAGCGATGCAGGCGCTGAAAGACGCCAAACAATCTCTCTACGGATTCCATGTCAAAACCCACGCCATCATCACGCACGAAGATCACGTCTTCCTCCTCATCCCGCTTGCAGCCGATTTCAATGTGGGCGGGATCACGGGGACGGGTGTATTTAACGGCATTGGCGATGAGATTATCGAAGACCTGCCGGACGAGCCCGTAATTGCAGGTTGCGGCGGGAAGGCCTCCGATTTTCCACTCAATGTGCCGGTCGGGAAAAGCTTCCCGCATGTTGGCGACCACCTCTTTTACAAGCTCATTCAGGTCCACGCTGGAAAAATCGAACTGTTGCCGGACGACGCCGAATAAATTCAGCAGATCATCCACCATTCGTCCCATTTCCTTGGACTTCGACTCGATCCGCTTCAAATAGTTTTTTGCCTCGTTCGGCAGGGCACCATCAAACTCTTCCCGCAAGAGTTCCGTATAGCTGTGAATTTGCCGAAAAGGGGCCCGCAAGTCGTGCGCGATCGAATAAGAAAAAGCCTCCAATTCCTCGTTGGCCGCCCTCAATTCTGACGTCCTTTCGGAGACCCGCTCTTCCAGCTGGAGGTTGAGCTGGCGCAGGCGCTCCTCGGCATGCTCGCGCTCCTGAACCTCCACACGTAGGGCGTTGTTCGTCACGGCAAGTTCCGTGGTCCTGAGTTTGACGCGCGCCTCCAGATCATTGCGCGCCATGAGAAGGTCTTCGGCCTGACGACGGACCTGTTCGGTGATCTTGTACAACTCAACGAAGACGGCGACCTTGGCCCGCAGGATCTCGGGCACAATGGGGGCCAGGATGTAGTCGACCGCGCCCAGCGAATAACCCCGGCTGACGTGGGTCTCGGTATCGCTGATTGCGGAAACAAAGATGATCGGGACATTCTCGAGGCTCTTGCGCTCGCGGATCAGGACGGCTGTCTCGAAACCATCCATGACCGGCATGTTGACATCCAGGAGAATGACTGCGAACTCCTGGTTGAGCAGGTGTCTCAGGGCCTCCCGTCCGGAAGAGGCCATGATGATGTTCTGGCCCAGGTCTTCGATAATGGATTGCATCGCCAGCCGCTTGTCCTGGCGATCGTCCACAATCAGGATGTTGGCCTTGGGTGACTCGGATTCCACATTGGAATTGGCCCGGCTGCGCACCCCCGCAAGGGGGCCGCTGCCCGGGCGCTGATCCGTGTTTCCAGTGGTTAACGATGCAGCCATAAACGAAGCATGGAGAGAAGTTCAGCGCTATCGACCGGCTTCGCAATGTAATCCGAGGCCCCAGCCTCGATACATTTGTCCCGGTCTCCCTTCATGGCCTTGGCCGTGACCGCGATCATGGGAAGGGTCCGGAACTTGGGAAACTTCCGGATGGCCCGCATCGTGTCATAGCCGTCCATGTCCGGCATCATAATGTCCATCAGGACAGCATCGATGTCGGCCTTGGACTGTAGTTGCTCCAGGGCGATTTTTCCCGTTTCTGCCGAGGTGATGTTCATTTCGTACCGTTCCAGAAGACTGGTCATCGCGAAGATGTTGCGGATGTCATCGTCTACAATCAGGATATTCTTGCCCTTCAGCACAGTCTCCGCTTGATAGAGGCGCTGGATGATCTCACGTTTCGACTCCTTAAGTTTGCTCACGTCCTGGTGCAGAAACAGGGCGCACTCATCCAGCAACCTTTCCTCGGAATGGACCTCCTTGAGGTTCATGGCGTTGCCCAATCGCTTCAGGTGCTGATCATCCTTCTTGGAGATGTTGCCGGGAACATAGGCAATGACCGGGATTTCACTGAGATGAGGATCCTTCTTGATCTCCTCAATCAACTCCAGTCCCGTCATGTCGGCCAGTTCATGGTCGATCACGACGGCCCCGAAGGTATTGTCCCGCATCGCGGTCAAGGTTTCCGCGGCATTGGCCGTCTCGGTGATTTGCACATCGGGCTCCTCCAGTGCGACTTTCAGATGCTGACGTTGTCCCTCGTCCTTGCTGGCCAGGAGAAGTCGCCGGGTGTGATCCTTCGCCACATGGTCAATCCGCGCAAACACTTCCCGCAACTCTTCCTTGGATTTTAACGGCTTGTTGAGCACGCCCATGGCCCCGGACCGGAGCCCCCTCGCCTGCACCTCTTCGGTGGTGATGATGTAGACGGGTATATGCCGTGTCTTGATGTCGTCCTTCAACCGGGCAAGGATGCGCCAGCCATCGAGATCGTGCAGATTGATGTCAAGCGTAATGGCGTCGATCTTGCGCTCACGAGCAATGTTCAGGGCATCGGCTCCCCGGGGTGAAATCAACGCCTTGAAACCGCTCTCATGCGCCATCTCGAGGAGAAGCTGGGCAAAGCCGGTATCATTCTCCACGATCAAAAGGACCCGGTCATCCGGCCCAATGTTATCGGCGTCATCGTCCATTTGCGGTGTTCCGGGCGGATCGGATTCCAGGACGCTGATCGGTACTTCAAGCTCAATGGGAATCTCCATCCGGTTCTGCCCGGAAGGAAGCTGCGCCTGACGTTTGGCCGGCTTAACCGGCACATAATTCTGGGGCAGGAAGAGCGTGAAGGTGCTGCCTTCGCCGGGGACACTGACCAGCCGGATTTCTCCACCAAGCAGGCGGGTGATTTCGCGGCTGATGGCAAGACCAAGGCCGGTGCCGCCGTACTTGCGGCTCGTGCTTCCATCGGCCTGCTGGAACGCCTCGAAGATGATGTGCTGCTTGTCCGACGAGATGCCGATACCGGTGTCCGACACCGAAAAGACGAGCACCGACTTGGCACGATTGAGTGTCTCGTTCTCCGGGTTCCAGCCTTCGCGGGCCGAAGTGATGGTCAGGGAGACCTTGCCGCTTTCGGTGAACTTGAACGCATTGGACAACAGGTTCTTGAGAATCTGCTGCAGGCGCTTGGCGTCAGTCTGGATGGTCTTCGGCAGGTTTGTCGAGCGCACGACCTCGAACTCGAGTTTTTTGCTGTCCGCAAAGTGGCGGAAGCCCCGTTCCACGTAGTCCTGCAATTCGCGCAGCGTGACTTCGCCAACATCGACCATGACGGTTCCGGACTCGATCTTCGAGAGATCGAGAATGTCGTTGATCAGGGCGAGCAGATCGTTTCCGGCGGCGTGGATCGTCTTGGCAAATTCCACCTGCTTGGCCGAAAGATTCTGGTCCTTGTTCTTGGACAGATCATCGGAAAGGATGAGCAAGCTGTTGAGCGGTGTCCGCAACTCGTGGGACATGTTGGCGAGGAACTCGGACTTATACTTGGAAGTCAGCGCCAATTGCTTGGCTTTTTCCTCGAGTGCCTGACGGGCCTGTTCCACTTCCGTGTTCTTGCGTTCCACCTCGACATTCTGATCCGCAAGGAGCTTGGCTTTTTCTCCGAGTTGCTGATTAGTCTGCTGCAATTCCAACTGCTGGCTTTGCAGTTCTTTGGCGAGCGACTGTGACTGTTTCAGCAAGTCCTCCGTTCGGGTATTGGCCTCGATCGTGTTGAAGACGATGCCGATACTCTCCGTGAGCTGGTCCAGGAAGGCATAGTGCGTGGGACTGAAGCGGTCGAAGGATGCCAACTCCATCACGCCCTTGACCTGGCCCTCAAAGACCACTGGCAGCACCAGGATGTTGACCGGCGTCGCCTTCCCCAGGCCCGAACCGATGGTCATGTAGTTCTTCGGAGCGTTCGTGATGACGATCTTTTCTTTTTCCAACGCGCACTGTCCGACCAATCCCTCGCCGAGCTTGAAGGTGCTGTCGACGTTCTTGCTTCCGCGATGCGCATAACTGGCGAGTAGCTTCAGATAAGGTTCGCCCTCTTCCTTGGTGGAATCGATGGTGTAGAAAACGCCTTGCTGCGCCGAAACCACCGGCGCCAATTCGGACAGGATGAGTTTTCCGACCGCCAAAAGGTCCTTTTGGCCCTGGAGCATGCGGGAGAATTTCGCGAGATTGGTCTTCAGCCAGTCCTGCTCGCTGTTCTTCAAGGTGGTGTCCTTGAGGTTTCGAATCATCTCGTTGATGTTGTCCTTCAGCGCGGCCACTTCGCCCAATGCCTCCACAGTGATGGACCGGGTCAAATCGCCTTTCGTCACCGCAGTGGCCACCTCGGCGATGGCGCGGACCTGCGTGGTGAGATTGGCCGCCAGCTGATTCACGTTATCAGTCAAATCTTTCCACGTTCCGGCCGCACCGGGCACGCTCGCCTGGCCGCCCAGTTTTCCTTCGACACCCACCTCGCGGGCGACCGACGTGACTTGGTCCGCAAAAATAGCCAGCGTGTCGGTCATGCCGTTGATCGTGTCGGCCAAGGCGGCGATTTCACCTTTAGCTTCCACGGTTAGCTTTTGTTTCAAGTTACCGTTCGCGACCGCAGTCACGACGAGCGCAATACCGCGCACCTGGTCGGTCAGGTTACCTGCCATCAAATTCACGTTATCGGTCAGATCTTTCCACGTTCCGGCGACACCCTTCACATCTGCCTGACCGCCGAGCTTTCCTTCCGTGCCCACTTCACGCGCCACGCGCGTTACTTCCGAAGCGAACGAACTCAACTGATCGACCATGGTGTTGATCGTGTTTTTCAGCTCCAGGATTTCGCCTTTCACGTCGACGGTGATCTTCTTGGACAGATCGCCTCTTGCCACCGCCGTCGTCACCGCCGCGATGTTACGCACCTGGGAGGTCAAATTGCCTGCCATGAAATTCACGTTATCGGTCAGATCTTTCCACGTGCCGGCGACACCGCGCACATCAGCCTGACCGCCGAGCTTTCCTTCCGTACCCACTTCACGCGCCACGCGCGTCACTTCCGATGCAAAGGAATTGAGCTGATCAACCATGGTGTTGATCGTGTTCTTCAGCTCGAGAATCTCTCCTTTGACGTCGACGGTGATCTTCTTGGACAAATCGCCCGTGGCGACCGCCGTGGTCACAGCGGCAATATTACGCACCTGACCGGTCAGGTTACCGGCCATCGAATTCACCGAATCGGTCAGATCCTTCCATGTACCGGCGACGCCGCGCACATCAGCCTGACCGCCAAGTTTTCCTTCCGTACCGACTTCGCGCGCCACGCGGGTCACTTCTGCTGCGAACGAACTTAACTGGTCCACCATGGTGTTGATGGTGTTTTTCAGCTCAAGGATTTCGCCTTTCACATCGACGGTGATTTTCTTGGAAAGGTCACCTCTCGCCACCGCGGTCGTCACCGCGGCGATGTTACGGACCTGCCCCGTCAAATTACCCGCCATAAAATTCACGTTGTCGGTAAGATCTTTCCAGGTACCACCGACACCTTTCACATCTGCCTGACCGCCGAGCTTTCCTTCGGTGCCGACTTCGCGCGCCACGCGCGTTACTTCCGA
>Ga0068863_100000611_pt1 | contig 36231 bp, 24 predicted proteins | sample KBSSwiS62_FD_66596 | JGI IMG/M metagenome (GOLD analysis project Ga0068863, IMG submission 66596) | Switchgrass rhizosphere microbial communities from Kellogg Biological Station, Michigan, USA - KBS Switchgrass S6-2 | ecosystem: Host-associated > Plants > Roots > Rhizosphere > Soil ... | reverse complement strand
TCGGCGTAGACGCGCGTGTAATAGAAGGCCCGCTGGCGCAAATCGCGGCGTTCGTTCACCTTCTGCCATGTCGCGCCGGCGTCGTCGGACAGGAAGAAGCCACCGTCGTCCGCTTCGATCTGGGCGTAGACGCGATTGGAGTCGGCGGCCGACACTGACAGACCGATCTTGCCGAGCATCGCCTTCGGCAATCCCGGAGCCCGCGAAATCTCGGTCCAGTGATCGCCGCCGTCAGTCGACTGGAAGATCCCGCTGCCGGGTCCACCGCTCGACATCTCGTAGGCGTTGCGGTATGCCTCCCAGAGCGCGACATAGATCACCTGCGGGTTGTTCGGATCGATGATCAGCTCGTTGGCGCCCGTCTTGTTGTCGCGGAACAGAATCTTGTCCCACGTCTTGCCGCCGTCTTTCGAACGGTAGACGCCGCGCTCCGGATTCGGAGCCGCGTGATGACCGAAGGCCGCGACGTACACCACATCCGGGTTCGTGGGATGGACCCGGATTTTCGCAATCACCTGGGTCTCGGTCAGTCCGATGTGCGTCCACGTTTTCCCGCCATCGGTCGACTTGTAAGCGCCGCCGCCCTGAATGATGTTGCCGCGAATGTCGGCCTCGCCGGTGCCGATGTAGACGACGTCTGGATTCGAGGGCGCGACGGCGACCGCGCCGACCGAGGAGTAGTTGATCAAACCGTCGGTCACCGGCTTCCACGTGGTGCCGCCGTCGGTCGTCTTCCACAGACCGCCGCCGGTCGCGCCCATGTAGTACTCGTTCGGGCGCGACGTGCTTCCGGCGACGGCAATGGAACGGCCGCCACGCGCGGGGCCAAGGCTGCGCCAGCGCAGCGCGCCAAACGGACCGGCGTCGGCGGCGTTGCCGCCTCCGCTCCCGCGCTGTGCATTCAGCGCAACCGGAAGGAGGATCAAGAACAGCAGGAGTCGTGAAAGACGAAGCATGCCGGCGATTCTACCGCGGCTTGGTGACGACCACGAACCGCGCAGTGGGGATTTGATTGCGCCACAGGACGCGGCCCGACGTCGCCCACATCCCGCGCCGTTCGAGCCGCACGTCGAGCTTCACCCCGCGGGCGAGGAATTCATCCAGCGCGTCGCGTCGCATGATGCAGAAATACGGTTCCGATGACGCGAACAACGTTTCGGCCTCGCCCGGATCCTCCAGGAACTCGACGTGACGCCCAACATGAAAGCGGAATGAAGGGTTCCACCGGTTGAGGCGATAGCTGGCGATCACGGCGTCCTGACCGGCTTCACCGGCGACCCACGCCGCCACATCGTCGACGACCTTCTGCCGCTCGATCGCCGGCATCACGAAACGCACGAGGCCGATATAGGTGACCATCAGGGCGACGGTCGCCAGCGAGGGTATCCCCGGCAATCGTCCGCGGGCGACGAGAGTCGCGACCATCGCGATTCCGGCCAGCGTCAGCGCGAAGGGGATGCTCATCGCCATCGGCGGCAGATCCAGCCGCACGACGAGAAAGTACCCGACGGCGACGCCGAGGAGGACGAGCAGTGGACCCGCAACCCACACGCCGACGCGCGATCCCGCGTGACGAGACTGCCGCGGATCCTGGCGGGCATCCGACCAGGCCCTTGCGCACAACAGGCACAGCGCCGGGGCCGCCGGAAATACATAGTGGTCGAGCTTGAAGGTCGACAGCGTGAAGAAACCGACGATTGCGATCGTCCAGGACCAGAGCAGCACTTCGGTGCCGTCGATTGGCTCGCCACGCAGCCGCGCTCGGATGTCGTCAACCGCGCGGCCGATCACCAGTCCCGTCCACGGCAGCAGGCCGAGCGCGAGAATCTGGAAGTAAAACCAGAATCGCGGTTGATTCGCAAACCGGCTGGACGCGAAGAGCCGGACGTTTTCGTCGAGGACGTAGCCGTTCACGAAGTCCTCGCGAAATCGCGAGTACATGTAGACGAACCACGGCGACGCGATGACGAGCACGATCGCGACGCCGACGACCCAGTGCAGCCCGAGGAGGCGCTTGCGCAGATCGGCCGACAGCGTGATCGCGAGCGCCAGCGTGAGACCGCAGAGGACGAGCGCAATCGGTCCCTTGGTCAGCACGGCGAAGGCAATCGACACATAGCCAGGCCACTGCAACCGGGGCCGATCACGGAGAGCCGCCGTCGCGAGCAACGCCGCGCCGCCGAAGAGAAACATCGTGAACAGTGTGTCGAGGATGGCGTACCGCGCCAGGCCGAACACGCCGGGGCTGGCCGCGAGCATCAACCCGGCGACGGCGCCGACGTCCGGCGAGATCATGCGCGCGCCGAACCAGACCGTGATCAGAATCAGGATCAGTGCCGCCAACGCGGGCAGCATCCGGGCACCGAGCTCGTTCTGGCCGAAGACGAGCATCGACGCGCCCTGAAGCTGATGGAAGAGGACTGGCTTGTCGAAGAACGGAGCGTCGTTGTAGTAAGGAGCCCACCAGTCGCCGGTGGCAATCATCTCGCGCGTGGTTTCCGCGTAATGCGCCTCGTCAGGATCCCAGAACGTCGGCGCGCCCAGCCGCCAGAACAGCACGACAAACAACAGCAGGCTGGCCAGAATCAGCAGCGCCGGGTCCTGCCCTATAATCGTCGCGCTCTGCGACCGATACAGGGTCGGGCTCTTCGACCAGTTGGGGAAGAAGTAGCGCACAGCAGAGCTTACATTCTTTGATGGCCACCGATAGCGCTGAATTCGAGTCCGGTACACGGCCACACTCCGGTGTCCATCACTGTCCGGTTCTGATCGTCGAGGATGATGCCGACCTGCGCGACATGATGGCGCAGTTGCTCAACCTCGAGGGATTCAACGCCGCGACCGCGGCGAATGGCCGCGAAGCGCTCGAGTATCTGCAGGAATCCGACCGTCCCGACGTGATTCTGCTCGATCTCATGATGCCCGTCATGGATGGCTGGGAGTTTCGCCGCCGCCAGCAGGCCGACCCGTCCGTCTCCGGCGTGCCGGTTATCGTACTGTCGGCGCTCGATCCGACTCGCGCGGCAGACGTGAACGCCAACGCCTTCCTGAAAAAGCCGCTCGATTTCGACCGCCTCCTCGCCCTCGTTCGCAGCTACTGCCGCTAAACCGGCAAGACGTTCTGGCCAGCTCGGCCGCCGGCCGGGCACGTCCGTTGATACCATTCTCAACAGGTGACGCGCTTACGCCGTGTGCGATCGATTTCGGCCAGACTCGCCAAGGTGCTTGTCGGACTCGTGGCGTTGGTGCTCGTCCTCGTGGGTGTCGGGCTCGCGGTTCTGGAGACGGTGTGGGCCAAGGAAGCGATCCGAAGCCTGATTGTTCGCCAAGCCAACCAGTACCTGACCGCGACCCTTTCGATCGGGCGTCTTGAAGGATCGCTTCTGCGGGGTATCGCGCTGGCCGACGTCAGCGTCGCGCGCGAGGGTCGAACGCTGATTCAGATCGAGCGAATCGCGCTGAGCTACAGCATTCGCGAGCTCGTGCAGGCCGGCGTCGTCGTGCGTCGCGTTCAAGTGACGCGCCCGCGGATCGTCGGCAGCCGCCGGCCGGACGGGCGCTGGGACCTCGGCGCGCTCGTCCGGCGCGACGCTCGCGAGCAGGAGCGCACCGGTCCGAACCGGCCGATCGAAGTGCAATCGATCGAGATCATCGACGGCCGGATCTCGCTGCACGATCCGCTCGATTTCGGCCCCGCCCATGTGCCAACCGACTTCGAGGCGTTGAACGCGAAATTCGCGTTCGCCTACGTCCCGGTTCGCTGGAAGCTGACTTTCGATCACGTCTCGTGGATCGGCCGCGCACCCGATCTGTCGGTACAGCGGCTGGCCGGCGTGTTCGGGCGCGGACCGGGCGGCTGGTTCTTCGAGCATTTCTCCGTGGACACGGCGCGCTCGGCCTTCACCCTCGACGGACGCATCGACACGTCGCAGAAGCCGACTGGGCTCGAGCTGCAAGTGCGCGCGCCGCGCTTTGCCTTTCAAGAGTGGTCGGGCGTCCTGCGCGGTCTGAAGAACATCGCAGTCGAGGGATCGTTCGATACGTCGCTGACAGGCCCGGTTACTCAGCTCGTGACCACCCTGAATCTGGCCGGAACCGGCGGATCGGTGAAAGGCACGCTGACGCTCGACACCTCAGTCCCAGGCTGGCACGGCAAGGGTGCCGTCGATGTCGATCGGTTGAATCTTGCCCGGTGGCTGAACCGGCCGGACCGGCCCTCTGACATCAGCGGGCACGTGACGTTCAACCTCGCTCTGGAACTCGGTCGCCATTTTCCGCGAGGCCTCTACACGTTCGAGGGGCGCCATGCCATGTACATGGGCTACGAAGCCGACGATGTGCGCGCACGTGGACAGCTGACCGAGACGAGCGCCCTCGTCGCGTCAGCCGACGCCGTCGCCTACGGTGGCCGAGTGACCACGGCAAACTCCTCCATCGGTATCGACGGCCCGTTTCCTTTCCGCTTTCAGGGTCAGGTGAACGGCATCGATCTGCGCCGCGTGCCGTCAACCGTGCCGGTGCCACGGGTGGCAAGTGTGCTGAACTTCGACTACGACATCTCCGGGCGCTTCAGCGATCCCTACATCATCGGCGGCGCCACCTTCGCACGGTCGCTGTTTCTCGGCGCCACTGTCAGCGCCGGGACGGTCGGCTCGATCGACACCCTGCAGAAGCCGCTGCACTTCACGGGCGACGGCGACATCGAAAACGTGAACCTCCGCGTCTTCGGCGAAGGCCTCGCGGTCCAATGGCTGCAGGAGCCGCGCTACGCCGGTGTCGTGTCGGGACACTTTCAGGTGACCGGAACCGGAACCGATCGAACACTCACGCTGACGGGAGGGGGACGTCTGACACGGGCGGAACTGTTCAGCGGCACGCTGTCGGATGCGGACGTTTCGATCGGCCTCGACCGCGGGACGCTGCAGGCGTCGTTCGACGGGCGGTTCGCCACGATCGATCCGTCGGTGCCGTTCATGGATCCCCGGCTGAAGTCGTCGCTGACAGGAACCGGACGCGTCACCGCGACCGTGCGTGACCTTCTTTTACGACCTGTGAATCTGCCCGACTATGACGTTCGCGGAACCTTGTCGTTGGCTCCATCGACCATCCGCGACCTGCCGATCGAAAGCGCGACGCTCGACGCGACGCTCGCCGATTCGACGTTGACGGTTACGGATGCACGCGCGGCCGGTGCCGCGGTCGAGGGGCACGTCGCCGGCACCGTCGCCCTCGCCGAGCCGGCATCGATCGACCTTCAGTACGAGCTGTCCCACGTGGATCTGTCGCAGCTTCAGGCGCTCACTGGCAACAGCGTGTCCGCGGTGGTTTCGACCACGGGACATCTGAGCGGGCCCGCAGACGCGCTTCACGCGGTCGGCGACGCGACGATCAACCAACTGGACGCATACGGCGTGCGGGCGCTGACGCTCGTCGGCCACTACGACGCGGTTGCGCCGACATCAGATCTCTGGAGGACCAAGGCCCAGGTAAACGCGCGCGGGACATTCCTCACGTTGTTCGGCCAGTCGGTGAACGAAGCGTCGGGCACGGTGACGATGGATGCCGACCGTCTCGGATTCGATCTGGACATCACCCAGCAGGAGAACCGCCATGGACGGCTGGCGGGCGCCGTGCGGCTTCGCGACGATCGGCACGCCGTCGACGTCCTCGATCTGACGGTCAGCCTCGGGCGCGCGCCCTGGCGTCTCGCCTCGACCACACTCCCGCCCGTCGTCTCCTGGAACGAAGAAGGGATGTCTGTGACTTCGCTGCAGTTTTCCGACGGCGTCAACGATCAACGGATTGCCGTGTCGGGCACGTGGCGGCCTGACGGAAACGGCGCGCTCCGCGTCACCGGGTCGCACGTCTTCCTCGACACGCTGCAAAACGCGTTCGATCGGCCGACGCGCTATGCCGGCGCGCTGGACTTCGACGCGACCGTGCGCGGCACGTTCGAGCAGCCGCGCGTGGCTGCGACATTGACCGTCAGCAACGGCCGCGTCGAACGGGTTGCGTACGAGAAACTCGCGGGCCGTGTCGACTACGATGCCCAACGCCTTACGATCGACCTGCGCCTCGATCAGGCGCCGGGTGTCTGGCTCACGGCGACCGGCACCGTCCCCGTGGCCCTCTTCAAGCGCGATCTCCCCGACCAGCCGCTCGACGTCGCGATCAAGTCGAGCCCCATCAGCCTTGGACTCGTCGAGGGCGTCACCGACGTCATCCGCAACGTGACCGGAGAGATTAGGGTGGACGTCCGGGCGATTGGTACGACTCACGACCCGCATTTCGCCGGCTCGGTCGATATCGTGAACGCCGCGTTCCTGGCGACGGCGACTGGCGCCAAGTACAAGAACGGACGCGCCACCATCAAACTGGCGACCGACCGGTTGACCGTCGACACGCTCCACATCGAGGACAACGACGGGCATCCTCTCGAGGTCCGAGGGAGCCTCGCGACGCACGAATTGCGCGTCGGCGATCTCGAGATTGAGGCCCATGCCCAGCGTTTCGAGGTGATGCGTAACCAGCTGGGGCGCGTGGTGGTCAACGCCGCGCTCCAGGTCCGCGGGCAGTTCGAAGCGCCGCGGATTGCGGGCGACGTGACGATCAACACCGCCGAACTCAAAGTCGACGAGATCCTCCAACGGACGCTGTTCCAGCCGTATGCGACGGAGCCGACGCCGATCGGCGACGTCGACGCGGTGGCTGCACTCAATCCCTGGGAGCGCCTGGGCCTGGATATCTCGCTCCACGTCCCCAACACCTTGCGGCTGACCGGCCGGGACGTGCAGATCTCGTCGGGGACGCCAATCGGTCTCGGCGACATCAATCTACGCGCCCTCGGTGACTTGTATCTCTACAAAGATCCCGGCCAGCCGCTCTCGGTGACCGGCTCGTTTGACCGGGTTACCGGAACCTATACGTTTCAGGGCCGGCGCTTCGATGTCATCGAAACGAGCTCCATCAACTTCCGAGGCGACCTCAATCCGGAGGTGTACGTGAGCGTCAGGCGTCAAATCTCGGGGGTCGAGACGCGCGTGGCGATCACGGGACCGTTGCGTCAGCCCGAGCTCCACCTGTCCAGCACGCCACCGCTCGACGACTCGGACATCCTGTCGCTGATTGTGTTCAATACGGCGAGCAACGAGCTGTCATCGGTGCAGCAACAGGAACTGCTCGTGCGCGCCGGTGCTCTGGCGGCCGGTTTTATCGCGACACCTCTCCTGAGCGCGATCGAGAACCAGCTCGGATTGGAGGTCCTCGAGATCGAGGCCCTTGGAGAATTCGGCGGCGGGCCGAAAGTGACGATCGGTCAGGAAATCTTCCCAGGTCTGGTGGCGCGCTTCAGCCGCCAGTTCGGGCCGGATCCGTACGACGAAGCCGCGCTCGAGTACACCCTCTCGCGCATCCTGCGGCTGCGCGCAACCTTCTCTGATGCGCAGACACTGATCTCCCGCTCGCCCTTCCGGCGTATCGAGCGCGCCGGGATCGATCTGTTGCTGTTCTTCAGCTTCTGACGATCACAGCAGCAGCACCTCGACCCGGTGCGCGTGGACCATGTTTTCGCACGGCGACCAGGCAAACACCGTGAAGCGGCCATCCTGGGACGCCACCAGTACGACTGCGTCATGCTGATCGTGTACGAACTGCGCGGCCGAGAGATGACGCGTACCGCCAAGCTGCGTCGGGTGCATCACCGCGGCAGCGCCACCCTCGATCGGTTCTGTGACGGCCACCTGCTCGACCTGCGGCGAGCCCTTCTTGCGCGCAATCTTGGCGCCGAACGCGAGTACATCGTATCGCGTCGTCATGATGGTCGCGCCGTCGACCGCCGTGAGTCCGGCGATCAGATCGACCACGCGAGTCAGCGCATCCTGCCACGTGCGGCCGCTGTCGCCCGCCGACGAGGCGCGCGCCAGTCGCCCGAGGACGTCAAACGGCGGCGAGACCGCGTACGGAATCGGACGGACGATCGATTCCATCCAGGCATCGCTCGAGTCCGGAACGATCAGCAGAATGCCGCCGCGGCGGTGCGCGCGCATCGACACCGCGAGTTGGACGAGCACGTTCACCGAATCGATCCACGACGCCGGCGAATCGAAGCCGAGCAGCGATGTCAGCAGCGGCGGGCAGTCCGGCAGGCTCGACGCACGTTCGTCGATCATCTTCACCTGATCGCCTTCCAGCACGGCGACGTTCACGAACTTTCCCGCTTCGCCGCCGCGATGGTGCTTGACGACCAGCAACCCGGGCGCCGTCACTTCGACGACGACGCACAGCGGAGGAATCGTGCGGACAGTGCCCCAGACCCACAGCGCGCCGCCGTCGCGGTGTACCCCGAGGTGAATGCCGGCGCGCTCGACCGCCGGTGCCAGCTTGACGAGGCGGCCAGGTTCGAGCGGGATGGCGCGCTCGAACCGGAGCGGATACGGGGCTTCGTCCGGCGTCAGAAACGCCAGCGAGATGGTCGGGACGACGTTCTCTTCCCGCCGGAGACTCGCCCAGAACGCCGCGTCGATGAGCGCTTCGATCGTGCCGGCGTCCGGCGGGGCCGCGAGGCCGGTCTGGCCGCGCTCCTGGGCGTCGGCGACATGGCGCGCAAAATGGTCCCGGACCTTGGCCGCGATGGCGTGCGCCGCCGGATAGGCCGGTCCGCTCATCGGTCGCGCGAACGGCGCGTCGACCTCGGTCCCTGGCGGTGACGATCGCCGTGATGCGGCCAGGCGCGCTGCTGCCGGCGTGGCCTGTGAGTCGCGGGCGGCGGGGGTGGCGCGCTCGCGCGGTAATCGAAGTCGGGAAGCGTGACTCTCGGCAAGCGGCTGCCAATCGCCTTCTCGATGGCGCGCAGGCTCTCCTCTTCTTCGGGTGAGACCAGCGTAAACGCGGAGCCCGTGGCCTCGGCGCGCGCCGTCCGGCCGACGCGATGGATGTAATCGTCGGGCACGACGGGCACGTCGAAATTCACGACGTGTCCGAGCGCAGTGACGTCGATGCCGCGCGCAGCAATATCGGTCGCCACTAGCACGCGGTACTTGCCGCTCTTGAAGCCTCTCAGCGCCTCGGTCCGCTGCGCCTGCGAGCGGTTGCCGTGAATGCGATCGACGTCAATCCCCTGTTCGCCCAGATATTTCGCGAGCTTGTTCGCCCGGTGTTTCGTCCGCGTGAACACCAGCGCGTCGTGAATCTCCTGGCCATCCAGCAACTTGCGCAGCAACGCGGCCTTGAGGTGCTGTGGTACCGGGTAGACGGCGTGCGTGATCCCGACGGCGGGCGCCGATCGACGTTCGAGGTTGATGGTGGACGGGTTGGTGAGCATCTCCCGCGACAACTGCGCGATGGGCGGAGGCATCGTGGCGCTAAAGAACAGCGTCTGCCGTCGCGGCGGCAGATGTCGAAGAATGCGGCGGATGTCCGGCAGAAAACCCATGTCGAGCATCCGGTCGGCTTCGTCGAGCACCAGATACTGCAGTCCGCCCAGCCTGGCGTATGGGAAGCGGAAATGATCCAGGAGCCTTCCCGGCGTTCCGACCATGACGTCCACGCCGCTGCGGAAGGCGTGCTCCTGTGGCCCCATCCCAACGCCGCCAAACACCGGCGCAGCGGTCAGCGGTGTATGCACCGCCAGATCGTTGAGGTCCTCCACAATCTGCGCCGCCAGTTCGCGAGTCGGCGTCAGCACCAGCGCACGCGTCGTCCCGCGCGGCTTGTCGATGAGGCGGTGCAGAATCGGCAGTAGAAAGGCCGCCGTCTTGCCGCTGCCGGTCATCGCGCATGCCAGGACGTCGCCGCCGGCCATCGCCAGCGGAATCGCGTCGGCCTGGATGGCGGTCGGCCGCGTGAATCCGAGGTCTTTGAGCCCTTTGAGGAGATTTGGATGAAGCCCGAGGCGGGTAAACGGCACGGATCATTATGACAGGATGCTCTGCTCGTCGTACAATTGGCTCGTGAACAAGTCACGGCCATCACAACAGAAGCGCCAGCGCGAGCGCCAGCGCCAGGAACGCCGCACCGAGAAGCAGGCCCGGCGCCAGGAAGCGGCCGCGCAGAAGGCGAATAATCCGACGAGGGCGGAGGGCGTCGATCCCGATCTGGAGGGGATTCAGCTGGGCCCGCAACCGCTGCAGGACTGGCAAAAGACCGAATAGGTCGGACCCAGTCGCCCGATCGACTGCGCGGTCGCGCACACGCGCCGCACACTGAGCGCCCCTCCCCGCCGGATTCTCACGTCATTTCATCGATTCCGCGCCGACTCGGCCGGGATCCGCGTGGCCGCGCTACTGGACGGTGATCGTCACGTCGCTCTTCGTGGAGAGCGCGCCGTCATTCGCCGTCGCCCGCACCGCGTATACCCCGGGCGACGGGAAGCGCGCTGTCGTCAGGACGGCTCCGCCCGCGACGGAAATCGGGCCGGCAGGGCCGAATGTCACCTTCGCCGGTCCGCGCAACTGCATCCAGGTCACCGTCAACCCTCGCGGCCGTGGCGCGGCCGACGAGTTAGCCTGCGCCTGAATCCGCGTGGCGTCGGAGGCCACCGTTCGCTGCACCGGCACTCGCGGCTTCGGCAGCCCATCATCCGTCACGTTTGCCGTGAGTGTTACCGGCTGGCCCGCGGCCGCGGTTGCCGCGGCGGCGATCGCGATCGCCGGCGGCTTATTCGCATCACCCTCGCCCGGATTCAGGTTGCCGCGCGTCATGACGATGCGCTCGGTGATTTCCTCGACCGGCAGCAGCTCTCCGTACGCCGTCTCCGTCTTGCCGTTGGCCTTGATGGTCCACGTGAGGACTTGCTTGCCGAAATCGGCGGGAACCCGCACACGGAACACCCAACCCTGACGCCGCGGCAGAAAGTACGTCGGCTGCCCGCGATCCGGCGTGCCCGGCTCGAACTTGTTGTCGGGGCCCGCTGGAATCGCGAGCTCCTCCTGCCAGTTGCGGTTGAAGTAGCCGAACACCAGATCGAAGCTGCCGTCGGCGTTGCGAATCCATCCCTCGAAATAGGGCACGACGTTCTGGCCGGACACGAACTTCGTCTGCGGGATCGCGGTCGGCAGCTGCTGCGCGGTCAGCTCGCCGACGAGCGTAAGCGCGAGGGCGACCGCCGCGAGCTTCATCACGCCCGGCTGAAGCCGTCGCGCTCCATCAGTCATTGACTTTCTTCCGCGCCGCCGCACGCTGCTGATAGTCGGCCTCGTCGATGTAGAAGAGGCTTACCCACGCGAAGCTCATTTCATCGATTGTCCGCTGTCCGTAGCCGACCCAGTTCCTGGGATTCGGGTTGTACTTGTTCGCGGCTGTGTTGTCGTGCCACGCGGTGATATGGATGATCGTCCCGGCCGGCAGCACGGGCGCGACATCCTCCGCGTAGGGGTACGTAATGTGCCATCCGAACTGATAATTGCTGACGCAGTTCAGCGTTTCAGTCCGCGCCGGACCCGGGCGCGCCGAATCGGCCCGGATATCCGGATAGATGGCTTCCATGCACATCGCCTTGCCACGATTGTGCATGTGCGGCTGGAAGGCCGACAGGACCGCCGGTTTCGGCAGCCGGAAGTAGCCGTCGGTGCGCGAGACCTCGCCCGGAGGAATGTCGATGTCGTTGTTGTCACCCATATGCTGGGTGAACGCGACGTACTTCGGCACCTGTCCCTTCGGATACAGCTTGAACCCGATCGACAGGTTGACAAGCGATCGCTCGCCGCTCGGGTGAAGGTGCAGATTGAAGTGAATCTTCGACCCGGCCTTGATCAGCCGCCCGGAATTTTCGGGAAAGATGTCGCCGTTCTTGCCGAGCGCGTACTCGTTGAAGAAAAAGCCGACCGGATCCTCGTCTTCGTCTTCGATCATGTTGGCGGTCGCATGGTGAACGACCCTGAAGCTGTAGGCCTCCGGCTTGGTTTCGACCGCGGCGATGTACATGTCCTCAGTGAATCCGGGATCGACGTCGACGTCGTAGAACTCGTCGGGACCGTTCGCGCGCAGCTCGTACGGCTTGGGCAGCGACACGATCATGTCCGGCTTGCCGATGTGCCACTTGTCGACATCGGCGAATTGGCGCGGCTTCGGCACGTCCGCCGGGCTGCCGGCCGGCGCGCCGCTGTCCACCCATTTCACGATCGTGGCGATCTCCGCGTCGGTCAGGGACGGATCGTCCTTGAACTTCGTAATGCCGATGTGTCGATCGATGTACCACGGCGGCATTTCGCGCGCCGTCACCTTCTGTTTGATCGACCGCGCCCAGGGGCGAGCCTCCTCGTAGGTGACAAGCGACATCGGCGCGATGGCGCCGGCGTGGTGACAGTTCTGACAGGAGCGCTGCAGGATCGGCGCGACGTCGCGCGCGAAGGTGACCGATGGCGGCGCCTGGGCGAACACCGCCGCCCCGACGGTCGCAGCAGACAAGGCCGTGAGGATCGCGATTTTCATTGTTCCTCCGAGGCAGGCCTGAAGGCGTGCCCTACGAACCCGGTAGCCTGAACGCCAACAGCTCGCCACTGTAGTTCCCACCGCTGATGGCGATGACGATGTACTGCTTGCCGTTGAGCATGTACGTCATCGGCGATCCACTCTCGGGCGCCGGCATGTAGACGGCGCCGACCTCTTTCCCGTCCACCTTGTTGTACGCGCGCAGCATGGCACCGCGCTGACCCGAAGGCGTGGTGAAAACGCCGCCTTCGCCGGCAATCACGAGCGTTTTGGTCACGAGCGGTCCGATGAGTCCTGGCCGTCCCGTTCGGGGAATGGTCAGCCCCTTGAGCGCCGGATGGTTTCGGACGTTGTCCGCCGTCTCCCCGTGCGCGATGTGCCAGAGGATTTCGCCCTTGTTCAAGTCGATCGCGCTGATCCTCGCATACGGTGGCTTGAGCAGCGGCAACCCCTGAACGGTCAGGCCTGCGCCGCCCTCGCCTGCCGCCGCCGGCGCCGCCGCCGTTTCTCCGGTACGACCACCGCCTGCGGCTGATCCAGAGCCGCCCGTGCGGCGAGCGCCGCTCAGCGCGCTGCCCTGGACGAAATCCATGTCCGAGAGATCGGACGGAGACGGCACGAGACTGAGCGGGCTCGCGCCGCTCTGCGAATAGATGTAGGCGATATGCGTCTCAGGATCGTACGAGCCCCCCGGCCAATTCGTGGCGAACCCCGGTGTGAGCGTGGCCAGCGGACCTTCCGCTTTACTGACCACCGGCGGCGTGAAAATCGGCCCGAGCTGGTAGCGCTCGGCCACCTTGATCGCTTCGGCCCGCAGCGCCGGCGTGAAGTCGATCAGATCGTCGATCGACACGCCCAGGCGATCGTACGCGGGAGGCCTGGTCGGAAACGGCTGCGTCGCCGCGTACCACTCGCCAGGTACGCTCCCCTTGGGTACCGGCCGCTCCTCGATCGGCCAGATCGGTTCGCCGGTTTCACGATTGAGGACGTAGAGAAACGCCTGCTTCGTCGGCTGGGCGACCGCCTTGATCGTCCGCCCGTTGACCGTGATGTCCGTCAGAATCGGCGCGCACGGAATGTCCATGTCCCAGATGCCGTGGTGCACCAGCTGGAAGTGCCACCGCCGCTTCCCGGTCTGCAGATCCACCGCGACGAGACTTTCGCCAAACAGGCCGTTTCCCGGACGATGACCGCCGTAGTAGTCACCGGTCGGTAGCTCCACCGGAAGGTACACCAGGCCCAGCTCCTCGTCGGCGGAGATCTGGCCCCAGACGCCGGTGTTCCCGGTATACGCCCACGAATCCTTTTCCCACGTGTCGTTCCCGAACTCGCCCGGCTGGGGAATCGTGTGGAAGATCCACAGACGTTTGCCGGTCCGCACGTCGAAGCCGCGCACGTAGCCTTTCTCGTTGCGGCGGCTCTTCGGGTTGGCGCCCGTCTTGTGCGCGGCGCCGATGATGACCACGTTCTTCGCCACGGTGGGCGTCGAGTGCAGGCCGATCTCCCCGGTGACGAGATCCATGGTCTGGTCGTCGTCCAGTTTCAAATCGACGACGCCGTCCTGACCGAAACTCGATATCCGTGCGCCATTTTTCGCGTCGAGCGCGATCAACCGATAGCCGGGGGTCACGTACAAGATGCGCTGCTCGCGGCCATCGGTCCAGTACGCCAGCCCGCGGCCGGACAGCTGCCGCGGCGCCGCCGCGCCTCGCGCGCCCTCGTTCTCGCTGTGCATCCACAACAGCTCGCCGGTGCCGGCATCGAGCGCCACTACCGCTCGACGCGATCCGGCCGTGGAGTACAGCACGCCTTTCACCATCAGCGGCGTCGACTCGAGCTGATACTCGGGTCGCGGGCCCAACGCGTCCGTCTTGAAGCGCCACGCGATTTCGAGGGTCTGGAAGTTGCTCGCGTTGATCTGATCGAGCGGCGCGTACCGCGTGTGGCCCAGATCGCCGCCGTAGGTCCGCCATTCGCCGTTGGCGGCGCCGGTTTGCGCTCCGAGACGCACCATCGCACACAGCGCGAGCAGGGTGGTGGCCAGATACAGTCGCATCACGCGCATACCATACAGGATTTATTGGCGTTTGGAGAGTTTTTGGCCGGAATGGCCCGGAACGCGCCGACTCGCGGAACGCTCAGGCCGGAAGGGCGACATCGGCGGCGCGACGGCCGCCCCGGAAGGCCGTGCGCCTGTCGTAGCGGTCCGAGTTCCGGCGATCGCGCTGTGGCAGTTTGAAGTCGAGATAGCCGACGACCGCGTACAGCAGGCGTTCAGTGCGTTCGAAGAACGCGCCGATCGCCTGCGCCTCCCGAACCAGATACGGATCGGGCCGGTCGGTATGGACCAGCGAGCGCGTCACTCCTTCGGAGGATGCGAGAAGGACCAGGTGCAGGCCGTTGTACTCCTCGAGCCGCAGGTTGGTGACTAGCAGATCGGGCGTCGACGCGAGCAGTTGCGATCGCGCCGAAAGAAAATCGCGGCACAACGTGGCCCGTGCGATTCGTTCGCATCTTGCTAACACGCGCTGACCGAGGATCGCGTCTGGTTCCACCACCAGAAGATGCTTCATTCCACCAGCTTCGTGGGAATTGTCACCTACCTGAGCAGTAGTTACAAGATTGTTGCCACGCCTTGATCGCGATCGTTGCACACTGATTTTGCGGACGATCGATTGCGACCGCGCCCGCCGACGGGGATCGCTCGACGCATCGGGATTGCCGATCTGTGCAGGAAAAGGAAGGGCCGGCGATGTGTCCCTCGCCACGACCGATCCATGCGCGGGCTGGCAGTCGAACCGTCGACGCGGCGAATTTGCCGTAACGCGCGACGGCGTGCAAAGGCAGGAATCTCCGTCCGCCGCGACTATTGTCACCCTCCCGGCGGTAACAGCCGATTGTCGCCTTCTCACGATGGGCAGTATTCGATTCGACAACACGCCGCGTTTGCCGGGTAGCTTGTCGGTCGATTCTGCCCTGTCGAGTAGCCTTTACACTGACGTCATCGCTCTTCGCGACGACATGTCGCTGAGCGTTAAGGCGAGACCTTACCCATCAGCCTCAATATGAGTGGCCTACGAATTGCGTATGTCGACACATCGTGGGAACCAGTTGGTGCCGTATCGCGCGGGCCGAACCGGCGGCAACTATCGCAGACGAAGTGTCGCCGCTCGACGAACTTTTTTTCAGCCTCGACGGCAGTACGGTCGCGACCGCGGATGAACAGTTCCGCGTCGAGGTGTCCGGCATTCACTTCGGCCATGACGGACGCTGGCTGCAATTGAACCTGTGCGGCGACGTCAACTACAGCGTCACGCTCAAGATCGACACCGTGGACGCGCGCGCCATCCGCGACGATCTCGCGGCCTGTCTCGCGTCCGCGCCGCCCCAGGTCAGCGCGCCGCCGTTCTGACAGCCGCGCGTCGCCGTCACGTGTCAACCCTCGCCGTTCCCGTCCCGCTCGCTGTGCTCCCGTCGCCGCGAATGCAGTTCTTGCCTGCGCGCTTCGCCTCGTAGAGCGCCTGATCCGCGCGCTCGAGCAACTGCCCCACCGTCGATCCCGCTGAAGACACCGCCAGTCCGACACTGACGGTCACGCGCGTCATCGCAAGCACGCTGTCCGCGGGCCGGTAGTGCTCGATCCGTTCGCGGATACGTTCCGCGATGCGCATCGCGTTCTCGCTCGTGCTGCCGGGCATGATGATCACGAACTCCTCGCCGCCAAAGCGTGCGCAGACGTCGAACACGCGCACCGAGCGCCGCAGGATGTCGCCGACGTCGCGCAGGATGGTGTCGCCCGCCAGGTGTCCGTGCGAGTCGTTGACCCGCTTGAAGTCGTCGATGTCGATCATCAGCAGCGCGAGCGGGATCTGATGCCGTTGGGAGCGCTGCAACTCCTCGTCGAGCCGGATCTGAATGTACCTTCGGTTGAAGACTCCGGTAACCGGATCGACCGTGGCTGCGTGCGCGTACGCTTCGGCGGAATCGAGCGCGCGCTCGCGTTCGAGCGCCAGCGCCGCTCCTGACGCGAACAGCCGAAGCGCGGCGACGTCGCGGCGTGCGAACACCTCGTCCCCGCGACGGTCCGTCACGCAGATCGCGCCGAGCACTTCGCGATCGCCGAGGATGGGCACGGCGACGAACGAGCTGGTGTGATACCGCGGCCGGCGAGCGCCCGTCAACCGGTCACCGGTCGTCGTGAACAGCGGTTTGCGCGAGCGCAAGACGGTGCCGATCACCCCGGCGCCCGGCTCGATGCGTACGTGTTCGACTAGGGCACGTGGGTAGCCGAATGTCGCGACGATCGAGGCTTGCCCGGGGTCGCCGGCCTGAGCGACGGCGATCGCCCCGAGTCGCGCGTCGACGGCGACCGCGGCGTGGCGAATGATCGTGTCGCTGACGGCGAGCAGGCCGCTCACGCGTGCCAGGCGATTGAGCATGCGATAGTGCAGCCGCATCACCGCCGCCGGAACGACGGGGGTGGCCTCCGCGGCGGGCCGGTTGGACGTCTCAGTAACGACGTCGACTAGATGGACAAACGGTGCCGGCGACATGGTCCAGTCCCCGGCAATCGCCAGCGCGACGCCGCCCGAATCGCGCCCCGACGTCACCAAGGTCCAGTCCTGGCCGCCGGCGGTCCGCACGGCCGCCAGGCCGGTCGTCAGATCGTCAAACAGCTTGAGCGCGTCGCGCGACGTGAACGGGTGATCGCCGGGGGCGGCCGTCAGGATCGTCCAGTGCCCGCCCGCGTACGTCAGCAGGACGACGTCGGCCGAGAGGATGGCGCTGACGCGTGCCACCAGCCACTCAGCCCGGTTGGGGCGACCGGCTTCGCTGCCATAGTCCAGCGCCGCAGACGCGAGCGCGTGCGCCTGCTCCTCGGACACGATTCTAAGACTCGAGTCGCCACTGGAGCGCATTGAGCCGGCTTCCGCGGAACTCCGCGGGCAAGGTGACTTTTCCCATCCGACACGGCGCTTTCTGGCAGATTCCGCGGCGAAAGACGCTCCGGCGACAGTTGACGGAGGCACGCTTCATGCGATCATGGCGGTGAATCTCATCAGACATGCTGGCATGGGCTGCGTTCTAACGTCTCTGGCGTCAACGCTTGGGGTGAATCGAGCGTTCGTCCACCTTCGCTGTCGCCCGGCAGGCTGGTCGGCCGCGTCAGTTCGAGCGGTCGGAGCCCTCCTGATTCTCACCTCATCAATTGGCAACAAATGTGCCGAGGCGCAATCCGCCGCCAATGTCCTTCTCGTCGTCAATAGCACGAGCGCCGCGAGCGGAAGCGTCTCGCGATACTACGCTGAGCGACGCGGCGTCCCGCAGGACAATGTTTGTTCAATCACAACTCCTGCGAACGAATCGATCAGCCGCGCCGACTACCTCGCGCAAATCGAACAGCCGATCTGGCAGTGCATCGCCGGTCTCCGCGCGCACGACCGCATCCTCTACATCGTCCTCACCAAAGACGTCCCGATTCGCATCTCCGGCACCGGCGGGCGCGCCGGCACCAACGCGAGCGTGGACTCGGAACTGACGCTGCTGTATCGCCGACGGACGGGACAGCAGGCGCCGGTCGCCGGCTTCGTTCCGAACCCGTATTACGCGGGGAGCGGTCCGATCGCCAACGTCAAGCCCTTCAGTCACGAGTTGCAGGACATTTATCTGGTGACCCGGATCGATGGCTTCACCGTCCAAGATGCGATCGCGCTTATCGACCGCGCGACGACGCCCTCGCGAGACGGACGTTTCGTCCTCGACGAGCGCGCGGCGCTGGTCGACAGCGGCGGCGATCGCTGGCTGCGCTCCGCGGCCGAGCGTCTGCGCGAGCAGGGCCTGGGCGATCGCGTCCAGCTGGACGAGTCGACCAAGGTGCTGACGAAGGAAGCGGGCGTCCTCGGCTATTACTCCTGGGGCTCGAACGACCCCGCCATCCAGATTCGCGATTTCGAGATGCAGTTCGTGCCGGGCGCCATCGCCGGCATGTTCGTCAGCACGGACGGCCGAACATTCAAGGAGCCACCGGCTGCCTGGCGTCCGAGCAACGACGGACGGCGGGAATCGATCTTCGGTGGCTCGCACCAGTCGCTCGTCGGCGATCTGATTCGGGCGGGCGTCACGGGCGCAGCCGGACACGTGGACGAACCCTTTCTCGACGCGACCATCCGTCCTGAGATCCTCTTCCCGGCGTACGCCAGCGGCCGCAATCTCGCCGAAGCCTACTACGCCGCCATGCCGTATCTGAGCTGGCAGACCCTCATCATCGGCGATCCGCTGTGCGCACCATTTCCGCACGCACTACTGGCGACGCTGGCCATCGATCCCGGTCTGGATTCGGCCACCGAGCTGCCGGGATATTTCGCCAAGCGCCGCCTGGCGACGTTCGAGGCGTCGTTGAACAAGGACGCGGCCGCTTTGTTCGCACGAGCCGAATCGCGGAAGTCGCGCAAGGATCCGGCAGGCGTGCGTCAGGCGCTCGAAGCCGCAGTGGCCGTCGAACCACGGTTCACGGTCGCGAGATTGCAGCTCGCCGCCGCCGCGCAAGAGGCCGGCGACTACGACCGTGCGATTACGCAATTCCGAGCCGTTCTCGGTTACGCGCCGAATGATCCAGTCGCACTGAACGACCTCGCCTACAATCTCGCCGTCCGCCAGAACAAACCTGAAGAGGCGCTACCGTTCGTCCAGCGCGCAATCGCCATCCTCAAGACACCGCAGTTCTACGATACACTCGCCTGGATACAGCACCTTCGGAAGCAGGACACCGAGGCGGCCGCGTCGATTCGAATCGCGAGGAGCACGAACTCACAGGACCCCGACATTCTGTGGCACGCAGCGGTGATCTACGCCTCAGTCAAGGAGCTCCCGCGCGCCGCGGCCGAACTAGATCTGGCGTTGAAGGTCAAACCCGATCTTGCCGATCGCGAGGACGTGAAACAACTGCGTCAGCAGCTTCTCGACGCGAAATAGAACCGACCTCCCGACGCTCCACGGTTGCAGCGGACGCTGTCGCGGCAATCCATCCCACGAGCATGTAGGCGAGCACCATGTCGTGGCGGCTGATGAATAGCCCGGCAGTGAGATACGCCACGATGCTGACCTGAAGAGCTCCAGCCGTTGCGCCTCTCCAATCGTGCGCGCTCTGGCCGGTGGCCCGCGCCGCTGAAGCCAGTGCAGTGCCGAAGAGCGCCAGGTAGAGCGCCAGACCAGGAAATCCAGTCTCCGCGGCGACTTGAACGTAATTGTTGTGCGCCACTAACGTCCCGTGGAGGGCTGTGGAGTACAAACGCGTTTCGGACGCGTAGCCACCGGGTCCCACGCCAACGACCGGATGGTCAATCGCGATGGCGAATCCCGCGCGCCACAGATCCAGACGCTGCGAAACGCTTCCGACCTCGACGCCTTTCAGCTCGCGCCATGCTTCCTGGAAACGACCTCGATATGGACTGTTGGTCAGCCAGAACGCCGCTGCCGCGATGCAGACCGCGGTGGCGCCGAGTATCCAGATATTTCTGCGATACCTCCAACACAGGCAGACAAACACAGCGCCGATCGCGACGGCCGATGCGCGATTGTAGGTGACGGCAACCGTTGGGAGCACGCCGAGCGCGGCCGCCACCATCGACAGCTTGACTAGCCAATTCGCGTCGATCTCCGCGAGAAGCAGGAATAGCGGCAGCAGCATGACGAGCAGCGGGCCGATGTCGCCCTCGAGCCGCAGACCATCGAGTCCCTGCCACAGAATCCGAATCGTCAAGCCGACCGCCAATGGCAGAATGAGCCAGCGGCCAGCCCCCTGCCTGTCCATCACCTGGCTGGCGATTCCCAACATCACGAAAGCATCAAAGAGAAAACCCAAAGAATGCCGAGGATTCTGCAGGATCGCCGTCGCTCCTCTCGCATCAGGATCTGCAAACAGCCACGACAGGCAGAACCAACCGAACAACGCGCTCGCGAGTGCGACGAGCGGCGTTGTGAGACGCCAGCTCCGGCCCTGCTTCGACATCCACAATGCAGCGCCGACCATCGTGAAGAGCACAGCGACGTGAAGGAGGTTCGACTCGAAGAGGCGGTTGAACAGCTGTTCGTAGCGCGGGGTGCTGTAGAGAATCACGGCGTACGCCGCGAGGCCGCATTCGGGTCGATGCGCAGCCGCCGCGGACAAGCTAAGGCCCAGAATCCAGACAGCCGTCCAGAGCCAGGGCGCGCCGTGTGCGCGAAAGATGAATGCATACCCGATCGCGACGACCAACACGATGGTGGCGTGCAGCTGCGCTTGGCGGGACAAGGAATTCAAAATGGGTCGGCCCGGCGATCCTACCATCACAGCCCTTGACCGGTCGCTACGACCGTCGTACCGTCGCTGTGCGTGCCACAACCGTCAGGTTCTTCGCCAATACGACTGCCCGCGCACATTCCTGCGCTCAACGGGCTGCGCGCGTTCGCGTGCCTAGCCGTGTTCGGCGTCCACTGGCAGCAATTCACGCGCTTCAACGCGACGTGGGGACCGTTCGATGCCAGGCAGTTCCTGGAACATGGAAATACCGGCGTCTCGCTTCTGTTTACTCTGAGCGCGTTTTTGATCTCGCTACGGTTCTGGGCAGGCTCTTGGGGCCCTGGACGGCCGTGGTTGCGTCAATATGTGAGGTCGAGGCTGCTCCGTATTCTCCCGCCCTACTATCTCTGTTTCGCCGCGCTCGTTGCCACCTCCGGGCATGTCATCGCCGCCTGGGATCAGCGCGACATCCTGCTGCATGTGGCGTTTCTCCACAACCTTCGCGAAGAAAGCTTCTACGCCTACAATCCCTCCTTCTGGACGCTTGCTGTACAGGCCCAGGCGTACGTGCTCATGCCTGTCGTCCTTGTTCTTGTGCTGAAGGCTTCGTCGTGGGCCGGACGCGCCGGCTGGCTCGTCGCCCTTATCGCCGCCAGCTACGGCGTTCATTGGGCTACGCTGACCCTGGCGCCCAGTCACGGCGCAATCGCCGACTGGGCCGCGTCGCGGCCGACGGTCGCGACGCACAGCCTGCTCGCGCACGCACCGCATTTTCTCCTGGGCCTTCTCGCCGGACTGATTTACGTTCGCCGCATCGCGAGGCCTGACACGCCAGTCGCTGGCGGTCCGTCGATCGCACGAGAGATGGCGGTCGTCACAGTCGGTGTAGCAGTGTTGCTGATTCTCGCCACGCCGCTCGATCAATGGTTCTCGGTTCCATACGGGCGATACAACTTTCCCTTCGTTCCTATGGCGATCGCGTGGCTGATTCTCGAGACCCCGCGAACACGCGTCGTGCGCGCCGTGCTCGATACGCCGCCGCTGCACTGGCTTGGCGTCATTTCTTTTGGCGTCTACGTTTATCATCATCCGTGTCTGCGCGTGATTGGTGCGCTGATGGCGCGGAACGGCGTGTCGATTGCGGATCATTGGGCGGTGTTCGGCGTCACCAGTTTCGCGCTGAGCATCATCGTCGCGTCGCTGTCCTTCGCGGCGATCGAGTCGCCGATTCTGCATCTTGCCAAGCGACGACAGCAGCGGCAGCAGGCCGTGGCTCTATCGGCCTCGTGACACGTCCGCGCTCTCCCGCCGCGCTCGAAGCACGCGCCCCGTAACAGTCAAACCACCCAGCGCCCCGATCACGCACAGCAGGACCTCAGTTGAGTCCGCGATCTTGTCGGGCATCAGCACCTCTGCGATCTCGATGCCAAAGGCCAGCGCGGTCGCATACACGACGCCAACGGTCAGAAGGATCGCCCTGGAGGCCGCGGTCCTCGCGAGATTGGCGATGATCGCCCAGATCATGCCGATTGGGGCAAACATCAGCACGCGAACCAGCAATTGCTTGATCGCATTGGACATATCCGTGAGGTACAACGAGAGGAACGGGACGCGTGTGAGAAAGTCGTCGAGGCGCTCGCGGATGACGGCACGATTCCGCGTCATCGCAAACGGGTACCAAAAGCCCGCCATCAGAAATAGTGAGTAGCCGGCGAGCAGCGCGAGCCATGGCAGCGCGGTACGAGCCTGGAAAAGCGATTCAACGCCACGCACAGAGTTCCCGCGATCGTCCCGACGAAAGATGATTTTCGCGCCGATCGCGGCTCCAATCGTGCCCAGCACGATGTCGGTCGCGTCCGTAAACCGGCTGAGCACCAGCAGTTGTGCCAGCTCTATCGCCGCCGCAATGATGCCGCTGAAGGCACACGCGAGCGCGAAGGAGGCGCGACTGGGCGAATACTCCTTCAGCCTCAGTGCCACCCACGCCCCGATCGGAACGAACAGCGCGATGTCGGACAGCGTCTGATAGGCAGCGTCCGAGAAGGACTCGAAGGGATAGGAGAAGGGGATGAGGACGATCTGGCCGTTGTGGTACTTGTGGTAGATGTCGGTGACGCTCATCGTCAGATCGAGTGGAATCACCGCGTAGATGAAGAAGCCGATGACGTACGCCTGGAGAAGCCATCGGAGCTGCGACGCCGGACGGCGGTCCGCGGAATACTGACGCAGCCAGGTCATCGTCAACTGACCGACGACAAGCCAGAGAACGATCCCGATCACTCCGCCAAGAGTCTCTGCCGCGACGTCGTTGAGCGACGTCGTCCGTCCTGGAAACCACACCTGCCCAAACTCGATGGCGATCGAGAAAGCCGCGGCCAGAGCAACGAGCGCAATCGCTGCGGCGGTGCGCGCCGGCCAGCGCCGGTCGGCCACCAGCGCGCCCATCCACGTGAACGTCAGCGGAATGAACAGCATGACGTTCGTTGCCCAGTCAGAGCTCGAGACTGCCGCGTACTGCGGCCACGGAAGATTGCGGAATCGTTCGATCGCGTCGGCCAGCGGGATTCGCCGGTATTGCAAAGGAACGAACGAGCCGTAGATCGCAAAAAATGTCCACGCCAGCGCAAGGCCGAGCAACTGACGGCGACCGGGCCTCGCCCTTGTGGGTGGTGCGATGGTCGTGCTCAACCCACCCACCCGCGCAATCGGTAGTACGGCCAGGCCATCAGCTCATAGATCACGTCACGGCTGACGGCCCGGGCGACCGTCGACGGAATCAGCCAGCGCCACCACGGCTGCGTCGCATCGAGGCCAAACATCAAGGAACCGGCCTGAAGCGGCAGCCCCGTGATTCCCTCGCGTGCGAAAAGATCGATCGCACGGCCCATCTGTTGCGGTGTCGTCACAACGACGCACGTCGTCGCCCCAAGCCGCCGCAGGATCTTGGACGATTCGACTGCCTGTTCGTGTGTGGTCCCCGAATTGTCTTCGACGATGATGTGGTCAGGAGGCACCTGGTTGCGGATGAGAGCATCGCGAATGACCGCGCCCTCCGCGTAGCCGCCTTCTGCCTGCACACCTCCGGACGCAATCAGCATCGAGGCTGGTTGTCGGCGAAACCGGTCGAGCGCGAACAACGTGTTCATCGCCGTCTGTCCCAGGGGCAGGTCAATCCGTCCGCCCAGGGCCGCGTAGCCGCCGAGCCCATTGCCCAGGACGACGATCGGCAGCGGCTGTTCGGGAAGGTTTGACGGAGGTTCCGACATCCGACCGAAGCGCGCGCCCTGGAGGCCGCGGGCGACCGCTGGCACACTCATCACCCAATAGAGCACGACGAGGCTGACGAGGAGCCGTCGGCCCATGGCCCGCTTCCGATCCGATCCGAAGAGCAGCACCCCACAAATCGACGCCGCGATGATCAGGAACCAAGCGCTTCCGGGAACCAGGAACTCCTTGATGAACTCGACGAGGAGGTTCACGGTGGCGATTCTGACATAACGCCCGGCGCGACAATCCTGGGCGGCGCTGAAGAAAGTCTTCAGGAAAACGGTTTCCCGCGATGATACCGCACCAAAAAGTCAATAGTGACGCCACGTCACCGTCGGCACCTGACTTGCTCGTCTCTGAGCGACCGGACACGGCCCGCACGTTGACGCGAACCGTGCGGACGCGATACGAGCCCAAATGTGGCGCGTGTCGCGTCCGAGCCGGCGCCCGCGAAAGCCCCACATCGAAAAACCACCGACTATGCGGTCTGGCAGATCAAAGTCACCCCACAGGAAGCCATTGATCCGTCGATCACGATCGAGCCGTTTGCCTGGACGGTGTAATCAGTACAGAAACAACGAGTTAACGTCTTGTGACAACCGTGAATCATGGCAGGATCGTTGGCAGTCGAATTGTAGGGTCAACCACGCAGCGGGGTCAGGGAGCCGTGTAGGTCTGTTCCGGCCCTTCGGAGGAAACTCGGTGATATCAGCGGCCGGCGTGAAGTTCAAGAGAGACCGCGTGTGGCCAGTGGCGTTCGCGCTGGTCGCCCTATTGGCGATTCCAGGCCGCGCGTCCGCAACGGTGCTCACGTACGTGCCTAACCCGGCGGGCACAACCGGCAATGACCTGGGCGATCTCAACCAGTCCTACTACGCGTGGACGATCAGCTCGATCGACCTTCCGGCACAGCAAAAGGTCATCTCGGCGTCTATCACATTTACCAATCTGTACAATTGGGACTACACGAAGAACGTCCTGTACCTCGATCTGCTCGACAACCCTGTTTCTGGCGGGACTGTGCTCGTCAACAACGCCGCCGGAACGGCTGGTAACGGCAACAATGCCGACTCCTACACGTCGACCGTAAGGTATGCATCGGACGCCACGGCAGGCTTCGCCGACGCGTTTGACACCGCAAACGCGCTCACCTCACAAGCGGCATATGATCTGACCGCGCATTCGTTCCTGCCGGATCCGATGAGCCCGACGAGCTCGGCCGATATGACGTGGCTCAAGGGTGTTCTCACGAGTACGACCGGCGGGGCCCTACCGGCGTCGTATGCGGACGTCGGCGGAACAACCCAATGGTCAGTCGTCCAGAAGGGTTCGGGGATGTACGACTACACGTACACCTTCACCGAAAGTCAACGGAACGCCCTCCAAGTCTATATTGCCAACGGTGGAAACATCACACTTGCCTTGGACCCTGACTTGATGTTCTACAACGACGGCATAACCTTTTCGATGACGACGGGAACGGGCAATCCCGAGCCTGCAAGCTTGATTCTGCTTGGCACAGGCCTGCTTCTGAGTGTGAGTCAGTACCGTCGCCGCCACAAGAAAGCCGCCAAGTAGACAAAAATCCGTCGTTCAGAAGACTTTTACTCACGCCCCCCGGTCGGCCATCCTACTCACCGTCGTCTTAAGCAGCCAAGACTCTTAGAACAAAAGAGTTGGCGCAACAAACTCCCCCGCTTCGGTGGGGGGAGAGCCTTTTGCTCAACGACGTCTTCGTACCAGCATGCGAACCAGAGGGATCCTGTCGTGGTTGCCCGTCATCATGAGTCTGACTGGCGGATGCCGTCAGGACCCTGCCATCGCCAAGGCCAAGTACTTCGATAGCGGCAACCGCTATTTCGACAGCAAGCAATATGCGGAGGCAACGCTTCAGTACGGCAATGCCGTCCGCGTGGATCCAGCGTTCGGGGAAGCCCGTTTCAAGCTAGCCGAGGCGTACCGTGCGCTGGGCAACATGAGGGCCGCGTTTCCTGAATACATGCGCGCCGCGGACTTGATGCCAGAAAGCGACGAGGCGCAGCTCAGGGCGGGAAACCTTCTAGTGAACGGCGGACGCTTTCAGGAAGCGAAAGAGCGCGCCCGGGTGGTTCTGCGCCGACAGCCGGAAAACGTCGCGGCGTTGGTGCTGCTCGGCAATTCCCTCGCAGGCCTCAAAGACCTCGACGAGGGAATCGGCGTCCTGGGCCGGGCGTCTCAACTCGAGCCCGAGGGACCGAGTGTGTACGCCAACCTCGGGGTCTTTCAGCTTGCTCAGGGGGACCCACAGCTTGCCGAGGAGGCATTTACACGAGCGGTCGCCGTTGCCCCCAAATCGGTCGATGCCTATCTGAATCTCGCAAACTTCTACAGGGCCGTTCACAAGACCAAGGACGCCGAGGCGACGTTCAAGCGGGCGCTCGAAGTTGAACCCAAGAGCGTCAAGGCGTACGACGGCCTCGCTGCGTTGTACATGGAGACGGGTAAACAGACCCTGGCAGAGCCCTTCTTCAAAACGCTCGTCGAGATCGGTGGCGACGAGCGAGCGCGGATCGCGCTGTCGGGCTACTACGTCTCGGTTGGACGGTATCCCGACGCGTTCAACACGCTCGAAGATTTGGCGACGGGCCCCAAGTATTTCGGCGCTGCAAAAATTCGCATTGCAATGCTGCACTATGCGACTGGCAAACGCGATCGCGCTCACCAGGTGATCGACGAAGTCATCGCGCGGGAACCGCGTAACGGCCAGGCGTTGACGGTGAAGGCGCGCTTGTTGCTCGCCGATCAGAACCCTCGTGACGCGCTCGAACGCGTGAAGCACGCCGTGCTCGTGGACCCGCGCCTGGCCGATGCACACCTGGTGCTGGCCAGAGTACAACTCGCGTTGAACGACGTCGAGGAAGCGCGAAAAGCGTTGAACGACACGTTGGCGCTCGATCCGCGTTCGCTCATGGCACAACTGGAGCTCTCGGAGCTGCACCGCAACCGGAACGAAATCGACACCGCCGTGCAATTCGCCGAGCAGGGGATCGCGAACAGCCCTGGGAATCTGGCGGCCCGCCTGACGCTCGTCCGGGCGCTGATGGTGCGCGATCAGGATCACGCCCGCGCCCAGGAGGAACTACGGACGGCGCTAGCCAGATACCCCACGTCAGCGCGGTCCCACGGTGTGATGGCGCAGCTCCTGCTCCTTCGAAACGATCTGAACGGTGCGCAGCAGTCCTTCGAACGGGAGCTCGCGCTGGATCGGAATTCCGTCGAAGCGATCACAGGCCTCGTCGCAGTGGATCTGTATCGCAAGCGAACCAAGGAAGCGCGCACGCGAATCGACGCGTTTCTTCTGAAACATCCCCGCGACGCGTCAGCCCTCGTGCTCGCTGCGAAAGTCTACAAGGAGCTCGCGCAGCCGGCGAAGGTCGAGGAGTTGCTCAACCGCGCGCTGGCCGCCGACCCCTCAAATCCGTCGACCTACGCACTGCTGGCGGAAGTCTACATCTCCCAGAAGCGGCTCGCGGACGCGAAGAAACAGTTCACAGAAATTGTGAAGCTGAAGCCCCGATCGGTCTCGGCCCTCACGATGATGGGGCTGATCTGCTACGCCGACCGGGATCTGGACGGCGCGCAGCAGTGGTGGGAGAAAGCGATGCAGGTCGACAGCTATGCGGCGGCTGCGGCCAATAATCTGGCGTGGCTCTACGCGGAAGGGCGCGGCAGTCTCGAGGTGGCGCTGCAGCTGGCGATGACCGCGAAGTCGAAGTTTCCAAACCTCCCCGAAGTGAACGACACCCTTGGTTGGGTGTATTACCAGAAGCAGCTGTACGGTCAGGCCATTCTGTACCTGCAGCAGAGCCTCGATATCGAACCCAACAACCCCGCATATCATTTCCATCTGGGCATGGCCTATGCGCGTAAGGGCGACGATGCCAAGGCGCGAAAGCTGCTGGAGCGTGTGCTGAAGATTGACCCGCAGTTCCCGGACGCCCCGCAGGTGCGCAAGACGCTCGCCTCGCTGGTCTACTGAACGAGTGTCAAGGATTCCAATGACATCGACACGAAAAACCATAGTCGCCGCCGCGCTCATCGCGCTGGGATTCGCGACGCTCTACTGGCATGTGCTCGCGAAGCTCGTATCGGACTGGTATCACGATGACAACTACTCGCACGGCTTCCTCATCGTGCCGCTCGCGCTGTACTTCGTCTGGGAGCGTCGCGAAAAGCTCCGGAAGATTCCCGCTGCACCGAGCGCGCTCGGCTTCGTCGTCGTTCTTGGAAGTATCGCCGTGCTCATTGCTGGCATCCTTGGATCCGAACTGTTCCTAACGCGAATCTCAATTCTCGGCACGCTCGTCGGTGTCACGCTGTTCCTCTGGGGATGGGGATACCTTCGCGCGTTGGCGTTTCCACTCGCCTTCCTGCTGCTGATGATTCCGATTCCGGCGATTATCTTCAATCAAATCGCGTTTCCGCTTCAGTTGCTGGCGTCGCAGTTCGGTGAGTCCGCGATGGGATTCGCCAATGTGCCGGTGTTGCGCGAGGGCAATGTGCTGATTCTGGCAAACACGACCCTCGAGGTTGCGGAGGCCTGCAGCGGGATCCGGTCGCTGGTGTCGCTCCTGACGCTGGCGATTGTCCTCGGTTATTTCTCGGATCCCCGCGGCTGGGTCCGCACTGTGGTCGCCCTCTCGTCTGTTCCAGTTGCTATCGTCACCAATGGTTTTCGTGTTGCGGGCACGGGCATCGCAGCGCACCAGTTTGGCGCAGCCGCGGCCGAGGGGTTCTTCCACGAGTTCTCCGGTTGGCTGGTCTTCGTGTCCGCGTTCATGCTGATGCTCGCTCTGCAACGCGTCATCGTCCGGGTGGCTCCGGCGATGGTCGAGGCGCCGGCGCCTGTGTCCGTTTAGGGGGATACGTATGTTGGGTCGATCTGTTGCCCTTTTCGTAACGTTCCTGGCGGCCGCCGGCCTCGTCGCTCGCCAGAACCGTCCTGAACCTGCTCCGGTCCGCGCGAGATTCGATCGGTTCCCTGCGCAGATTCAGCGCTGGACCGGCCGGCAACTGCCGCCGATGGAGGACAAGATCCTCGCCATTCTGGGTGTGGATGACTATTTGAACCGTGTGTACGTGTCGCCGGATCGGGCGGGGGTCGCCCTATATGTTGGTTACTACAACAGCCAGCGCCAGGGCGATTCGATTCATTCCCCGATGAACTGTCTCCCCGGTGCGGGGTGGGAGCCACTCTCGAAGTCGTTCACCAAGATCCCGGTCGCATTGCGTGAGGGGACGACGGAGATCGATGCCAACCGTTACGTGATCCGGAAGGGACTCGATCAGCAGCTGGTGCTGTACTGGTACCAGAGCCACGGACGGACCGTCGCGAGCGAGTACTGGAGCAAGTTCTATCTGATTCGCGATGCGGTGCGGTTGAACCGAACCGACGCCGCCCTTGTACGCGTCATCGTGCCCATCGTGCCCGATCGGGATGGCGCTGAAGCGACCGCCGAAACCCAGGCAACGGACTTCATCGGTTCCATGTTCCCCCTCTTATCAAACTACTTGCCTTCCTGAGAAACACGAATGCATAAGCGATTTCGAACCATTCTCGTGGTACTCGGATGCGTGGTCGCCGTTGGCGTCGGCTGTCGTAAGACCTCGACGACGGAGCATGTGAAACGCGGCACTGCATTTTTCGACGAGGCGCGCTACCCGGAGGCCATCGTCGAATTCAGGGTCGCCCTCCAGGCCGATTCGAAGCTCGGTGACGTGCGGCGAAAGCTGGCCGATGCCTATCTCAAGGTGAACGATCTGAGAAATGCGCTCCGCGAGTACGTGCGGGCCGCGGATCTCTTGCCGCAGGATGCGGAAGCGCAGCGTTTGGCCGCGCGAATGCTTCTCGTGGCGGGCGCGTTTGAAGATGCCCGAGCGCGCGCCGACCGCGCCATCGCACTCGATCCCAAGAGCGTCGACGCACAAGTGCTCCGCGCCAACGCGCTCGCGGGTCTCAAGGATTTCGACGCCGCGATTGCCGAGTATCAAGAGGCCCTCACACTGGATCCCGCGAACAACGCCGCCTATAACAATCTGGGTATTGTCCAGTTGGCTCAAGGCAAGCGCTCGGAAGCGGAAGCCACATTCAAAAAGGCCGTCGAGATGGCGCCGAAGTCACTCGAGGCTCGGCTGGCGCTCGCGAATTTCTTCTGGGCGGCGGGTCGTCAGGGGGAGGCCGAGGCGACGCTTCGTGGCGCGTTGGAGATCGACAAAGACAGCTTCGTAGCGAACCGCGCCCTCGGGATGTTCTACATGGGAACGGGCCGCGTGACCGAAGCCGAGCCGTACTTTGCAACGATCGCCCGGCTTGCAAATACAGACCCGGCGACGCTCTCACTCGCAGACTACTACACCGTGGCCAAGCGTCCCGACGAAGCCCGTAAGCTGCTTCACGAGCTTACCGGCAAAAACTCTGCGTATGCCGCCGCCTCCGTGCGCCTCGCCGCGCTCGATGCGGCTGACGGCCACCGCTCCCAAGCGCAGGACCGGCTTCACGAAGTGCTTCAGAAGCTCCCGAAGGATGCCGGAGCGCTGCTATTGAGCGCGCGCCTCTACCTGATCGACGGCAAGCGCAGCGACGCACGCCAGGCTGTGGCGGCGGTGATTGCGAACGAACCGAATTCATCGAGTACCGTCCAGGCATATCTATTGTCCGGACAGATTGAAGCCGCCAGCGATCGCACCGACCTGGCCATCAACGCCTATGAACAGGTGTTGAAGATGCAGGCCCGGCCGCTCGTGGCCAATCTCGCCCTCGCGAAGCTGTACCTTGCGAGGAGGGACACGTCCAAGGCCATCACTTACGCTCAGCAGGCGCTGGCTGTCCAACCAAGTCATCCCGAAGCGCAGAGTCTGTTGATCCGCGCGGCGCTCATGAGCGGGGATATGAACCAGGCGAAAAACGAATTGGAAGGGCTCCGCAAGCGATTCCCGAACTCGGCCGGCGTGGAAAAGCTCAGCGCGATGGTCCAGCTCGCTTCCAAACAACCCGATGCCGCGCGTGCTTCGTTCGAGCGCGCGCTTCGCGCGCTACCCGGGGATCTCGAATCGCTGACGGGCGTCGTGCAGATTGATGTCGCCACGGGTCACGCCAAGGAAGCGGCCGCGCGAGTCGACGCGCGTTTGAAGGCGGCGCCGCCAAATGTCGATCTGCTCGTGCTCGCGGCGCGCGCCCACGCAGCCGCTCAGGACCTGGAATCGGCCGAAACCCTCCTGCGCAAAGCCATCGAACTCGATCCCGATCGTCTGCAGGCCTACAGCATGCTCGGGCAACTCTATGCGAGACAAAACCGGATCGAAGAGGCGAAGACGTCGTTTCACGACGTGCTGAAACGCAACCCGAAGTCGGTCGGCGCGGCGACCATGATCGCGATGCTGCTGGAACAGCAGAAGCGCATCCCCGAGGCCGAAAAGCAGTACGAGCAGGCCCTGGCCATCGACGGACGCGCGGCGGTCGCCGCCAACAACCTCGCCTGGATTTACGTCGCGAGCAATCGAAAGCTCGACGAGGCGCTCCAACTTGCGCAGACCGCGCAGCAGCTGCTGCCGGACGAGCCGAATGTCAACGACACCCTTGGCTGGATCTACTATCAGAAGAAAATGGCCTCGCAGGCTATCTCGCACCTGGAGAACAGCGTCGAGAAATCGCCGAACGACCCAACGCATCACTTCCATCTCGGGATGGCCTACGTTGAGACCGGTGCATGGGACAAAGCCCGCCAGTCGTTGAAGCGCGCCTTTGCGTTGAAGCCCGATTTCGACGGGTCGGCGGAGGCGAAGAAGGCGCTCGGAATGATCGGGGCGTAAGAGCCCGCCAGGGTAGCCGATCACTTCGTTGTCACCGCCGTTTCATGGATGGCGCTAGGCCGCGAGCAGGACTACGCAACGGCGCGCCGAATCGAGCAGGCATTCGACGTGCAGCGTTGCGGCGCGTGCTCAACTTCTTCATGCTGGCGCCGCACGGATTGCCGCTCCAGCTGACACCCACCAAGGACGGCTGTCAGCTGTCGCTGCATCATGCGACCGGGGTCATCCTTGAGAACTTCAGCACGATGTCCTCCGCGCTCCGGCGGGCGCGGCAGCTGAACGATCTTCTCGCCGCTCCGCAGCGTCGAGCCCGACGGCCAGCCCGCCGGCGCATGAGCAATCGACGCCGTCGACGACCGTAGTTCTCGAAAAGGCGTGCGACGCTACGGCCGGCGGATCGCCTGCAGCGTGAAGTCGTCCTCCTTGAGCGGCAGGTTGTATTCCACCTTGTCGAGGGTGAGGCGCGTGACGCTGCCGCGCTTCAGATCGGTCATCGTCAACTCCCGTGCGGTCCAGATGCCCTGAACATTACTGATCTGCCCGTAAGTCAAGCGACGCACAATCTGTTCCTTGGCGTACGACTCAGCTTTCACGTACGCGTAATTGTCCTTGCGGACCCACATGATGGCTTTCGTGTATTGGGAGGCCTTCGAGGGTTTCGGGACGGACTGGATCTTCCAGCAGTCCACGCCGTCCACGGCCTCCGATCCGAGCAGCGTGTAGTCGTCCTGATCGACGTCCCGCTCCTCGAGATCCTCGAAGCTGAAGTCGGTGCCGAAAAAACGCGTCGACCGATCCTGCAGCGCGATGCGGCGATCCCGTTCAATCGCCGGAGTCCACATCCACTGATCCGACGATCGATCCGGGTGATTCACGATGAGGAGCGCCACGCCTTTGACTTCGGCGGGCGCGGTGAATCGAATGACGACCTTGCTCTTGCCGTGCGCGCCAATGCGATCCTGAGTCCAGCGCTTTTCCGTGGCCTTGCCCTTCGCGTCAAACGTCTGGAGGATGCCGTCGTATCGCTGCGATACGGAATCCGTGCGTTTCTGAGCCTCGAGGACAATTTGTCGGGCATCGTCGGCGGCCCGAACGGGCGCAACACGTCCGACAAGCAGCACGACCGCCAGCACACACCACACGGCGGCGAGCGCTCGTCCATCCTGTCGGTCGTCATTCATATTCAAGCGCCTCGACGAGCGACCCGCGCACGGCGGACTCCGCGGGCCAGATGGCTGCAGCCCCCGCAGCAGCGAGCATGATCGGTACGAGCACCAACGCCGTCGTGACCGGAAACTGATAGGCCAGCTGGAGACCCGCGATGTCCCGGCGCGCGACCTCGAGCATGTAGTAGAGATTGATGGCGCCTAACGCGAACCCGAGCACCAGGCCGAGGACAGCGACTGCCAGCGCTTCAATCCAGATGGTGCGCCGGATCTCGCCTCGCAGCGCGCCGACAGCCTTCAGCACACCGAGCTCGCGGCGCCGGTCGGTGATTGAGACGGTCAACGTGTTGACGATCCCGAGAATCGCCACGAGGATGGCGATGGCTATCTGGACATTCATCAAGGCAAACCATTGATCGGTCAGCTTGAGGATCCATTTCCTGGCTGCTTCATTCGTCAGCACGAAGATCGTCCGCCGACCCGCGTAGCGCTCGACAATTCTCTGTCGAACCTCCTCGATCGTCGAGCCCTTGGCGACGAACACGCGGAAATCGCTCACCGTTTCATCTTGCCAGTACTTGATGAAGAGATCCCGATCAATGAGGATCTGCCCCTGCTGGTCCGTATAGTCGAGGATGATGCCGACGATCGGCAGACGAATCACGCCGTGCGGAGCCGGAATCTCGATGATCTCGCCGAGCGAGAGCTGTTGAAGTTGCGCGAGGCTGTCGGACACCAGCAGCCCCTCGCCGGCGGCCGCCTTGCGGTACATGTCCGCCGCGTCGCCGGCGATCGGCGCGTGGCGATTCGTCTCGGCCACACTATTCATCTGAATCGCAACGAGCATCGCCGGCCGTCCCCGCCATGCCATCCGGCCATTCCGGAACATCTGGACGCCGCCCACGCCCGGCAGCGCCGCAATCTCCTGCGCCATCGTCGGTGGAAACCTCGTGGTGCGGAGATCGAGACGCTGCGAGGGCATCACGAAGAGGTCCGCGTTGAGGCTTGTATCCATCCAATCGACGATTGAGCTGTAAGCCGCCCGCGCCATGCCAGCAAACGCCAGGATCAACGCCAGCGACAGCATCAACGCGGCGACGCTGGCTGATGTCCGGCGCGGCGCCTGGATGAGGCTGTCCGCCGCGAGCGAGCCTTCGACCGGCCGGAGCCGCTGAAGGACAGGACGAAGCACCTTTGCGAGCCAGAGCGAGGCAACCGGCGCGATGAGCAGCGCGGCAACAATCGCGGACCCGTAGCCGCCATAGAAAACCGCGCGGGAGCGCCCCGCCGTGATACATACCAGCGACACCCCCGCGAGCACCAGCGCCAGGATGGCTCGCAGGCGGCCTTCTGCGGCGGATATCGCCTCGTAACTGCCCTTCTTCAGCGCGTGCACCGGATCGACACGCGCGGCGCTCCGCGCAGGAATCAGGCCGGCCACCAGACTAGTGATCACGCCAATCGCCAGGGCCGAGCCGAGCACGACCGGTCGTGTCGCGATGTCGGTCGCCTGTCGCGCGACGCCGTAGACGTCGCCAAGGAGGGCGCTGATCCCTCCCGCAATGATGCCGGCGATCACGACGCCGAACGCCGCCCCGACGATCGATCCGACGAGCCCCATGACGGCGCTCTCGCCGAGAAAGAGCCATCGAATCTGTTCCCGCGTCGCTCCAAGCGCTCGCAGGATCCCGATTTCCGATCGGCGCTGCGTGACGGCGGTCGCAAACGAGTTGTAGACGATGAACATGCCGATGAAGAGCGCGAAGGTGCTCGACATGTCCACCATCATGTTGTAGCCGGCCAACATCGATTCAGCCTGATTGCCGCGGGTGGCAGGCGCCTGGACGTCAAATCCGGGTCCAAGTAGCGTGGCCAGTTCCTGTTTCGCGTTGTCGAGCGGCACTCCCGGCTTCAGGGCCAGATCGATGCGATCGAACGTGCGGCCGCGGCCGAACATTCGCTGCGCGGCATAAATGTCCATGACGGCGAGGTTGCCGCCGAAGGCGTCGGCCAGGTGAGACGACTTCATCACGCCGCGCACGGTGAACGTCTTCTCTCCGTCCGCCGTCCCAAGGGAAAGCCGACTGCCTTTGGCGAGATGATTCCTGTCGGCGAATACCTTGGTGACGATGAGCGAGTCCGGTTGCGCAAGAAATATCAGAGGATCGTCGACGCTGTCGTCTTCGCCGCCTTCCATGTCGTACTCGCGGAGACTGCGATCACCGGTCATATCGACGCCAAGCACGAGCATGTTGCCCTGCCCCTCGACGTCGATGACCGCTTCGATGGCCGGCACGGCTACGCCGACGGGCGATGCCGCCTGAACCGTCTCGAGCACTTCTTCCCGAAAGCCGTTATCGCCTGCGGTGATCTGAAGGTCGGTCTTGCCGGCGATTCGGTTGATGGTCTGCGAAAAGGCGAACAAGACACTCTGGTTGGCCGTGTGCATGCCCACGAAGACCGCGACGCCGAGCACAATCCCCATCGTCGTGAGAATGCTCCGCAGGACGTGCTTGCGGAAGTACGGCCACGAGATCAAGCGCAGAAGGATCACGGCGCTCCTATTATCGGCCCCCACGGACTGGCGTCCACTCGAGGACGTAACTTCTTGATCTTACAGGGCTTTTACCCAATTCATTCAGGAGGCCGACTTTGTCGATCCGGCCGATTGAAGATGCCCTGAGCGGCCATGCGAGCGCGCCCGCATTGGAGGAGTTCCGGCAAATTGCTCATTTCGTTGGGGATTCCGGCCAAATGCGGGCGGCTGCGATCCGCCGCGTCCCGGTTGTGAAACGGACCAATTGCCCAGCCGACAAGTCTGAGCGGCAGGCAAGGCATCTTTTGTCGGCCCCAAAAGTGACTTCTTTCTGGCGAGTCACCAGATCTTCCAGGAGCACGAATGCGAGTAAACGGCTTTATTGCTGTTACTTACGAGACGTCTCGAGGCAACAACTAACCCGATGCAATCGCGGGCACAGGCTGTGCTATACGGCTGGCAGCAGTTGCGACTTATCGCTCTCGTTTGAGGTGGACACAATGATGAACAGGTTGAGACTCGCAGGTAAGACATTCGCGATGGCTGCTGGGGTCGCAGCTGCCGTCGGAATCATGAGCAGCAGCGCCTTCGCCGAGCCGATTTATCCCACGTTCACGATCCAGCCCAGCGCGCTCGGCGGGCCGACTCCAGTTCCGCCCGCCGTTGGGACGACGGTCGTAACCTGTCCCGATGGGACGGTTAACGGTTGC
>Ga0068863_100000610_pt1 | contig 36235 bp, 52 predicted proteins | sample KBSSwiS62_FD_66596 | JGI IMG/M metagenome (GOLD analysis project Ga0068863, IMG submission 66596) | Switchgrass rhizosphere microbial communities from Kellogg Biological Station, Michigan, USA - KBS Switchgrass S6-2 | ecosystem: Host-associated > Plants > Roots > Rhizosphere > Soil ... | reverse complement strand
GCATCGCGCGCGCTGCACTCAATCACAACGGGCCCCCGGCTTTCATCATGTATTCAATGGCGGTTAGGACTGTGCGCCCTTTCGAGCTAACGAACAAGGTAGGCGCTAGCGCATAGCCCAAGCCTTCCACGCCGCGCCACTCAAACAAACTTGTCATTGCCGTGGCCCAGCGCGCATGGTTCCACTGCGCGTGATCCCACAGCGCCCCGCTTGGCTCTTGTTCAATAGGCGTCAGGCTGGCGGGCGCGATGAAATAATCCGCGTTCATTCGCACTTCGTAGCTCATCGCACCACGCGACAGGAACACAGCGCGCAACATCTCCGCTTGCTTGACCACGTCAGGCGCACCGAAGTAACTGAAGGCAGGCGTTACGCGGGAACGTATGTGCTGCCCGCCGCTGCCGTCTAGCGCGCGCTTGTCGCTGAAGCCGTCAAGGATGCGCAACACGCGTCCGTCATTGGTACCCGCGAATACTTCATTGAGCCGCACCGTCACGGTATCGCTTGGGATGTCCAGCAAGCGCGCCCATGCGTTTGTATGGCGGTTGAAGACATACATCGTTTTGCTGCCGCTGGTGACGCGGGGGCGATTCACAATGAACACTGATTTTGCGGGTGCGTTGATTAGCTCCCACCCGGGTGTGTAGAGCAACGACGCGAAATCGCGCGACAGTTGGTCCTGCAACAGCCGCAACTTTTGCAGCATGTCCGTGCCTGCCGTCAACAGGTTGTCTAGTCCGCCGCTGACAATTTGGCTAATGGGCACCAAGCCTTGTTCCGTCAGCACATAGACGTTCCCGCCTGACGTGGTGAAGCACCTACGGCCCACCGGAGGCTGTCCAATGAACCACACGCCCACCAGCGCAAAGGCTGTCGCGTCGGTGGGGTCGGTGCCCTGATAGACGGCTAGATCGCCCGCAGTGCTGAGCACGCACAGCCTGTCATCAATGCCTAGGCCCGCGTCCTGCGTCCAATTGACCATGGCTAGCAAGCCGCCGCCGTTTTGGAACACCGGGCCGAAGTCAAACTTTTTCGCTTCGCCCCCTACGCTGTCCAGCGGCAGGAACCACGCCACGGTTGATTCCCGCTGCACGAAGCCTAGCCGGTGCTTGAACGCCACCACTTGAACCCAGCGTGTGGGGTCGGCGCCTTGCACAACACCGGGGCCCGGGGTTACGTCTTCGGTGTATTTCAACCAGGCGGCGCCGTCATACAGAAAAGCCCCGTCCGTTTCGCTGCACGCGATGAGGAAGTTTCCGCCGTTCGTGGTGTATTGCGTGCAGTTCAAGCAGCCCGCGAAGGCTTGGCCCGTTAGCGCAATATCGAACGGTTCCGCCGACATATCGCCGCCGCCGCCTTCAATCAGCCATATCCCTTCATCGGTTGCGGCGAACAGTTCGCTTTCGGACGCGGGCGAAATCATGGCGTTCGCGGGTGCGTCTTCGTAGCTCATGACCGTTCGCACCGGGGCGCCTAGGCCAATAACGTATTCGTACCATCCTTCACGCACCGCTAGCCCGTTGTCCGCGCTGATAAAGTTATCCAGTTCCACCGCGTTTGTTTCGGGCATCAACGCCAGCGGGTTGATAGAGTCCAGCCCGCCCACGGGCGGCGCCTTGGTCTGGATGACGTGGCTTTTCCCTTGCGGCTTGCGCATGGGCTTGGACAGGGATGACGTGCGCATGGCCTCAAGCAACGCCAATAGGCCCCGCCAGGCCATCCCCAAGGGCTACATAGCTGCCATGGCCGCGCGCGCCGCGCGAGCCGCCGCCATCGGCGGAAATCACGGGCGCTTCCGTGTCGGTGTTGATGGCGAGTTCCAGCAGCAAGTCAAAGGCGTTTTGCGCCACCGAAGTGTCAAAGCCCTTTTCCGTCAGCCACCGCAACTTGAGCGCTGCGCAGATCAACTCCGCGTCATACAAACACAGGTCGCTGTCTTCGGTTAAATGATCCTTGAAGGCACCGGCTGTGCCGCTGGCTTGTACCCACGCGCGGGACGTGTAGTCAATGAACAAATCTTGCGCCGTGTCGGGCACGTTGAAGAGTTCAAACTTGCCCCCGCGCATGCGGTAGTACACCGCCAGCGTTGTAGACAGCATGTGCGCCGACAGCACCGCCCAGCCTTGCGGCGAAAGCGGGCCCATGGGTTGCGCCATGGATTTGCTCCAGCCGGTTTGGTCAATGAATGAATCCCAATCGTCTGGCAAATCGTAGGCTGCTTGGCCCGGCACCGTGGTTAGGTTCCAAGTGCGGTTGAGCACTTGCCAGCGGTAGCCGCTGGCGGGCTTGAGTAGCCGTATCCCTTCGGAATTCAACAGCGCCCACATTTGCGCGGCGGTGCGGTTGTTTGGCTCTCCCGTGGCACTGATCGGCATGGGCAAGCCCATTTGCGCGCACACCGCGCGCACGATGTCATTGCCCGTTAGCTGCCGGTTGAAGTTAGCCACCTTGCGCCCTTCACGCGGACACGCCCGCTTGTTCCGCTAGCTTGTCTTTCTCGTCCACTAGCTGCTTTACCGTGCGCTTGAGCACTTCAATATCATTCGCCTGTCGGTCGATGACTTGTTGATGCATCGCCGCTTGCGCCGTGTGGCTGGCTTTCTCTAGCCAGATTTTCGCTTGCTGCGATAGCTTGTTCAGGCCCGGCACTTTGATTTTTACGGCATCGTTTACGTCCGCCAGGTGCTCCACCGTGTGGATTTGGAAGTAGCGCAATTCCTCTACTTGGGCACGGCCCACCATGGGCCATTCCCGCAGCGGGGTGCCCGTGATTTGGTCTTCCTCTTTCAAGCCCTGTTGGTAGCGCGCCCATTGCAGCGCGAAGCGCTTTTTGTCCATGTCCATGGCCGGGCGCACAACCACGTTCGTTGGATCGCCCGGAATGTGTACGCGCACATAGTCCGTGTCCCGGTAGATGGGGCGCCCTGCTTCCAGGGTCTTGCCTTCGTCTTGCAGGATGTCCCGATAGAAAATTACTAACAGTTTGTCGTCACCCGCGCCCGCTTTGAAATCGTCGGGGTCGGGAACGCCTGCCAGCGCCGTTGCGGGGTAAGTCATCATGGTGTAGCCGTGCTTGCGTCGGTGTCGAATTTCAGGACCACGGCAACAGGGTTGCCAAGCGCCATGGCACCAGGCACAGCGGCACCGTCCGCGCCCTTTAGGCCAATGCCTGACGTGGCCGCGCCAGTGGTTGGCGCTAGCGTTGCGTCATAGACAGCGGGTGCGTTGACTGACACAGCGCTGCCAAAAGTTACAGCCATGGTTAGGCCCTCCTGTGCTTGGGTTACTTAACGTCTTTCAAATGCTCCAGCGGGTTTTCGTGCGCGGGATCGCCCGGGTTGGGTTCGGACCCTTCGCCTAGCGGATAGCCGCCCGCAGGGGGCACCACAGGCGCTTGCGTGGGCGCGGGTGCAGGGGACGGCGGGGGGGTGGGCGCTTCGGTCGGGAGCGGTTCCTCGCGCGGCTTGGGGGAAGTGATGGCCATAAGTAGCAACTCCCAAAAAGGCGGGGCTTTGCGGGCCCCGCAAGGCAACGGCTAAGGCGCGGGCTTGTGGCCCGCGCTGCGGCCAATGGGTTACGGGCTGGTCAAGCGCCCTTGGAACATCTGCCCCGAGCACGTCAGCGCGCCCGCGAACGCGAGGATTTGCACTTCCGCGTCTTGGTTGATGGCGTAACGCTTGGTGGGGTTCAGCGGCACCATGTTGCGTTCCGCATGCGGACGCCAATGCAAATACTTGGTGTTCAGGAAATACGCAGTCTTCGCCACCGCGTAGCCACCTATCCCGCCGTCTAGCACGATATCGGCATCCATGTAGAGCAGCGACGGGAACCCTAGCTTTGCGGTGTCGGGGTTGGTGAAGCGTTGCAGCGCTTGCAGCGATGCGACGTAGATGCCCCACATAAAGTTGTCCACTACGATCAAGTCGGGCCGATCCGATCCGCGAACAAGCGATGCCCATTTGTTGTTGAATTCCGCTTGCACGGTTGCAGGGGTCAACGCTGCGGCGGCAGTGGACGACTGCGGGCGCCAGAATGCCCAGGTGCCCCGGTCAATGCCGCCATAGACCCCGGTCAAGCCCGACACCGGCACCGCTGCTTGCAGCCCGATAATTTGCTTGCCGCCTGCGCCCAGGCCATCCGAATAGATGCCCTGCGCAATCAGGTTCATCATGGTTGCTTCGCTGGCCTTGATCCGACCTTCTAGAAGATCAATCATTTGTTCTTTGCCAGCGTTGCGCAGCATGTCCAGGCCGGACCACACCACGGGGCAAGCCGCTTGCTTCAAGTCGAATTGCGCCGCTGAAATCATGTCCTGTGCGGCCACGGGCAACAGGTCATAACCCGAGTACCAGCCCGCGTTCGCGTTTTCCGCAAACATGATTTCTTCGAGGATGATGGAACCACCCGAGACTGTGCGCACGTTGCCGCGTTGCTCTAGGCGCCGCAGTAGTGCGTTGTTCTTCGTGGTGTTGTCCGCGAGTTTGCGCGAACGGTTTTCAATCGTGGTTGCGACAATGTCGCTAACCGATGGGTTGGCAAAAGCCATGGCGAAACTCCAGTGAAAAGACACCGGACCGTTTCCATGGATGGCCCCTAGCGGGGTTCCCTGTGCGCTGGTCGTGTTAGCGCGTTTGGGGAAGATGGTCGGTAACTAGCGGGTGCGCCGTTCCGATTCTTCAAAGGCGGCTTCTAGGCTTGCGCGTACGGATTCGTCCCTCGGCACCGTGGCCCCATCGCTTAGGGTCGTGTCGCCGCGAACGCTTGCCGCCGCGCGCCGTGCGCGAAGGGCCGCATTGGTGTTCGTGCCCGCTTGGCGGGCGCTTGCACGCTGCGCAAGTATCTTAGACACGTTATCGTCAAGTTGGCAAGCCTTCGCGTAGGCATCGTCTAGCGTCATGGCTTGGCCGCGCATCGCCGCAACGTGAATCAGGTCCGCCATGACGGGGCGCACGTCATGGAAGAATTCGTTTTTTGGGTTGGCTTCAAACGTGGCGATATCGTGGGTCAAGCCCGCTTCCGTGTCGCGCTGCGCTTGCTGCAATTGCTGGTGCTGCGCGGCTAGCAGTTGGTCTAGACGCGGATCGCGGAAGGCTTGCTGTTGGGCAAACTGCGGCGCGGGCTGGCCGCTGACGTGCGCGGCCATGACGCCATCCAACATAGGCAGATCAATCGACCACTGCCGAATGATGTTTGCCACCACGTTGACTTTGTCCGATGGCGAACCAGTGCGCATAACCGCCGCCATGCGCATCAAATTGTCCACCGCGTCCAGCGGTGTCGAATTCTCCGCGCGGATGAATACTTCGTACGGGCGCACCACGCGTTCAAAGGCGTCCTGAAACTGGCGCGCTTGCGCCGATTGCTGCAAGGTGTGCTGGTGTTCGGCTTCGCGGCGCACCACTTCGGCTTTGATTTCCGCATCCACCGTGGCCCACTTTTCGCGCGCCTGCGGCTTCCAGCTAACCGGGGGGCGCAGTTCGGGTGTTGGCGCGGGCGGCATCGGCGTGCCAGGCTGCGCGGGCGCGGCGGGGCGCTGCGCGTCCAGCACGGGTGCGGCTGGTTCAGCCGGGGCAGCGCCCGCCTTGGGCGCAAAACGGCCCCTATCGTCGCGGCTTGGCGCGTTGCCGTCCGCGTCCAGCGGCGCGGCAGGCGCGGGCGCATCGGCGGGCGCGGCGGCGCTGTCGTGCGCATCGTCAAAGGCTTGTTCTAGCGTATCGCGCAGCGACGGTTCCGGCGCCGGGGGCGCGTCATCGCTGGGCAGGGGGGCGGGGTTTTCCGTTGCCATGGTGTGTGTCCTATTTGCCCCGCGCTTGCAATTGCTCGACGGCTGCGGCTATGTCGGCCCTGCGCGTTGTGTCGTCGCCTTGCAGGCGTTCTTGTCTTTCTCGCGCTTGCCGTTGCCACTGCCCGTTAAAGTCATCCATTGTTGTTAGGTTGTGTTCGCGCATATACGCGCGGTGTTTCGCCCGGCTTGAAATGTCGGTGCCATCGCTGGCGCGCATGCCCGCATAGTGGGCCTCTCCCACAAACACCGGGGCGCTACCAGGCACAAGATGGCGTGCCATCGCTTGGCCGCAGCACTGCGGCACGTCCGGTGCAAGCGAATACGCGCGGATGCCTTGGAAGACATCCCGTGCCCCGTCACAGGTCGCGCAGCGATAGCTATAGGTGGGCATAGCGTTCCACGGGAAACAACAAGCTAGGCTGTGCGTGCATCGTGCAAGCTGTGGTGTGCTGCGCGCAGCGCCGCGCGCGCAGCAACGATGCCCGCCAGCAAGGCACCTACGTCGCGGTCGCGTAGCAGCAAGTCCCGGCGCTGCTGGGCCAGCGCATACAAGGCGTGCCGTGCCGCGCGCACGTTGGCGCGGGCTTGGGCGATGGCGAGGGGATCGGCCATGGCCTATTGCACCGGGGGTTGCATGGGCGCGAGCGGCAGCGGGTTCGCCCCCGGCGGCATGCCGTGCGGAAACCCCGGCATGCCGCCAGCGGGACGCGGGCCCGGGGGTGCCAGTTCCGGCACCACGGACGCCACCGCGCGGTTTTGCAGGTTCAGGGCTTTCGCTTCTTCGCCCGTCTTCACAGCGTCCGCCTTGTTCTTTTCCGCCGTCGCCAGGTTCTTTTGATCCTCCGGGGTCGGCTGCGGCGGCGCCGGGGGCTTGTTGGCTTGTTGCTCCATTTGCGCTACGGCTTGATCTATCACGCCTTCAATGGAAGCGGCGCCCTTGAAGCCAGCGGTACCCCACTGCAAAAGTTTCATCAGGAATACACCCGCTGTCGGGTTCTGCGCGGCCATGGGGGCAGCGGCCATGATGTAGTTGGACACCGCGCCCATAAATTCCGTGCGCACCCGCTTTTCCATTTCCCAATCGGGCGCGGCCAGTGCGTCCGCGTCCACCTTGATCGCGTGTTCCGCCAAGCCTTCTTGTTTGAGCAACGCGCAAGCCGGGTCCGCTAGCGCTGCGTCCGGTGTGCGGGCTACCAGGCTGCGGCGCTTGATGGTTTCGGGCTGGAAATGGTTGGTGACGATGTTTGCCCGTATGCGCATGATGTCCGACACGAAGCGCGCGACATCGTTTTGCAGCTTGCCCAGGCGGGCGCCTCCATAGGCAACTTTCAGTTGCTGGGCCGTCGCGGTTTCGCTGGCAACGCTAGAGCCGCGCATGATGTCCGAAATCCCTAGCAGGTCGTACAGGTCGTGCTGTAGCTGTTGCTTGCGCTGGTTGAGTTGGGAGATGGCGTTGACGAATTGGTCAATGGGCATCCAATCGGTTGAGCCGCGCAGCCCGCCTTTTTCCACGAAGGCACTCCAATTTTCCACCGGCAACATTTCGTTTTCGCAGCCCTCTTGCAGCATGCGTTCTAGCCCCTTGGCATTCTTGTCGCGCACCCCCACGGCTTTGACAGCACGCTCTAGCCCCGCCATGCGGCTGTTGACTTCGTCTAGTTCGTCGTACAAGTCTTGCGCCATGATGTAGTCAGGCTTTGGCAGGAAGGCGCGCGTTAGCGTGGTGGCTACGATGGGTTGCGGGCAGGGGAAGAAGTCATCTAGCCCCAGGATGTCCGCTTGCACGTCTAGGACGTAACTGCATCCCTCGGCATACCAAATGACTTGGAATGTTTCGCGGTCCCAAATCTCCCACACGCGTGCTTGTTTGAAAGGCGTGGCCTTCAGCACGTCATCATTGCCGCCGCCGTTGGGGTTACGCGTGTGCATGGGGACCATGGCTACTTGCGCGTCGGTCAGCTTGAAGCGATTGCGCAGCCGCTTTTCATTCATCAGCACCGCGCGTGCTACCCAGCGGCATTCACGCCAGCGGCGGCACGGGGAATAACGGAAGTCTTCCCAATAGACATAGTCCGTTAGTGCGTCTTCGTCCACGATGCGCTGCGCGGGCGCAGTGGCGCCCGTGGGCTGGCCGAAGACGTCTAGCTGCGGGGCTTCGTAGTCTTCTATTTCCACGTCATAGCGGCACCAGCACTGGCCCAGGCCCGACACGAAGCGGTCCTGCACAGCGTCCCGCATGGCGGCGGACGTATCGTCGTATTCGCGTTCTATGTCCGCGTTCAAGATGCGCTCCAGCATCATTGCCGCCACGCGCGCGACATCATCAGCCGGGTCCTTGAAGCGGCGATCTACTGTTGCCTTGGGCAAGCGGCCATAGATCGCGGCCAAGGTGACTTCCACGTTTGACCAAAACAAGTTGACGCGCGAGCGGTTGCCGCTCGCACTGCCCAGCGCGGCGCCGCCGTCGCCTTCGTCAATGTAGGCGCGTTCGCAGCGGCGCGCGCGTTCGCCGAATTTCTGCATCCACTTTTTGCTAGCCGCTAGCTCTTGCGTCCACTTGGCCGCCAGGCGCACGGTTCGTTCCTGCGCCCCGCTTTTTTCGGGCTTGTCTTCGTCGTCCGTGGCGCGCGCGTCATCGGTTTTGTCGGGGGCTAGGTATTCGGCCATGGCGGCATTCCCCTTTACCAACGCGAAGCGCGGCGCTTGCGCTGGCGGTCGGCGTGCAAATCGTCTAGGTTGAAGGCGTAGGACGCGGGCCCTAGGTTGAGCATGGGCGGACGTTCGTCGGCGGGCGCGATAACTTCTTGCACCACTTGGGCGCCGTAGCTGAACGCGTCCGATCCGTGGCTAGCCCAGTTGTGTTCAGGTTCGCGGGAAAACATCTTGCGTTCATCGTCAAAGCGGAATGACCAAGCGCGCAGGGCTTCCAGGCCACGGGCGCACCGCTCGACGTGGAACGTGCAGCGCGGCAGCACCATGCGCGCCGCGTTGATCCGGTCTTGGATGCGCGCTTGCGGCACGATTTCGCAATCAAAGGCCAGCGCCATTTGTTCGATAACCGTATGGCGGGAAGCCATGGTTTTGGCCTTGGCGTCATGCGGCAAATACAGCTTGTCGATTGGCAAGCCCACTTCCTTTAGCCGCTGTATCCAATCCTGTGCGTCCAGGCCGCTGCCTTCTTCGTAGTGGATCAAATCGAAGCCGCCCAACTTCAATTGCCACCACCACCACGAAGCGGTGTCCCTGTAGCCGATGTCGGAAGACACGATGATGCGAGAACCAGCGGACAAGTTGGCGTCTTCGTTCACGCGCCCTTCACGCTCCGCTGTGGCAATCCACTTGCCCACGATGGCGCCCACGTTGGCGGTTGAAAAATCGACGTAGTACTCTTGCTGGATCAAGTCTTCAGGCATGCCCAACGCGCGTTCCATTGCCATGTCTTCGGCAGTGAGCACGCCCGTATCCTCAATGGACATGACCGCGACGAAAGCGCCCGGCACTTTCTTTGCGGTTTGCAAAATCGTCCAGCCGTGGTTGTAGCCGCGCGGGGTGTAGATGAAAGCAACGGACCCTTTGTTTTCCCGCAAGATGGGGCGCACGAAGTCATAGGCGCGCGGGTCGGTCAGGGACCATTCGGAGAACACCACGGACACCGGGTTGGCCCCGACCAGGCTATCGAAGTTATCCGCGCCCACTAGTTGAATGATGGAATCATTCACTAGGGTTAATTTCATTTCGTCTTCGTTTACCTTCTTGACGATTTCGCGCGGGAACGTGGCTTTGATAAGGTTGCGCCCGTCATGCGTGATGCCGTCCCACACCACGCGGCGGGCTTGCTTCAAGGTGGGCAGGCAATGCCAATACAGGCCCACGCGTTGCATTGCCATGCGCGCGGCTTGGGCCAGCGCGGTGCGGTCCTTGCCCGCACGCCGATGGCAAACCCACACGGCAAACTTACAGCCGCCGTCCATGGCAAGCATGTAGGGCAGTTGATAGGTGCGCGGGGAAAAGCCGCCATCTACCTCAATGATTCGGCGTGCCATCGTCTTCCAGTAGCTGGCGCTGCGCGTAGCGGGCGGCTTCGGGCGCATTGGCGCGCACGAAGGCAACCACGTTGCCAGCGATGGGGGATGACAAAACGCCCGGGGTTGGCTGCGGGTTCACAGCCAGTGCGTGCACCACTACTTCAAGGTTGGCGATGTCCGCGCGGATTTGCAGCGGCGCCAGGCGGCACAGGAAGGCTAGAAAGTCTTTCGGGCGCTTGCGCGCTTGTTCCTCTAGGAAATCCACGCCACCCGCGCGGCGCAGGGCTTCCATGCCCATCTGCACTAAATCTAGGTTGTCCTGATTTGGGCCCCGGGGTTTACGCCCCTGCTGTACGGGCAGGGTCGGCGGCTGTGTGCTGCCGGGGGGCCGTGCCATGGCCGCGAGCATGCAGCGTGCACGGGCTGCACGTCAAACAAGCTTGCTTGTGAAACGACAAAGCCCGCCGATTGGCGGGCCTTGCGGGTAGTGGGTAGCGAAGCGCGGGTGCGGGGTGCGCGTGCAGTCTAGGCGGCGGGTGCTTGCTTGGCAAGTTTGGCCGCGTACGCCTTTAGCTGTTCGTGCAGGCGGGGTTCTAGCCAAATGCCGCGCACTTCGCAGGCGCCCTTGAGCATGGCTTGCCTGACGCGGAAGGCGGCTTGGCGCTGCGCGTTGGTCATGGGGACGGGGGCGGTAGGTTGGTGCAGCGCAAGCCATACGCGGGCGCGCGCAATGAGCTTTGCCGGGTACATGCGAAACCACATGCGGTCGTCATCCTGCACGGCGCTATCGCTGGTGTAAAGCTCGGCCACGCTGACGATTTCGCGCACAAGGTCAAAGCGGTCCACAGGGATGGGCACGGACCCCGCGCGCACCGTGGCACCTTCCGCTAGGGCCATAAGGTCCACCGCAAGGGGCTGGCCCTCTTCGGCTGCACTGCCGTGCGCGTAGTCCAGCCATTCGACGTTGACAAGAAAAGGCTTGGTCATGTTAGCTGCGGGTGTTCAGAAAGCTAGCCACTTCCCACAGGTACACCGTGCGGGCCTTTTGCTCTACCCAAGTGCGGGCGCCGCTTTGGCAGGACACCGGGTCTTGCACGATGACGGCAACCGGGTTGGCGTCGGCTTCGCATTGGTAGCCTGCGGCTTGCAGGGTTTGCACGGCTTGGGTTTGGGCTTCGGTCATTTCGTGTTCCGGTTGCGTTGTGATGGACGAATCATAGCACAGTTACGCGTAACGCCCACTACTACCGTTCGTCGGCTGACCCCTTGCGTCCGTTACGCGTAACGTGAGACTATTCGTCATCGCAACACGAAACACGAACGGAAACACGCATGACCTACTGCAAGCAAGTTGAAGAAATCGAACAAGGGCGCGAAACCGCCGATTTTGGCGTGACTGACAAGCAAGGGCGGCGCATTGGCGCGCAGGTGCTGTTTTCCCGCGTCACGTTTGAAGCCATCGAAGAGGGTTACAGGGGCCTCCAGTGGAAGCGCGAACCGGGCACCTACTTCGCGTTCTACCCGAGAGCGCTGCGCGCAGGCAAGGGATATGGCGCATCGCAGCGCACCCAATATTTCACCAACAACGAAGCGCGCCTAGAGGCTGTTGAAAAGTATTTCAAGGGGGCGCGGGCACGGGCGCTGAAGGCGTGGAACGGGGGCGCGGACCCGGAGCACGAATCGCGCTGGTACAAGAAAGCAGAATGAAAAAAGGGCCCTTCGGGGCCCTTAGTCATTCATGGTGCGTTGGCTGCCAGTGCGCGCGCTTCGTCAGGGCCCATGCCCACAATGCCAACCAAGATAGACGCGGGCAGCGGAATCTGTGCGGCCATCGGGCGCCACAGGTGCAGCGTGTGGGGATGGTTGTTGACGTATTGGGAGTGCGGCGGGTGTAGCTGCATCACAGCGTCTTGCGTGTCCCAAAACAAATCCTTGATATAGGCCATTTCTTCCCATGATGGTGTGCGGTAGGGAAGGGACACGCTGACGTGTTCCCACTCCAAGCCGTCCGATGCGATGGCACGCAGCGGCATGTCCCGCATTGTTTCGTGCACGCATTTGTTCGGGATGAAAAAAGCACCGTTGTTGCCCGCCGCGTTGGTGGAGGCAAGGCGCCCGGCGCGCATGCGGTATTGGTTGGGGACATGCATTGACATGGTTTGTCGTCCTTTGACTAAAACAGATCAGGAGTGACAGGGACGGGGCGCGGCGCCAGCGCGAACACGGGGCCTTGTGCGCTCGCCAGGTGCGCGGGCTGCGCACTTTGCACCAGCGGGTGCACTTGCGCAATACGCGCGCCGATCCAGGCGGGCACGGGCACCGCCCAGGCGTTGCCGATGGCGCGATAGCGCACCCGGTCTGACGCGGGCTTGCCCCGGTACGTTATCGCGGTGTAGTCATCGGGGATGCCTTGCAGGCGTTCCCACTCGCGCGGGGTCAGACGGCGCAGGCGTTGCCCGCACAGCGCTAGCGGTTCGTCTATGGGGTTGTTGCTGTGTCCTGCGGCAAGCAATGGCGGGCTAGTTTCTTGTTGCGCGCCGCCGCCCGGTGCTGCATGCCCTTGTGTGCTTTGTCGGTCAAAAAGTACCGCGCAGGCGGGGTGCCAGTCTCCAAGATGTCCGACAAGAAAGACGCGCCGCCGTCGCTGTGGCACTCCGAAATATTGAGCGTCCAGCACCCGCCATGCGAACCCGTACCCGCATTGCCCCAAGGCGTGCAGGACTGCGCCAAAGGCGCGTCCGCCGTCGCTGGATAAAACACCGGGCACGTTTTCCCAAACCAGCCAACGGGGACGATACCGTGCAGCAATGGCACAAAAGACAAGCGAGAGGTTGCCACGCGCATCAGCCATTCCGCGTCTGCCTCCCGAGTTGCTAAAGGATTGGCAGGGGGTGCCGCCTGCGAGAAGATCGAAAGTTGCATCGCTCCATTGCTCCCACAAACGCATATCGCCCCAATTGGGCACGCTGGGCCAGCGCTGGGTCAGCAGCGCACAAGCGAAGCGGTCTATTTCCGCGAACGCCAATGCGCGCCAGCCCAACGCAGCCCAAGCCAAAGACGCGGTTTCGATTCCCGCGCACACCGACAAAAACCGCATGTCAGTGGCCTATGGTGTCGTGGGAATTGCCGCCCCCCGGGTAGCCCGTTACCTGTTGGATGTAGTCATGCGGGCCCACCGCATGGGGCACCAACTCGCGCAGCGTTGCGGCGAAGTGTTCGCGCTCGACGTACCAACTGCGCCCGCGCTTCAAGAGCACCCCGCGTTGCACCAGCGTGGGCCGTAGCAGCTTGACCAGCGAATACAGGCTAGAGCGCGAGGCGGCAAACTGCAACTGCGTGCTGCAATACTCTTGCAGCGTTTGCCATTTCTTGGGCACGGGCGCCGGCGCAGGCGGTGCGATGGGCGCGGCATCGCCAGGCAGCGCAGCCGCCAGCGGCACAGTGGCTTGCACAAGGCAATTTGCATACTGCACCGCCAGCGCGGTTGCCCGCCCGCACAAGGCTTCGTCAGGCAGGCCATGCGTAGCGCTTGAGACATGCAGCAAGGCGTTACCAGCCACCGCCAGCACGCAGCGCGCTAGCATTTCGTCAGGGTCCAACATGGCTAGTCCCCGCGCGAATAGGCCGTGCCCACGGCTTGCCCATCGCCCCACGCGTCCAGCAGCCGGGCCAGCGTTTTGCGGATTTCGGCGGCTGCGTCCTTGGGCACGTTTTGCGCATGCAGCACGTCCCACAGCAGTGAGTCAAACAACTCCACCGCCGCGCGCCGCTGTATCCAGCCGTCCGCAGGCCGGTGCAAGCGGTCTTGCTGCATGCAGTGCCCCGCCCATTGGTGGGCCAGCGCAATGCAAGTTTGCCGGGTGAAGGCTTCGCCTGCGGGCAGATTCATGCCGCCGCTAGGCGTGACCCACGGGGCGGGCACCGCTTGCGGGTTGTGGAACGTCATCGGCCCGGCTGAAATCACACCGCCGCCCGCAGGGATCGCACGGCCCATGACCAGGCCCGCACCACCGATGGCCCCCGCGCTTGGCGCGCAGGCCACCTTGTCCGCGCCCACGGGTTGCCACTGCTTGTCGCTGTAGTCCGGTTCAGCGTTGCGCGCCTTGACGCATTCCAGTTGCCGCTCTTTCGCCGCATGCAGCATTTCCATTTGCCGCGCCGCGTCCGCTTGCGACATGCGCTCTACACGGTTGTCCGTTTCGTTGCCCATTTGGAACCTTTCAAAGTGAATGAAAAGCCCCGCCCGCCTGCTAATTCAACACAACTAGTCTTCGCTATCGTCTTCTAGCATGGTGATGCACGCTTGCACCGCAATGCCTTGTTTGGTCTGGCCCTCTTGAAAAAGATACCGCGCAGCGTCGCGCAAGTTGTCCAGCCACTGCGGGGGCAAATCCGGTTCGCCCCGTGCCGCCGCAAGAATCGCGCGCGCAAACAACACGCAATCCAACTCTTGGCCCTGCGCAGGCAACACGCTATCGCGTACCGCTAGGATTTCTTCGTCAGTCATCGCCGCTGCCTTTCATCTGCCACACAACCAATTCAATGCGTGGATTTTGTTTATCAATGCCGTGGTAAATGTGCTTGGCCTTGAACTGCCGATCATTAATAACCACCCCGCGGCGCAGCAATACCTTGCTCGTCACGCCACGCGGGTCCGTTATGTTTTTGTACTGCGACTGCAAACAATCCAACACGATAGATTCATCCAAATCGCTGCGCCGGTCCCTGTAAAAAATCCGCATGCGCACCGCACAATCCCCAGTGAGCATTACGCGTAACTTGGGCGGTATCTGGCGCAACATATCGGCTTCAAACATCAGTGCCGCTTCACTCTTGATTGATGCAGGCTTGCCACGCAGCAATACCAATTGCCGAGAATTCGCCTTGCTCGCCGCCTGCCCGTACACAGTGAACCGAATCCGGGGGTTACGCGTAACCGCACAGCACTTGCCCGCTATGCGGCACCAAGGCACGCGGGTGCAGTCGGCTTCAGTGGCACAGGCCATCACGCACCAGGCGGCACCAGCGCCAGCCAACGGGCTTGCCGCCATTCCGGGAAATCCAGCGGCAGAGCTTCAGGCACTCCGAATTCGCGCACCCGCAAACCGTCCCGCGTGGCGTCAACACGCACCGGCACCGTCACTCCGGTTGAGATATGCCGCGCCCAGTAGTACCCCGGCGCCGTGGGTCGTTCAATCCAGTTCATAAACCTAGGTTGTGCACTGACATGGTGAAAAAGAAAAACAGGAACGCGAAACCTCGGACGCACCTCGGACGCACCTCGGACGCTATGCGAATGCGTGCAGATAAACATCGGTTGTGGGGCTACGCGTTGAAATTGGGGGCGGGGGAGGGATTCCTTTTTTCACGCGCACCCCCCATGGCAGAAGCACCCCCCCCGGGGGGGTCAAACGCCCGGCCAGCGCCACGGCCCATGGCCCAGGCGTAGGAGCGGCAGGCATGCGCACACCGCAGCACGTCAAGCCTTGGCACAGCACACAGGATGCGCGGCGATAGCCTGCCCGATTGCCGTAGCCGGATCGCGCTGTTACCCCCAACCGGAATTGCCGCTGTGGGGGTAACTCTGCCGGTAAGGCGACAGGCATTCAACGCGAACGCCTTTGAAATCAAGCACTTAGCCCGCGCGTTGCGGGTCCACTGTGGAATGCGATTCATGCTTCCCCCTTCAACACGTCGCGCCATAGGCTGGCAATGAACGGGGTTAGCCGCTCCCCGCTTTGCTCGCGTTCGCGCAGCCGCCTTGCCCATGCCAGCGGATCGCGGGACGCGGCGCGCTGCGCCCCGCGCAAGCGATCTAACGCCAGCAGCCGTTCGCTTGTCAATCCGCCTTGCTGGCGCGGTGTCGGCCCGTCGCCAGGCTGCGGCACGCTGCGCGCGTGCATCGCGCCCAGCGCCCGAAAGCCCCACGGGTTAACCGGGGTCGGGGGCAGGTTCGCCAAGGCGGCATGCACCGACGCAGGGACCATGTGCCTTCGGGCATCGTCCCATTCCGCGAACACTCGCGCGCTGTCGCCTTCACCCGCATTGAACGCGGGTCCGTAGTGTTCGCGCAGTGCCTGCAATAGCTCATCGGTAGTCATGGCTTGGTTCCCATCGCCGCAGCCCGTGCAGCCAGTTCACGCCCCGCCGCTATGGCTTCGTCCACCGAAACCGTTTTGACGCCTTCACGGCCCGATTTGGGGCCTTCCCGGGCCCTTTCTGCGTTGCGGGTGCTGTCGTCCAATCGGGTACGGACAATGCCGAGCATGTAAGCCCATCCTTTGCCGCGCGCCACGGCTTCCGTTGCGGCGGTTTCAAAGTCTCCAAGCACGGCGCCCCGCTGCACCAGGGCCAGCAACAGCGCATCCCGTGGGTTCCCGTAGGCAATGCCGATGGCGCCCGCTGCGGCTGCGATGGCTTCGGCTGTCCGGTTCCCGGGTTCGCTTTCAACCGGCACACACACGGGCTGCGGGGCGCCGTTCGCGGGCGCTTCAGCGACCTCGGACGCGTCACCTAGAACACTGTGTGTTCTATTGGTTAATGGGTAATGGGTACTGGGGATATCGCGTTCTGCGTCGCCGGTTTTCTGCCCATCCGTACCTTTAGAAATGTTTGCGGGTGAACGCGCATAGCCGTTGATAGCTGGTATTTGTTCGCCTAGAACGTGCGTTCTATGTGCGTCCGTGGTTCCACTTAGAACAGTGTTCCTAGTGCGTTCTAGTTCGCTGTCGCGGCGCAGTGCTTCGGTTAGCCCTAGGCGCTGTGCTAGTTCGCGCAGTTCGCGCACTGGCGCATTCCAGCGCACGGGAGCGCTAGCGGCGCGCAGTGCGTCAAAGAGGATGCGGCGGCGCTGATGGTGGCGGGCTTTGCGTTCTTTTGCGTCTTCCCTTTTGAATTCACGCGCGGGCGCTTTTTCTGCATATCCTGCTAAGTCCCGATCAATGCGCGCGTGGTGCCAAAAGCCGTCTTTCAGTTCAAAAAAGCGCTCAAGTACCCTTGCGGTTGCATGTCGCTCCGAGATGGTGCGGCAGTTACTGACACGCTTTATACATTTCGCATCATCTTCAATTGGGCTTTCATGCAGGTAGTACGCATCTATCAGCATGCGATAGATGCCGTGCTCAGCGGGTGTTAGCCCGTGGGCATCGCGGTAGAAGTCACCAATGTGGAAGCGATACCAATTCACAGCGGGTGCCTACTCGCTGTCTTGTTGGTTGATCTTGCGGCGCAAGTCATCGCGCCACTGCCGATAGAGCACGGCTTGTACGCGGTCGCGCAACTTATCCGACAGCACCAGCGGCCAGCGGCTGACGGCTTGCTGTGTGATGCCCACGGCTTCGCTAGCGGCGGCTTGCGTGCCGCCCAGGGCTTCGATGGCTTGCGCCTTGGTCATGACGGGTTCGCCGTCCGTGGGGCGCTTGGGTTTCCTCTTGCCTAGCTGTCGGTCATTGCGTGCGATGCGCGCGGCTAGCGCGGGGTCTAATTCTTCTAGTGCCGCTTGTGCCTGTGAATCTATGTGCATGGTGCGCTGTCCCCTTGGTTTTGCGCCCCGCCATGCCCGCGTGTGGTGCGGACAACGGTTGTAGTCCCTGCCAGGCTGCATTGCAAACCCGTGGTTTTGTCTTGCTTCGTCTTGCTGCGTAGCGCCGCGTCCATGCGCGTTACTGCGCGTCATGCCCGTTTTCAATCTCTTTCATGTTGCGCACCGCGTGGTGTCACGCCATGCACGCACCGCGTGTCTTCACGTTGTGGTGTTGCTCAATTTCTAGTGGTGTCGGCAAGTGCTTGTGCCGCTTGCACATTCGTGCGGATGCGGGCCATTGCGGGCTAACTTTTTGGTTTCGTTGTGTGCACGGACCTTGTGTCTCATGCACTGCGCGCCTATCGTTCGCCGCTTCCAACTTGACGCCACACAGCACCACGCCATGCACGACGAACCCGACACCAGCGAAGACACCGCGCGCATGTCCAGCGTGGCCGCTTGGACGATGCCCAGCTATGACGACGAAGCAGGACGCAAAGCCTATAACCGCCTCAAAGCCGATTGGATGGCCGGGGCCATCGTGGATGCGCAACTAGCGGTCCAGTGCCCCGCTGACCAAGACGGACAACCCGTGTCAATCGCTGAACTGTTGCTGCGGGATTTCAACGGCCCACGCGGTGCGGCCATGTTGTGCGCTGTGGTGCGCTCCCTGTCGCAACATGAAAGCGGCTTGCGCATGTTGGATTGGCTGGCCTCCGAGCACGCCGCCCGGCATTGGCAGGCGCTGCGCGACAAGTACGCCACGGATGACACCGCCGCATGACGTTCACGCTTCACACCTTGGCCCACTTGGGCCGCGTGGACGACATGCCGCACGCCGATTACTTGGCCGTGCCTGCGGTGTCTTCCGGTGGCTTTAAGGCCCTGCGCAAATCGCCGTGGCATTTCCGCATGCTGGCCGACCCCGAGCTAGAGCACGAACCCAAAGCGGGCACGCCCGCCATGTTGGCAGGCACCATCTTGCATTGCGCCTTGTTGGAGCCGCAGCACTTCGCCTATCGCCATCCGGTGGGGCCCGATGCAGCGCGCAACACCCGCGAATGGAAAGATTGGGCCCAGCACCTAAGCGGCGAAGTCACTCCCATTTCCCCGCTGCAACACAAGGTGGCTAGCGCCCAGGCGCGCAGCCTGCTGGACGTGCCCGAAGTGGGCCAGTTGTTCGCGCGTGAAGGAGTCAACGAAGTTTCCATTTTCTGGCATGACCAGGCCACCGGCCTAGCGTGCAAGGCCCGTCCTGACCGCGTGGTGTCCACGCCTGCCGGTGTCATCCTCTTTGACGCCAAGACAGCCGCTGACGCATCGCGCCGGGGCTTCGCCCGTGCCGCCGCAACCTTTGCCTATCACGTCCAAGCCGCTTGGTATTCCAGAGGCTGGCGGGCAGCTACAGGGGACAGCGTGGCGGGCTTCGTGTTCGGCGTGGTCGAGAGTGAATATCCGTATGCAGCCGCTGCCTACATGCTGCACGAAGACGACCTAGCCCAAGCCAACGCACTGTGCAATGAACGCCTTGCGCACTTGGCGCAGTGCGTGGAAACCGACACATGGCCGGGCTACCCCGATGGGCTGGCAAAGCCGCTGCGCCTGCCCGCATGGGCCCACATGGACAACGATGAGGGATTCGACCGTGACGAATGACGACGAAGGCGGCATGTTGCCCGTGCCCGCACCGCGTGGGGAATTGAGTGCTGCCGGTTATGGCATGGCTGCGCGCGAGTCTGGTGAATCGCTGGCGCTTTACACCATGGCCGCACGGTTTCCGCGCAACGTCTTGCAAGCACGCGCCGCCATTCAAAACGCCTTCGCCCGCCCACGCTTGGCCGAAAACGCTTGCTATGAATACGCCAAGGGCGGCACCGAAGTAAAGGGGCCATCCATTCGCGCCGCCGAAGCGCTCGCGCAGTATTGGGAAAACGTGGGCCACGGCTACGCAGTGGCGAATGAATGGCAGGACGCACAAGGCGTCAAGGTGTCCGAAGTCAAAGTGTGGGCCGTGGACTACCAGGGGCGCAACCGCTGCGAAGTGTCATTCAATGTGCGCCACTGGCGCGCAACGCGTGGGGGCGGCTACAAACTGACCGATGACCGCGAAGTCTATGAATTGGTTGCCAACATGGCTGCGCGCCGCAAGCGCGCTTGCATCCTCGCTGTTATCCCGGGGGACGTGGTGGATGACGCCATGGAGCAAGCGGAGACAACGCTACGCGCGAAGGCGGACACGTCCCCCGAAGCGCTAAAAAAGATGGTGGATGCGTTCGCGCAGTTTGGCGTCACAGGCGCACAGATCGCCGCGCGCATTCAACGCAACTTGGAATCCATTTCGCCTGCACAGGTGCTGTCGCTCAAACGCATTTGGCTGTCCCTGCGCGACGGCATGAGCCAGCCCGGGCAGTGGTTCGATACACCCGCCGCCGATGGCGACGGGCAAAGCGTTGGTGCGCCTGCGGGCGGTTCATTGGCGGCGGTTCGTGCTGGCTTGGCGGGTGCAACGCCCGCAGCCCAAGCCAGTGCGAGTGGCCCGCCATCCGATGAACCCCCGCAGGTTGCTCCTAGTGTGCGCCGCGCCGCCAGGCGCACAGCGCCGCTTGCCGCGCAGCCCACCGCCGAAGACATGCAAGAGCAACGCTTTGTCGTTGACGACATGCTCAAGCGCATCCATGCCGCGCAAACGCTCGCTGACTTGGACGGCAAAGATGAATGGATCGGGGAAGTCCCCGACCCCGCCGACCGGGCGCTATTGACCGAAGCCCTTATGCACCGGCAAGCGCTGCTAGGCGCGCGCACTCCCATCAACGACGAAGACGACCACCAACGACAAGGGGACAACCCATGACCCGTTCCGCTCTGACGACCAAGCCGCCGCGCACACGCGTGTATCGCGTCAAAGGCAATCCCAACTACCCGGATGCGGGCATCGTGGCCCTGCGGCTGGTGCGCGCGCCCGCCAAGGCGCTGGCGCTGTCGCATGTGGCGCGAAACTATTTTGACGTGCGCTTGGCAACCCAAGAAGACATGGAAGAAATGTTGGCCGGTGGCGTGAAAGTCGAGCGCTACACCCCCAACGGGGACGAGCACGAATAGCTTTGCTGTGCCGTGTGGGTTTACAAACAGAGACTGCCCCGCTCCTGCTATCGGTCCGCACGGCGCCTTTTCGATTTGTCACACGTTGCACCGCATAGGGGCGCATGCCGCCGCATTGCGTATCTAAGTGGTTTCCCTATCGGTGCACAGCTATCCACTAGGCACCCCCTGTCAAATTGCGTAAAGCCCCGTATTGCTGAGCACGGGCGCCGCGTCAACTATGACATTGCAACTATTGACACGGCCCCGGGCTACCCTCTAGATAGGCGAAGGCGCCAGTTTGTGGGCCTTACCTGCAACCAACTGTTAAAGGGGAATGACATGGCAAAAGAGCGTAGCGGCGAATCCCGTACCCGGTGGAATGAAGACGAATGGGCAAGCTTGCTGGCAGCGGCAATGCCAGTTGCGCAGGAAGAAAAGATGGACCTAGAGCACGCGATTGCAAAGGTGCAAAGCCGGGTGCTTGCACGAAATCGGCTGCGCAAATATTCAGGCATCCATAACGCGGTAGTTAGCCGCGTGTTGCCATTTCAGCGGGCACTACAAAAGGTCAAGGCGCTAAGTGAGGGGGAGCGGGTGCAGTTGCTGCCCAAGCCCAAGCGCCCAGCGGTGCAGCCCGCGCCTGTCACGCCTGAGATGTTGGGCAAGTTGCTGGCACCGGGGCGCATTGCGCGCATGCCAGGTGACACGCCAGAGGTGAAGAAGCGCCGTGCGGCTTACCGGGGGTCTGCGAAGTGGTGTGAGTTTGAATACGCGTTGATCGCGCGGGAGACAAAACGGCTTATGGACGCCAAGGCATACAACACGGAAATGCGCTGCATCATGGAAGCGCAGGACAACGTGTTGCCGCTGTTGCGCCGTCGCGCAATCGAAGGCTTGAAGAAAGAGTATTACGACAAGCCGCACCGCCTCAAACTGCACTTGCAAGACATCGCTCCGCGCATGGCAGAAATCCTGTCCAAGGTGCCGCCTGCGTTCTTGCAAGAGGCATGGGCCTATGACCGCGCCGTAGCCGCTGAGGCTGCAACAACGCCCGATTTGCCCGCCGCCGTGGTGGCTGAGTCTGCACCCGTTGTTGAAGCCGCCGCGCAGGCCCCTAGCGACCCCAACGCGGGGCGCACGGACGTGCCCAAGGTATCCCCCGCCGCGCTGGCGTTCGCAACGTCCATGGCCTATGCCGTGGATGATCTTTTGAACCAGCACACGCGCGCTATCGTGGCCGAAGTGGAAAGCCGCATGGATGCCCGCATGCAGGCCATGGGCGAGACGCTCGCCGCGTCGGTGTCGGCGCGTGTGGCCGGAGACATCCAAACCAATTTGGCGCGCGTGGTGCATATGTTGATGGAAAGCGAGTTGGGGCCCGTCATGGCACCGGCTGCGCCCGCAGCGCTGAACGGGCATGGGCCCGCTGAGCCTATCGACATCGCGCCCCAGCAAGCCGAGCGCCCCCGGCGCTTCGCCGTGGACGTGGTGGGCCTGACAGGGGACCCGGTGCGCGTGGTGTCCGAAGCGCTGGCCGATTTGCCGCAACTGGATTTGCGGTTCATGGAACCCAGCCAAGCCCATCAGGCCAACTTCCGCAGCAATGTCGTAGCGGTGCGCAAATTCATCAGCCACAAGGCAACCCAGCGTATCGAGAGCCAGCGCTGCAATTTCGTCAAGGTCAACGGCGCCGCGCAATCGGTGATTGCTGCCGTGCGGGACATGGTGCAAAAGGCGAGCGGCGGTGTCCCTGTCACGCACTAAAGCCAGCGAACCAGGCGAGAGCCGCGCGGCGGTGCTGCGCGTTTTCTCGCCCGGGTTGGCGGGCATTTGGCCGCGCATGCATGACGGCTTGCGCGAATACATCGCGGCCATGCACAGCCATTACGAACGCGAATTTTCCAGCCAACGCAAAGCCGCTCCCCCGCGCATCGCTGCCACAGTGCACGGGCTGGTGGACGCGGAGATAGTGCACGACATGCAAGACGATGCCCACGCGGGGCAGATTTCCTGCCGCAAGGGGTGCGCGCATTGCTGCCACTTGAACGTGTCCGCCACCTACCCGGAAGCCGCGCTGCTGGTGGCGCTGGTGCGAGAGGAAAAAATCCCCTTGGATTGGGCACGCGTGAAGCGCCAGGCGCAGTTCGCTGGCCCGGCTGTGTGGCACACGCAGCCGTTTGCCGATCAGCGCTGTGTGTTCTTGAGCGATGACAACGCGTGCCGCGTGTATGAACACCGGCCCAGCGCATGCCGCCGCCATTTTGTTGTCAGCGACCCGGGCGAATGCGACACGCAAAAGCACCCGGGGCACCGCGTGTTGAATTGGATTCCTGTGAGGGCGGAAGTGATTGTTTCAGCGGCGCTTGCAGTCTTTGAACAAGGCAGCTTGCCCGCAATGTTGTTGAAAGCAAAGAAAAAAAAGCAGTAGCTGTCCGGGACGCCTCGCAAGCCTCCCAACCAATGAAACTTGAGATAACGACCTATGGCAAATGGCGGTACCAACGACAAATTTTTGCGAGTAAAGGAAATAGCGGGGTTGTTGCGGTGCACTAGGCAACCGCTGTACGCAAGAGTCAAGCGGGGCATGTGGCCCCCCATTGCGAAGGCACAAGGTGTATCGGGCATGTTGGCAAGCGAGTTTGACCGCATGCAAGCCCTGCTGATTGGCAACGCGAGTAAAGAGCAAGTGCATGCGCTGGTGGAGTTAATCAAGCGCGAACGCGGCCAACGCGCCAAGGTCGTACTCGACGACATGGACGCCAAGGCGCAAAAGGAAGATGGTGATATATGACTGAAAGCGAAGACGAACGGGACGTGGTGCTGCGCCGCGTGGCGCTGTGCATTGAAAAGCGCGGGGAAGCCATGGTAGGTGTTGCCATGCTGCCCCAGCAAGAGGGGGTTACCGTGCTGTCCATGCCTGCGCACTTCGCGGACATGGACGGGCTAGGGGGAGAGTTCGGGCAACTGGCGGTGCATATCGCGCAAGCCATGGCCTTTGTCGCAGCGCAGCGCGAAGGCGGCTTGGCCGATGGGCTGCGCGCCATAGCGGTCAAGGTGGAAGGCAACGCCACCATGCCCCTTGCCGCGCAGCACCCCGCCGCCAACGACAGCAGCCCCAGCGGGTTGGGCGAATTCACCTTGGCGGTAGTGCACGAAGGGCCAAACGCTGTGGCCTATGTGGTTGCCATGGACGGGCAACACGCCATGCCGGGGCAAACGCCGCAGGTTGCGTCCGTGGCTGTCGATTTTCTTGAAGACGAAGGCGTAGACGAATGCTTTAGGGCCTTGCTGGAAGCCATCGGCGTTGCCATTGCCAAGGCCAAGCACGAAGACACCAAGCCCGCCCCCGATGGGCCCCCGCTGCAATAGGGAACACGTCATGACCGTGACACGCGAAGCCGCGTTGACCGCGCTAGATGACTTGGATGATTTCGCCCGCATGACGGTAGGCGTTGACGCGCACGGCGCGCGCGAAACGCTGCGGCGGTTCATTCAAGAGGTAGACCCGTGGCGCGATGCTGTGATTGATGAAGCCTCTTGTTTGTTTTTGTCGGAAGACGGCACGCCGCGCGAAGTGCTAAAGCGGGTCATTGCAGCTAACGTGCAGATTGCGCTAGACCCGGCCGTTTCGTCCGAAGCGCAAGCCTTGATAGACAGGGGCGCGGCTGAAGACGACCGGGGGTTGATGGTCGCTCTGCAAGACATTCTGGACGGCAAGGATGATGGTGCAGGCGTATGCACTGAGCCGTGGGGATCGCTGCGGCGCCGGGTGCTGGAATTGGTCAAGGGGCCGCACTCACTGTCAGAGTACAAGCGCCGGGCCGCGCTTGAACCACCGCTGCAAGACCATCAGATAGCGCAAACCGTCAACGCCTTGACTGCGATTGCCAAAGAGTACGGGCACACGCAACAGCTACGCGAACGCATCGCGCACGTTGTGGTCCCGATCCTGAAAGGCGAAGGCTTTCCGCAATCCGTTGTGAACGCATACGCACCGCGCGAGGGGTAGCAATGAGAACCTACACCGACACACAACGGCTTGACTGGATGGGCAAGCAATGCGGAAGCAACCTTGTATCCGATGATGCGGGGCGCTGGGCTGTTAGCGACTGCGGCGTGCAGCCCATTCCGCAGCCGGGCGGCTTTAGGGAAACGGTGGACATCGTGGCACTAGTGGAACCGCACCAATGGAAACGCACTATCCGCGAAGCGCTGGACGCGGCCATGCACGCCGACAATGACTGACGCTTTGCAACTGTGGACGATCTACGACCACCCCACGGATTTTCCCGGCTGGTGGATTGCGCGGCGCCATGACGTAGGCCCAACGGGCAGCGTAGCGTCAGGCTACGCGGTCACTGCACTTGATTTGCAAGACTTGCGGGAAATGCTGCGGGGCATGGGCCTTACCTTGCTAGGGCCGCGCGAACCCGATGATGCCCCCGCCATTGTGGAAACGTGGATATGACCGACAGCGAACAAGCCGCGTATTTCATTGACCAGGCCGAGCAACAGCTAGCGGGGCTGCGCGGCGCGCTGGTGGCCGAAGTCTTGCAACGCTGGCGGCTAGTGCTGTCGGGCGTGCTGCTGGCGCTGGCAGGCGGCGCGGGGGTTGTGTGGTGCTATTCGGTGTGGCAACACCGGGACGCGGAAATGTTTTTGTTTCTCGCTTGCCTCAATGCGGTTTCGGTAGTGGCGGTTTCGTGGCGGCTGGCGGGCGTGCTGGTCGAGTGGACAGCGCTAGTGTTGGCCGCGTGGCGGCTGCGCCGCTGGATTGCCAGCATGCGCGAGCACTTCGGGGGAGCACCATGAAACGAAAAGACTTGACCCTGCGCCATGGCGGTTTGATGCGCTGCTGTACCTCGTCTTTTTTCGATTGGGCATCAGGCGACCCCGACAAAGAGGCACAGCGCGGGGAAAAGATAGAGTGCAAATACGAAGGCGAAGACACGATGCAGGTTGACGAAACCGGCACCTATGTGGATTGGGTCCACAAGCCAGCCCCGCCAGGTGCGCGCAAATGAAAGAACGCGAGTTAGAAATAGGGGACGTGGTGCAACTTTCGCCCCACGTTGCGAACCCTGCATTTATGTGCTGTTTCATGATCGTTACGGACCCCAAACCATGGGGCGCACAAGGCTATGTGCAAGACCTTGGCACAAGGCAAGGCGGCGGCATGCAAGCCTATTACCGCGCCAAGTGGGAAGAAATGGAATATGTGGGCCGTGCGCCGTGGATAGTGGGGCCGTAATGAGCTTTGGCCTTTACGTCCTAGACGATGACGGCAAGCCGCGTCTTTTGTGTTCGCGCCCGTCCGACCGGGAAGGCTTGTTGCATTGGGCAGCGTGGGTAACAAAGAACCGCGAACGCATGCGCGTGGCGCTGGACGTGTGCGGGGACGCGGAAGTGTCAACCGTGTTTCTAGGCATCAATCTAGGGGTGCGCGAAGCGCTGCGCCCGCTGGTGTTTGAAACCGAGGTATGGCGCGACGGGACAATGCATGTAGCGGGGCGCACCGGCACGCTTGAACAAGCGCGCACGTTGCACAAGCGGGTGTTGCAATCGCTCAAGGCTGCACAGCATGACGGCCCAAGCACTGCACCCCATTCATCGGAATAGACAAGGCGGGGCGGACAGGGGTCCGCCATGGGAACGAAGGCTAATGCGCAATCGGTAGAAGCCGCGCTGATACCGGATGCGTTGTTGACAGTGGAGACTGTCGCGCAAATCGTGGGGGTCAAGCCCCGCACCGTGTGGGAGTGGGCCCAGGAAGCGCGCGACGGCTTCCCCAAGCCAAAGCGCTACGGGCGCAAGCTGACCCGCTGGCGCGCGGGGGATGTCATGGAGTGGCTTCGGCTTCGCCAGGCTGCGGGGGGCACACCATGACACGGGAAATTTTGCGGCTGGACGCCTCCTGTGCGCACTTGGGGCGCGATGCGCGCCCGGTGCTGGTGTACCTCGCCGATGCCCTGCGGGAAGACGACCCGGCCTGTTTGGCGTTCGCGCTGGCGCAAATCGCCCGTAGCCGCGACATCGCGTTGCTAGCTGCCCTACCCCCGGCACAAAAAGAAAATGCCCCGTACGGGGCATTTCTGGCCTTGCCGTGGGGGGTTTCCCCCCGCGCGCTTATCAGGCTGCTTTGCGCATCGGCACCACGTTAGCGGCAATCCCGAATTCGGCTTGCAGATCGCGCAGCGACTGTTCCGCCTTTTCTTGCTGTTCGGCTTGCCAAGTGCCAGCGGCTACCGCGTCCAAGTGGTCCGCGTAGGCTTGCAGCATGGGGCGGCGCTTTTCCACATAGGCGGCTTTGTTGTAGGTGGCGCCCTGTGCGCCGCCGTAGACGTGGGCCAAATTGGCTTCGATTTCGTCATCCCATTGGCCCGGGATATGGTCGCGGATCGCAGTGGACGCGGTGCCGCGCGTGCCGTGGCTGTTGATTTCCTCTTCGGTAAAACCGCAGTCACGCAGTGCGTACAGAAGGGTAGCCGTTGCGATAGGTTCGTCACGGCCATCCGTGCGGGCAACAAAGACGTGCTCAAGGTGGCCCGTGATTTCGCGCAGGGTAAGCAGCAAGCGCAGCGCTTGCTTAGGCAGCGGCACGATATGGAAATCAAAGCGCGCGCGCTGCGCGGGCTTCAGCTTCATTTGTTCGGCGGGGATGCGCCAGACACGCGCGGCAAAGTCAATATCAGCCCAGCGCATGCCGCAAGTGTTCGCGGGGCGCTGGAACAGCATGATTTGCATTTGCAGTGCTGCGGCGGCAATGGTGCGGGTGCTATCGCGCGCCGCGCACACCAACTCCCCCAAGCGGGATTGGTCCTTTAGCTGCGGGTGATTCTTGGACGCGGGGCGCTTGACGTAGCCGTCAAGGTCGGCGGCAATGTTGTGCTTGCAAACCTTTTGCAGCCGCGCGTGGACAAAGATTTTCTTTGCAAAATCGAGCATGTCCTTTGCGGTAATCAGCTTGCCCACCGTCACATACGGGTCAATGCACGCCTTCAAGTCTTCTTCGGTAATCGCGGCCATGTGCTTGTGCTTGATCGCTTCGTAGTTGCGGCGCACCACGTCCAACACGTATTCGCCGTGCTGCACGCCCCAATTGCCCGCGTCCGTTTCCTTCTTGTGCAGGCTAACCGCCACGTCTTCCAGACTGCCAGCGGGGGCCAGCGGCGCCAAGCCATCGGCAATGCGCTGTTGGTTCGTGCGCGCGTGTGCGTCCGCTGCCTTAGCGGCTTCGCGCTTGGCTTTGCGTTCGTCGGATGGGTCGTTGCCCAGCGCCACGGCATCGCGCAGCGGCTGCACTTTCACGCGGGCCACGGCCAGCAGCACAGCCGGGTAGGTGCCCAGGGACAAGCCCTTGTCCAACATGCGCCCGGTGTCGGCGCAGGGCATGCGGTACTCAAAGCGCCACACGGGCTTATTGCCCAGGATGTCCACCAGCGTTAGGCCGTTGCCGTCAGGCAGGCGGGCCACCTTGGGCACCTTGGTGCCTTGCGCCAGCGCCGCCGCGCGGTCCTTGGCGTTCGCGTCCAAGAAGTTGCGCACCGCCAGGTCCGATGCGATGAGCTTTTCACCAACGATTTTTGCCTTTGCCATGTCCGTTTCCTGTCTGAAAAAGTGAGTACAAGACGGAATGTAGTTACTGGCAAAGCTACTGGAAAGGGGGGTGCATTTACCCGCCCGCATGCGCGTTTTACCCGCTCAGACACGGTAGGCAAAAAACGTAAGTGCTTGATTCAGAAGGGAATCCGCACGTATGCGCGTACACTACGGGCATGCATTCGCTTCCGGGCTTCAATCGCAACCCGCACCCTAAGTGCTTGATTCATAAGGGTTTGCCGCTCATCGGCTGGAACGCTTACCGGCAGGGTTACTGTTAAATAGTCCACAACTAGGACTGTTGGACCCGCCGTGCACGCACAACGTGACACCACGGGATGACCCAATATCCTAGTCGGTTGAAGCCTTCGCACGGCGCGCGTATGCTGCGTGCATGACTATCGTTCTTTGGGCCGCGTTCATCCTGATCGCTGGCTATGACTTGCACAAGGGCTGCACCACGGGCGTTCCCGGTGTGTGGGGTGTGGCTGTCCTGCTTGCTGTGGTCGAGCTTGCGCTAGCGCTGACCATGGGCCCCGGGTGGGGCATCGTGGCAGGCGTGCTAGGCGGCTTCGCTGTAAGTGGGCTGGTCATGCGCGACCCGAAGCCCTAAGCCCCCGGCTGACCCCCTGCAAGCCCCGCATGGGGGCTTTTTTCATGGCGCCGGGCGCAGCGCTTCCAGCACCGATGCAGGCATGAGCACCAGCACCCCGCCCACTTCGCACACCGCGCGCCGCTCCGGGGCCGTGCTGACTTCGCACGGCCCGGAAATGTAGGCACAGCCCGCAAGGGCTACAGATGCCCAACAAGCGACGATGCGACCCAGCACGCCAGCCCCGCAGCCACTAGGTTGATGCGCGGCACCGGCACCGCGATAGCGGCCAAGATGAAAAGAATTAGCGCCGCAATCAGGAAAGCAATTGCCAGCATGGGAACCCCCTTTGCGCTACTGCGCCGCGAAGTGCGGCGCGGACACAGGGTCGTGTCCGTTGGCCGCAATGGTCGGGGCAGGCGCGGGCTGCTGGGCCTGTTGCCGTGCCACTTGCTGTCGGATGTCCTGCAACACCGGGTCCGCTTCGGCCCATGGACGTTGCGCCAACACTTGCGCGATGTAATCCAGCCGCTGCGGTGTTAGGGACAGGTGCAAAAGTTGATCGCTCAATGTAGCGCCCCTTCAATGTTGGTTAGGCGAAAGTCCAGCGCTTCCACCAGCGTTGCCAGTTCCTTTACTGAATTCACCAGCGCATAGGTTAGCGCTGTGGTGTTCATTGCCAGCACCGTGCGCGGGCCCTGCCCGTTGCCCTCTTGCTCGCTAATCATTTCGGGCATCACGGGCTGCACTTCCTGCGCGACAAGGCCCACGTATTCCTTTTCCGTGTTGTAGCCGGATGCTTCGTTGTAGTGGAAGCGGCGCGGGCGAAGCGCCAGCACTTGGGCAAGGCCCTGCGTGTAGTCCACCACGTCCCGCTTGATACGCGCATCGCTCAGGGTTCCCCAGGCACCGCCGCCAGGCTGGTAGCCCGCGCCAAGGTTGACAGTGAAATTTCCGTCAGCCTGCAAGCCGTAGAGGATGGCATCGGAGTTGTTGCGGTACGTCAAGTTGCCCTGCGCGGAGTCCCACTTCAGGGCCCAGGCACCAGCGAAGCCCAGCACACGGAATGCCCCCTGCGTGAAAAGTCCGAAACTGAAATCGTTTCCAACGTACAAGCCAGCCACAGCCCGCACGTTGCCGCTTACAGCTACGCTGCCGGTGAAACTGGAATCGCCAGTGGCGCGGTTGATCGCAAAGGGAACCCCCAGGATGGCGCCTGCATCGTTGAAGCGCACGATAGAAAAATTGCTGCCCGCATTGGCGCCGGTTTCGGTAGCGGAATCGCCAAAGGTCATGCGCCAGCGGTTGACACCATTGAGAGAGCCAAACACGTTGGCTTCCGTGGTGAACACGGGCCGGTCCAAGTGGATTTCGGGAGCGCCACCAGCAACGTAGATGGGCACGTTAAATACGCTAGCTGTCGAGAACCGCACCGCTTCCACACCAGCCGCCGCAATGCCAACCACGCCCGCCGAAGGCAAAAACAAGCCGGTGTTGTAGTTGCCGAGAAAGGTGTATGCGGGGGCGGCTGCACTGCCGCCAGCAACGGATAGCAGGTTCATTAGTACCCGGCCATCCGCGCGGGTAACGGCGATGGGGTTATCAATGGGCGCCCCGCCATCGGCGATGCGCTGCAAGGCGAAGTTGCTGCCCGCGTTGGCGCCTGTTTCGCCCGCAGTATCGCCAAGCAACAGGCCCCAGCGCCCGATTCCGCCCGTGGACCCGTAGATAGTCACTGACTCCCCGGATGCCCCTTTGGTCATAACAAAGACGGGGTTAGGCGTGTTCATGACCGCATTTTTTAGCATGTAGACAACAGCGGGTTGGAAGCGGATCACTTCCGTCCCCTGCACCGCTACGCTCATGATTCCCGGAGAACCGCGAAACAGGCCGGTTGTAGGTTCAGCGGCAAAGGAAAACATCGGCGCCGCTGCGCTGCCGTTCCCGATGCGTAGGCCCCCGCTGTCCACATGCGCGGCATTCACACCAAGCACCGTTAGCGCCATCATGCCTGCGCCGGGGCGGTAGATGCCGGTGGACAGTTCGTTTTGAAACGCGAGCGATGGCGCGGCGGCGGTTCCGTCTTGCAGGGCTAGCCTTGAACCCGCCACAGTGAAGCGCGCACTTTCGACACCCGCCACAGCCACGCCTAGTTCATTCGGCCCCGGGCGATATAGCCCCGTGTTCATTTGGGCTTCAAACGCCAGTGCAGGCGCGGCTAGCGTGCCATCGGGCAGGAGCACGGGTGTTTGCAGCGTGTAGGCCGTGTCGGTCCAGCGCGCCACTTCCGCGCCTGAGATAGCCACGGCAACAACCCGGTTAGCTGGCCGATAGAAACCGCTGGTGGGTTCGCTGCCGAATGAGATAGAAGGGGCCGCTTCGCTGCCGTCCGTGAACTTGAACGGGGCCAGCATGTTGCCCCGCCCGTTGCGGTCCAGGCTATCGGACAGCGCTTGCGCGATGTCGGCTAGCGTTGGGTTTGCCCAATCCGTTTCAATGAACGTGTCAGGCACTACCGGGTTACTGTCCGGCAGCGTGTAGACACCCGAAGAGTTGCGCGGCATGTTGAGTGCTCCTAGTTGTCTTGCGCTTCGTGTGGGCGGGAGAACCACTGCACGGGCGCACCGCTTGCCCCCGTGTTCAGTGCGCGCGCCAACAATGCAGCCTTCACCATGTCCGCTTTTGTGCCAGGCGCCGCACTGCCCGCCTTTTGCACGCCAGCGCGCAGCAATGCGGCCATAGTAGCGGGGTCTTGCAAGCCAGCATCCACCACGCCTTGCGATTTCGCGCGCGCGATGTTTTGGGCTGTCCTGCCAGCACCAACAAGCGTTGACATCACAACGCCATGTTTTGTTGCCGCGTCTAGTGCTTGGGTCAAGGCGTGGTCCTGCGCCAGCGCAATCAGGTTAGGGGCAGTGGCGGACCCGCCGCCGCCCGTGGCTGCACGGTTGAGCGTTTGCAAGTGGTTCTGCTTGCGGATCGCTTCCATTGTTTGCGCTAGCGCTTGCTTGCCTTCGTCGTCCAGCAGACTAGCGCCCGCGCGCCCGCGCGCCGCTTCCGTGGCCCGCGCCAAGCCGCCTTCCGTCATGCGCGGCACTTCGCCTGCGGCATCCACTGCGAAGCGGCGGGCTACGCCTGTTTCGGGATCAAAAAACACATTGCGCACCGCCTGCGCTGCTTTGGCCTTGTCCACGTCACCAGACAACGCACGGTAAGACGCATTCACAGGGGACCACTTGTCCCCCGTGGCTGCATCCAATATGCCGTCAATGCTGTCCTTTAGCGCAATGATTGATTTGGCGCTGCGCGGTGCTGTCTTGTACGGGTCGGATGATTTGCCAAACTTATCGTAGGCGCCAGCGGACAAATTCTTGCGCACTTCCATTAGGTGTTCGGGCGAGAACGCGTCCCCGTGTTCGTCCATTTGCTTTGCCAGCTTGTTCAGCGCGGACGACACGTCATCATTAATCGCTTCGGGCGAACGCTTGGCGGCTTCCAGCCCTTCGCGCAGGCCGGTTCGCATCGTGGCGAAGGCGTCATGGTCTACCGATTGCAAGGCGTCCTGCTTCAAGGCTTCGTAAGCCGTGTTTCGCGCTGCCTTGCGCGGGCCGATTTCCGTGGCGGCGCTGGTGCCCGTCTTCACCTTGTTCGCCATCGCGCGCGCGGTTTGCTCGTCAAGGTCGGCCCACGCTGCCGGGTTGCGCATGCGCGAAACCCGCTCCGCTTGCGCTAGCTCCCGGTTCCCGGTTGCCGCAGCCGCGCTTAGCGGGATGCCGCCAGGCCCCGCCGCTGCATGCGCCGCTGCGGTTTGCTCCAGTTGGTCCGCCATGGCATGCGCAGCCTTGGCCGCGTCCGCTGGCGCGGTGCCCTTAGCCACAAGGTCTTGCACAAGGTCTTGCGCTGCACGTTCCTGTGCCCCGGCCTTGGTGAAGCCGCGCGCTATGTTGTAGCCGCCTTTGATGGCGCCCATTGCCAGCGGGAACGCACCGCCCAGGGCACCGCCTGCCAGCGTGTTGCGCATGGCGCTTTCATCGCCCACAGTAGGCTGCAAAGCCCCGGCAGCGGCGCCCGTTGCGGCGCCGATCATCGTGCGCGCGGCCATGCCTTGCCCGCCCGGCAGCAACAACAGGGGCGCGGATTGGCCGATGGCTTGCGCGATGCCGCCCCCGGCTGTCTTGTCAATCAGCAACTTATCGCGCGCGCGCTTTTCTTCCACTTCCTCTTGCACGTTGGCTTGTTGCTGCTTGGTGCCGATGGCGTCATACAGGCGCTGCTTTCCGCCTAGCCATAGGTCTTCCATGCCAGCGCCCGCGCTAGCGGCCAGCCGCGACCCATAGCTCATGCCTTCGGTAGGGTCCACGTTCATTGGCGCGAGTGCTTGCGCGGGTGCCTTCGGCGCGGGCGCGCTGGCGCCGTGCGCCTTGGCTTCCAGTTCCGCCATTCGGCGCAGCGCTTGCAATTCTTCGCGTGGGTCCATGGCGTGTGCCTCTACTTCTTGAACCGCTGGCGTAGTTGCTCAAGCTCTGAGGCTTCCTGCGCGCTGAGCGCTGCGGCTTTGCCGGGCGGCTTCGGCGCTGCCGCTGGCGCTGGCGCTGCATCGTCGGCGCCATAGCCGCTAGTGATGGTGTCTAGGTCCAGGCCGGGGCGGCGCTTGCCCGTGGCGCGGTAACGCTTGGCGGTGTCGTTCACGTTCGCTTCGGCTTGCTGCGCCAAGCGTTCAGCCACCCCCAGCATTTCGGCGCGCTGTTGCTTGTTCAGGAAGTTTCCCGTTAGCGCCCGGTTGTATTGGTTCATCACTCGCGCGGGGATGCCCGCCGCGTTTTGCGCCGTAGCAAATTCGCCTTCGCGCACCGTGCTGCTTGGGTCCAGCGTTTTCATGAATTGGAAAATCATGCCCATATCGCTTGCCGCGTCCCCCTTGGCAGCGGTAGCGCGCAGGCCATGGAATGCACCGATAACGCCTTGATCCTTGCTAGTCTCTTTGCGGAAATCATCGGCCATGCGGTCTTCCACCGTCCACAAGCGCGATTGCTGCACGTCCGCATTCCGCCCTGCCGTGTTGCCCGCCATCATCCCGCGCAAGATGCGTTGATCTTCGCTGCGCTGGCGTGCAAGCTCTGCGGCTTCGCCCGCCTTGCGGCGGTTTTCGTCGTACTGCGCGCGTGACTGCGCGCTGTAGCGTTGCAGTTGGTCTAGCTGCGTTTCGTCGCGTTCGCGCTGATACGCGGGGTTGTAGTTGAATTGCCCGGTTAGCGGATCGGCCACGCCTTTTTCCGTGACGTGCGGTTGGCGCGCGGCTAGCGCTTGCTTGAACACTTGCCCGCCCACAGCCCCTAGGTTTTGGTCGCCGCTGAGTAGCCCCAACAGCCCTAGCTGATAGTCGCGCGCGTTGGCGCCCTTGCGCTGGGCTACTTCCTCTTCGGAATACATGGGGGCGCCAGGCTGCGCGATACGGGCTTGCAGCGCCGCCAATTGGGCCGCGTAGGGGTCTACATAGTCCCCAGGGGCGGACGCGGGCATAGCAGCCGCTGCGGGCTGCGCGGCGCCGAGTGTGAGGGGGAACGCGTAACCAGCCATGGCGCCGCTAGTTGCCTAGCCCTTGGAAAAAATCGCCGTAACGGTCCATGCGCTCTTGCGCTAGTCCCGCGTTGGTTGCCTGCGCTTCTTTGTCCATTTTTCCAGCAGCGTAGTTCGATAGCACGCCCGCGAGCGTGCCCGCCCAATTCGGCGTGTTGATCGGGCTTTGGCTCTTGCCCATGCCCGTTGCATCGGCGCGCAACTTGTCCGCTAGTGCCAGTTGCCGCTTTGCTTGTTCGGCTTTGGGCCCCTGCGCGTTGAGCAACAACATTTGCTTAATCAACGCGGGGTCTAGCTGGCCCGGGACACCGGGCACGCTGGGCCCCACCGGGGCGCCTTGCTGCATCGCCGCTTGAGTTTGCGGGTCCACGGGCAGCGGGCCCACGCCCCCGCCTTGCTGCATAAGTGCCGCTGTTTGCGGGTCCATGGGTTGGGGGGGCATCAAACTAGACATGGCTCAACCTCCATTTGCCAACATTGCATAGTCCACCCGCAGCACACCGCGCACGTCATGCACGGCAGCGGGCACATAGCGGCGCACTTCCTGCGCAACCACGCCAACACGCGGCGCGCTTTCGCCGATGTAGCGGAATAGCCAAATGCCGAAGCCGCGCGGATCGCGCGCGATGCGGCGCAAAACAACTTTGGTAGCCCGGTCGGAAAACGCCATTGCTGCTATTGCAGCCGCTGAGCCTATCCCCGCCACTGCCTGCCCTGTTGCCGCGTTCTGTGCGTTTTGCTGGCTCATCTGCGCACCGTATGCGTTACTAGCTGCGCCGCTGTAGTCGGTGCCGCCCGCGTTGCCGGATTGGCCGTAGCTGCTGAAATTGGGCATGTTGACTTGTTGCCCATTCATCAAAGCCGTAATTTCATTGAGCGAATAGCCGCGCTGGCTGAGCATTTCGGCTAGCTGTTGCTGGCGCTGCTGGTTGCCAAAAGTTGCCGCCTGCAAGCCCTGTCCGAATTGCAGCCCTTGCGCCTGATTGGCGAAGGCGCCTTGTTGGCCGATTTCGCCCACTTGCGCGCCGCGCAACGCTAGGTCCATGCCTTGCTGGCGCTGCGCTTCGGCGCCGCCGCCCGCAAACGATGCCAACTGCGCTTGTTGGTATGCGTCGGTGCGTCCCTTTTGTAGATCATCCATGGCGCTTTTGTACGCGGCGCTGTTGCGGCTGATTCCGCTGTTCGCTAGCTGCGCTTCCATTTGGCGTTGTTTCTTGTCCCACTGCGGATCAAGGCGGGACGTGGCCGATTGGTACATGGCGTCTTCCGCGCGCTGGCGCGCTTGCTGCGCGCCTTCCACGCCTTGCACGCCGCCGAAATCCAAGCCCGTTTGTATGCCGCCCGTGCCAGGCGCGCGCGCCCAATCGCTCAGGCCGCTGTAATCAATCGGCGTGTTAACTTCTTGCTCTGCGCGTCCGAGCAAACCCTGCGCCATGCGCGAGCGCTGCCCCTGCACGTCGAGTTGCGTGTCTAGTGTCGCCTGCAAGCGCGGGTCTAGCGTGGTCTTTTGGTTCCACGTTGTGACTTGCTGGCCCGTGGCCGGGTCCGTACCGATTCCGGCTTCCCACGTTTCGGCGCCCCACGGGCTGCTTTGCGACGCGCGGTTAGCCCACGTTTGCGAAGTCAAGGCTTCCCGGTTGCTCTCCGACGTGGCTTCCGCTGCCCCGGTGTAGTCGGGCGGGGGTGGACCGCTTTTCTTGCCCATGTGCTTTCCCCTTTAGTGCAACGTGCGCCGTATCCACGGGCATTCATCGCGCAGCATTTGCATAACGACTAGATCGCCTTCAATGCCGCCGTGCGGGATACGGCAAACCTCTTTGAACCCTAGCCGCTGCACCAAGCTAAGCGAACGTGCGTTAGGGCTATCCACCAGCGCGAGCACTGCCATGCAGCCGCACACGTCGAAGGGATACGCGAAGGATGCGCGCACGATTTTTCGTGACAGTGCTTGCGGCTGCGGAATCACGGAATGCATGCAGCATGTGCGCCCGATGAAACAGTCATAGCCAACCGCCACGGCAACGTGCGCAGGGTTGGTTAGCTGGCCTTCGTAG
>Ga0068863_100000607_pt1 | contig 36378 bp, 36 predicted proteins | sample KBSSwiS62_FD_66596 | JGI IMG/M metagenome (GOLD analysis project Ga0068863, IMG submission 66596) | Switchgrass rhizosphere microbial communities from Kellogg Biological Station, Michigan, USA - KBS Switchgrass S6-2 | ecosystem: Host-associated > Plants > Roots > Rhizosphere > Soil ... | reverse complement strand
AAGCCGAGCGCGGCAATTCCACCGTGATCGTCGAGAATGGCCGGATCAGCCGGATCGAAAGCGGATTCACTGCGCCAAATGGTGCGACCGTCGTCGATCAGCGGAGCCGGACCGTCATGCCGGGCTTGACCGACGTCCACGTGCACCTGACGCAGAATAGCGGCGAGCCCTGGTACATCGGCTTCACCAAAAAATATTCGAATGCCTACGGCACGACGCTCGGCCTGACCCACGCTCTCGACATGGCGCGCGCTGGCTTCACTACAGTTCGCGACCTCGGAGGCGATACGACCTCCGTGATCGCGGTTCGCGATGCCGTTGCCGAGCATCGATTCCCCGGTCCACGGATCCAGGTGTCCGGCGCTCCGCTGTCAATGATCGGCGGCCATGCGGATGCCGCGACCGGACTCCCGCCCGAGCTGGCCGAGGCCGTCAATGAGGCGCATCTCAACCCATCGGTCTGCACCGGCGTAGCCGAATGCCAGAAGGTCGTGCGAGAGCTTGCGGCAGCAGGTGTCGACGTCATCAAGGTAATGGCGACCGGCGGCGTTCTCGATCCTGGCGCAATGGGCCTGGAGCAGCATTTCACCGACGAGGAGCTCAAGGGCATCGTCGACATAGCGCATTCGCTTCACCTGAAGACCGCTGCCCATGCCCACGGTGCTCGCGGGATCCTGGCCGCAACCAACGCGGGCATTGATTCGATCGAGCATGGCACCTTCCTCGACGAGGCTGGCGCCCGTGCGATGAAGGCCCATGGCACTTATTATTCCGCAACGCTGATGGCATTCAGCGGAGTCCAGCGGCTGATCGGCAGCGGCAAGCTCGCTCCAGCCTCGGAAGCCAAGGCGAAGCAGACTTTCGCTGTTTGGGGCAAGGGGCTGAACCTCGCATACCGGACCGGCGTGAAGATTGCGCTTGGAACGGATAGCGCCGTCGCTCCGCACAGCGAGGCCAACAAGGAAGTGGAATTGATGGTGACCAAGGGCGGGATGACCCCGCGGGACGCGCTCATCGCCGCGACCAAGGGTGGTCCGGACCTGCTCGGCGTCGCCAATGAAACCGGCACACTTGATACCGGCAAATCCGCGGACCTGATTGCCGTCGACGGAGATCCGTTGACCGATCCGACCGCCGTGCAGCGCGTCGGTTACGTCATGGTCGAAGGCCGCCCGATCCCGATGAAAGGACAATGATGCGTTCGTCTCTGCTTGCCATAGCGCTCGTGGTGGGCGCCCCCGCCGTCGCTCAAAACATGCCGGCCGGCGACGTTCCTCCAAAGGACGTGAAGGAAGATGCGAAGGCCGACAAGGATGTCGTCAAGGCCAGCGTCGATGAAGATGAGCAGCCGGTCCGCCGCGCAATCCCCTTTCGCGGCAAGACGCTCACCTACACCGTCACCCCGGGTCACCTGACCATTCGCAATGAAAAGGGCGAACCCACGGTCAGCATGTTCTATGTGGCCTATACGATCCCGTCGCCGGGACGGGCACGTCCCGTGACATTCCTCTTCAATGGCGGCCCGGGCTCCTCGACCATGTGGCTTCACATGGGATCGTTCGGGCCCATGAAGGTCGACGCTTCCCAGCCGGAAACAATTCCTGGCCCGCCTTTCCGCTACGTCGCGAATCCCGACACACTGCTGGACATCAGCGACCTTGTCTTCATCGATGCGCCGACGACCGGCCTCTCGCGGCTGCTTGGCAAGACCGAAAACAAGGATGTGATGGGCGTAGACAAGGATATCGATGTCTTCACCAAGACCATCCAGCGCTACCTGACCAAGTATCAGCGCTGGAACAGTCCCAAGTTCATCATTGGCGAAAGCTACGGAACGACCCGCGCTGCGGGTCTGTCTGACTCGCTCGCCAATGCGGGCGTCCAGCTCAATGGCGTGGCATTCATCTCGACGGTCTTCAATTTCGCCGACTTCCAGGGCGACCAGTCCCTGGTCAATTTCCTGCCAACCTATGCGGCGGACGCCTGGTATCATGGCAAAATCGCGAGCAAACCCCCGCTCGAAGGGTTCATCCAGCAGGCTCGCGAGTTTGCGAGCGGTGCTTATGCGTCAGCGCTTCAGAAGGGCGGAACGATCAGCGATGCCGAAAAGCAGTCGGTCGCGCGCCGGATGTCGGAGCTGACCGGGCTATCGACGGATTACATCGTCCGCTCGAATCTACGGGTCGACCCGGGCCGGTTCCGGCGGGAGTTGCTGCGCGACCGGCATCAGATCATCGGCCGGATCGATTCCCGTTATATCGGCACGGAGCCTGACACCGTCGGTGAGGCCGCCGATTATGATCCACAGGCCAGCGCCATCACCGGTGCCTTCGTCGGCGCGCTGAACGACTATTTGCTCCGCGATCTCGGCTACAGGACGCCGCTTACCTATCGCCCGAACAACTATGCAGAGACCGGGGGTGGAAACTGGAGCTTCCAGCACAAGTCGCCCGATGGCCCCCAGCCGATTGCCGATACCAGCTCGGACCTGGCAGATGCCATGCGCCAGAATCCGCGAATGAAGGTTCTTTCGGTCAGCGGCTTATACGATTTGGCCACTCCGTTCGGCGGCGCCGACTATGAGTTTCATCACATGGCGCTGGAGCCGCAGATCGCGGCCAACATCCGATACACTTATTATGAGGCGGGCCACATGATGTATATCGACCCACAATCGGCCCGCCAGCTCAAGGCCGATCTCTCAGCCTTCTACGCGAGCGCGCAATAGGCGACATAAAAAGGGCCGGAGGAATCCCTCCGGCCCTTTCGCCCCCTCTATCGAGGGGTTTAGTCGACCTTGGACTGAAGATTCACCGCGGCATATTTGCCGCGACGATCAACCTCGAGTTCGAAGTCAAGCCGGTCACCTTCGTTGAGCGTCGGAATACCCGCGCGCTCGACTGCCGAAATGTGCACGAACGCGTCAGGCTGGCCGTCATCGCGCTGGATGAAGCCGAAGCCCTTCATCGCATTGAAAAACTTGACCGTGCCGCTCGCCTTTTCGCCGGTGAGCTGCCGCTGCGGTCCGCCGCCCCCGGCACCGGCGCCAGCGCCGCCGCCGCCGCGTTCGACCGCCATTGGCTCGCCCTCGATCCGAAGGTTGGTTGCCGAAATACGCCCGCCGCGGTCCACCAGGGTGAACTCCAGGGGCTGGCCGTCGGCCAGGTCGGTCAGGCCCGCCTGCTCGACCGCCGAGATGTGAACGAACACATCTTCGCCGCCGTCATCGCGGACAATGAAGCCGAAACCCTTTTGGGGGTTGAAGAATTTTACGACGCCTTTGCCTTCGCCGACTACCTGCGGGGGCATTCCGCCACCGCCGCCGCCGCCGCCGCCGCGAAAGCCGCCGCCGCCACCGCCGCCGCGGAATCCACCACCACCGCCGCCGCCGCCGCCGTAGCCGCCGCCACCGCCGAATCCACCGCGATCACCAAACCCACCCCGGCCGCCATAGCCGCCGGCGCGTTCCTGGTAGCTGAACTCGCCAAAATTGCTGTTTTCTTCGCCGAAATTATCGCGCTTGTCGCGGCCGCGCCCGCCGCGGTCCCCTTTGCGCCCTCTGTCGAAACCCATGAACCGTCCGAACTTAATTAGCCCGCCTACCCCACAAACCAACGCGCTCGGGCCAAATGGCGCAACCGGTCATGGCGCGTAATTCACTCACGCACCGTTCAGGCCCTTACAAGAAAAAAGGAGCCGGCTCTAGTGACTCAGTTTGGGACAGGGCTGGCAAGGGGGGCATGAGGGGGACTAAAGCGTTTCGAAGCCTGGGCCCAAGGAGTGAGAATGGCCGTCTATTTGCATGAAGAAGACCTTCCGGCCGATGTGAGATTTGCCGACGGACCGATCGCCGTGGACACCGAGGCGATGGGGCTGATTCCGGGCCGCGACCGCCTCTGCGTGGTCCAGCTGTCAGACGGCAAGGGGGATGAGCATCTCGTGCGCTTTCGCCGGGGAAGCGATTATTCCGCCCCTAATCTGAAGTCGCTGCTGGCCGATTCGGATCGGCTGAAGCTCTATCATTTCGCGCGCTTCGATCTTGGGATCATGAGCGCCTATCTCGGGATCATGGCTGGGCCGGTCTATTGCACCCGCACCGCCTCCCGGCTGGTGCGCACCTACACCGATCGTCATGGCCTGAAGGAGCTTGTGAAAGAGCTTCTGAACGTCGACCTGTCGAAGCAGCAGCAAACCAGCGACTGGGGCGCCGACGACCTTACCGATGCCCAGCGTGATTATGCGGCCAGCGATGTCCGCTACCTCCACCAGCTCAAGGAAAAGCTCGACGAGCGTCTCGAGCGCGAAGGCCGCACTGCGCTTGCGCAGGCCTGTTTCGAATTCCTCCCGACCCGCGCGCTGCTCGATCTCGCCGGCTGGCCGGAGCAGGACATTTTCGCACACGACGGCTGATGAGCGAATCACAAACCCGGGAGCGTATCGTCAAGCAGCGTTGGGCCGAGCCCGGCAGCGGTCATGACCGGATTGTCCGCTGGACGAAGATTGCCCTGCCGAGCGCGGTCGGGGTCCTCGTCGCAATCCTCGCGCTTGCGCCCCTCGACAAGAAAGGCGACGTCAGCTTCATCCTCGACAAGAAGAAAGTCCAAAGCGCTCCCGAACGGATGCGCGTGGAAGCGGCCCGGTACACCGGCACCGATAACAAGGGCCAGCAATTCGAAATGACTGCGAATCGGGCGATCCAGCCCAGTTCCGATACGCCCCTGGTGAACATTAACGGCCTGTTCGCGCGTCTCAATTTGCAGCAAGGTCCGATGCTGATCGCAGCGGACCAGGGCCGCTACAATATCGACACGCAGCGCGTCGCCATCGACGGGCCGGTCAAGGTCGCCGGAGCGGATGGGTTCAAGCTCAACACCAGCAACGTCATGGTCGACATGAAAGAACGCCAGCTTGCGAGTCAGGGCCCAGCCGCGGGTGAAATGCGGCTAGGCCAGTTCCGCGCAAATCACATCCGCGCGGATCTTGGCGATCACACGGTCGTCCTGGACGGCGGTGCTCGCTTGAAAATCGTGCAAGGCGCCGTCAGATGAATGGCATGCGCAAAGCTGGCATTATCCTTGCTACGGCAGCCCTTGCTGCAACGACCGCGTCCGCGCAGGTCAAGCAGGAGCAGCCGATCTCTGCCCTCAAGGGCCATAACAGCAATGCGCCGGTCGACGTGACCGCCGACCGCATCGAGGTTCAGGACCGCGCCGATCGCGCAATCTTCGCCGGAAATGTTCATGTCGTTCAGGCCGAGATGACCCTCGACGCGCCGCGGCTGACGGTTGCTTATTCAGGCGGTGGGGGAAGCAACAGCAACGTCCAGATCCGCCGACTCGATGCAGCCGGCGGCGTCGTGGTGAAAAGCCCCACGGAGACTGCCAAGGGCGACTTCGGAATCTACGATCTCGATCGCAAGCTCATCACGCTTATCGGCAACGTCCAGCTCAACCGCGAGCAGAACCAGGTCAACGGCGCACGGCTCGTGATTGACCTCGATTCAGGCCGGGCGGTGGTCGACGGCGGCCCGCCGGGCGTCAACCAGAGCGGCGGGCGCGTCTCCGGTCACTTCACGGTGCCGCAGCGTCAGCAGCAGAAGTGAACGATACTGCCACCATTGAGCGGCCGTTGGGCGAGACCCGCCTGGCGAACGGCGGTCTCGAAGTCCGCTCGATCGCCAAGTCCTACGACAAGCGCGCGGTCCTCCATGACGTCAGTCTCGATGTTCATCGAGGCGAGGTCGTCGGCCTGCTCGGCCCCAATGGAGCCGGCAAGACGACCTGCTTCTATTCGGTCATGGGGCTAGTGAAGCCCGACAGCGGGCGCATCTTTCTGGATGGAAGCGACATCACGGAATTGCCGATGTACCGGCGCGCCATCCTCGGTCTCGGCTACTTGCCGCAGGAAACCTCCATCTTCCGCGGCATGACGGTCGCCGAAAATATCATGGCGGTCCTCGAGGCGGCCGAGCCGGACAAGGACGCTCGCCGAGCGCGGCTGGAGCAGCTGCTCGGCGAGTTCGGCCTGGCTGCGCTTCGCGATTCGCCCGCAATGGCATTGTCCGGCGGCGAGCGTCGGCGCTGTGAGATCGCCCGTGCGCTGGCGGCGGATCCATCGATCATGCTGCTCGACGAGCCATTCGCCGGCATCGATCCCATTTCCATTTCCGACATCCGCGAGCTAGTCCGCGAGCTCAAGAGCCGCGGCATCGGCGTGCTGATCACCGACCACAATGTCCGCGAGACGCTGGACATCGTCGATCGTGCCTGCATCATTTACGACGGTCAGGTGCTGTTCCAGGGTACTCCCGAAGCGTTGGTCGCCGACCAGGAGGTCAGGCGCCTGTACCTCGGCGAGAGCTTCGCGCTGTAGCGAGAGTATAAAATGGGCTTGGGGCCCTCCTTAAGCATCCGCCAATCGCAGCAGCTGGTCCTGACGCCCCAGCTCGCCCAGGCGATCAAGCTCCTCCAGCTCAGCAATCTCGAGCTCGAATCCTTCATCGCGGAAGAGCTCTCCAAGAATCCCCTGCTGGAGTCGCGGTCGGAGGAAGGCGAGGAACAGTCCGCCGGGGACTTCGTCTCGGACGAGGAATCCGCTGATGATGCACCAGATGACCCGGGGGCCGACCATTTGATCCTGGGCCAGGCCGACGACGATCGGCCGCTCGACAGGGACTGGCAGACCGAGGCCCTCGAAACAGACAGCTTTTCCGACGTCGTGACGTCAGGCGCCGGCGAGGAAGCCTTTGATTTCGACCGCGTTGAATATTCGCCGAGCTCGCTTTCGGAGCATCTCGTCGATCAGCTTCGCGGTACCGGGGGCGACATAGGCGACCTTGCCCGGATCATCGCCGAGACCCTCGACGACACCGGCTATCTGACCGTGCCGCTGGAGCAGATCGCCGAGCTGACCGGGGCCCCGCTGCCATTCATCGAATCGGCCCTGGACGTGGTGCAATGGCTCGATCCGCCCGGCGTCGGGGCCCGCTCGCTGGCCGAATGCCTGGCGCTGCAGGCCAAAGCTGCAGATCGATACGATCCGGCAATGGCGCGGCTGATCGACAATCTTGATCTGCTGTCGAAAGGCCGCACCGCCGACCTTAAACGCATCTGCGGAGTCGGCGACGAAGACCTCGCCGACATGATCCGTGAGCTTCGCGCTTATGACCCCAAGCCGGGATGCCGCTTTTCAGCCCAGGCGGCCGAGGATGTGACCCCTGACGTCTTCGTCCGCCGAACCCGCGCCGGCTTCGCCGTGGAGCTTAACCAGGCGACCCTGCCGAGGCTTCTGGTCAACCGCCGCTATTATCAGGAGTTGAAGTCCGGTCCTCAGGACAAGAGTTCGCGCGCCTGGCTCAGCGAATGCCTGGCGAGCGCCAGCTGGCTCGTAAAGGCGCTGGACCAACGAGCGCGGACGATCGTGAAGGTCGTCAGTGAAATCGTGAAGCGCCAGCAAGGCTTCTTTGAGCGCGGTGTTGCGGCAATGAAGCCCATGACCCTTCGCGAAGTTGCCGAGGCGATCGGGATGCATGAATCGACCGTCAGTCGTGTTACGTCGAACAAATACCTCCTCTGCGACAAGGGCCTGTTCGAGCTCAAATATTTCTTCGGCTCAGGGGTCGCGTCCTCGGAAGGGGACGGAGTAGCCGCCGAAGCGGTGAAGGCGGGGATCAAGGAATTGATCGATGCCGAAACGGAGATTCTCAGCGACGATGCGATCGCGGGCCTGTTGAAGCAGCGCGGATTCGACGTCGCGCGCCGTACCGTCGTCAAATATCGCGAGGCGATGGGAATAGGCTCATCGATCCAGCGGCGGCGCTTGAGGAAAATTGCAGGCTAGGCACTTACTCGCGTCCAGATCGGCAGATGGTCCGATGCACGCCGGGCAGCCGCGCTCATATGCACTCCTGCAGCTTCGATATTCAGGTCCCTGTGGACGATGATCCGGTCAAGTTGGGCAACCGGATGCCGGGCGTGAAAACTGGGCCCGGTGGGTGCGATATGAAAATCGCCTCCCAGATCCGCGAGGCACCCTGCCTGCGTGCGCCATTCGTTGGTGTCGCCCATCAGGACCGTGGGCATTTTTTGCGGGCGCGATTCGATCGCCTCGAAGATCGCCTTCATCTGCCTTTTCCGCCACAGACCCGAAAGGTCGAGGTGCATGCCGATCACGCGGATCGGCTGCTCGCGCACCAATAGCTCTGCAAGCACGGCGCCTCGCGGCTCAAGGGTCGGCAAGTCAAGCGCCGCGCAGTCCAGCACTCCGATATGATGCTTCACTAGAATCGCATTGCCATGCCAGCCGATGTTGCGCGTATTGACCTTCAGCAGGCGGTCGGCGTGCTTGCGCGCCTTGTCGAACACCCTTTTATGGCGAACGCCGAGGTGCACGGGCTTGTAGAGACCGTGGCTGTCGATCAGCTCATGCGGAACCGTCGACCCACGCCCGCCGATGCGCTTGTCGGCTTCCTGCAGGGCTACGACATCCGCATCGATTTCCTGAAGCACTCGCAAGACCCGATGGGGATCTCGACGGCCGTCGAGCCCCACCGCCTTGTGCATGTTGTAGCTGGCAAGGGTGATGGTCGGGCCACTGGTCACACCGCGCCAACATCATCCATGGCCGGAGGTTCCTAGACGTCCAGATTGGCGACGCTGAGCGCATTTTCCTGAATGAACTCGCGCCGAGGCTCCACGACGTCGCCCATGAGGCGTGTGAAGATCTCGTCGGCGACGTCGGCCTGGGCGACCTCGACCCGCAGCAGCGAGCGATTGGCCGGGTCGAGCGTCGTTTCCCAAAGCTGCTCCGGGTTCATTTCGCCGAGGCCCTTGTAGCGCGCGATCGCGAGGCCCTTCCGGCCGGCCGCGAGCACCGCATCGAGCAATTCCGAAGGGCGCGTAACGGCCACCGGCTTGCCCTTGGTCTCGATCTCTGCAGGAACCCCCTCCTCTGCGTCGGCTTCCTCCGCCGGTTCTGGCTTTTGCTCCTCGGCCGCGGGACCCTTCTTCAAGGACCGCAAGGTCAACGGCTTCGAGTAGACGGATGCCTGCTCCTTGGCGAGAACGTCGAGCTTTCGCGCCTCGGTCGAGACCAGGAAACTTTCCTCGATCACGTAGGCGTCCGTCACTCCCCGCCACAGGCGCTTCAGCAGATATCCGCCTTCGGCCGCGAGGTCTCCCGACCAGCTGGCTTCAAGATCGCCCGCATTCTGCCATTTCGCGACGGCTGAAATAGCCTCGGCCCGTCCATCACGATCGAGGTTCGGTTTAAGCGCGCCGTTGATGGCCAGCGCTTCGATCAACGCCGGATCATATTTGCGCGGCGCGTAGCGAATGAGAGTCCGCATCCGACGAGCATGATCCACCAGTGACTTCAGGTCGTCACCCGAACGCTGACCTCCGGGGCCGTCGAGGACCAGTCCCTCGAGTCCGGCCTCCTCCAGATAGTCATCCAGCGCGGCATCGTCCTTGAGATAGACCTCCGACCGCCCGCGGCTGACCTTATAGAGCGGAGGTTGGGCGATGAAGAGGTGACCGTTTTCGATCAAGTCCGGCATCTGGCGATAGAAGAAGGTCAGGAGCAGGGTGCGTATGTGGGCTCCGTCCACGTCGGCGTCGGTCATCAGGACGATCTTGTGATAGCGGAGCTTTTCGAGGTTGAATTCCTCTCGGCCGATCCCGGTCCCGAGGGCCTGGATCATGGTCCCGATCTCCTTGGACGACAGCATGCGGTCGAAGCGCGCACGCTCGACGTTCAGGATCTTGCCCTTCAGTGGAAGGATCGCCTGGTACTTGCTGTCGCGGCCCTGCTTGGCAGAGCCGCCGGCGCTGTCGCCCTCGACCAGGAACAGCTCGGACTTGGCCGGATCGCGCTCCTGGCAGTCATGCAGCTTGCCCGGAAGAGAAGCGATGCCCATGGCCGACTTGCGGCTCGCCTCGCGCGCCTTGCGTGCAGCCTCGCGGGCCGCGGCGGCGTCGATGATCTTCCCGACGATCGAGCGTGCGTGCGCCGGATTTTCCTCGAGCCATTCGGCGAGCTTGTCCGCCATCAGGCTTTCAAGCGGCTGCCGGACCTCGGAGCTCACCAGCTTGTCCTTCGTCTGTGAGCCGAATTTCGGATCTGGCAGCTTGACCGACACGATCGCGGTCAGCCCTTCGCGCATGTCCTCGCCGGTAAGCGAGACCTTTTCGCGCTTCATCAGGCCCGAGCGCTCGGCATAATTGTTGAGCGTTCGAGTCAATGCCGCGCGAAATGCGGCAAGGTGCGTGCCGCCGTCGCGTTGCGGAATGTTATTCGTGAAGGTGAGGACGTTCTCGTAATAGCTGTCGTTCCATTCGAGAGCGACGTCGATGCCGATGTCGTCGCGTTGTCCGTTGATCGCGATCGGATCGGGGAACAACGGAGTCTTGGCGCGGTCCAGATATTTGACGAACGCGGCGATTCCACCTTCGTAGAACAGCTCATGCTCAACGCGATCCGCATGGCGCGCGTCGGCGAGGACCAGCCTTACGCCGGAGTTGAGGAAGGCGAGCTCGCGATAGCGATGCTCCAGCCGCTCGAAATCGAACTCGGTAATCTTGAACGTCTCGGGGCTCGGAAGGAACGTCACGCGCGTTCCCTTCTTGCCGTCCGCCTTGCCGACGACCTTCAGGGGAGCCTCGGCCACGCCGTGACGGAAGCGCATGAAATGCTCTTCGCCGTCGCGCCAAATCGTGAGATCCAGCCATTCGCTGAGCGCGTTGACGACCGACACACCGACGCCGTGGAGGCCGCCGGATACCTTGTATGCATTGTCGTCGCTGGTGTTCTCGAACTTACCGCCCGCGTGCAGCTGGGTCATGATGACCTCGGCCGCCGAAACGCCCTCTTCTGGATGGATTCCGGTCGGGATTCCCCGTCCATTGTCCTCGACGCTGACGGAGCCATCCGGGTTCAGGGTGATGAGGATTCGGTCGCAATGGCCGGCAAGAGCCTCATCGATGGCATTGTCGGAAACCTCGAACACCATGTGATGGAGACCCGAACCGTCGTCGGTGTCGCCAATGTACATGCCGGGCCGCTTGCGCACGGCGTCGAGGCCCTTGAGGACCTTGATGCTTTCGGCGCCGTAACTGTTCTGATTGGGGTCGGTTGCCATAGTCCAGATATAGGGATTTTCGGTGGGAAGTCACGCGCGCGCACGTGCGCGCGCACGCGAAAATGGAGCCTTAGCCGTGAGCGCGGCGGGGACCGCCGGCACGGCCCCGGCGACCGCCGAAGCGCCGCTTCGGCTGACCGCCTTCAGGACGATGCCCAGCATGGCCGTCGGCCCGATGCGGATGTCGCTGCTGACGCTCATTGCGCTCCTGGCGCGAGTGCCCCTGATTGCGACGATCGGCCTTGGTGGTCGGCTGCGGCGCGGGCTGCACGGGAACCGGCTTGAGCCGCTTGAACGCCTCGGCCGCTGCCATGAAGTTCTCGGGAAGCGGCGCAATCGGCAGCCGTTGGCGTGTCGTGCGCTCAATGTCCCTGAGATTGCCGCGCTCGTCGGGGCTGCAGAAAGCAATCGCGATGCCGTCAGCACCTGCACGCGCGGTACGACCGATGCGGTGGACGTACTGCTCGGGCACGTCGGGCAGGTCGAAGTTCACCACATGGCTTACGCCCGGGATGTCGATCCCGCGCGCGGCGATGTCGGTGGCGATAAGCACCTTCATCTCGCCCGACTTGAAGGCCGCGAGCGTGCGTTCGCGCTGCACCTGGCTCTTGTTGCCGTGGATCGCTCCGGCGGCGATCTTGGCCGCGGCAAGCTGCTTCACGATCTTGTCGGCGCCATGCTTGGTCCGGCTGAAGACCAGGGCGCGTTCGACAGGCTCGTTCTGCAGGAGCAGTGCGAGCAGCGCGGTCTTCTCGGTCTGGTTGACCATGGTGACCCGCTGATCGATGCGCTCGACCGTGGTTGCGGCCGGAGTGACCGAGACTTCGGCGGGATTGGTGAGATATTTATCAGCCAGTTCCTTGATTGCCCTCGGCATGGTGGCGGAGAAGAACAGGGTCTGGCGCTTGGGCGGAACCAGCGCGACGATGCGCTTGAGCGCATGGATGAAGCCGAGGTCGAGCATCTGGTCGGCCTCGTCAAGGACGAGGATTTCGAGCTCGCGAAGGCTAAGCGCGCGCTGATCGATCAGGTCGAGCAGTCGGCCCGGGGTGGCGACGAGGACGTCGAGACCGCGCGCGACGGTGCGCACACTCTTGCCGTTCGGCACGCCACCGAAAATGACACCGACCGAAAGGCGCATATATTTGCCGTAAGCTTCGGCGCTGGCGGCGATCTGCGAGGCGAGCTCACGCGTCGGCGCAAGCACCAGCATGCGGATCTGGCCCGGCTTGGGAATGTTGCGCGCGGCCGCGAGACGGTCGAGCGACGGCAGCATGAAAGCGGCCGTCTTGCCGGTACCGGTCTGGGCGATGCCCAGCAGGTCGCGGCCAGTGAGCACCGTGGGTATGGCCTGACGCTGGATGGGCGTCGCCTGCGAATAATCTTTCGCGGCAAGCGCATCGAGCAGGGGCTTGGACAGCCCCAGTGAAATGAATGACACTGAATTTATTCCAATATTTAGCGCGCGCCCTGCGCTTCAATGCGCAAGTCGCGAGCGGGGTCGAAAAGCACCCCGCGTGAATAGGAGAGCATGATAATCGAGACGCGGGCCGGCTTGAAAGCCGTTCACGCCGCTTGGAAAAGCGCCTCGTGCTGCAGTGCAATATAATGAGAGAAGTTAAAAAGTCCACTTGCCTCAGGCAGCGGTGATTTGGCCCGGTCGAACATGGAGCCGGGACGCATGCCCAATGCCCTCGAACAAAGCGGCCTCCGTTGCGGTCATCCATACCTGGCCGCGGCCTTCGAGCCTCGCGAATAGGGCGGCACGGCGTTTCGAGTCCAAATGAGCGGCGACTTCGTCCAGCAAGAGGATCGGCGGGCCTCCGCGCCGACCCGCCACGAGATCAGCGTGGGCGAGAACCAGGCCCAGCAGGAGTGCCTTTTGTTCGCCGGTGGACGATTGGCCCGCCGGCATCCGCTTGGCGCGGTGAAGCACAACCAGGTCTTGCCGATGGGGACCCTCGGTGGCTCTGCCGGCAGCAGCGTCACGCGCCCGGTTGCTCCGAAGCGACGCTCCCAGGTCGCCCGCATCCCAACCCTGAAGCGCGATTGCGGCCCTCGCAAATTCGTCATCCGGAGCAACTTCGAGCTGTTCACCTAAAGCCGAGACGGTTTTCGCACGCGCTTCCGCGATTGCAGTGCCGTGCTCCGACATCGCCGTCTCCAGGGACCCTAGCCAGGTCTCATCCCATGGCGTGTCGGCGAGCAGCTTGTTCCGGGCGCGCATTGCCGCGTCGTATCGAGTCGCATGATGGGCATGGTTCGGTTCGAGCGCGAGCACGAGGCGGTCGAGAAAGCGTCTCCTTTCCCCCGCGCTGCCCGTGAACAGGCGGTCCATCGCAGGCGTGAGCCAGAGCACGGAAAGCCATTCGCTCAATGAATTTACCGAGGCCGCAGCTCCGTTGATCCGCAACTGGCGTCGTTCCGGTGCATTGGCCAATGTGCCGGTCCCGATATCGACCTCCGCGACCTTGGCCGCGACCGCCCATGCGGCTCCGCCGCCCCGCCGCGCCATTTCGGACAGGGTCACTCCGCGGAGCCCGCGCCCGGGGGTCAACATCGAGACGGCTTCGAGGAGGTTGGTCTTGCCCGCTCCATTCTCACCGAACAGCAGGACAAAGCCCGGCCCGGCCTCGATCGAGGCCGACGCATAGGAACGGAAGTCGGTAAGGGTCAGTCGGCTGACGGGCACAAGCCGCGGTCTATTGCTCGCGCCGGTCGATGACTTCGAAATGGGCAGCGCGATCGTCGAAGCTGTTGAGCACGGCGCGGGCCTCGGCAGGCACGTGGCTAACGGTATAATCGTCGCCCATGAACGCCTTGACTGCGTCGAGACTGTCGAACCACATCAATGTCTGAAATTCGATTTCGCCGCCGAGATCGCGCTTCATGAGGTCAACATGCCGGAGGCCGCGGATCTTCCGAGCCTCGATGCCGGGGATCACCTCGGAGCGGACGATGCGTTCATACGAATCGGCGTCCTCGGGCGTGGTCCAGCCTCGCCAGAGACGGCAAATCATCAGACGCGCATCGGCATCAGGACGTAGAGCGCGTTCGACTTGTCATTCTCGCGAAGCAGAGTCGGAGCCGCGGCGTCCGCCAGGTGGACTTCGACCGTGTCCCCCTCGATTTCCCCGAGGATGTCGAGAAGGTACCGAGCGTTGAAGCCGATCTCGAGCCCGTCATAGCCATAATCCGCCGCGAGCTCCTCGGTCGCGACTCCGTTTTCCGGTGAGGTCACGGACAGCGTCACCTTGTCGCGGTCGACGCTCATTTTCACCGCCCGGGTCTTTTCGCTGGCGATGGTCGAAACCCGATCGACTCCGGCCGAGAAGCTCTTGGGATCGAGTTTGAGCAGCTTGTCGTTGGCGGTTGGGATCACGCGGTTGTAATCCGGGAAGGTACCGTCGATCAGCTTGCTGGTGAGGATCGCGCTTCCGAGGCCAAAGCGGATCTTGGTAGGCGACAGCGAGACCTCCACCGTGCCTTCGAGCTCCTCGAGCAGCCGATATAGCTCGGCCACCGCTTTGCGCGGAACGATCACGTCCGGCATTCCTTCGGCGCCGTCAGGCCTTGCGATCGTAACTCGGGCCAACCGATGCCCGTCCGTGGCGGCCGCACGCATCTGGTCGTCGACCACGTGCAGGAAAATGCCCATCAGATAGTAGCGCGTTTCCTCGCTCGAGATCGCGAAGCGCGTCTTCTCGATGACCTGGCGGAGCGTAGCCGCAGGCAGCTCGAATCGCGTCGGCAACTCGCCCTCGGCAATCACCGGGAAATCGTCTCGCGGAAGAGTCGAAAGATTGAAGCGCGCGCGACCGGCAACGACCTGCATTTTGCCTTCCGCCGCGGACAACTCGACCTGGCTACCCTCCGGCAGCTTTCGGACGATGTCGAAAAATGTGTGTGCCGATACGGTCGTTGCGCCGGGCTGGCTGACGTTGGCGTGCACGGTCTCATCGACCTGCAGGTCGAGATCGGTTGCCATCAGTCGCAACGATCCGTCTTCGCGAGCTTCCATCAGGACGTTCGACAGGATCGGGATCGTGTTCCTGCGTTCCACGACCGATTGGACGTGGCCCAGGCTCTTGAGAAGGGTCGCCCGTTCAATCGTAGCTTTCATCTCGTCGAAACCTCCGCCGCGTGTCGGCAAGTGTTATAGCGAGCCGATTGCAGCGCGGAAGTGGGATGATGCGCAAAGCTTCATCTGGGGTCACCAAGGCAACGCGGCCCCAAGATGTAGAGGTCTACTTGGCCTTTTTCTGACCGACGGCAGGGCCGGACGCTGGTTTACCCGGCATCAGCAGTGCATCCACGTGATGGACGACGCCGTTCGTATACTGCTCATCGCCCTGGGTAATTGTCGCCTTGTGGCCGCCGGAATCGGTCAGGACGATCTTGCCGCCGTCCTTGGTCGCAGTGAGCAACCCGCCACCCGCGGTCGCGAGCATGCCCTTGCCCTTGCCGCGATCGATCAGCTTGTCGATGTCGGCAGTCATCACGGTACCTTGAAGGATGAGGCTCGTCAGAACTCCAGTCATCTGCGCGCGGTTTTCGGGCTTGGGATCAAAGGTGCCGGGGGGCGCCGAATTGAATGCCGCATCATCCGGCACGAACACCGTATAAGGACCTGGACCCGCCAGCGTCTGGTCGAGCCCGGACGTCTTGGCCGCGGTCATGAATCGGCTGCCGGGAGCAATGCCTGCGGCGATCGTTTTGGTGCCCGCAACCTTCTGCGCCTTCTTGGTCTGAGCTTCCGGCGCACCGCGGGCAGACTTGTTGTTGTCCTTGTTGCACGCGCCGAGCGCGAGCACGGCAGCGGCCCCAAGGCCGAGCGCGAGCGCATGGCTTCTCATGCTTCTCTCCTTCGTTTAGCGAAAGGAATGGCCCGGCGTGGATTGAGTTCCCACGGCCGGGCCAATTGTTACGCTTACGTCAGCAGCGATGCGACGATCGCAGTGACGAGCTGGGTCACGGGGTCGACCTGATAGATGTAGCCGTTGCTGTACCGATACCAGGCATTCGGCGTGTCGTAATAGGTCGCCCTATAGTCATAAGGCACGTTGTACACGTCATAGCCCATCGGCAGTGGCTGGCCGATCGTGAACCCCGGCGAAAGCAGGGCGGCTACCGAAGTAATCATGCTGCTACGGGTGTCATATTGATAGATTGCGCCCGGGGAGTACCAGTATCCGTAGTCCGGCGTATCATAGTAGAGCGACCGGTACTGAACGGGGACATTGTAGTAGCTGTAGGCCGAAGGCAGGATCTGCCCGACGCCATAGCCGCCAGCATACATCGGGATCACGTTCTCGACGTAACCGTCATCACAGTCGACCTGGTAGACGACGCCCTGGTAGTAGCGATTACAGACGTTGCCATAGTCCGGATAGAAGCTGTTGAACCCGTAATAAGCGGGGACGTAGCTGTTCATGTACGAGTTTGGCAGATACTGGCCGGGCAGGAACCCGCCCGCCATGAGAGGGATCAGCGCATCGATCAGGCTGGTGCCTCGATCGACCTGATACAAATAGCCGTCGCCATACCGGTAATAATAATCCGGCGTATCAGGATAGAGGTACTGGATCGTAGCCGGAAGCGGGCTAAGCGCGGCGAAGTTCGCGACCTGTGCTACTGGAACTCCGACGAACTGCTCGACCTGGGGCACAGGAAGAACCTGAATGTTGTCGGCGTAGGCTAAGGTCCGGTAGCTCGCGGGATTCCAGTTCTGGACGGCTTCGCGATTGGCGAACCGCGCGGCCTTGCCGTTCGCGCGCTCGCCGGCGAAGCCCTTCACGAAAGCTTGGCTACGCTCGATCCCACGAGCGTCGCGATTGAAATTGCGCGCCTGTTGACGCTCAAAGCCACGAGCGTTCTGGCGTTCGAAATTACGTGCCTGCTGACGCTCAAATGCACGATTTTGCTGACGCTCGAAGTTGCGTGCTTGCTGCCGTTCCAAACCCCGGCCCTGACGCTCTGCGTTGCGCGCCTGCTGGCGTTCGAAGCCGCGACCCTGCTGTCGTTCGACGTTCCGCGCCTGCTGACGTTCGAAGCCGCGCGACTGCACGCGCTGGAAGCCGTGGCCCTGCTGGCGCTCGGCCCGCATCTGGGGAGGCGCGCCACCCCCTTGGCCATGGCCGTGACCGCCGCCTCCTCCGAAGAAGGCCTGGGCCTGGCCGCCGCCGTGGCCATGTCCGCCACCGCCGCCTCCTCCGAAGAAGGCCTGGGGCTGGCCGCCGCCGTGACCGCCATCTCCGCCATTGCCATGTCCTCCGCCACCAACTGCGGCTGGTGGACCTCCGCCGCCATTGCCGTGGCCTCCGCCACCGCCATGACCGCCCTTGTCCGCGTAGGCCGGGGCTGCGATCGCGAGCACGGCTGCGCCGGCTGCGAGAAATACCCTGGTCAACATCGCAAAAACTCCTTTCGAACGGGGAAAACGGTCCGCTCGCTGCACCGTTCCAACACCTAAACGAGTGGAACCGGCGCTTTACCGCAATAGGCTGAACCTAGAATGTCGATGTTATTCAGGAAGTTAAGCGTGCAAATCCTTTGAGAGGCGAAGCGCGGCAAGGCCCATTAAGAGGGCCGCCAGGATGTAGAGGAAAGTCGTCGCCATCGCTGAATACCGAAGGGCCTCCTCGGCGAAACGAGCAGTCAATGCGTCCGAAATCGAACCGATGACGAGGGTGCCGAGGCCTAGCCCGATCAAATTGTTGATGAACAGGAACATAGCCGAAGCGGTCGCCCGCATGTGCGGCGGCACGAGGCCCGTGATCGCACCAATCACCGGCCCTAACCACGCGAGGCTCAGGGCCGTGGGAATCAAGAAGAGCAGGGTCGTGAGGACAATCGACTGGCTCGAAAAGGCCAGCAGGAAGGTCGGAAGGCACAGCGCATAGGTGATGGTTGGAACGATCGCATAAGCCGACGGCCTTCTGGAGCGTAACCGGTCTCCGACGGCGCCTCCAAGCCAGACACCCGCGACGCCGCCAACCAGCACGGTCGCACCGTAAATCAAAGAGCGGTCAACGAGCTCGAGATGGAAGCTGCGTGCCAGGAAAGACGGGATCCAGAATGCCAGGCCATAGGAAACAAGCGATCCAATGCCGGCGGCAAAGCTCATGAGCCAAAAAGTGGGCTTGCGCGCAATAACGGCGAAAACCTCTAACACCGAGGCGGCCGCTTCGGACTGCGCGTGACCGGGGTCGTGCAGGCCCTTCTTATAAATGGGTGCGAAGAGCAGGCCTATGACGCCCAGCACGATGAAGGCCATGCGCCAATCGACCTTTGCGGCAATCAACCCGCCAAAAACGACCCCAAGCGCGCTTCCAAGCGGAATGCCGAGCGAAAACAGCGCCATTCCGCGCGCACGCTTCTCTGCCGGGAAGAGATCTGCAAGCAGGGAATAAGCGGGAGCCACGCCGGCCGCCTCGCCGATCCCAACCGACATGCGCGCGAGAAACAGCTGCACAAAGTTCTGGGCGAGGCCGCAAACAGCAGTCGCCAGGCTCCAAAGAGCAAGACCGACCGTCAGGATGACGCTTCGATCCCTCCGATCCGCGAGCCGTGCAATCGGAATCGCAAGAACAGTGTAGAACAGGGCGAAAGCCGTCCCTCCAAGCCAGCCGAGCTGCTGGTCCGAAAGACCCAAATCGTGCTTGATGGGTTCAGCAAGAATCCCCGCTATCTGCCGGTCGATGAAGTTCAATGTGTATGCGATGACCAGCAGTGCCATCATCCAGTTACGGCTGTTTCGCGCTGCCGCGTCTCCGCTCACCCCAGTTCCCCTAAAAGATGGATCAGACGATCGACGTCGTCCTCGTCCTGATAAATGCCGAACCCGATCCTCAGCACTTCGCCGCGAACGTCGGTAATGCAGTTTCGGTCCTTCAGCTCTGCATACCAGCGCTGTGCGTTCGGGCTACGGAAGGCAAGAAACCGCGCGTGGGGCCTACCAGCAAGCGGATTGAGCAATTCGGCATCGCCGATCGAAGTTCCGGAAATTTCGTCAAGAAGCTGGTTCTGCAGTTTCGTGCAGTGAGCGGAAGTGCGCTCGGTCGTCAGACCGTTTTCGGCAAGCATCCGCCGGACGGCCGTGAACCGGTAAAGCGCAGACGGGTCAAAGGTGGCTCCAAGGAAACGTGTTGCGTCCTTCGCATAGCCGACGCTTCCGGGCGGCAGGGTCAGATCTTCGAACTCGGCGAACCATCCGGTGATCTGCGGCCGGTCTCCGAAACCGGACGGCGCGTGCATGAAGGCGCAGCCCTCGCCGGACATCGCATATTTGTATCCGCCGCCGATGTAGAATGCAGTCTGAGCGGCCACTTCACCGAGCGGTCGCTCGATGGCCATGAAGGCGTGATAACCGTCGATCACGACCCACGGCCCATCTGGCTGGCCAAGTGCCGCCAGCTCATCGACTTCGTCAAATAGCCGACCGCTGCCGAACATGACATGGCTGACGAAAATGAAGTCGTGATTGCCCGACTTCGCGGCGGCCAGGAATCGGTCTGGAAATGTATCGAACGGTTCGGTGGGAATACGCTCGAATTGCGCGGCGCCGCTTTCCTCCCACCGTGCGAACTGGCGTCGCGCGCTGTGGAATTCTCCATCGCTGGTCAGTACCCGGATCGGACAGCTTTCCGACGCAGCGGCAAACAATCGCAAAAGCAAGTCATGGGTGTTCGGGGCGAAGACGATTGCCTCGGATAGCCCGGTTCCGAGCTCGGCCGCGACCTCCGCCTGCGCGGCCGGCCAGACCTCGTCCATCACCTTGTCCCACTTTCGGTCCGCAAGCAGGGCCGCGTCGTTCCATGCCTGGCAATGGCCCTCGAAGCTGGCGTCGGGCCAAAGATGATGGCTGTGTGCCGCGAAGTGCAGCCGCTCGGGATCGGCGCCGATGCTCCGGCCGAACAACGGCTTGAAACTCAAAGATCGGTCCTCAGTGCCCAAAGCTCCGGGAACACACGCTTCTGCAGTGTGCCGCGCAAATAAGGGGCGCCAGCCGAACCGCCCGTGCCCTGCCTGTTGCCGATGATCCGTTCGACCGTGAGCACATGCTTGTGCCGCCAGGCCGCCAGTGCATCGTCGATGTCTACGAGCTTCTCCGCCAGCTCGTAGAGGTCGAACCATTTCTCGGCATCGCGATAGACCTGGAGCCAGGCCTTCGCGATAGCCTCGGCCGACCTATCGCCGAGATCGAAGCCGGCGCGTTCGAGCGCTGCATGCGCCGCCTCGCGGAGGCTCGGCTCATTCAGCGCGGCCTCAAGCGCGGCTCTCTCCGGGCTTCCCTCGTCATAATGGTTGACGAAGCTGGGCTCCTTGAGACCCAGGCGGAACTCGATTTCGCGGAACTGCTCGGACTGGAAGCCGGAGGAGGTGCCAAGCACGTCCCGGAATTTCAGATAATCTACCGGAGTCAGCGTCGAAAGCACGTCCCAGGAAAGGGTCATCACCGCCTGAATGCGGCTGATCCGCGCCATCGCCTTGTAAGCTTGGGCGAAGCGGTCCTCTTCGACGAGCGAGATTGCGAGGCGCAGCTCGTGTAGCAGCTCCTTCATCCACAGCTCTTTGGTCTGGTGGATGACGATGAACAGCATCTCGTCGTGGAGGTCGGACAGCGGCTGCTGCGCCGACAGGAGCTGGTCGAGCTTCAGATAGTCGGCATAGGTCATGCCGGCGGGCGTCGCGGTCATGATCGACTGTTAGGCGAAACGACCGCAGCGCGGAAGCGCCGGGGGGCGGCCGCTACTGGTTGGGGCCTGAACCGCCGGGAAGGCCCGGCGCGCCAACGGTGCCGATATTGCCAAACAGCTCCTCGAAGAAGCTGCGCTTGCGCCCCAGGGTCGGGGTCTTCTTGCCCGTCGGCTCGACGTTCATCACCAGCTCCTTGCCGGTGTGACTGACCGAGGAAACGTTGCCCTTCTGGTCGAAGCGGACGATGACGACGTCCTGCTTGGAGACGCGCGGGTTGCGGAAGGCCACTTGGTTCACGTCGCGGGAGACATAATACCAGTCGTTGGGCGTGAATTGTCCGACGAAGCTCGGGCGTCCTAGTGCCTTCTCGACCGAATCCTTGTTGTCGACGCCAGGCTGGACGCCGGCTGCGAGCTGCGGATCGATGACGACCCCCTTGTGCGACCGAAACTGCGCACAACCCGCGAGCAGCACCGCCGCCGCAATGGTCGCAATCTTCAAACCGCCAAGCCTCATTCGCCACAACCTTTTTGAAAGCGCGCCAGGGCGCGCCGGTAAACCAATATTGCTGCCGCCTTGTCTGGGGCCTCGCGCGCCTCAATATGCGGGAGGCCGGGAGCGACGCAAGCTAATGCTCCGGCCAAGAGACATTGAGGCTGCAAAGGACGCTATGCTGGGTTTCCTGTTCCGGGGATTAACGGCCGATCCGGTAAGGGGCGCCGCGCTGTTCGAAGCCCTGACGGGCGAGGCCCGAAGGACGAGCTGGTACACCAAGGGTGCCGTGCCCGACACGATCGATGGCCGATTCGCGGTGCTCGCCAGCGTCGTGGCTTTGGTGCTGGTCCGCCTCGAACGTGATGGCGAAGAGGGCGATCGCGTGTCGGTGGCGCTGACCGAGCGCTTCATTGAAGTGATGGAAAGCGAGCATCGCGAGTTAGGCCTCGGCGACCCGACCCTGGGCAAGACGGTCCGCAAACTGGTCGCGATGCTGGCCCGGCGGACCGAGCTCTGGCGTTCTGCCTGCGCAGAGCAGACGGATTGGCTAAAGTCCAGTCGCGAAAGTCTCAATCATGCCGACGCGTCGACCGACGCTCTCCGACATAATGCCGCTGCCTTGAAGCATTTGAGCGAGCGAATCGCGGCAACCCCGGTTCGCAAACTCGAAGAGGGAAAGATCGAATGAGCGAGCGGTTCGCCCACCGTCTCCGCCTCGACCAGATTCGCGACGGCGACCGGCTCGATCTCGTCGCCGACGATGATGAGTTGAGCTCCGTTGCCAAGCGGCTTGGCCTCGTTTCGCTCGATCGGCTCGAAGCGCACGTGACGCTCGGCCGGGCGGGCGAGATCGTTCGTGTCGAGGGGCGCCTGGTGGCCGCGCTCTCGCAAGGCTGCGTGATCACCGGCGATCCGGTGGCCGCCCATGTCGACGAGCCATTCTCGGTGATCTTCGTGCCGGAGCCGCGCAGTGGCGGACCGGACGAAGAGATCGAGCTCGACGAATCAGATTGCGACGTCGTTTTCCATGACGGGGGAACGATCGATCTGGGGAGCGCAATTGCAGACACGCTTGTGCTCAGCCTCAATCCATATCCGCGAAGCGCTGGAGCCGATGCGGCGCTGAAGGAAGCCGGCGTACTGACTGAAGAGCAGTTGAGTCCGTTTGCCGTGCTCGCCAAGCTCAGGAAAGCGGACGAAGCCTAGAAGGGAACGTCGTCGTCCAGGTCGGTGTCGAAAGCAGCAGGTTGCGGGCGCGACTGGGCTCGCTGAGGAGCGCCGCCACCGAAATCGTCGCCACCGAAATCCTCGTTGAAGGCCCCGCGACCCCCGCCGCCGCCCTCGCGGCTGTCGAGCAACTGGAGCTCACCGCGGAATTTCTGAAGGACAATTTCCGTCGTGTAGCGGTCGTTGCCCGACTGGTCGGTCCACTTGCGGGTCTGGATCTGGCCCTCGACGTAGACCTTTGATCCCTTGCGGAGATAGCTCTTCGCGACTCGTCCAAGATTCTCGTTGAAGATCACGACGTTGTGCCATTCGGTCCGTTCCTGGCGGTTGCCGTCACGATCCTTCCACTGTTCCGACGTGGCAATGCGCATGTTGACCACTTCGCCGCCATTGTTGAGCGAACGAGCCTCCGGGTCCGCGCCGAGATTTCCGACCAGGATCACCTTGTTCACGCCCGCCATTTCAACTCTCCTCTGCTTGAGGACAGCTATAGACCCAGCGACACCGCCGTCCAGTAGGTGAGGCCCGCGGCGGCATAAGCCAGCACGAATAAATAGCTCACCATGAACAGCGGCCATTTCCACCCGTTGGTTTCGCGACGGGTGACGGCGATGGTCGAAATGCACTGCGGTGCGAACACGAACCAGGCAAGGAATGCCAGCGCAGTCGCCAGTGACCAGCGATGCTGGAGCCTGTTCTCGAGCTTCATCGCGCCTGCCTGCTCGTCTGACGAATCGATCGAATAGACCGTGGCGATTGCGCTGACGGCGACCTCGCGCGCCGCCATTGCCGGGAGAAGCGCCATGCTAATGTCCTGATTGAATCCGATCGGCCGGACGACCGTCTCGATACCTCGTCCGATCTTGCCTGCGATCGAGACGTGGCTTTGCTTCTGGCCGGGAGCCGCCTGCGGGATGCTGGCAAGCGCCCACAGAATGATGGTCGTCCCGAGGATGATGGTCCCGGCGCGCTTCAGGAAAATCTGGGCGCGCGTCAGAATCCCGATCGTGACGTCCTTGAGCAGCGGCCACTGGTACTTGGGAAGCTCCATCATGAACCCGCCGCCGCCCCCCTTGAGGACGCCGCGGCGAAGCACGAATGCCGCGAGCAAGGCGCCGCAGATTCCGGTCACGTAAAGTCCGAACATGACGACGCCCTGAAGGCCAACGCCCCAGGCAAGCCGTGTGTTTGGAATGAAAGCGGCGATAATCAACGTGTACACGGGAAGCCGAGCCGAGCAGGTCATCAGCGGAGCGACGAGGATCGTCGTGAGCCGGTCCTTCGGATCGTCAATCGTGCGCGTCGCCATGATCCCCGGAACGGCGCAGGCAAAGCTCGACAGCAGCGGGATGAAGGCACGACCGGAGAGGCCGACGCCATGCATAAGGCGATCCATCAGGAAAGCCGCCCGCACCATGTAGCCCGTGCCTTCGAGCAGCAGGATGAAGAAAAACAGGATCAGGATCTGCGGAAGGAAAGTGATAACTGCCCCGACGCCGGCAATTGCGCCGTCGACGACCATGGATCGCAAGAGTCCCGGAGGAAGCGCCTGCGTGGCTGCCTCCGAAAGCCAGGCCACCCCCGATGCGATCCAATCCACTGGAACCTGGCTCCAGGCGAACACCGCCTGGAACATGACGAACATGATGGCAGCAAGGATCAACGGACCGGCGATGGGGTGAAGCAGGACCGAATCGAGCCGGTGGGTCCAGCGACGGACTGGCGTTTCGCTTACGACTGCAGCGGTGGCCACCTCGCGAGCACGTCGCTGGAGATGGACGATGTCGCTTTTCACATGCTCATGCAGGCCGCAGAACGGCGCGGACAGCATGTCGTCGACCGCCGCCTGCAGCTCGACGATTCCGCGGCGACGGACGGCCACGGTCTCGACGACCGGGACGCCCAGCTCTCGCTCCACCGCTTTCGGGTCGAGCTCGAGCCCGTCCCGCTTCGCAAGGTCTACCATGTTCAGGGCGACGATTGTCGGCAGCCCAAGCTCGATCAGCTGGAGGCAGAAGCGAAGGTGGTTGTCCAGGTTCGAGGCGTCGAGGACGACGACCAGCGCGTCGGGCCGCCGTTCCCCTTTCTGCCTTCCCAAGAGAACATCGCGGGTCACTGCTTCGTCGGGGCTCGCGGGCTCCAGGCTATAGGCGCCGGGAAGGTCGACGAGCTCGACCGGCCGTCCGTCAGCGAGCGTGAGGCGACCGGAATGCCGCTCGACAGTCACTCCCGGATAATTGCCGACCTTCTGGCGCGCTCCTGTGAGCGCATTGAACAGTGCGCTTTTGCCGGCATTCGGGCTGCCGGCGACGGCCACAAGCGGAAGGGGGGTCACCGGATCGGCTGAACTGAGATCGCGCCGGCATGCCTGCGCCGGATTGCAACCGTCATCCGACCGACGCGGATCGCAATCGGGTCCCGGCCGAAGGGCCCGAGATGCAGCGGCTCGACGATCACTCCCTCATCGAAGCCGAAATGACGCAGCCGGCAGGCCTCCCCCTCATCGAGGGCCGTCCAGTCCACCGAGGCAACGCGCGCCCGGGTTCCGACCTTCAAAAGGTCAAGCCTGGTGGGCTCGGGTTGGAACGGCGCATTCATTGTTGCGACTGATTATCATTTACGACGTCGGCTGTGAAGCGGCTCTGCTAGCGAGGCGGATAACGCAGCCGTCCAATGAAACGGGACAGGCTCGGTCTCTCGGTCGCGCCCCGCCACTCGGCCTTGAACTTCTCGAATCGCATGACGTCGTCAATGCGGCGATCAAGGAATCCGGCCGTGTCGAGCCAGCCCTCGCTGTCGTCGTCGAGCCAGGCGAGCAGGGTCGATCCGTAGACCGCGCCTAAGGTCATGCGCTTGGTATAATGATTGAAGTCGGTGCTGGTGTCGCCGGCAAGCCGCCACATGAGATCCGCCGTTTGCCACCCGGTTCGCAGCGCCAGTGGGACGTTCTGAGGCATCGCCAGGATTGCGAGCGCGCGCCTGACCGCCTCACGCGCCGGTGCCATTATCTCGATGCGGCGCCAGATGAGCGCACGGATCTTTTCGCGGATCTTGAGGCCCTTGAGCCGCTCCGGCGTGAAATAGTTCGCTAGCGCCCGGTCCACTTCCGCGATGTAGACCTCGATCATTCCAGCCTGGCTCTTCGGCATGGCGAGCCGCGCCTGGACCGGATCAATCCCTAGCTGGCCTGCGGCGGAATCGACGGCTTTCCGGGTCCAGCCGTCAAACACCGCATTCTCGCCGACGGCCAGCGCCAGCCGGCGGCGGAGTTGCTCCAGCGGACTCGGATTTTCCATGGCGCTCAACTGGGCTGAACGGCGACCTCACGCAAGCCCCGCTCGGGCAGCCTCACGAGCACCAGCGCCGTCGCGACCGCAAGAGCACCGAACCAGTCGACCGCCGACAGGGTCTCGCCATAGGCCGCCCACCCGACGAAAGCCGATATGGCAGGCTGGGTGAGCAAGGTCAGGCCCACGATCATCGGCGGGACGTGGCGGATGCCATAGACGAGCAGTCCCTGACCAATCACCTGGCTGCCGAGCGCAAGCAGGAAGACATAGGTCCAGTCGGCTGGGATCACTCGCTCTCCAAACGCGAGCGACAGCGGCAGCAGCATCGCAGCGCCGAACGCGCTCGAGAGAAACAGGAGCGGCATGGGCTTCAACGACCCACGGCCGTGCTGAACCGCGATTAGATAGCCGGTGTAGAGGAGGCCCGCGAAGAGCGCGAGCAAGTCGCCGGTGAAATGAAGCGGACTAAGCTCGAAGCTGCTTCCCATCAGCAGGGCGGCGCCAACGGCAGCGAGGCCCAGCGCAAAGCCCTGGGTGCGCGAGGGCAGGCTGCGGGCCAGCCACAAGCCCCAGGCCGCAAATGCGAAGCTCGAGACGTTGCCGAACAACGTCGCATTGCCGAGCTTGGTCATGTGGATTCCGACGTGCCAGGCGGCAAGATCGGCAGCGAAGAAGAAGCCGGCAGCCGCGACGATCAACGCAAGCCTTCGCCCGGGCCAGTGCACCGGCTGACGCGTAAGGGCCGCGATGGCGAACAGGAAGGGAAGGGCGAGCGCGAGCCGCCAGAAGCCGGCCGCGACCGCACCCACGCCCGACAGCCTCACGAGCCACGGACCGAAAGCGAGCGCGGTGCTGCCGGCAAGCACTGCCGGAAATGCGAGCGGGTGGCGGTCGGCTGAACGGCCCATGTTGTCAGCGATTACGGAGTTGCAATGGCCCTTGAAAGCCGAAACCGGCGGTCTCGCTGATAAGGCCTCCTTATGGCCTTCCCGAGAAAAGCGCGGTTGAAGCGCGTCCCGTTGAAACTATCTGCCTCGCTGGCATGGGGACTTGGCGAGGAATGATTTGCATGTCTGGTCTATTCGATTCTTTGTCCTTGGGCTCGCTCGAGCTTCCCAATCGGATCGTGATGGCGCCCCTCACCCGTGCGCGGGCCGGACGCGAGGCCATGCCCAATGATCTGATGGCCGCTTATTATTCGCAGCGGGCAAGCGCGGGCCTCATCATTTCCGAAGCAACGGGCATCAGCCGCGAGGGCCTCGGCTGGCCTGGCGCGCCGGGGTTGTGGAACGAGGCGCAGGTCGAGGGATGGAAGTCGGTGACCGGCGCGGTCCACCACAATGGTGGCCGGATCGTTGCCCAGCTTTGGCATATGGGAAGGCTCGTCCACCCCGCCGTGAGCGGAATGGAACCGGTCTCCTCTTCAGCCGTCACGGCGCCCGATTATGCCCATACCTATGAGGGCAAAAAGCCCTACGTCGAGCCTCGCGCAGCGACGCAACATGACATCGATCGGATCGTCGACGATTATTCAAAAGCCGCCCGAAACGCGATGCTCGCAGGCTTCGACGGAGTTCAAGTTCACGGCGCAAACGGCTATCTGGTCGACCAATTCCTTCGCGATGGCGCCAACTTCCGGAACGACGATTTTGGCGGCTCGATCGACAATCGCCTGCGCTTCATGACCCGCGTGCTGGAAGCGGTCGGCTCCGAAATCGGCATGGACAAGGTCGGGATACGCTTTTCTCCCAATGTCTATGTCCAGGGCGTCGAGGATGGCGATCCAGCCGCGTTGTTCGAGGCTGTCGCCCGCCGACTTGAAGAGCTGAAGGTGCCGTGGATCGAGCTCAGGGAGCCGCGGCAGCCGACTGCCTCGGGCGCGATCCCGACGGCGCCGGTCAGCCCGGCGATGCGTCGGCTTTATTCCGGCAAGATCATCATCAACAGCGATTATGACTGGATCGACGCACGCACCCGCGTCGCGCTTGGAGATGCAGACGGAGTCAGCATCGGCCGGCTCTTCATCGCCAACCCGGATCTGGTTGCCCGGATCGCGCTCGGCGCACCACTGAACGACGGCGACGCTTCGACTTATTATTCGGGCGGCGCCGAAGGCTATGTGGATTATCCGAGCCTCAAGGAGCTCGTGGCCGCGGCCTAGGGCGCGTACACTTCACGGAGGTCGAACAGCGCGAGTGCGGCCCGAGCAGCACCGCCGCCCTTGTCGAGCTGGTCAGGATCGCAGCGGACGAGTGCCTGCTCCTCGTTCTCGACCGTGAGGACGCCGTTGCCGACTGCATAGCCCTGCAGGGTCAGGCCCATGATCCCGCGTGCGCTTTCGTTCGAGACCACCTCGAAGTGGTAGGTTTCGCCCCGGATCACGATTCCGAGCGCGACGAATGCACAAAAGCGGCCGCTGCGCGCTGCCAAGGCAATGGCTCCCGGTATTTCCAATGCGCCGGGTACCGTCATTGTCTCATGCTTGTGGCCCGCCGCTTCGATTGCCTGGCGAGCGCCCCGCAGCAGCATGTCGTTGAGGTGCGGATAGAAGCGCGCCTCGACCAAAAGGATGGTCGACATTCCTTTACTTCTCGACCTTGATCGGTCGTTCTTCGACGATCGCGAGGCCGTAGCCCGAAAGGCCGACTGGCGCGTGGTGCGTGTTCGACAGCAGGATCATGTCGTGAATGCCGAGCGCTGCCAGGATCTGCGCCCCGGTTCCGTAGCCCCGGACCGCATCGCCGCCTTCGACCGGCTTGCCCGCGCGAACATCGATCGAACGAGATAGTGATCCCGGAGCTGCTGCGTGCAGCGCCACCACCACGCCCGAGCCCTGCTGCTCGATCATGCGCATGGCACCCTGGAGCACGCCAGATCGCGCGCATGATTCGCCGATGACATCGGCGAAGAGATCGAGGCTGTGCATCCGGACCATCACGGGACTGGTCGTGTCGAGTGCGCCATGAACGAGCACCAGCTGCTCTTCGCCGTTCGACTTGTCCCGGAACACCTGCGCCTGCCATTGAACGCCGCTACTGGCGGTGAACGGCGCGGTCGCGACCTTCTGGACCAGATGATCTTTCTTTAGTCGATAGGCGATGAGATCGCGGATCGTGCCGATCTTGAGGCCATGCACACGCGCAAAGTCCATCAGATCATCGAGACGGGCCATCGTCCCGTCCTCGCGCATGATCTCGCAAATGACTCCACTCGGGTTGAGACCCGCGAGGCGCGAGACGTCGACCGCCGCTTCCGTGTGGCCGGCTCGAACCAGGACTCCTCCGGGCCGGGCGATCAGCGGGAAGACATGACCGGGCGACACGATCGCCTCGGGGCCATAAGTCGCATCTATGGCGACCGCGATGGTCCGTGCCCTGTCGGCCGCGCTGATTCCAGTGGTGATTCCCTCGCGTGCTTCGATCGACACCGTGAACGCGGTCTCGTTGCGGCTGCGATTGGTTCGGGTCATCGGCTCGAGTCCGAGCTGGTCGCCGCGCTCCTTCGTCAGCGCCAGGCAAATGAGTCCGCGGCCATGACGAGCCATGAAGTTGACGGCCTCTGGAGTGGCCATCTGCGCAGGGATGATGAGATCGCCCTCATTCTCCCGGTCTTCATCGTCAACGAGGATGAACATCCGGCCGTTGCGCGCTTCATTGATGATCTCTTCGGGGCCGACCAGCAGGTCGCTGCGTCCGCACTGGATCAGTTTTTCGAGGCGGCCCAGCGTGTCGGCGGTCGGATTCCAGTCTGGAGTGCCGAGTTTGCGGAGGCTGTTGGGATGAAGGCCCGCAGCGCGCGCGAGCCCGGATCGGCTGATTTCTCCGGTCTCGATGATGGCGTTGAGGCGTTCGATCAAGGTCGTGCTCACACCTTCTCTATATCACATCACAATGTGATAGAAAGTAGGAACAACGATGTTCCTACTGTGATCGAGCGCTCAGCATCCGGTTGAGATAACGCGCAAGCACATCAATCTCGACATTGAGTTGTTTCTCCTTCCGGAGTTCGCCGAGGGTCGTGTGTTGCGCCGTATGGGGGATGATATTGACCGAAAAATGGGTGCTTCCGTCTTCGGCGGCACGGACGTCGTTGACGGTCAGCGAAACGCCGTCGATGGTGATCGATCCCTTGGGCGCTACCATCGGCCCGAGCTCGCTCGGGATGCTGAGTCCGACCCGCGTCGAATCCCCCTCGGCGCAGGTGCCGACGACATTGGCCACCGCATCGACGTGACCGGTGACGATATGGCCGCCCAGCTCATCGCCGAGCCGAAGTGCGCGTTCCAGGTTCAGTCTTGAGCCTTCGCACCAGTGGTCGGCGGCGGTTTTCGAAATCGTCTCCGACGACACGTCGACCGCGAACCAGTCATCCCCCTTGTCGACGACCGTCAGGCATGCGCCAGAGCAGGAAATGGAGGCGCCCAGATCAACGGTGGAAAGGTCATAGCTGGTGCCGATCACCAGCCGCAGGTCGCCGCGCTGCTCCGCGCTGCGGACTTTTCCGACGTCGGTCACGATCCCGGTGAACATCGCCGCCGCTTAATCCCGACCCGAGCGCTCGTAAACTTCGAGCCGGTCGACGCCGAGCCTTTGCTCCTCGACCAGCCGCCAGCGGTCATGCGCGTCGGCGATCGCATCCAGGCCGACATAGCCGAAGCTCGACTTGCCTTCGCCGACGATGATCGGCGCGCGATAGATGAGGATTCGATCGACGAGGTCCTCGGTGAGGAACGCCGTCGCGGTCGCGGAGCCGCCTTCAACCAGGAGGTCGTTGACGTCATGAAGTCGGTACACATCCTTCGGATTTCCAAGGACTTCCCAGCCGTCGACAGCTTCTCCGCGGGTGAGCAACGACCGTCGCGGTGACGATTGCTCCAGTCCGGGAAGCCGGACGTCGAGTCTCGGCTGGTCGGCGAGAAATGTGCCCCGGCCCACGAGAATCATGTCGCTGCGGGCTCGTTCGAGATGAACGTGCCGCCGGGCATCCTCACCCGTGATCCACTTCGATTCGCCTGAAGGCAGAGCGATCTTCCCGTCGATCGAGAGGGCAAGCTTGAGCGTTATGCGCGGGCGGCCGAGTTTCAGCCGGGTCAACCAACCGGCAAGCGATCGCTTCGCTTCCTCACGGCAAGTACCGAGTGCAACTTCGATGCCCGCAGCCCGTAATCGGCGAATTCCCTTGCCCGAGGTCCGCGGGTCCTGGTCCTTCAGGGCGATGACGACCCGCGCAGGCTTCGCGGCAAGGAGAAGATCGGTGCATGCGGGTCCGCGCTGACTTGAATGGGCGCAAGGTTCGAGCGTTACATATATCGTGGAATCCCGCGCGCGCTTTCCCGCCTGATCGAGCGCGACTGCTTCCGCGTGCGGCCGGCCACCTGAGGCCGTTGCGCCCCGACCGACAATCCGACCGTTCGCCGACACGATCACGCAGCCGACGTTCGGATTGGGCGCACTCCGGCCGAGCGCCTCCCGCCCAAGCCGCAGCGCTTCCTCCATGAAGCGCTGGTCGGACGTTACATCCCTAGCTTTTTCTCGAGCCGCTGGAATTGGCGCTGCTTTTCTTTTTCGAAGGCCTGCTTTTCCGCCATGTCCTTCTTCTGGTCGGCAATGATCTCAGCATCCGTCCGGTTCGACGGGTATAGCTCGACATAGGTGATTTGCGGCGGCGGGGCAGTGCCCATCTTTGCATCGATGACGAACTCGAAGACGATGATCGCGGTCACTAGCAGCGCAAGCGAGGCACCGATGACCTGCTCGCGGCTCCGCTGACGCATGAAGGCTGCGAGATCGCGAAACGCTGCGCGCGGGCTCGACGGCGATGGGAACCAGGACATGACCCCAAGATAAGCAGGGAGGCGGAGAACCGCCAGTCCGGGCGCTAACGCCTTGCGGCAGTTTCCAGGCGCCTGACGGCACGCTCCTTGCCCATCCGACTGACGAGCCCGGCCATTTCCGGCCCGCTTTCGCGCCCGGTCAGCGCGAGCCGCAATGGATGGAAAAGCTCCCGCCCTTTCTTGCCGGAAGTCTGCTTGAGGACCTCGGTCAGCTCTCGCCAAGGCTCGGACGACCAGTCCAACGTCTCTGCCGCACTAGCTGCGTCCTTGATTAGCAGTCGCTCGTCATGGCCGAGCTCCGGCGGATCGAGCTCGCCGTGAAGCACGTCGAACCAATTGGCGAAATCCGATAGCCGCTCCAGGTTCGGACGGATCAGTAGCCAGTCTTCCTCGGTCACCGAATCCGGCAGTCGGTCGCGCACCGACGCAAAGTCCAGCCTGTGAAGAACGCGTGCATTCACCAGCTCGACCTCGTGCGGGTCGAAATGCGCGGGAGCACGGCCGAAGGTCGCAAAGTCGAAGCCTTCTGCGAGCTCACCGAGGCTCGTTGCTGGCTCGACGGGCTGCGACGTCCCGATCCGCGCAAGGACAGACAGCATTGCCAACGGTTCGACGCCCTCGGCACGCAGGTGCTCGGCACCATAGGAGCCGAGCCGCTTCGACAATTTGCCTTCCGCTGCCACCAGAAGCGCCTCATGCGCGAACTGCGGTGGCCTGCTTCCAAGTGCCTCGAACATCTGAATCTGGGCGGCGCTGTTCGAGACATGGTCTTCGCCGCGGACGACGTGGGTCACTCCGAGATCGACGTCGTCGATGACGCTTGGCAGCAGATAGAGCCAGCTCCCATCCTCTCGCCGGACGACCGGATCGGACAAGAGCTTCGGATCGAATCTCTGCTCGCCGCGAATGAGATCATTCCAGACGATCGGCGCCTCGTGATCAAGCCTGAAGCGCCAGTGCGGAGCGCGTCCTTCGGGCGCGGCCGCGTCGGCTGGCTTCCGCTCATAGACCGGCGGAAGCCCACGCCCGAGCAGCACCTTCCGGCGAACATCGAGCTCCTCGGGAGTCTCGTAACAGGCGTAAACGCGGCCGGCATTCTTCAGTCGCTGGAATTCACGCTCGTAGAGATCGAAGCGTTCGGATTGCCGAACAACACTGTCGGGATCGAGGCCCATCCAGGCGAGATCGTCGCGGATCGCCCGGTCGAACTCCCCCGTCGATCTCTCACGGTCGGTGTCGTCGATGCGCAGGATGAATGTGCCGCCATGCTTGCGCGCGAAAAGGAAATTATGGAGCGCAGTGCGGATATTGCCGACGTGCAGCCGCCCCGTCGGTGAAGGTGCAAAGCGGGTGACGACGCTCATCGGCGATCTTTCGCAGGACCGGTGTGGAAGAAGTTTGTTATCGGGTAGCGCCGGTCCCGACCGAAATTGCGGCTGCCGATCTTGACCCCGGGCGGGGCCTGTCGTCGCTTATATTCCGTCCGCAGCAGCTTGGATTCGATATCCGCCACGAGTTCAATATCTTCGCCGGTGGAATTTGCGACTTCCTTCACCGACATCTCCTTGTCGACCAGCCCTTCAAGGATCCGATCGAGCACCGAATAGGGCGGCAGGCTGTCCTCGTCCTTCTGACCGGGACGAAGTTCCGCGGTTGGCGGCTTCGTGATCACCGACGCCGGCATTACCGGTCCATCGGGTCCGAGAGCACCCTCAGGCCTGTTCTCGTTGCGCCATCGAGACAGCGCGAAGACCGTCGTCTTGTATGCGTCCTTCAGGACCGAATAACCGCCGGCCATGTCGCCGTAGAGCGTAGCATAGCCGACGCTCATCTCGCTCTTGTTGCCGGTGGTGAGGAGCATTTGGCCCTCGGCGTTGGACAGGGCCATCAACGTGACCATCCGGAGCCGCGCCTGAACGTTTTCCGCGGCAGCACCGGTCAACTGGGGCAGCATCTGGTCGATGCATTCCACCCCTGGCGCGATCGAGATGACGTCATGGCGGCAGCCAAGCAGACGAGCGCATTCGCGCGCGTCCTCGAGGCTCTCGTCACTCGTGTACTTGGACGGAAGCATCACGCCCCAGACCTTGTCCGCGCCCAGGGCATCCACGGCTATTGCCGCCGACAAAGCACTGTCGATCCCGCCCGACAGGCCGAGGATGACGCCCGGAAAGCCGTTGCGCTCCACATAGTCTCGGAGCGCAACCATCATCGCCCGATAGATGTCGGCCGGGAATCGATCGAGCGCGTGCTCGCAGCGGGTTTCGCAACGCCAGCCATCAGCAGTCCTGGCCCAGTCCGTGATCAGCAGGCCCTCATCCCAATCGGCCATCTGCACGACCAATTCGCCGTCGGGATGAACGACGAAGGAGGAACCGTCGAATGCGAGCTCGTCCTGGCCGCCCACCCGATTGACGTAGGCGATCGCAAGGCCGGTCGAGAGCGCTCGAGCTCGGACCAGCTGCTGGCGCCTCTCATCCTTGTCGAGCTCATAGGGACTGCCGTTCGGAACGAGCAGCATCTCGGCGCCTGCCTCGGCCAGGTGAGCGCAGACAATGTCTTCCCAAATGTCCTCGCAGATCGGAACGCCGATCTTCACGCCGTTGAATTCAATGGGCTCGGGCAGGGGTCCGGAGGTGAATACGCGCTTTTCGTCGAATGTCCCGTAATTGGGAAGTTCGCGCTTCAAGGTCCTTCCGAGCACCCTGCCGCCGCTCGCCAGCACCATCGCATTGTACGTCGAGCTTCCTTCGCCGACCGCCGTTCCGAACAGCATCGCGGGCCCGGGCTCGACCGTCGCCTCGACGAGCTTTTCGGTGCACTCCATCGTCCTCCTGACGAACTCCGGCTTCAACATGAGGTCTTCCGGCGGATAGCCCGTCAACTGCAGCTCCGGGCAGAGCAACAGGTCCGCACCCCCGGCGGCCGCCCGGCGCCGCATGTCGAGCATTGCCGAGGCATTGGCATCGAGGTCGCCCATGCGCTGGTTCATTTGCGCAAATGCGATCTTGAGGCGGTCGGTCATGAGGGCGATTTAGCGACGGATGGCGCGCGGGCAACCTTTACGGGGTCGCGACTAGCTCGCTAAAGCCGAGTCGCCGTAGGGGATACGCGAACCATGAAATTGCTCGCCGGGAACAGCAACCTGCCGCTGGCCCGATCGATCTCGGACTATCTCGAGGTGCCGCTCACCGATGCCAGCGTTCGGCGCTTCGCCGATGAAGAGGTGTTCGTCGAGATCAACGAGAATGTTCGTGGCGAGGACGTTTTCGTCGTCCAGTCGACCAGCTATCCGGCCAACGACAACCTCATGGAGCTGCTCATCTGCATCGATGCGCTCCGCCGTGCATCGGCCAAGCGGATCACCGCGGTGCTTCCCTATTTCGGCTACGCGCGGCAGGACCGGAAGCCCGGACCGAGAACGCCGATCTCGGCCAAGCTCGTCGCCAATCTCATCACGACGGCCGGGGCAAACCGGGTCCTGTCGATCGACCTGCACGCCGGCCAGATCCAGGGTTTCTTCGACATCCCCACCGACAATCTCTTTGCTTCCCCGGTGATCGCGACCGACATCCATGCGCGGTTCGGCAACCGCGAGCTGATCGTCGTGTCGCCCGACGTCGGCGGCGTGGTGCGCGCTCGTGGGCTTGCGAAGCGGCTCAACAACGCGCCTTTGGCCATCGTCGACAAGCGTCGCGAGCGCGCCGGCGAATCTGAGGTCATGAACATCATCGGCGAGGTTGACGGGAAAACCTGCGTGCTGATCGACGACATCGTCGATTCGGCCGGCACCCTCTGCAACGCCGCCGCCGCGCTGAAGCAGCAAGGCGCCGTCGAGGTATTCGCTTATTGCACGCATGGCGTCCTTTCGGGGGGAGCCGCTGCCCGCGTCGCCAAATCCGAGCTCAGCGAGCTCGTCGTCACCGACACGATCTGGACCGGTGAGCCGGACCCCAAGGATTGCCGAATCCGCCGGCTGACCGTGGCTCCGCTGCTTGGGGAGGCGGTTCGCCGGATCGCCGACGAAAGCTCGGTTTCCAGCCTGTTCGATTAAGGGAACCAACAGCACGGGAGGCGTTGAGCATCCATGCCCACTGTCCTCGTCACCGGCGCGAATCGCGGCATCGGCCTTGAATTCGCGCGACAGTATTCCGACGCCGGCTGGACCGTCATCGGCACCGCTCGCGAAACCAGCCCAGAGCTGCATGAGCTCGGCGTGCGGGTCGAAGCGCTCGATCAGTCCGACGCCGACGCCGTTGCCGCATTTGCTCCGAAGATTAGTGGGCCGCTCGATCTATTCATCGCCAATGCCGGGACGAGTCACCCGATGAACACCTCCTCTGCGAAGGACGCTCGCGACTGGCAACAGATGATGATGGTCAACGCCATTGCTCCATATCAGCTCGGCAAGGCGCTGCTCGCCAGCATGCCTGGCCGCGGCAAGATGATCGCCATTTCCAGCGGCATGGCGAGCATCGAAGAGAATGGCGGCGGCTGGGTCCCATATCGGACGTCCAAGGCGGCGCTCAACATGGCCTGGAACAGCCTCGCCCTGGAAGCTCGAAAGCTTGGAGTGACGGTCGTTGCGCTCAGCCCCGGCTGGGTGAAGACGCGGATGGGCGGCGTTGCGCCGAAATCACGAGCGAGGAGAGCGTCAGCGACATGCGCGAACTGATCGATCGCCTCACGATCGAGGA
>Ga0068863_100000604_pt1 | contig 36426 bp, 28 predicted proteins | sample KBSSwiS62_FD_66596 | JGI IMG/M metagenome (GOLD analysis project Ga0068863, IMG submission 66596) | Switchgrass rhizosphere microbial communities from Kellogg Biological Station, Michigan, USA - KBS Switchgrass S6-2 | ecosystem: Host-associated > Plants > Roots > Rhizosphere > Soil ... | reverse complement strand
GGCGGAGCCGAGGTCGCCACGCCCTCGACGCGGGCAACCCACGTCGTTCCGAGGATGGTGTTCGACGCGCGGCTCCTCGCGGCCGCGCGCGACCGCGGCGCGCGCGTCGTGCGCCACCGGGTCCGCGGCCTGCGGACCACCGAGGTTGACGGCGCCCCCGCGGTCGTCGTCGACGACGGCGCCCTGACGGCCCGGGTCGTCATAGGCGCGGATGGGGCGAACTCGGTGGTGCGCCGGGCCCTGGGCGTCCCGGTGAACCCGCCCGGCTCGCTCGCGATCGCGGTCCGCGCTTACGCCGACGCGCCGAAGGCCGACATCCCGCCCGAGCAGTACATCGAGATGACCGACGAGGGCTGGCCGGCCTACGCCTGGTCGTTCCCGATCGGGGACGGCCGGGCGAACATCGGCTTCGGCATGCTGCGCTCCCAGCTGGACGCCACGGCCGCGGTGCGGGGCGCGGCGGGCGCGGACGAGCGATCCGGCCGGGCGGTGCTGCACGGCACGCTCGCGAAGATCCTGCCGGAGCAGCCCCCGTATCCGGGGACGCTGCGCGCCCACCACCTGCCGATGTCCACCTGGCGGCCCCGGCAGCCGGACGGCCAGGTGCTGCTCGCGGGTGACGCCGCGTCATTGATCAATCCGCTGACGGGTGAGGGGATCTACTACGCCCTGTTGTCCGGCTCGCTCGCGGGCGCCGCGGCAATGTCCGCCATCGTCGCGGGCCGGCCAGGCCGGGCCGGCGGCGCCTACCGCCGGGCGCTGGCCGGCGAGCTGGGCCGCCACCTGCGGCACACCACCCTGCTGGCGAACCTCGCCGGCCGCCACCGCGTGCTGATGGACTCCGCCGTCCGTTCGGCGAGCATTCGTACTGAGCTGTACGACACGCTGGTCGAGATCGGGCTCGGCCGGGGCACCATTCCGGCCGCCTCGCTGGCCCGGCTCGCGGGCCGCCGAGCGTTGCGGCTCGGCCGCTGAGCGGAGGACCGGATCTGCCGGATCACGACCTCCCGGATCACGACCTCCCAGATCACGACCTCCCAGATCACGACCTCCCAGATCGACTTCGTCGATCCGGCAGGAACCCCGTTCGTCGATCCGGCAGGGACCCCGTTCGTCGATCCGGCAGCACCGCGGCGAGCGGAGGTCTCGTCCGGGGCTTGCGGAGCGGACCTACCAGATCGCTGGCGCGATCCGGCAGGAACCCCGGGGGCCGTAGTTCGCGGGGGACGGAGCGAAACAGGGGGTTGAGCGGTGGGCGCCGCGTCCTGCTCGGTGGCCGGCGGCGCGGCGCGGATCCGGCGGCGCGGCCGGTCCACGGCGCCCAGCCGGGCCCCGCCGACGGGTGCGTGCGACAGGTGCCGCGTGCCCGGCTCGGAGGCCTGGGCAGCGAATGTGCGAACCTGATCGCTCGCGGCGCGGCGGATGGTCCTAGCCTTGCCGGGGCACGGTGCGCCAGGACGCGGCACTCACCGCCACAGCCACCAGCAGCGACACCGCCCCACCGAGACAGACACTCGGCGGCACCGCGACCGCGCATCGCGGGCCACTGCCCTGAGAGGAGCCGATGAACGCGACGGGGACAGACGCCGGCGCGGTCGCGTCGGCGCCGGCGGCCACCGCCGCGCCCGGCGGTTATCCGCCACGGGAGAGCGCCGCGCCCGCGCTGCGTGCGGCAGGTGACAAGGCTCGTTCCGCGGGTGACCAGTCAGCGGCGGGCCAGCCGCCCTTCGAGCAGGGACCGGTGGAGGTCGCCACCCGCCGGCTGCGCGGCGACGAGGCGTTGCTGCTGCGGTCGCTGCGGCTGCTCGCGCTGGCCGACTCGCCACGGGCCTTCTCGGGTTGCGTTCGCGACGAACTCACCGTCGCGACCGGCGAGTGGGAGCGCCGGGCGCTCGACTGCGCGACCCGGGCGGACGACTACGTGGCGGTCGTGACGCGGTATGGCACCCCGGCCGGGCTGGTCAGGGCCTACACGCCGCCCACGGCGGCCGACCGCCGCGAGCTCGCCGCCATGTGGGTGGCGCCCTGGGCCCGGGGGATCGGCGCCGGTGACGCGCTGGTCGACGCGGTCGTCGCCTGGTCACGCCAGATGGGCGCGCGGGCCGTCATGCTGTGGGTGAACCTGGAGAACGCCGCCGCGCGCAGCCTCTACGACCGGCACGGTTTCGCCGTCGAGGGTGACCTCGGTGGCGAGCCAGGCGACGGCCGCCGGTGGCTGCGGATGACGCGAGCCCTCGTCCCCGTCGAGCAGCCCGGCGCGGACCCTCTCGAACGCGCCCTCGACCCAGTCGCCGACGCGCACCCGGTGGCGCGCGAACGCTGGTGATGCCCCGCTACTCCCCGCCACCCGGCTCTCAGCGCGCTGACCCGTCGGAGGGGCTCGGCCGTCCCCCCGGGTTCGGCCATCGGCGGGTTCAGTACCACCGCTGCCACTCCGTCGGCTGCGCGCTCCGGCCTCGCCCTCACGACCTGCCGGATCAGGACCTGCCGGATCACGACCTGCCGGATCACGACCTGCCGGATCACGACCTGCCGGATCACGACCTGCCGGATCGACTTCGTCGATCCGGCAGGGACCCCGTACGTCGATTCCGCAGGGCCACCTCGCTCCGGCGAGACCTCCGCACGCGCCTCCTGCGTGTCAGTCGTCGGGGATGCGGACGTTCACCGGGGCGATGATCGGGCCGGCCGGGTCGCACACGGGCAGCGGCCTGGCTTCGAAGTAGCCCGCGAGCGCATCCTCGAGCGCCGTCAGCGACTCCTCCACGCTGTGCCCCAGGGCAGCTACGTCCACCTCGACGGCCTTGGCCGAGAACATGTCGTCCCGCCGGGTGATCACGGCGGTAAGCCGAACCGCGCGTTCCATGGACGGGACGTTAAACCGCCCCGCGTCGGTCTGCCCGTCACGGTCAGTGATCGTCACCGTCGGGTGGACAGTCAGATCAGAAGGTGCGCCTTCTATCGCCGCGGTCGATCAGGACCCGGACGGGAAGCTAAGACTCGATGGGCCGGAATCGGCTCAATGGACCGAGATCACGATGCCCCCGAGTGGGACGCCGTGATGGTGACAGTTATCCTTGACAAGTCCGTGTCGGATCCTCTAGCGAGGACGACCGCAAGGAGGTGGCCGCTGTGAGTCCTGGCGGGTGCTCTAGTTACGGCCACCTCTACCTGACGCTCGACGGAAGGTAACGCGGCGTAACTGGTCTGGGGCCGGTCGCGAGGCGCGACCGGCCCGGCGGGATTGACTTCCCAGGGCACGTTCATGCGCCCACGCCGCACTGCCCGGCTTGGCCGGGCTACCGTCCAGCGTTCTTCCTGGGTGGAGTTGGCCGATCTTGTCACAAGTTCGGCCCGGGCCGCCGTGCGCGGCCTGCTCTCACATGCGCGTCGCGACCCGACCGGCCCTGCTCCGGCGGCCAGGCGCGCGGAACGGGGAACCCCCATGAGCATCACGACCACCGCCAGCCGTGTGGTGTCCCGCCGCGCGTCCGGCCGCCTTGACGTCCCGGCGGCCAGCCGGACGGCGCTTCTTCCGCGCAACGTGAATCGCGAAGCGTTCAGCCGTGGTGCCGAGCGCATCGCCCGATTCCTTGGCACCGGACGCTACCTGGCCATCCAGTCGGTGATCGTCGTGGTGTGGATCGGGCTCAACGTCGCGATCCCGCTGATGCGATGGGACCCGTACCCGTTCATCCTGCTCAACCTGGCCTTCTCCACCCAGGCCGCCTATGCCGCGCCGCTGATCCTGCTCGCCCAGAACCGGCAGGACGACCGGGACCGGGCGACGCTCGCCGAGGACCGCGCCGCCGCGCTGCGGATCAGGGAGGACACCGAGTTTCTCGCCAGGGAGGTCGCGGCGCTGCGGCTGGCGCAGAGCGACGCGGCGACCCGGCAGTACCTGCGCGGCGAGCTCTCCCACCAGCTTGGCGAGCTGCGCGACGACCTGCGGCTGATGGTGCTCGAAGCCGTCCGGGACACCCTCGCCGCCCCGCCGGCCGGCGGGGCGGCTGCCGCGCCGGTGCCGGCGGCGGCGGCGACACGAGCTGTCTCGGGCCGCGAACTGTCCGCCGAGGCCAACCCTTCGGCGAACGGCGCCGCCGGGCGCCGCGCGGGACGGTCGACGGCTCGTGGCACCGGTGGCCACCGGTCCGGCGGCGAGCGGCGCCGGGCGATCTCGGCCACGACCCCTGCGTCGGGACTGCTGTCGCCCGGATGTCGACGCGGGCCAGACGTTCTCGGTGACTCGGCGGACTGACACGCAGGAGGCTGCGTGTGGAGGTCTCGCCGGAGCGTAGCGAGGGCGGGGCCGGAGCACGCTGCGGACGGAGTGGCAGCGGTGTTACTGAGCCTTCCCGCGCCGCCGATCAGGGCCCAACCGGCAGAGGTCCGGTCAGATGGCCGGTCCCGGGTGGTCACCCTCCCGTGTCGCCCCGTGATGGCACTACCACGTAACGTGACAGTGTGAACGCTGTCGGCTCGACCCCACGCGTGTGATGAGTCCGCGCACCGTCGCCGCGTGGCGCGCTCGGCTCGCCACGCTCCCGCTGGCCGCAGTCCTGGCGGCGCTCGTCCCGGTTGTTCTTCTCTGCGCCGTCTGGGCGCTGAGCTCGCCGGCAGCGGCCGCTGTGGCGCCCGTGCCCCCCGCGGCCGGGTCCACGGCCGCCGGAGCCCCGGCGCCGCCCGCTGGCAACCGACCGACAGCCCCGACGCCGCCCGGAGTGCTGGTCGGCGCGGGCGCGACCAGCATTCCCACCGGGCTCACCGCGGGCGGCTGGCTCGTCGCCGACGCGGACAGCGGGCAGATCCTGGCCGCCAAGGGCGCCGACGTGCGTGACCTGCCCGCGAGCACGATGAAGATCCTCACCGCCCTCGTCGTTCTGCCAGGGCTCTCGTCCGAGGCCCGGGTCGCGGTCGGCCAGGACGCCGCGAAGGTCGACGGCACCAAGGTCGGGCTCGTCCCTGGCCAGACCTACCTGGTGCGCGACCTGGCGACGGCGATGCTGATCGCCAGCGGCAACGACGCGACGACCGCTCTCGTCGACGCCGCGGGTGGGCAGGACGCCGTGGTCGCGCGGATGAACGCCCTGGCAGCGTCGCTCGGCGCCAGCGACACGCACGCCGTCGACCCGACGGGACTGGACGCTCCCGGCCAGCTCACCTCCGTGCGCGACCTGGCGATCCTCGGCCGCGCGGCCCTCGCCGAGCCGGCCGTGAGCCGGTACCTGACCATTCCGCGGGCCGTGTTGCCCACGCCGAACGGCGGCTCCTTCGAGATCCAGAACCACAACCTGCTGCTCGGCCGGTACCCGGGGACGCTCGGCGTGAAGAACGGCTACACCGTCGCTGCCGATGCCACGTACGTGGGGGCCGTGCGCCGCGACGGACGGACGCTGCTTGTGGCGCTGCTGCGCGCCGCGCCCAACTACGGCGTGGACGCCCGGGCGCTGCTCGACTGGGGCTTCGCGAACGTCGGGGTGGCAACCCCCATCGGGACGCTGCCCGCGCCGCCGCCCAGCCACGGCGCGGGCACCCCGGCTCCTCGGTCCACCGCTGACGAAAACTCGGCACCCGCCGCCGGGGCCGTCCAGGCCGCCGGGTCCACCGCGCGTGACCGTTCTGGCGGCCCGGGCTGGCTCACCTGGACCGCGCTGGGGGCCACGGCTTTCGCGGGTGCCCTGACCGTCGTGGGCCAGCGCCGCCGCCAGGTGCTGGCACGCCGCCGGGCCCAGCGGCAGCGCGCGCGGCAGGTCGCGGGACCGCGCCCGCTTCCGGAGCAGCGCGAGACGGCTGACGGCCGCCGCCGGCACCGAGCGCACGAGGCGCCTGGGGCATCGGAGCCGCGCCCTTGATGGGCCCGGCCCGATGCCTCGTGGCGGTGGCCTGGCCGGGTTCGCCGTCGTCGCGGCGCGCCCGTCGTCGCGACCGGCGTGGCTGAAATCGCGTGGCCGCCGGGTGGCCTTGGCGGCGGCGAGTGCGAGGGTGGAGAGGTGACTCTGTCGAAGCGTGCCGCCTGGTTCCTGGTCGCGGTGGGCGTCTGGTCGTGGGTGATCTGGCCTACCTTCCTGCGCAACATCTGGAAGGACTCGCGCTCCTGGCATGACGGCCCGACCGGCTTCTTCCTGGTCCATCTGGTGCTGACCGTCGTGTCGCTGGTGATCGGAACGGCCGTCGCCTGGCTGGGCGCCCGCGGCCTGCTGCGGGCCCGCCGGTCCTCGCCTGATGGCGGGGCGAGCGACGCGGCGGGCGCGGACGAAGCCGGCAGTTCCCTGGTCGACTCGACGCACTGAGGCGACCACCCGTCGCGGCTGCCCGCGGCGGCCGCGTCCGGGGGCTGTCAAGCCCGGGCACTGGGCCGGGTCGACGGGCGCTGTCGGATCTGTCGGGGGCGTGGGGTAGACAAGGCGTCGATACGCGCGAGGGCGGTTGGTCCCCGCCGGTCCCTGACCGACCGATCAGAGCCGAGCGATCCAGCGCCGAGTCCGGACGGGGTGATGGCCGTGAACGCGAGCAGGCTGGCGGCGCAGGCCGCCGTCCCGGCGTGTTCGCCCGACGCCGCGAGCGCGGGCACCCGCGCCCGTGCGCAGGACCTGCTGCACAAGCTGGCGGGTCCACAGGCCAGCTTGCGTGAGGACCAGTGGCAGGCGATCGACGCACTGGTGAACGGGCGGCGGCGGGTGCTGCTGGTGCAGCGCACCGGCTGGGGCAAGTCCGCCGTCTACTTCCTCGCGACCGCGCTGCTGCGGGAACGGGGCACCATCCCAGGCGCTGTCACGAGCACCGCCCGGGCGGTTGCCAGCGGGACGACCGGTCCGGATCTGGCCGACGAGCCGTGGCCCGAGGAGCCGCCGGCCGACTACGACTACCCTGACGAGCTGGCCGACGATGGCGGCTTTGGCGAGAGCGGGCCGGCGGACTACGACGAGGTGTCTGTACCCCAGGCGCCCGCGGATCTCGTCGCAGGCTGGGCGGCGCAGGGCCCGGTAGAGCCCGGCGCGGCCAGCCGCCCGGCCGGGCGGGCCGCCGAGCGCAACACCGTCGGCCCGACGGTCATCGTCTCGCCGCTGCTCGCGCTGATCCGCAACCAGGCGCAGGCCGCGGCCCGACTCGGCATCCGGGCCGGCGAGATCCACTCGGGCAACGTCACCGAATGGGACGAGGTCTACGCGGCGCTTCGGGCGGGCGAGCTCGATGTTCTGCTCGTCGGCCCGGAACGGCTGAACAATCCCGCGTTCCGCGACGACTACCTGCCCGAGCTGGCCGCGTCGACCGGCCTGCTGGTGATCGATGAGGCGCACTGCATCTCGGACTGGGGGCACGACTTCCGGCCCGACTACCGCCGGCTACGCACGCTGATCGCCGGTCTCGGGCCGGACGTCCCGGTGCTGGCCACCACCGCGACCGCGAACAGCCGCGTCGTCGCCGATGTCGCCGAACAGCTCGGTACCCGCTCCGCCCCTGCCACCCCCACGTCCCCAGGCGGCCCCGGTGCGGCCGAGGGGCCCACCGAGGCCCTGGTGCTGCGCGGCTCGCTGGACCGGGAGAGCCTTCGGCTGGCTGTCGTCAGGCTGCCGTCGGCCGAGGCGCGGTTCGGCTGGCTCGCCGAGCATCTCGACCGGCTGCCCGGCTCCGGCATCGTGTACACGCTGACCAAGCCCGCCGCCGAGGAGCTGACCGGCTTCCTGCGGGCCCAGGGGCATGACGTCGCGGTCTACCACGGCGGCACGGAGCCAGCGGAACGGATCGCGGCGGAGGAGGACCTGCTCGCCAACCGGGTGAAGGCGCTGGTCGCGACCTCGGCGCTGGGTATGGGCTTCGACAAGCCGGACCTGGGCTTCGTCGTGCATGTCGGCGCGCCCAGCTCGCCGATCAGCTACTACCAGCAGATCGGTCGCGCCGGCCGCGGTGTCGAGCAGGCCGACGTCGTGCTGCTCCCGGCCGCGGAGGACCGCGACATCTGGAAGTACTTCGCCGACACGTCCTTCCCGCCGGAAGGGGTCGTGCGGGAGGTTCTCGCGACGCTGGCCGGTGCTGGGAAGCCGATGTCGACCCAGGCCCTGCTCGGGGCCGTCAACCTCGGCTCCGGCCGGCTGGAGTCGATGCTGAAGGTTCTCGACGTCGACGGAGCGGTGCGCCGGGTGCGCGGCGGCTGGGAGGCGACCGGTCGCCGGTGGCACTACGACGCCGACCGGTACGGGCGGCTCGCCGCGGCACGGGCGGCCGAGCAGCAGGCGATGCTCGACTACCTGGCGACACCCGGCTGCCGGATGGAGTTCCTGCGCCGTCAGCTTGACGACCCGTACGCGGCCGCCTGCGGCCGTTGCGACCGCTGCGCCGGGCAGGGCTGGGACGCGGACGTCTCGGACACCGCCCGACAGCGGGCTCGAGCCCAACTGCGCCGCCCCGGGATCGTCGTCGAGCCGCGCAAGATGTGGCCCACCGGGATGAAGACCCTCGGCGTGAGCCTCTCGGGGCGGATTCCGGCGGGGGCGGCGGCCGAGCCGGGCCGGGCGCTCGCCCGGCTGAACGACGTCGGCTGGGGGAACCGGCTGCGCCCGATGTTCGCGCCGGGCGCCCCGGACCAGCCGATACCGGACGACCTCATCGAGGCCGTCGTGGAGACACTGCGGGCCTGGGGATGGCAGCGGCGCCCGACGGCCGTCGTCGCCGTGGCGTCCCGCTCGCGGCCCAGGCTGATCGAGAGCCTCGCCGCCCGGATCGCCGCGATCGGCCGGCTGCCGCTGCTCGGCGCCCTCGACCGGGTGGCCGAGGGCCCGTCGGCCGGCGCCGCGCACAACAGCGCCTACCGGCTCGCCGGCCTGATGGACGTGTTCGCCGTCCCGCCCGAGGTCGCCACGGCGCTTGCCCGCGCGGATGGTCCAGTCCTGCTGGTCGACGACCTGATCGTCACCGGTTGGACGATGACGGTCGCCGCCCGGCTGCTGCGCGAGGCCGGCGCTCCCGCCATCCTGCCCTTCGCCTTGGCCGTCGAGACCGGCTGAGCCGCCCGGCCGTGCCAGCCCGGCCGGGCTGGCACGGCCGGCTGCGTGGCTGTGTCTGCCGACGCGGCTGAGTCGACGGCGTGCGTGGGGACAATGGGACGATGGGCGTGAACCTGCTGATCCGGCCAGCGGTGGACGACGACTGGGCCGGGCTGTGGCCGGTGTGGCACGAGGTGATCGCGGCGGGGGAGACCTACCCGAACGACCCGGCGACCTCCAGCGAGGCCGGGAAGGCGATGTGGTTCGCGCCGCCGCCCGCGTTCACCTGGGTGGCGGTCGACCCCGACGGCCAACTCGTCGGCACCTACCAGCTCAGGCCCAACCAGCGGCTCCTGGGCGATCATGTGGCCAACGCCGGCTTCATGGTCGCGTCCCGGACCCGCCGGCAAGGGATCGGGCGGGCGCTCGGCCTGCACTGCCTGGACTCGGCGCGGGGGCTCGGCTACCGGGCGATGCAGTTCAACGCGGTCGTCACCACCAACATCGCGTCCCTGAACCTGTGGCGTTCGCTTGGCTTCATCATCGTCGGCACGGTGCCACGCGGCTTCCGGCACGCCGTCCACGGCGAGGTCGACATGCACATCATGCATCGCTTCCTCTGACGCGCCGAGCTCCGCTGAAGACGGAATTCCTGCGCGGCCCGGAACGGCGTTTCCGTAGTGGCCTATATGTCTTTCTGGTCCATGAATTGAAGTCATTGTCCGCTGCCCTGGACGTGGTGGGCGTCACATATTTCGTGGCGCGCGTCCGACCTGCTGAGACCGATCCCCGGGTGCTGTCTGTAAATGGTCCTCAGCTTGTCCCCTTCTGGTCCGCCGGCCGAGGCCGCACGTGCCCAACCGGGCGGTCCCGGCGAGCCGGATTCGTCTGTGTGGCAACTAATTTGTGACAGCCGTCGTGGCCTCGGCCTGCTCATGTATCGCCGTTGTGAACTCACCGCCAGAAGCATGGACATCTGCCGGAAAGTCCTTAGCCTGGTTGCACGGCTTCTTCTGACTGGCGAACGGCGAAGGCGGTGACGGGCCGGCATGGTGTGGGAAGAGGACGACCGCTGCACGGCGATGGTCATGGGCGGTGGTCGAGGGTATGTCGCCCATCGGTGCGGGAAAAAGACGTTGCCCGGCGATCCAGATGGGCTGTGTCGATCTCATCGCCTGGAGCGTGAAGGCAGCGTCGAGACCGACGCCGACGCGGAGCGGCGCTGGCGGGACCAGAAAGCGACCGAACGGCGGCTCTGGGAGCTGTGCCGTCACCTCACCGACTTCTACAGCCTCCCGGCTGACCTCGAGTACGACGAGGCCGACGCGACCCACCCGCCGACCGGTCGTCTCCTGATCCACCCAGAGGACCTGCTTCGCGTGCTGCGGGCACAGGACCTGATGCCGCGCGCGAGCTGACCCGCGGCCGGACCGCCACGCCCCGGCCGTCAAGCCGCCGCGAGCAGTGCACGATCAGACAGCGCGCGAAAACAGCGAGCCCTCCAGGTCCTCGCCCCGACTCGGGGCGAGGACCTGGAGGGCTCGATCATTGTCCGGGTCCCGTCAGGTGCCGCAGGCCACGAGGAAGCAGGTGGGGCTCCCGCTCCCCCCGGTGGGCGGTGGCTTCGACGTCGGTGGCTTGGTGGTCGGCGGAGGCGTGGTCGGCGGGACTGTGGTCGGCGGCGGGGTCGGCGTCGTCGAGACGGGCGGGGGGGACGAAGACTGTGGCGGCGCGGAGCCCCGCGGCGTCGACGCGTGGTAGGTCGGCTGGCGTGCCGACAGCTGCGCCGTCGGGATCACCAGCGGCTCCTGGAGGGGCGTCGTGGTGGATTCCTGGACGGTGGTCGGCGCGTGGGTTTCCGAGGCCGGCCGCAGGTCGTTCGAGCTGCCGCGGTGGGTCAGCAGCAGACTGACCGCGACCGCCGCCCCGACGACCAGCGCGGCCGCGACCGCCGCGAACACCAGCGGACGCCGGTCGGACTGCCGGTGGCGCTGCGGCGGGCGCGGCCGGGGGAAGGCTTCGCCAGACACCGCCTCCAGGCCGGACAGCTCGTCGGAGCTGGTGCTTGAGATCTCGTCCTCGAGCGCCCGCAGCGCGGTGGCCTGCTCGACCGACGAGCCCTGGCCCGTGCCGTCGTCCTCGACGGCGGTCCCGTCGCTGACGCGCTCCAGGCCGTCGTCCGGCTCGGCGTCGATTCCTGGGCTGTCGATTCCAGGGCCGTTGATGACGACGCTGGGGACCGCCTCGCTGCCCCGGGCGATCGGGATCAGCCGCTGGCGGACCGCCTCGGCGTCCGGCCGGTCCTCGGCCTCGTTGTCCAGCAGGTCGCCGAGCAGCCCGCGCAGCGGCCCCGCGTTGCGGAACGGCCGCCGGCGGCCCTCGACGACCGCCGACAGGACGGCATACGTCTCCGGGCCCTCGTAGGGGGGCGTGCCCTCGACGGCGGAGTACAGCGTCGCGGCGAGGCCCCACAGGTCGCTGGACGGCGTGCCGGAGGAGCCGCGAATCCGCTCCGGCGCGATGTAGGCCGGCGAGCCGACGAGCGCCCCGGTGCCGGTGAGCGTCATGTCGCCTTCGGTGGCCGCGATGCCGAAGTCGGTCAGCCGGACGCGGCCGTCCCGGCCCAGCAGCACGTTGCCAGGCTTCACATCCCGGTGCAGCACGCCCTTCTGGTGGGCGGCACTGAGCGCCTGGATGAGCTCCAGACCGATCGCGGCGACCTGGCCGGGCGGCAACGGGCCGTGGTTGCGGATGACGTCGCCGAGGCTCTCCGCGTCGACGAGCTCCATGATGATCCAGTGCCGCTCGGACTCCTCGACCACGTCGTGCACGGCGACGATGGAGGGGCTGTTGAGCCGCGCGAGCGCGCGCGCCTCGCGCAGGACCCGCGCGCGGATCGCGTCTCGCTCGTTCTGGGCGCCAGCCAGCGGAACGAGGATTTCCTTGATCGCAACGCGACGCTGAAGGACCTCGTCCTCACCGCTCCAGACGACGCCGGCGCCGCCCCGACCAATCGGTGCGTCGAGGCGGTATCGTCCGGCGACGATGCTTGGGGTGCCGTTCCGGGAGGTCTCCGGCGGCACGCTCGCCGATCTGGCCATCCTGTCAAGTCTGACAGATCGGTCGGGCCATGTGCGCACGGCCCTGGGACCGTCCGGTCCACCCGGGGACGCTCGTCATGCGGCTGGTGGTCACGGTGCCGGCCGGAAGGCCGCGAAGAGCTGGCGCCTCAGTGCCTCGTCGCCGGTCCACAGCTCTTCCTCGGTCTGCCAGGAAAGCAGATAACCGTGGCCGCCCCGGTTGGCGCCGCGGACCAGCACATGGATCGTGCCCCCGTCCTTGCTGTACGTGTACTCCCAGTCGGCCTCGGTCGAGCCGTCGCCGCCGTCCGCGGGCTCAAGCCGCAGCCGCTGATAGCCCACCCGGCTCATCGGCCCGCTGTGTGACGCCGTCTCGAAGTTTGCCAGCCAGTCCCGCAGTATCGAGGCGGGGGCCTGACCGGCGCCGCCGACGCGCAGAACGGTACCAGCGGCGGGATCGGTGAAGTCCACCGTTCCGGGACCGCCGAGGCCGGCCTGGCGTCGCCAGCTGGACGGGTAGGCGATCGACCAGCCGGCGGCGTCGTGGTAGGAAACCCAGCCGGCGGGTGGGCTCGCCGGGGCCGAGCCGGTCGCCAGCGGGCCGTCCGTCGCGGCTGGCATGATCGCGGCGAGGTCGGCGGTGGCCGCGGCGGGGTGCGCGCTGCCCTGGTCGCCGATTCTCGTGTCGTTGCCGCGGTGGTCCGAGGACGACAGCCGGACCACGAGCAGCGCCAGCGCGAGCACTACCACCAGCACGGCCAGAATGATCATAACTCGCCGCTCCGCCTGCGACCGCGGCGGCTGGATCTCGCTGGGGCGTCGGGGCCGCGGCGGGCGCGGCGGGTCTTCAACCCGGTCGTTCCCACTCTGGGCGGGGGTGTCATCAGTCGCCGGGACCCGTCGGCCCGCCCAGGCGGACCCGGCGGCCCAGTAGTCGGTCAGGCCGTTTGGCGCGGCGTCGTCGGCCTCATCGGCGGCGCCAAGGACCTGGGTCAGATCGGGCGTCGGCTGCCCGACTCCTTCGCGGCCCACAAAAGTGGTGGTCGGCCCCGTCCCGCCGGCCCCCGCGCCCGGGCTTGCTCCCGCGCTCCGGGCCGCGCCCGCGGCCGGGGCCGGGGTCGCGGCGGGCGCGCTGGGCGCGGCGACGCCCGGCGGCTCGACTCCCATGATCACTGTCGTCGGCACCGGCGTCCCTGCCGGCCCCTCGGGGCCTTCCGCGGTCTCATCCGCGGCGGGCACCGCGTTGCCCATCGCGTCCGCCGGGGCGGTGTCGCCCACCGCCGCGGGATCGTCCCGGGCGGGTACCGCGTCGACGACGTCGTCCGGCGGGCTGAAAGGTACCTCGTCCAGCACGCGGGTGGGCCCGGCCGGCGGGACGGCCGCCGCCGCGTGGGCCGGGCCCGGCTCGACCGGTTCTGCCCCCGCCTTGACGGGTTCCGCGGGTGCCGCTGCGACGGGCTGGGCCGCCGTGGCGGGCCGCGGCGCGGGTGGCGCGGGTGGCGCGGTCGCGGGCGGCGGCAGGACGGGACGCGCCCGCCCAGGCCCCGGCCGGACCGGGGAGGCGGGTTGGCCCGGCACCCCGGTCGGCCGGCCCACGGCCGGGGCGACACCTGGCCGGGTGACGGCCCGCAGCCGGGCGGTCGTGGTCGGCTTCCCCGGAATCTCGCCGGCCAGGTCGCGCAGCCGGGTGCGCACGTTGGTGAGCGTCGGCCGGTCGATCTCCCGCTGCGAGAGCATCGCGTCGAGAACCGGCCCGAGCCGGCCCGCGTGCCGGGCCGGCCGGATCAGGCCGTCGACGACCGACGTCAGAACGTCCAGCGGGGTGGCGCCGCCGAAGGGCGGCTCACCCTCCACGGCCGCGTAGAGGGTGGCGCCCAGCCCCCACACGTCGCACTCCGGGCCGCCGGGCTCGCCGTGCGCCCGCTCCGGCGCCAGGTAGGCCGGCGAACCGACGACCTCGCCGGTCCTGGTCAGCCGCGGGTCGCCGTCGCTGACGGCGATCCCGAAGTCGGTGAGTCTGGCCTGGCCCTCGCTGGTGAGCAGCACGTTGCTGGGCTTGACGTCGCGGTGTACCACTCCGAGGCGGTGCGCGGCGTCCAGCGCGTAGGCGAGTGAGATCCCGATCTGGGCGACCTGGTCGATCGGCAGGCCACCCTCGCGCTCGATCCTGGCCGACAGCGGCTCGCCCTCGACGAGCTCCATCACGATCCACGGCAGCTCGCCGTCGTCGATCACGTCCAGCACCCCGACCGCGCCCGGGTGGTGGATCCGGCCCGCGGAGCGGGCCTCGCGCAGCACCCGCTCCCGGCCCTCGGCGTTGGCCTCCGGGCTGCCGAATGGCATCCGGACTTCCTTGATCGCGACGGTTCGGCGCATGATCTGGTCGGTGGCGCGATGCACGACGCCCATGCCGCCTTCGCCGATCACCGTCTCGAGCCGGTAGCGCCGGCCGACGATCGTTCCAGGGGCGCGTCCCGAGGAGCCCGCTGGCGGGCTGGCTCCCGTCGCCGACCGGCCTTCGCCTGACATCGCGTCGCACCTCTCTCGCTCATCCATCGGCGGCACCGGCCGGGCCCAGTTCTGGGCGCCCGGCCGGCTGCCTCCGACGGCAGGTCTAGCCCATACCTGCCGCGGCCGTCCGCCGACCCGATTGTCCGACTCGCGGGGGCGACGCGCGTCGGCGGATCTGCCCGCTCGGATTTGTCACATCCCTGCCCTAGCCTCGGACCAAGGCCGGGTGGGCGTTTCGCGCGGCCGGCCACGGCCGGCCGCGCGGGCCAGGGCCGGCTCCCGGTGGGTTCGGGCAGGCGGCTCCCGCGGGCCAGGCCGCGCACGGTTGAGGCTGGGGACGAGGAGATGGCGATGGCACCGCTGACGGTGGACGAGATCCGGCGCGCGCCGAAGGTGCTTCTGCACGACCACCTGGACGGCGGGCTGCGGCCGGCGACGGTGCTGGAGCTGGCCGACGAGTGTGGGTACACCGCGCTGCCGACCACCGATGTCAGCAAGCTCGGCGGCTGGTTCCGTGGCGGAGCGCACAGCGGGTCGTTGGAGCGCTATCTGGAGACGTTCAGCCACACCGTCGCGGTGATGCAGACCCAGGACGCGCTGGCCCGGGTCGCCCGCGAGTGCGCCGAGGACCTGGCGGCCGACGGCATCGTCTACGCGGAGATCCGGTTCGCCCCGGAGCTGCACACGGAGAACGGGCTGACACTGGACGCGATCGTCGAGGCCGTCCTCGACGGGCTGCGCGCCGGCTCCGTGGGCACCGGCCTGCACGCCCGCGTGCTGTGCACCGCGATGCGCCACCAGGCCCGCTCGCTGGAGATCGCGGAGCTCGCGGTCCGCTGGCGCGATGGGGGCGTCGTCGGCTTTGACATCGCCGGTGCCGAGGCCGGCAACCCGCCGACGCGCCACCTCGACGCCTTCCAGTACCTGCAGCGCGCCAACGGGCACTTCACGATCCACGCCGGCGAGGCGTTCGGCCTGCCGTCGATCTGGGAGGCCGTGCAGTGGTGCAACGCCGACCGGCTCGGCCACGGCGTCCGCATCGTCGACGACATCTCCGTCGCCCGGGACGGCACGGCCACGCTCGGCCCGCTGGCGAACTACGTCCGCGACACCCGCGTCCCGCTGGAGATGTGCCCGTCCTCGAACGTGCATACCGGCGCCGCCCACAGCATCGCGACGCACCCGATCGGCCTGCTGCGCGACCTGCGCTTCCGGGTAACGGTGAACACCGACAACCGGCTGATGAGCGACGTCACCCTCTCCGACGAGTTCGCCACGCTCGTCGAGACGTTCGGCTACGGCTGGCCCGACATCCGCTGGTTCACTCTGAACGCGATGAAGTCCGCGTTCCTCCCGTTCGACCAGCGCCTCGACCTGATCGACAACGTCATCAAGCCCGGCTTCGACGCCCTGGGCGGGTACGCACCCGGTGCCTGACGTGACAGAGACGCTCCCGGCTGCCGCCGGGGAACCGGTCGCGGGGGTGCCCGGACCGGGTGGCCCGGTAGCCGGGCCGGACGGGCTGATGCGCTGCCCGTGGGGGGTGTCGACGCCCGACTACCTCGCCTACCACGATGACGAGTGGGGGCGGCCGGTGCGGGACACCGTCGGGCTGTTCGAGCGGCTCAGTCTGGAGGCGTTCCAGTCGGGGCTGTCGTGGTTGACGATCCTGCGCAAGCGCGCGGGGTTCCGGCGGGCGTTCGCGGGCTTCGATCCCGCCGTCGTCGCCGGGTTCGGCCCGGACGACGCCGACCGGCTGATGACCGACGCCTCGATCGTCCGTAACCGCCGCAAGATCGAGGCGACGATCGCCAACGCCCGGGCGATCCTCGCGCTCCAGACCCCGCTCGCGGACCTCGTCTGGTCCTTCCGGCCCGACTCGTCGGCCCGGCCGGCCCCGCGGACGCTGGCCGACGTCGCCGCGACCACCCCCGAGTCCGTCGCCCTCGCGAAGGCGTTGCGCAGGCAGGGCTTCGTCTTCGTCGGCCCGACGACGGCCTACGCGATGATGCAGGCTTGCGGCCTCGTCAACGACCACCTCGTCGACTGCGTCGCCCGCGCCGCCGTGACCGGCGGTTAGTGCTGCTCCCGACGACGCCGGCCCCGCACGCGTGATCGCCGAAAATGCCCTCAAGTGGTTGTAATCCGGCCCCGATCACGACCACGTAGGGGCCGAAACGGCGATCATGCTTGAGACGGAGCCGGGGCGAACCTTCGCGGGATCGGCACTAGCCGCGGCGGGCCGCGCCGGCACGTGCCCCACCCGGGCGCGATCAGGATGGGTCGCGGGGCATCTCGGCGAGGACGTCGGCGGTGCCGGAGAGGCCGAGCCGGGTGGCGCCGGCCTGGATGAAGGCCAGGGCCTGCGCGGCGGTCCTGATGCCGCCGGATGCCTTGATTCCGAGGCGCCCGCCGACGGCGGAGTGCATCGCGCGGACGGCACGAATGCTCGCTCCGCCGCCGGGGTGGAAGCCCGTCGACGTCTTGACGAACTCCGCCCCGCCAGCAAGCGCCGCCCGGCAGGCCGAGCGGATCGTCGCGTCCGGCAGCAGCGTGGTCTCCAGGATGACCTTGAGGACGGCGTCGGCCGGCATCGCGAGCCGCACCTGGTGGATCTCGGTCTCCATCGCGGCCCAGTTCTCGTCCACGGCGTTCGCGATGTCGATCACCATGTCGATCTCGGTGGCGCCGTCCGCGATGGCCCGCTGGGTCTCGTCGACCTTGACCGCCGTCAGATGGTTGCCGTGCGGGAACCCGACGACCGAGGCGACCGCGTACGCGGGCCTGGAGCCGTCCCCGGATCCGCCCGCGCCGGGGCTGCCGGCCGGGGGCATCCGCCCGTCGAGCCGGGCGCTCGCCGCGGCCAGGTAGACGTGGGTCGGCGCGACGCACACCGCGGCGACCCCCAGCTTCGCGGCATCCGAGCAGGTCTTGAGGATGTCGTCGGACGTCGCGTCCGGCCGCAGCATCGTGTGGTCGATCAGGGCCGCGAGCTCGGCCCTGGTGGTGGGCACGGGCGGCGGCGGCGGGCTCACCGGCGCGGGCGGGTACCGGCGGGCGCCTGGGGTGGCAGGGGCGCCGGGTGCATCCGGGCGCTGACGCGGGTCGTTACCGCTGGCGGGATGGTCGGGGCCCTCGGCTGACGTCGTCATGGCTCCATCTTTCCGCGTGGCCTGCCCCGGGACGAGGCCCGTGCTTAATGAGCCTTTTCCCTCTCACCGAGGCCTTGACCGGTCGAGCGGTGGCCGGCGGCGACAATGGGAAAGGCTCAGCCGGGTCTGCCGGCACGGTGGTAGACGTGCGGGCGGCCCACGGCTGGCGCCGCCCAGCGCCAGCACGGCCTGCCGGCACCTCAGGAAGCTCCAGAAAGCGCGGTTCTCGTGCAGGTAGACGTCCTCAACCATCCGCTCGCGGCGGTCGCGCTCACGGCACTGCGCGACGAGACCACGCCCCGGACGGCCTTCCGCGCCGCGCTGCACGACCTCGCGCTGATGCTGGTCTATGAGGCCACCCGCGAGCTCCCGACAACCCCGGTCCCGGTGCGCACGCCCCTGGCGCAGACCACCGGGGCGAAGCTCGCCGCCGAACCCGTGGTCGTCCCGGTGCTGCGCGCCGGGCTCGGCATGCTGCCGGCCGCGCACGCGCTCGTCCCCGACGCGGTGAGCGCCTTCATCGGCCTCGCCCGCGACGAGGAGACCTTCTCCCCGACCGTCTACCTCGAGTCCGTGCCCGCGGACCTCACCGGCCGCCCGGTGCTGCTGCTCGACCCGATGCTCGCCACCGGGGGCTCGGCGCTGCACGCGCTGCGCCTGCTCGCCAGCCGCGGCGGGCGCGGGATCGTCGTCGTGGCGGTCGTCTCCGCGCCCGAGGGCGTCGCGGCCCTGGACGCGAGCGGCCTGGACGTCCGCCTGGTCACGGCGACGATCGACGACGGCCTCAACGACACCGCCTACATCGTCCCGGGCCTCGGCGACGCCGGCGACCGCCTCTTCGGCGCGGTGTAAGGCGCCACGGGCACGGCGTCAGCCGGGAAGACGTCCCAGGACGTTGGCCCAGGTCGTGAGGTCCGCGAGGCGTGACCCTGCCGTGGATCTGGCCTCGGCGAGCGCCGCCGGCTGTGGGCCGACCGGCTGCGTCGCCTCCAGGTAGACCTTCAGCTTGGGCTCAGTGCCGCTGGGGCGGACGACGACGCGGGACCCGGCCGACAACGTGAAGATCAGGACGTCGGACGCCGGCAGCGGCTCGGCCAGCGAGTTCGACGTCCGGGGCGCGTCCGGCGAGGTCCCGGTCGCGGCGGTCTCGGACGGAGCCGTCCTGGCCGGGGCCAACAGGTCCCGGACGGACTCGACACGCAGGCCGCCGATCGTGTCGGGTGGGTTGTCGCGCAGGCGGGCCATCAGGGCGGTGCTGGCGGCCAGGTCGCGCGCCCGCAAGGAGACCTGGGCCGTCGCGGTGACTCCCAGCTCCCGGGTTAGGTCGTCCAGCCGGTCGAGCAGAGTGCGGCCGCTGGCGGCCTCCGCCGCCGCTATCCGGGCGACGGCGACGGCCGCCGTGATGCCGTCCTTGTCACGGACGAGGCCGGGGCGGACGGCGTAGCCGAGAGCCTCCTCGTAGCCGAACGCCAGGGTGTCGGCCGCGCGGACGATCCACTTGAAGCCGGTGAGGGTCTCCGCGTAGGGCACGCCTCGGCGGGCCGCGAGCGCGCGCAGCGCCGTCGCGCTGACGACTGTCGTCGCGACCGGCCCGGGGGAGTGCCGCAGGACCTCGTCGGCGAGCAACAGGCCAAGCTCGTCGCCGGTCAGTACCCGTACCCGCCGCTGCTCTCCAACGGCGACGGCGACGGCGAGGCGGTCGGCGTCCGGGTCGTTCGCCAGCATGAGGTCCGCGCCGATCTCCAGGCCGAGCCCGATGACCCGGTCCATCACCCCCGGTTCCTCGGGATTCGGGAACGGCGCTGTCGGGAAGTCGGGATCGGGACGGGCCTGCTCAGCGACGACGGCCGGCTCCGGTAGCCCGGCGGCCGCGAACACCCGCCTCAGCACTCCCAGCCCGATTCCGTGCAGCGGTGTGTAGGCGATGCGAACGGCCGCCGGCGCGGGCCTGCCCGTCGTCCCGGGTGTCGCGTCCGCGAACGTCTCCGCGGCACCGGCGATGTACGCCGCAACAACGTCGTCGCCGAGCGGCCTCCACGTGTCCGCCAGGGGGATCGCGGTGGCGGGTGGCGCGGTGGCTATGGCGGCTTCGATCTGCTCGTCGGCAGGGGAGACGAGCTGAGCGCCGCGCCCGGGCTCGCCGGCGGGCCCGCCAAGGTAGACCTTGTAGCCGTTGTCGGTCGCCGGGTTGTGGCTCGCCGTGACCATGATGCCCGCGGCGGCGTCCAGATGCCGGACGGCGAAGGCCAGCACCGGCGTCGGCACCGGGGCAGGCAGCAGCGACACCCGCAGTCCGGCACCCGCGAACACCCGTGCGCTGTCCAGCGCGAACCGCTCGCTGCGGTGCCGTGCGTCGTACCCGATGACGACCGTCGCCCGATGACCGCTACCGGCCGCACCGCAATCGCCAGAACCGGACTCGCCAGAATCCAGGCCGCCAGGGCTGGAACCGCCGGCCATGCCCGCGAGCCAGGTGGCCAGGCCGGCCGCGGCGCGGCGGACGACGGCGGTGTTCATCCCGTTCGGCCCGGCGCGCAGCGGGCCCCGCAGGCCGGCAGTCCCGAAAACCAGCCCGCCGGCGAACCGGTCCGCGAGCTCGGCGACAGCCTCGTCCGCACCGCGGGCTGCCGCCCACACCAGCTCTTGGAGCTCGGCCCGATCCGCGGGGTCGGGATCTCCTGACAGCCACGCCCGTGCCGCCGTGACCAGCTCCGCGGGCGCGACCGCCCGCCTCCCGTGTTCCACGCCTGGCCATGCTGCCGCCTGTCAGCACTCAGGGAGCATCTGGCCCTTCCCAGGTCGGCGTCGGTGGGTCCAGACGGGACGCCCTCCGTCGCTGGCAGAACGCGGAGCAGCCCGACGAGCCCGCCCCCAGGCCGCGCCGCCGGAGTTGCTCGCTCAACTCGCTCAGCTCGTACGCGCGCCGTGTACAAGTTGAGCGAGTTGCGGTACAGGTTGAGCGAGTGTCGTGTCCGGGCCTCGGAATGTCCGGGCCTGGCAACGCCGCAGACTCAGAGCCTGGTGACGACCTCGGCGAGGAGGGTGCCCATGCGGGCCGCCGCGGCCTCGCCGGCGGCCAGCACCTCCAAGTGGTTCAGCGGCTCCCCGGTCATGCCGGCGGCGAGGTTGGTGACCAGGGAGAGGGCCAGCACCTCGGCGCCGGCGTTGCGGGCGGCGATCGTCTCGTGCACCGTCGACATGCCGACCAGGTCGGCGCCCAGCGTCCGCAGCATCCGGATCTCGGCGGGCGTCTCGAAGTGCGGCCCGGGTAGCGCCGCGTAGATCCCTTCGGCCAGCGTCGGGTCGACCTCGCGGGCCAGCGCGCGCAGCCGGGGCGCGTAGGCGTCGGTGAGGTCCGTGAACGCCGGCCCGACCAGCGGCGAGCGGCCGGTCAGGTTCAGATGGTCGCTGACCAGGACCGGCTGGCCGACGGACAGGTCCGTGCGTAGCCCGCCGGCCGCGTTGGTCAGCACGACCGTCCCGACGCCCGCCGCGCAGGCCGTGCGCACTCCGTGGACCACGTGGGCCAGGTCGTGGCCCTCGTAGGCGTGTACCCGGCCGAGGAACAGCAGCAGCCGCCGGCCGCCCACCTCCACCGAGCGCACGGCGGCGCCGTGCCCGGGGACCGTCGTCTCGGGGAAGCCGCCGAGCTCGGCGAACGAGACCTCGGCCAACACCCTGCCCCGGGCGGCGAGCGTGTCGGCGGCCGGTTTCCACCCGGAGCCCAGGACGACGGCCACATCGTGGCGGTCGGTACCGGTCGCGGCGGCGAGACGAGCCGCGGAAGCCACGGCATCCGGCCCGGCCGGCCGAGAGGTGGAAGAGCCCGTCGCTTCCGCGATGGCCGTCGCGTCCGGGGAAGCCCCGCTGGTGGCATCGTCTCCGAGCAGCGTCACGCGCCGACTCTAGTGGTCGTCGCCGTCAGGTCCGGCCCGGCCGTCGCCTCGGCACGGACGAGACGAACCGTCGACTCATGGTGGTCAGCCGAGGGCGGGCGCGGCTGGGGGTACCCCAGGGACGACGGCGACGTTGCGGCCGCCCCCGGGGAGTCCATGCCCCCATCTGCTGTCCGCCCGCCCACCTGGCTCAGGCTTGTCGATCGGGCTGACGTTGACTCGTCCTGCCCAGTTATCGCCGATGAACACCTAGCGAGCCGGACTGCTCCCGGGCGACGCCCCGACTACCTGGCGCGACCGGCGGCCTGGCGCGACCGGCGGCCCAGGTGGAGCAGACTGGAAGTCGTGGCCATCCCGCGCCGTACCCGGCTGCCCGACGTCCCCCTGGAAGCGGGGGAGTTCACCGAGGTAGTGCTGCGCGGCCGGCTCACCGACCCGACCGGCGGCGGGCGGATCACCGCCAAGGCCGAGCGGTTCATCGGCCACCGGCTGGGCCTGTCCCGCTGGATCCTGCTGACCAGCCGCCGGCTGCTCGTCGTCGCGCCGTTCCCCAAGGAGGGCGACTGGTTCGACGTCAGCTGGGACCGCCGCGAGGTGACCGCCTCCCAGGGCGTCAAGCACGGCGACGTGATCCGCGTCCAGCTCGCCACCCCGAGCGGCCCCCAGGTCCTGCGCGTCTCCACCCGCATCCGCCCCGAGGTCACCCGCTTCATCAAGGCCCTCCGCCGCTGACCGGTCCCGCCGCTCCAGCGCGCCTGGCCTGGGCCCGCATCACCCCGCGCGCTCGTCCTGTCCGACGCTGCGGAGCCCGGAGCGGGCCAGGCAGCCCCAGAATGTCCGAGGGAAATCCCCGTAACGTCGGACAGGCCGTCTAGCTGGGCCGTGGCCGAGCGGCGGTGCGCGGTGGTCATCGGGAGGGCGTGCCCGTTCGGCCGGGCGCGCGCGGCCTCGCGGAGCGTGCGGCGGAGTGGTCGTACGGCGCCGGTAGGGTGACCAGTCAGGTGGTGGACAGCAAACCACCCGACGCGACGGCTCGTTTGGTGAACGCGAGCCAGAGCTGCGCAACTGCCTGGCACCGAACGAGCCCCGATCTCGATGGCTGGGTACCGGCGCGCGGCACGGCGTGCGGTCAGGCTGCACGCCGCGGCCAGACAGACTGACCGCCGCGGTCAGACAGACCACTCAGCTGGGACAGGACGGCAGGGCGATGGGGACGGTGGACGGGCAGAGCGCGCCGGGGGCGGTTCAGGTGCGGCAGACCGCGATGCGGTCGCACCGGTGCGGGGATCCTCGGCTGGCCGATGCCGGGGAGACCGTGACGGTGTGCGGCTGGGTGGCGCACCGGCGCCAGCACGGCCAGTCGCTGCAGTTCCTCGATCTGCGGGACTACTCGGGCGTGGTGCAGTGCGTCGTCGACGGCGGTGTCGATGTCCGCCCGGAGTACGTCCTGCGGATCACCGGGACCGTGGCCGAGCGGCCGGAGGGCACGGTCAACCCGCAGCTCGCGACCGGCCACGTCGAGCTGCGTGACTGCAAGGTCGAGGTGCTCTCGGTCGCCAAGCCGCCGCCGTTCCCGCTGGACGATCGCGCGGACAACGTCGAGGAGTCCACTCGGCTGGCGTACCGCTACCTGGACCTGCGCCGGGAGCGGATGCAGCGCAACCTGCGGATCCGCTCCGCCGTGCTGTCCGCGATCCGCGGGGCGCTCGCGCCGCTGGGATTCGTCGAGGTGGAGACGCCCCTGCTGATGCCGTCGACGCCGGAGGGCGCCCGCGAGTTCATCGTGCCGTCCCGGCAGTTCCCGGGCAGCTTCTACGCGCTGCCGCAGTCGCCGCAGCTGTTCAAGCAGCTGCTTATGGTCGGCGGTGCGGACCGGTACTTCCAGTTCGCCCGCTGCCTGCGCGACGAGGACCTGCGCGCCGACCGGCAGTACGAGTTCACCCAGCTCGACCTGGAGATGAGCTTCGTCGACCAGCAGGACGTGCTGGACGTCATCACCGCAGCGGTGCTGGCGGCCACGGAGACGATCACCGGTGGCCCGGTGCCGCCGGTCGAGACGATGACCTGGCACCACGCGATGGACCGGTACGGCGTCGACAAGCCGGACCTGCGGTTCGGCATGGAGCTGGTCGAGCTGACCGACGTCTTCGCCGGCAGCGGCTTCAAGGCGTTCGCCGGTGCCGGCGCGGTCAAGGGCATTCGGGTCCCCGGCGGGTCGGCGACGCACAACCGCAAGGCGCTGGACACGCTGACCGACACGGCGAAGAAGCTCGGCGCCAAGGGCCTGGTGTGGATGCGGGTCGGCGCGGGCGGCGCGTTGGAGTCGCCGGTCGCGAAGTTCCTCTCCGCGGCGGAGCTGGCCGGGATCGTCGAGAAGACCGAGGCCGCCGAGGGGGATCTGCTGCTGCTGGTCGCCGACGAGTGGGCGACCGCCTGCGAGGTCCTCGGCCAGCTGCGCAACTCGCTGGGCCGCCCGCCGGCCGGCGAGGGCGGCTTCCGGTTCGTCTGGGTGGTCGACTTCCCCCAGTTCGTCGGGATCGACAAGGAGACGGGCCGCCCGAAGCCGGGCCACCACCCGTTCACCCGGCCGCACCCGGACGACGTCGACAAGCTGGAGAGCGACCCGCTGGCTGTCCGCAGCCGGGCCTACGACCTGGTACTCAACGGCTGGGAGCTCGGCTCCGGCTCGATCCGGATCCACGAGCCCGACCTGCAGCAGCGGATCTTCGACCTGATCGGGATCTCGCGCGAGGAGGCGGACCGCCGCTTCGGCTTCTTCCTCACCCCGTTCGGCTACGGCGCCCCGCCGCACGGCGGTTTTGCCTTCGGCATCGACCGGCTGGTCGCGAGCCTCGCGGGCGAGGAGAACATCCGCGAGGTCATCGCCTTCCCGAAGACGCAGTCCGGCCTGGACCCGCTGACGGGCGCGCCCACCCGGGTCGACGACAAGCAACTGAAGGAGCTGGGCGTCCGCGTCGTCGCCGCCCCGCCCACGTCTGCTTAAGGTCGGAGATTCGTCGAATTCCCTTGCTGGAAGAGGTTTCCGGGAAATCGGGGCGAGCGGGAGCATGACGACCTACCGTTAGGTAACGCACATCTGATGACCATCGTCGACATATCGACGGCTCAGACGGGGCGATCCACGGCCACCGGGCCGGACGGATTGACCTCGCCTGTCCAAGACGCGTGTCGTCCGGTCCGTGGGTGGGCAGATGTCCGGCCGGGGCCGCAGTAGGCGTTGGGGTCCCGGATGGGCACGGTCCCGCTCCCACGCGGCGTCAGGCCCGTCGACGTGCCATGACCCGCCTACCTGCCGTAGACCGCCCATGACCGGAGGCAATCGACCGGAGGTCCGCGCTCACCAGGCCCGCGCCCCGGGCCCCGCCGTGACCGCGGAAGGACGGCCGCTCCTCCGCTGCCCGGGACATCGTGGTCCCCGCCGGCCGCCGAAACCGCAGGAGGAGCAGGGTGCACATTCCCTTCTCAGCGTCGCCGCGCACCAGTCTCGGCATCGAATGGGAGCTGGAGCTGGTCGACCTCCAGACCCACCAGCTACGCGGGGCCTCCACCGAGATCCTTGAGGAGTTCGCCGCCAAGGTCGGTGACGAGGAGGCCGCCAAGGCCAAGCACGAGCTGTTCGAGTCCACCATCGAGGTGATCACCGGCGTCTGCGACAGCGTCCCGCAGGCGCTCGCCGACCTCGGCGGCACGGTCGACATCCTGCGCGGCCTCACCGAGCGGCGCGGCATCGGGCTCATGTGCAGCGGCACCCATCCTTTTAGCGAGTACAGCTCCCAGCGAATCAGTACGAACGACCGCTATTTTCGGCTTGTAGAGCAGATGCAGTGGCTGGCACACCGACTGCTTATCTTCGGCGTTCATGTACACGTGGGCGTGCGCTCGCGGGACAAGGCGATCCCGATCGTCAACGCGCTGACGGCCTACATCCCACATTTCCTGGCGTTGTCGGCATCCTCGCCGTTCTGGTTGGGCCAGGACACCGGGCTGGCGTCCAGCCGCTCGAAGGTCTTCGAAAGCCTCCCAACCGCCGGGCTCCCGCAGCAGCTCACGGACTGGGGCCAGTTCGAGCGGTTCATGGAGACGCTCATCACGTCCGGCACGATCGAGACCATCCGCGAGGTCTGGTGGGACATCCGCCCGCACCCCAACTTCGGCACCGTCGAACTGCGGATCTGCGACGGCCTTCCCACGCTGCACGAGGTCGGCGCCGTCGCGGCGCTCTCGCAGTGCCTCGTCGAGCGGATGAACAGCCAGCTCGACCGGGGGTACACGCTGCCGGTCCCGCGCCGCTGGGTCGTCCAGGAGAACAAGTGGCGCGCCGCCCGCTACGGCCTCGACGCGGAGATCCTGGTCGACGACCGCGGCTCCACCCGCCCGGTTCGCGACGAACTCACCGACGTCGTCGACGACCTGCTCCCGGTCGCCCGCCGGCTCGGCTGCGCCCGGGAGCTGATGGCGATCGAGGAAATACTGAACGTAGGGGCCAGTTATCAGCGACAGCGGGCGGCCGCACGGCGGGCCGACGGCGATCTCGGCTGCGTCGTCGATACCCTGCTGAGGGAGATGAACATCGGTCGACCGGCGGGTTGACCTGACCGGGGTGGGCAGCCCTGTCCGCCGGGTTCGGCTCGGCTCCCGTTGCCCGCGCGGTCTGCCCCGGAGAAGGTCGAGTTTTTCGAGATGTCGGACAACGTGAGCGCGCATCCAGCGGCGGCGTCCCTGGAAGCGGCGTCTCCGGAAGACGGGCGGGGCGCACCATCCGGCGCCGCCGCTGACGGGACGGAGCCATCGCGAGCCTGGCTGGGCGAACCCCGCGGGTTCGTCGCCGAACCGGAGACGGGCGCACGGCGTCCCGTGCCCGCCCCGGCGGGCCGGCTGCTCTCGCCTCCGCGCGCCACGTCGGTCACCGAGTTCGTTCGGGCCTGGGTCGCCGCGCACGAGGGTGAGCTCGTCGAGTTCCGACGCGACCTGCACATGCATCCCGAGCTGGGCCGTCAGGAGCACCGCACGGCCGACCGCATCACCGAACGGCTCGTGGCCGCCGGGCTGCGCCCGCAGCGGCTGGCCGACATCCCCGGCATCTGGTGCGACATCGCCACCGGCGGCCGCGGCGACGCCCGCGCTGGCGGCGCGGACCCGGGCGCTGCCCCCGCCGGTGGCCCGGTCGTCATGTTGCGCGCCGACATGGACGCGCTGCCGCTGCAGGACGCCAAGGACGTCTCCTATGCCTCCACCGTCCCCGGTGTCTGTCATGCCTGCGGCCACGACGTGCACACGACCGCCGTGCTCGGCGCCGGCCTCGCGCTCGCCGAGTACGTCAGGACTCACCCGCTGCCCGGCACCGTGCGGCTGGTGTTCCAGCCCGCCGAGGAGACCATGCCCGGCGGCGCACTGGAAGTGATCAATGCCGGAGTGCTCAAGCCCGTCGGAGCCGCGCTGACGATCCACTGCGATCCCGCGCTGGACGTCGGCACGATCGGCCTGCGGCCCGGCCCGATCACGTCCGCCGCCGACATGGTGGAGATCACCCTGGCCGGCCCTGGCGGGCATACCTCGCGTCCGCAGAACACTGTTGACCTGGTCTACGCGCTGGGCGCGCTGATCACCCAGCTGCCGGCGGCGCTGAGCCGGCGGGTCGACCCCCGCTCGGCACTCGCGCTGGTATGGGGCCAGGTGCAGGCCGGGACCGTACCGAACGCGATCCCGCGCACCGCGCAGCTGCGCGGCACCGTGCGCACGCTATCCAGGGAGACCTGGGAGACGGCCCCCGAGGTGATCGAGCGCCTCGCGCACCAGATCGCGGCCCCGTTCGGCGCCGACATCGTCGTCGACTACCGGCAGGGCGTGCCGCCGGTGGTGAACACCGCCGAGTTCGTCGACGCCTACGACGCCGCCGTCACCGCCGCCTTCGGGCACGGCGCGGCCGCCACCGTCGCCCAGTCGCTCGGCGGCGAGGACTTCGGCTGGTACCTCACCTATGTGCCCGGCGCGCTCGCCCGGCTCGGCACCCGCACCCCCGGTGGCCGGACCTACGACCTGCACCAGGGCGACTACCTCGTCGACGAGCGCGCCATCGGCGTCGGCGTCCGTCTGCTTGCCGGCGCCGCCCTCGAGTCGCTCGGCCGTCTGGCCTGACGGGCGACGACCCCCGACGGTCAGGGCGCGGTCGCGGCGAGCCGCTCGGCGAGCGCCCGCTCGTCCGGGCGCGGCAGCGCGGGGCCTGCATGCAGCAGCATCCATTCGCTGTGCCCGGTGGGGCCGACGAGGGAGCCGGCCGCCAGCGTCTGGTCGACCAGGCGCTGGACGTAGGCCTGGTCAGCGGACGGGCAGACGGCGACGACACGCACGGTCAGCGTGGTGCCGGCCCGCGCGGCTACGGCCGTGTTGTGCGGCCAACGGCACGGCCCGGAGTGCTCCCAGGCCGGCGCGGCGCCGGCGAGCTCGCCACACAGCGCCTGTGTCACGGCCGCGCCCGGTGCCCGTTCGTCCCCGCCGGGAGCGAGATCCACAATGGCCTCAAGGGTCAGGGCGACCAGGTCCTCGTGAGCCGACGGGACCGGCACGTCGTTCGCCATACCAATATCGTCGCATGGGCCCCACGCCGTCGGCGACGCTCGTGAAAGCCTCCGCGCGACCCCGGTATCCGTCGCCCGGCTGTCCTGATCGTCTGTCGCGCCCCGCGCACCGTTGCGGCTGAATGTAGAACATGATGTTCTACACTAGGTCCATGGATCGGGTCGGTGTGCGGGAGCTCAATCAGAACACCAGTCAGGTGATCGACCGCGTGCGGCACGGAGAGACGATCGAGATCACTGAGCGTGGGCGCCCGGTGGCACGGCTGGTGCCGATCGATCGCGGCACAGCGGCTCTTGACCGCCTGGTAGCGGAGGGCCGCGCGATGCCGCCCGCGATAAGTGGGCCTGTGCCGATGCCTCCGCTTCTTGGCGACCCCTCAGTCAGCGCGGCGAACGAGCTGATCGCCATGCGAGATGAGGAGCGCTGGTGATCTACTTGGATTCGGCCGCCATAGTGAAGCTGGTGGTAGCCGAATCGGAAAGCCCCGCGCTCGTCGACTGGCTCAACATCCGTGGCGACCAGCCTCGGTTCACGTCGGCGCTGGCGGAGGTGGAGGTCGCGCGTGCCATCAGACGAGCCACCCCGGAAGGACTCGGTCGCATACCGCGTGTGATGGACCGGATGTACCGCCTGGACATCGATGCCCGGGTGCGCGCCGTCGCGGCTGCCTTCGACGACCCGCTCCTGCGGTCGCTCGACGCGATTCACCTGGCCACGGCGCTCCGACTGTCCGACGAGAACGACAGCCAGCTGGAGGCGTTTGTCACCTACGACAAACGCCTCCTCGAAGCGGCCCGCCGAGCCGACCTCCCCACCGCCTCGCCGAACTAGCCGGCGGCTAAAGGGTGTCGTCGAAGTCGGCGAAGAGGTCCTCGGCGCGCATCATCCGGGCGGCCTCGGTGATCGAGCCGGACAGTGACGGGTAAATCGAGAAGGTGTGCGCCAACTGCTCGGAGGTCAGGCCGTTGGCGACGGCGAGCGAGATCGACAGGATCAGCTCGGACGCGCGCGGCGCCACCACGACGCCACCGAGCACGCTGCCGCTGCCGGGCCGGCAGAACAGCTTCACGAAGCCGTCAGTGATGCCGAGCATCTTCGCCCGCGGATTGCGCGACAGCGGCAGCGTGACGACCTCGGCGGCGATCGCGCCGGTGTCCTTCATCCGCTGGGTTACGCCGACGGTGGCGATCTCCGGTTCGGTGAAGATGTTCGACGAGACGGTACCCAGCCGCAGCGGCGTCACCGCCTCGCCGAGCGCGTGCCACATCGCGATCCGGCCCTGCATCGCGGCGACGGAGGCCAGCGGCAGCACGCCGGTGCAGTCGCCGGCCGCGTAGACCCCGGGGACGGACGTCCGGGACATCCGGTCGACGACGACGTGCCCGCCTGAGCCGAGCCGGACGCCGACCTCGCCGAGCCCGATGCCCTTCGTTCGGGGCACCGAGCCGACAGCCATCAGCGCGTGCGAGCCGGTGACCGTCCGCCCGTCGGAGAGCTCGACGAGCACCCCGTCCCCGATGCGGCGCACCGACGCCGCCCGGGACCGGTTGAGCACCTCGATGCCCCGGCCGCGGAACACGTCCTCGATCACCATGGCAGCGTCCGGGTCCTCGCCCGGCAGCACCCGCTCACGCGAGGACACCAGGGTCACCGCGGCGCCCAGCGCCCGGTAGGCGCTGGCGAACTCGGCGCCGGTCACGCCGGAGCCGATCACGACCAGGTGCTCCGGCACCTCGGGCAGCTCGTAGAGCTGCTGCCAGGTCAGGATGCGCTCGCCGTCGGGCTCGGCTGTAGGCAGCACGCGGGGCGCGGCACCGGTGGTGATGAGCACGACGTCGCCGATGAAGACCTCGCCCTGGTCGGTCTCGATGGCCTGCGGGCCGACGAGGCGCCCCTTGCCGTGTACGACCGTCACCTTCTCCCGGTGCAGCCTGGCCTCGATGTCGTTCGACTGGGCCTGCGCGAGCTCGCGCACGCGGCTGTTGACCCGCTTCGCCTCGATGGTCAGGACGTCTGGCGGCGTCAGGTGCGGTTCGCTGCCGTCCCAGGTGCCGATCGCCTGCGCCGCCGGCACGCCCCGGCGCCCCAGGCCCAGCGCCGGCGCCGCGGCCATCGCGGTCATCGTCTCCGAGGTGGCGATGAGGGTCTTGGACGGAACGCAGTCGGTCAGCACGCAGGCGCCGCCGACACCGTCCGAGTCGATGAGGGTGACCGCCGCGCCCAGCGAGGCCGCGACCAGGGCCGCCTCATACCCGCCGGGACCGCCACCGAGGATGACGATCCGGCTCACGGCCTCGTCCTTGCCACTCCTGCTGCCAGCCACGCTGTCCCTGCCCTGTCCACGCGGTCTCCGTGCGCCTTCGGCTGCCCGGATGCCGCTGCGTTCGTTGCCTCTGCTCCCGCTGCCCGGGTGCCCGGATGCCCGCGGCGGGATCCGAGCGGGCCGCGGCGCCGGCCCGCTCGGCCGCGCTGGCCCGCAGGCTGCTCGTGGTCGTCGGGTCAGTCCGCGGGCTCGCCGTTCACGCCTGTGCCCGCCGCCAGCCGCTCGACACGCCGTCAGACGCGTCACCGCGAGCGATCGCCGAGGTGTCTCGTCAGTCCTCTATCCTGCCCGTTCCAGCCGTGGGGCTGGTCACCGAGTCACCTTCGGTGGCTCGGCGCACAGCGGGCGCGCACTGCCCCCGCGCGCCGACCCCGGTCAGGCGACAGCCCGTTGCCCTGGCACCGTTCGGGAACGCCGAGCGCACGGCGTTCGCCGCGTCAGCGCTCGCCGAGCGCCACCCGGAGCGGTCCGGCCGGGGCGTTCGACGCGCCCTTCCCCGGCATCGCCATGCTTAGCCGGTGTGGCCAGCGTCTACGGAATGGTCGGTGTGATCAAGCGGGCCTTCGGCCGCATAATGGCGAAGCGAACCGGCCTCGCCGTCAGGCCCGATGCGTGCTCACGCCGTTCGCGACCCGGCCGGCACAGGCCGCCGGGCCAGACTGGCCCGGGTGATGGGATGAGAGAGCCGACATGAACCTGTACGCAGCGTATGCCACCAATCTGGACCCGGCGATGATGAAGGAGCGCGCTCCGCATTCGCCGGTGACCTCGACTGGTTGGCTCACCGGCTGGCGGCTCACCTTCGGCGGGGAGAACCTGGGCGTGGACGGTGCCCTCCCCACGATCGTCCCGTACGTCGCCGGCCGGGTGTACGTCGTGCTCTACGACCTCGACCGCTATGACCTCGAACGGCTCGACGCCTGGGAGGGCGCGGACACCGGTCTCTACACCCGAATCCGGGTACGCGTCTCCACACTGGAAGGCGACGTGCTCGCCTGGACCTACGTGCTGGACGCCTACGAGGGCGGCCTGCCGTCCGCCCGCAACCTCGCCGCCGTCGCCGACGGAGCCGAGCGGGGCGGCGCCCCCGACGACTACGTCGCCGAGCTACGCGCCCGCCCGACCGCATAGGGCGATCGGCCGGAACCGGGCGCTGAGCGCCCTTCGCAGACCTCCCAGATCACGACCTCCCAGATCACGACCTCCGAGATCACGACCTCCGAGATCGACTACGTCGATCCCGCAGGAACCCCGTTCGTCGATCCGGCAGGGACCCCGGCTCCGCCGGCTCGGGCGCTGGGCGCCCTCGCCAAGGTGGTCCGGGGTCAGGTCCGGCGCGGCCGGGCTACCCGGACCGGAGCGGATCGGGACGCCAAGCCGGCGGGCTGTCAGGCATTGATGCCTTCGGGATCATCCGGGTCCTCGTAGCCCGTTGCCGCCGCGGCCGGGCGCGCAGGCTTGGCTGCGCCCGCGGCCGGCGGTGCGGCGGTACCTACGTCCGCCCGCACGGTAGCGGCCGGCTCGGCCCCTCCCGGTGTGGCGACTGCGGTCGGCGCGAGGGAGCGCATGGGCTCGTCCTCGTCCTCCTCGGGCTTGACGATCGGCGGGAAGCCGTTCTGGACGAGCCGCCGGTTGCGGAAGGCGCCGGACAGCACCAGGCCCATCGCGGCGGCGGCCACCAGCAGGAAGACGTCCAGCATCGCCCGCGTGCCGACCGGCCCGGGCAGCACCGCGAGGATGATCGCGAACGGGAGCATCATCAGCGCCGACCGGAGTGCCTGGCGCAGGCGCCAGCCCGGGCCGGTCAGGTCCTGGAACACCCAGCCGGCGTACCGGGGCGGCATCCGCCCACTGAAGACGTAGGAGATCTGGCCGACCAGGGGTGGCCGCTCGACCGCTGCGCCCGTTGCCCGCGCGGAACCGGCCACCGCCGAGGCCACCGGTGTCGCCGCCGGTGCCACAGTCCTCGCCGAGGCTTCAGTCATCGCGGAGCCCTCAGCCGTCCGTGTGCTCGCAGTCGTCTCAGTGCTTGCAGTCGCAGTGCCCTCAGCCGTCGCAGCGCTCGCGGTCGTCGCCGGGTTCGCGGCCGTCGCGACGCTGCCTGCAACCGAGGCGTCCGCGGCTGTCGAGGCGTCCTTGCCACCGTCCATGGCTTGAGCCTACGAACCGGGCGGCCGACCGGAACCGTGCGCCGCCCCACTCACCCCCGCCGTTCCACTCTGTGACGATTCGGGCTCCCCGGCGGCCGGGGCCCGCCCCGATCTCAGACCTGTCAGCCCCAGCGGGAGCTATAGCGCGTTTCGCCTGACAAGTCGATCTGGGCGGGGCGGGGTGGAATGTGGGAACCCCGGGAGGTCAGGCTTCCCGGGGTTCCTGGTGGCGGGCGTATCGGCCGACGGTGCTAGTCCTTGATCTCGCAGAGGACCGTGCCGCTGGGGACGACAGCACCGACCGTGGCCGCGAGGCCGGTGATGGTGCCGGCCCGGTGGGCGGTGATGGGCTGTTCCATCTTCATCGCCTCCAGGACGACGACCAGGTCGCCCTCGGCGACTGTGTCACCGTCGGAGACCGCGACCTTGACGATCGTGCCCTGCATCGGACTGGTCAGCGAGTTGCCGGTCGCGCCGCCCGCCTTCTTCGCGGCGGTCCTGCGCTTCGGCGCCGCGCCGCGCGCGCCGCCGCCCCCGCCACCGCCCACGGAACCGAGGCCCGCGGGAAGCACGACCTCCAGCCGCTTGCCGCCGACCTCGACGACGACGGTCTCCCGCGCGCCGTCAGCCTCCTCGGCGTCGGCGCCGCCGGTGAACGCCGGGATGGTGTTGTTGAACTCGGTCTCGATCCAGCGGTTGTGGATCGTGAACGGCTCGTCGGCCGCTGCCGGCGCGAAGGCCGGGTCACGCACCACCTCGCGGTGGAACGTCAGCGCCGTCGCCATGCCCTCGACGACCATCTCGTCGAGCGCCCGGCGGGACCGCTCCAGCGCCTGCTGGCGGGTCGCCCCGGTGACGATGAGCTTGGCCAGCAGCGAATCGAACGCCCCGCCGATGACGCTGCCGCTCTCGATGCCGGTGTCGACGCGCACGCCCGGCCCGGTCGGCAGCACCAGCTTCGTGACCGTGCCCGGAGCAGGCAGGAACTTGCGGCCCGGGTCCTCGCCGTTGATCCGGAACTCGATCGAGTGGCCGCGGGCCGGCGGGTCGGTGAAGCTGAGCGCCTTGCCCTCGGCGATCCGGAACTGCTCGCGCACCAGGTCGATGCCCGTGGTCTCCTCGGTCACCGGGTGCTCGACCTGCAGCCGGGTGTTGACCTCGAGGAAGCTGATCAGCCCGTCCTTGGCGACCAGGAACTCGCAGGTCCCAGCGCCGACGTAACCGGCCTCCTTGGCGATCTTCTTCGAGGCCTCGTACAGCGACGCTCGCTGGGCGTCGGTGAGGAACGGCGCGGGCGCCTCCTCGACCAGCTTCTGGTAGCGGCGTTGCAGCGAGCAGTCGCGGGTGCCGACGACGACCACGTTGCCGTGGGTGTCGGCGAGGATCTGGGTCTCGACGTGCCGCGGCTGGTCGAGGTAGCGCTCGACGAAGCACTCGCCGCGGCCGAACGCCGCGACCGCCTCGCGGACCGCGCTCTCGTACAGCTCGGGTAGTTCGTCCCGCGTCCAGGCGACCTTCAGGCCGCGGCCGCCGCCGCCGAACGCCGCCTTGATGGCGACCGGGAGGCCGTACTCGTCGGCGAAGGCGATGACCTCGTCGACGCCCGAGACCGGGTCCGCGGTGCCGGGTGCCAGCGGGGCGCCGACGGCGAGCGCGATGTGGCGGGCCGCGGTCTTGTCGCCGAGCCTGCTGATCGCGTCCGGCGACGGGCCGATCCAGGTCACGCCCGCGTCGATCACCGCCTGGGCGAAGTCGGCGTTCTCCGAGAGGAAGCCGTAGCCGGGGTGCACGGCGTCGGCGCCCGACTTCGCGATGACATCCAGGATCTTGTCGATCCGCAGGTACGAGTCGCCGGGAGTCGAGCCACCGAGTGCGTACGCCTCATCGGCCACGCGAACGTGCAGGGCGTCGATGTCAGGCTCCGCGTAGACAGCGACGCTGGCGTACCCAGCGTCCTTGCAGGCCCGCGCCACCCGGACGGCGATCTCGCCGCGGTTGGCGATGAGGATCTTGCGCACGTTCCTCCCGTCCTCGTTCGGCCCGCCCAAGTCTAGGGCGACTAGGCCGCTGAATTACTTCCCCGTGGATTTCGCGTGGGCGAAATCCACCGGAACCCCGCGCTCTCACTCGGCCCACCGGGCCGCTGGCGAGGCCAAAACCTGAAGACGCCTTGCCTGTCAGGTGAGCAAGCTCACGCAGGCCGCATGCTGGCCACCCGGCCGGCTCGGCGCCAGCCGCCGGGGCCGGCCGCCGTGCCGACCCGCATCGCGTAGCCGCGGTCGGCCCACACCGACCGCTGCGGGCGCGGCGCCAGGACGGCGCTCGCGGCCGCGTGCGCCGCCAGCACGGCGACGATGGCCGCGACCTCTTCCGGGGTCGCGTCGCCCCGTACCAGCTTCAGCAGCGGCCGGCGCTGCTCGGCCGGTTCGCTCTGCGCCACGCGTGCCTCCTCGACGATTCCGGGCCGTCACAGCGGGATGTTGCCGTGCTTCTTCGGCGGCAGCGTCTGGCGCTTGTTGCGCAGCAGCCGCAGCGCCCGGATGACCTCGCGCCGAGTCACCGACGGCTGGATGACCGCGTCGAGGTAGCCGCGCTCGGCCGCGATGTACGGCGTCGCGAAGTGCTCGTTGTAGTCGTCGATCAGCTCGGCGCGGCGGGCGTCGGGGTTCTCCGACGCGGCCAGGTCCCGCTTGTAGATGATGTTGACGGCACCCCGCGCGCCCATGACGGCGATCTCCGCGGTCGGCCACGCGAGGTTGATGTCGGCGCCCAGGTGCTTGGACCCCATGACGTCGTACGCGCCACCGTAGGCCTTGCGGGTGATGACCGTCACCTTGGGCACGGTTGCCTCGGCGTAGGCGTAGATCAGCTTTGCGCCCCGCCGGATGATGCCCGTCCACTCCTGCGACGTGCCCGGCAGGAAGCCCGGCACGTCGACGAACGTCAGCACCGGGATGTTGAACGCGTCGCAGGTCCGCACGAACCGCGCCGCTTTCTCGGAGGCGTCGATGTCCAGCGTGCCGGCGAACTGCATCGGCTGGTTGGCGACGATGCCGACCGAACGGCCGTCGACCCGGCCGAAGCCGACGATGAGGTTCATCGCGAACTGCGCGTGCACCTCGAGGAAGTCCCCGTCGTCGAGAATCTTCTCGATCACCTTGTGCATGTCGTACGGGGTGTTCGGCGAGTCCGGAATGAACGTGTCGAGCTCGGGGTCGATCTCGGCGTCCAGGTCGGTGACCTCGTCGTAGACCGGCGCCTCGTCCATGTTGTTCGGCGGCAGGAACGACAGCAGGGCCTTCGCCAGCTCGAAGCACTCGGTCTCGTCGGTCGCCTGGAAGTGCGCGACGCCACTCTTCGTGTTGTGTGTGTGCGCGCCGCCGAGCTCCTCGAAGCCGACGTCCTCGCCGGTGACCTCCTTGATGACCTCCGGGCCGGTGATGAACATGTGGCTGGTCTTGTCGACCATCAGCGTGAAGTCGGTGATCGCCGGCGAGTAGACGGCGCCACCCGCGCACGGCCCCATGATCAGGGAAAGCTGCGGCACGACGCCGCTGGCCAGCACGTTGCGGTAGAAGATCTCGCCGTACAGGCCGAGCGCGACCACGCCCTCCTGGATGCGGGCACCGCCGGAGTCGTTGATGCCGATGACCGGGCAGCCGGTCCGCACCGCCAGATCCATGATCTTCACGATCTTCTCGCCGAAGACCTCGCCGAGGCTGCCGCCGAAGACCGT
>Ga0068863_100000603_pt1 | contig 36544 bp, 27 predicted proteins | sample KBSSwiS62_FD_66596 | JGI IMG/M metagenome (GOLD analysis project Ga0068863, IMG submission 66596) | Switchgrass rhizosphere microbial communities from Kellogg Biological Station, Michigan, USA - KBS Switchgrass S6-2 | ecosystem: Host-associated > Plants > Roots > Rhizosphere > Soil ... | reverse complement strand
TGGCAGTTCCACGTCAAGCAGCGCGATCATTTCCGGCTGATGGCGATGTTCATCGGCGACCGGAAGGCGCGCCGGCTTTACGAAAGCCTTGCTCACCAACATGGCCGGATGGCGAAGCGGCGCCTGGCCGGAAACCAATAAGGTTCGGCCCCTGCCGGCGACCGCTGCTCCGGCTCGGCAAGCCGCATCGCCTCGTACGAAATGGGTTGATCTCTGCCCTTCTCTGGACAATGTTCTACATACGTTCCGATTCGGGGGACAGGATGACCGATGTTCCAATGACTCAGGCGGGAATCGAGGCGCCCGTTCTTGTTTTCCCCAGCGACGACGATGTTTTCCCGTTCGAAGGGGTGGACCAACTGTTCGCCAAGACCGGCTGGTGGCACAGCGAGAATCGCCACCTGGACCTTGAGGTCGTCGACAATGGCGGGCGGCGTTGGATCGTGACCGGCACGATGGCGGGCCTGCCCGAGAAGCGGCGCTGGTGGCAGCTCCGCCGCCCGGCCGGAGCCGGAAGGGAGATCGCGGTACGTCCGCTCGAGCCGGAGGACTTCGAGCAGACTAGGGCTCGCGTCGAGGGCCAGGCGGCCCGCTTGTTCGACGAAGGCGACGCGACGCTGACCGAGATTCGCGCGGCGCGCTCGATGGCGGAGCTCAGCCGCGCCTGTTATCAGATCACGGTGCGGGCGCAGGGGCGCCGCATCCTGGCCGGCGATGCGACCGTCCCGGTCAGGACGGCACGGGAGGTGGCGGATCGCGTCCTGGTGCTCTTCGCGCTCTGCCGCCTCGCCTTCGGCTCAGACCGGAGGGAGGTCATGCAATGGCTCGACGAGAATGACCTGATCGAGGCGCTCACGCCGGGCGAAGCGCCTCTGCTCACCACCCGGCACCTGTCGGACGAGCAGCGGGCGGAGGCCGGCTGGAACATCGAGGAGCAGAGCGCACTGCTGTGGGCCGTGGGTTTCGCCGATATGCCATCGCCCGCAGAGCATCCCGACATGGTGACCTCGGCCGCGCTCCTGGGACCTAACGCTGCTCTGGGCGTCGCGCAGTTCAGGGCGGCATGTTTATTGCGCCCGCTTTTAGAGCTGGCGGAGATGGCAGAGACATGCGGGCGGGATCTTGGCGATGCGGAGCGGCGCGATGAGGCGACGCCGTCCGACAATAGCGCGATGACCGTCGAGGCTCTTACGCGCCGCTATGGAGCGATCCAGTGGATCCTCAATCCGGCGCGTCTGGAATGGCGTTAGCGGCAGGAGCAGGAACTGCTGCACTTTCGGCTGTGGGGCGGGCGCTGGCAAGGAAAATGAAAAAAGCGCCGATCAACCCCATGCACCCGACTATATGCGAATCGCTCGCAACTCGGCCGATGTTCGCGGCGCTCGACGACCGTTACCTTTCCCCGTCCGGTGCTCGCGCGCCATGTACCCGCTCGACCAGCACGAAGCTGATGATCATCAGCAGATACCAGGCACCGAGCTTGGCGATCGGGACCGCGTGCCAGCCGTACTTCTGGTGCGGATATGTCCAGGCGCGGGCGAAGGTGCCGATATTCTCGGCGAACCAGATGAACAGGGCGACGAGCAGGAAGCCGAGCAGCAGCGGCATCTTGCGGTGGACGCGGAACGGTCGGTAATGAACCCAGCTGCGCGCGAAGAGGATGGCGGTCGCGGCAAGCAGCGCCAGCCGGATATCGGGCAGCCAGTGATGCGCGAAGAAGTTGATATAGATTGCGATCGCCAGCGCCAGCGTCGCCCGGCGCGGCGGATAGCCCGAGAAACGGAAGTCGAAGATGCGCCAGACGCGGGCGAGATAGCTGCCCACCGCCGCATACATGAAGCCCGAGAAGAGCGGCACCTGGCCGATCCGGAGCAGCCCCGGCTCGGCATAAATCCAGCTGCCATGCGCGGTCTTGAACAACTCCATCACCGTCCCGACGACGTGGAAGGCGAGGATCACCTTCGCCTCGTCGAGCGTCTCCAGCCGAAAGGCCAGCATCGCGATCTGGATCAGGAGCGCCGCGACGGTCAGGACATCGTAGCGCGCCACCGGTGCGTGCGGAGGCCACCACAGATGCGTGGCAAGCAGCAGTGCGAGCATCAGCGCGCCGAACAGGCAGGCCCAACCCTGCTTGAAGCCGAACAGCAGGAATTCGTAGATGAAAGCTGGAAGGCCGCGCTCGGGCGCCGCTGCCTCAAGCCGCGCCCGCACCGCCGCGAAGCGGGTCGCGCCGATTGCATTGGAGGGTGGCTCGGCCGACATGGCACCGGGATAGCGCCACGCAGCGGCCGTTGTCAGCCCATCGGAGCGACTCGTTCCCTGCCCCTTGCGATGGCGGCAGGCAGGCTCAGACATGCGCGACTATACGGACTTGCGAGCATTGTTGTCCTCGAGCGAGCGCTCGACAGAAGTGCGACGAGATGACAGGCTTCCCGCGGGAGTGCAGGTCTTATGCCGATACATTATGAGCAAGACGATCATGTCGTTCTGATCACGATCGACCGCTATGCGAAGCGCAATGCGCTCGATCTCGATCATGCGACCGCGCTGTTCGATTGCTGGAAACGATTTCGCGACGATCCTGAGGCCTGGGTCGCGATCGTCACCGGCGTCGACAATGCCTTCTGCGCCGGAGGCGATCTGGCGATGGTCGCCGATATTGCTCGGGAGGAGGCCGCGTTTGGCCATTCCGAGACGGGCGCCAGGCTGTACAATTATGGCGAGGGTTATTTCACGCTGAAGGGCCTTGAGATCTTCAAGCCGATCATCGCGGCGGTCAACGGCTATTGCATGGCCGGGGGCATGGAATTGCTGATGGGCACCGACATCCGCCTCGCGAGTGATCGGGCGACCTTCGCGGTGAGCGAGCCGAGTCGCGGCGTGATCGCGGCCGGGGGAACTACGGCGCGGATGCCGCGACAGATCGGGTGGGCCGCCAGCATGGAGATATTGCTGACGGCGCGGCCGATCGATGCCGAACGCGCGCTCCGGCTGGGCTTGCTGAACGACGTCGTCCCGCATGACACGCTTCTCGATACGGCGCGCCTGTGGGCGGCGGAGATCTGCCGCAACGCGCCGCTGGCGGTCCAGGCCACGAAAAAAAGCGCCGCGCTCGGCCTTGCCGCCGGCTCGCTCGCCGAGGCCTTCCGGATCGAGGATGAATGCGCCAAGGATCTGCTCGGTACCGAAGACGCGCAGGAGGGACCGCGCGCCTTTCTGGAAAAGCGTCCTCCGGTCTGGAAGGGTCGCTAGGCATGAGCGTGCGCCCGGCCGAACGTGTGACTCGCGCACCGCAAGCATAGCGGTCGCAACAGCGCGAAGATCCGGTCGTTGCCCGCGCTTCTCGCCGCTTCATCGCGCGCATCGATCGCCCCGTCGGTTTGGCCGGCGGCGGTCCTTGTAAGCGTAGGTCTCGGTGGTAAACGGGCGGTTAGGGGTAGTAAACAAAAGGGGCCGTTCCGGACCGCGCCACGCTGCGGAGCTTCAGCTAAATATTTTGTTAACTCTCTGAATTTTAGAGAATATTTCGGTTGCGACATGATCGTCCAGCATTTGGTCATGGTTAACCGAATAATAGCAATCTCTGTCTACACACCGTCAGCGACCCTGCCGCCAAAAGCGGGAAAACGCCAATTCTGGAGTCGCGTATGTCATCGAATTTTTCCGACGTGGGCATCAACCTTGCCGCCGTCAATTATTGGGGTAGCGAATATCCCTTCATCGATCGGATGAAGGCTGCGGGCAGCTGGACCCTCGTCGGCACAGACGGTGCGCAATCGACGACCGGCGTTCCGGTAGATGCCAACGGCTATCCGACGTCGATGCCGACGGGCTCGAGCTATATGTACACCGCGATCGAGGTCGATCCGCGCGCCCTTGAAATGACCGATCGCTATGTCCTCACCTATAGCGGCTCGGCCAAGGTCGTCGCGAGCGGCGCGAAGATCATCAGCACGGCTCCGGGCAAGATCGTGTTCGAGGTGACGAAGGACAGCACGACCCAGCTGATCAAGGTCAGCGATATCGATCCCGCCCATCCCCTCACCGCGATGCACGTCGTGCGCGAGGATCAGGTCGGCCTCTTCCAGAAGGGAGTCGTCTTCAATCCGGAACTGCTCGAGAAGATCCAGCCTTTCTCGACCCTGCGGTTCATGGATTGGGGGGCGACCAACAGCTCAGACCTCGCACATTGGGAAGACCGGCCGATGGTCGGCGATCGCAGCTGGGCGAACAGCGAGGGCGGCGTGCCGATCGAGGTGATGGTAGACCTGTCGAACCAGACCCATAAGAATATGTGGATCAACATTCCGTTCGAGGCGGACGACAATTATGTCCGCCAGCTGCTCACCTATGTGCGCGATCATCTCGATCCCAAGCTTCAGGTCCATGTCGAATATTCGAATGAGGTGTGGAATTTCACCTTCGGCCAAACCAAGGCCGCGCTGAAGAAGGGCGATGAGTTGTGGGGCGTCGATGCCAATGGCGATGGCAAGATCGATCCCAACGACAAGGCCGAGCATGTCGCCGACGGTTTCAACCAATATTATGGCTATCGCGCTGCGCAGGTCGCGTCGATCGCCAATTCGGTCTTCTCCGGCACGAATGATGCGCGGCTCGAAATGGTCATGTCGACCTTCGGCACCGGAACAACCGCCTCGATCCTGAAGGGCATCGCCAAGGCGGGCGCCGGCACTGCGAGCCAGCTGTTCGACGAATATTCGATCCATACCTATTTCGGAAATCTCGGCACCGGCACCCCGGACGAGCTTGCTACGCTGATGGGTTGGGCGCGCAGCGGCCAGGCCGGCATCGATGCCGCCTTCAAGGAACTCCAGGAAGGCAAATTGTCCGGCACCATCTCGATGGCGGATCTTGCCGCGAAATTCGCCAAGCATGCCACGCTCGCGAACAGCCTCGGCCTCGAACTGGTCGCCTATGAGGGCGGCGCGGCGGTGCTGTCGACAAAGGTGGACGCGGCCGACCGCGCGGACTTGAACGCGTTCTACAAGAATCTGATGAACGACCCGCGCATGGCTGATCTGTACCGCCAAATGGTCGACATGTTCTCCGCGGCAGGGGGCAAGGAGCTCCTCGCCTTCAACGATGCCAACCCGAACACCGGCAATTCTGGACAATGGGGCGCACTGGAAAGCATCTATCAGGATAGCAGCGTCCGCTACAATGTGCTCACCCAACTGGCGCAGAAGGGGGCAGGCGTCAGCGAGGCGCCGTCGAACCCGCCGGTGAGCGAAACAAGGATGGGCACTGCCGGCGACGACGATATCCGGGCGATGAGCGGGCACAACAAGATCTACGGCGGAGACGGTGACGATACGCTCACTGCAGGCGCTGGCAACGACCATATATATGGTCAATCGGCAAATGGCGGCGCCGATGGCGATGACGTGATATCGGCCGGCGGCGGCGTAGATTATGTCAATGGCAATGCCGGCAACGACACGATCAGCGGCGGCGACGGATCGGATCGTATTCAAGGCGGCCAGGGTGACGATTCGATCTCGGGCGATGCCGGTTATGACGCGCTGAATGGCAATCGCGGCAATGACTACATCTCCGGCGGCGACGGCAACGATGCCCTGCGCGGCGGTCAGGACAACGATACGCTGGTCGGGGGCAACGGCGACGACTTCCTGAGCGGGGACATGGGCATCGACCGGTTGACCGGCGGCGCCGGAGCGGATCGCTTCGTCTTCAGTGGTGCCGGCAGCCCGATCGGAACCGCGATCGATACCGTTACCGATTTTGAACAGGGCACCGACAGGATCGTGCTCGGCTTCGAGCCCCATGCCGTGTTGGTCGGCACGACGAGCTACAGCTCGGTCGATGCCGCGCGCTCCGCGGCACAGGCCTTGTTCAATGGCCATGCCGGCAATGGGGAGGTCGCGGCGATGTCTTTCTCCGGCGGTTCGACCTTGCTGTTCTGGTCGTCCAATGGTGGCGCCACGATCGACTCGGTCGCGGCGTTCCAGGGACAATCGGCCAGCGCCTTCGGGCTGAACGACTTCATCTGACTATTCTGCGATGTCCGAGGCCCCGGCAGACCCGTGCGTCCGCCGGGGCTCGCTTGTCGGCCCCGTATGCGGCAGCGTCACGCGGCGCCGGGATGGTCTACCGCAGGGTGCCCCTCAGCGCCGCCGCGCGACGTGTCGCATGCTGTTCAGGCTTTTGCGGCTACAAAACCCAGTGCGACGCCATTCATGCAGTAACGCTTGCCGGTCGGGGGGGGGCCGTCGTCGAAGACATGGCCGAGATGACCGCCGCAGCGTCGGCAGTGAACTTCCGTCCGCGCCAAGCCTATCTTATAGTCTGTGCTGGTGGCGACCGCATTGGCCAACGGCTTATAGAAGCTGGGCCAGCCCGTACCGCTGTCGAACTTCAGTCTCGACGAAAAGAGCGGCAGGGCACAGCCGGCGCAAAGGAAGGTGCCGGAGCGATGCTCGGCATTGAGCGGGCTGGTGAAGGGTCGTTCCGTCGCCTCGTGTCGTAAGACCTGGTACGCAGCCGGGCTCAGTCGTTTGCGCCATTCGGCGTCGCTCAGCGTGAATTCGAAGGTTCGGCCAGGCGCCGAGAGCGCGCGGCTGCCGATGATCCCAGTCACCGCCGTCGCCATCCCTACCCCCAGCAAAGTCCGCCGGTCGATCATCACCGCTCCTTCTCAGTCTTTCAGATGGTTATTGATCGATACGGTGCAAGCGAAGGTCCGGTTACACTCCATGCGCCTTCTTGACCGAAACCTTGCTCGCCGAAGCGGCGAAAAGCGGCTCGGCCTGTTCCTCCGGAGCCGAACAGCATCTACATGATGGCCATGCTCGATCCATTCGCCCTTCGCGAGGAGGTTCGTACCCAGGCGCTGACGCTCGGCTTCGCCGTCTGCGGCTTCGCGCGCGCCGATGCTGCTCCCGAGAGCGCGGCCCGGCTCGAGGAGTGGATCGAGGCCGGTGCGCACGGCACTATGGAGTGGATGGCGACCCGCAAGGGGCAGCGTGCGCGCCCGCGGGCGCTATGGCCCGACGCCAGGAGCCTGATCATGCTCGGCATGAGCTATGCGCCGCACGACGATCCGCTCCGGCTGGCGGCCGAACCGGGCATCGGCCGCATATCGATCTATGCGCAGGGAGCCGACTATCATGACGTCATCAAAAAGGGGCTGAAAACCCTCGCCCGCTGGCTAATCGATCGCGCGGGTGGTGAATTGAAGATTTTCGTGGACACCGCGCCGGTCATGGAAAAACCGCTCTCGGCCGCGGCGGGGCTCGGCTGGCAAGGCAAGCACAGCAATCTGGTCTCGCGCGATCATGGGAGCTGGCTGTTCCTCGGCGCGATCATGACCAGCCTCGACCTGCCCGCCGACGAGGCGCAGGATGATCGCTGCGGAAGTTGCGATGCCTGTCAGGTCGCCTGCCCGACCGCCGCCTTCCCCCGCCCCTATGTCGTCGATGCGCGGCGCTGCATCTCCTATTTGACGATAGAACATAAGGGCGCCATTCCGTACGAGTTCCGCGCCGCTCTGGGCAATCGAATCTATGGCTGCGATGATTGTCTCGCGGTCTGCCCCTGGAACAAATTTGCCGAGGCGGCCGCGGCGAACCGCGCCTTTGCCGCGCGAGCGGAACTGGCCGCGCCGGAGCTTGCCGATCTGCTGGCGCTGGACGACACAAGCTTCCGGGCGGTCTTTGCCGGGTCTCCGATCAAGCGGATCGGCCGCGACAGGATAGTCCGCAATGCCCTGATCGCCGCCGGCAATAGCGGCCTCCCGCAAATGGTAGGGCTCGTGCACGCGCTGCTGGACGATCCGAGTCCGGTGGTTCGCGGTGCCGCGGTCTGGGCACTGGGCCGGCTCGCTCCTTTGGCGTGGCAGAAGGAGCGCGCCGATCGGGCCGCGAACGAGCGCGACCCGGATGTGTGTGAAGAGTGGACGCTTCCTCCCGCGGATCATCCGCGCGGCGGGGGCGCCGCTTCGCTGGAATCTCCACTCCAGCCTCACGCCTAGAGATCCAAGGACCATGCGGGGTGCAAATCGCGGATGACCTGAACGCGTCTTTCCAATAACCGGGCTGTAGATCGCATCATGGAAGGGCAGGGTATGGACGTCGTCGGTGTCATCGGTGCGGGCTTGATGGGCTCGGGTATCGCCCAGATTGCCGCGCAAGCGGGCATGAAGGTTTTGATGGCGGACGTCTCGCTCGACGTTGCCGAGAAGGGCAAGGCCGGGATCGTCAAGCAACTCGACCGTGCCGTCGAGCGCGGCAAGCTGGAAGCAGAGCAGCGCGACGCCGCGGTCGGGCTGCTCGTCCCCGTGGCGGATTACGGCCCGATGCAGGAGGCCGATGTCATCATAGAGGCTGCGACGGAGCGCGAATCGGTCAAGCGGGCGATCTTTGAGAATGTCGGCAAGGCCATGTCGCCGACCGCGGTGCTTGCCTCCAACACCTCTTCGATCTCGATCACCCGCCTGGCACAGGCCGCGCCCGACCCGCAGCGTTTCATCGGCATGCACTTCTTCAGTCCGGTGCCACTGATGCCGCTGCTCGAGTTGATAAAGGGTCTGGCGACGGGTGAGCATGCCGTAGCGGTTGCCCGTGAATTTGGCCGGCGCACGGGCAAGACGACGATTCTGGCGGCCGATTCGCCGGGCTTTGTGGTCAACCGCATCCTGCTGCCGCTGCTGAACGAAGCATGCTTCGCGGTAGCAGAGCGGCTTGCGTCGATCGAGGATATCGATGCCGGCTGCAAACTGGGCCTCGGTCATCCGATGGGGCCGCTGACCCTGGCTGACATGATTGGGCTGGACGTCATTCTCGACGTCTTGCGCGTCTATCAGCAGGATTTCGGCGATCCCAAATATCGCGCGGCGCCGCTGCTGCTCAAGATGGTCGAGGCGGGCTGGCTCGGCCGCAAGACCGGCAAGGGCTTCTACGATTATTCGGGCGAGCAGCCGGTTCCGAGCTTCTGATGCGTGCCGACACTGACGCCATGTTCAACGACGAGACTAGGGCAATCGGGCAGCTTTCGCTTCATTCGTCAACGCTCGATAGAGTATGCCGTCGGCGATTTTACCATGCCGGGAGTGGCGACATATATTTGCTCGCCTATCATGAGGATGTCCGACCCCTCGATCGCTGGATGAAAGCTTGTGGCAACCTCCCCAACTGACGCCTCGCTCCATCATTTCGCCGCGCCCGATGGTGCCCGCATCGCCTGGCGCGAGATGGGTGATCCCGGCGGCCGGCCGGTCGTGCTGATCCATGGGCTCTTCTCGAACAGCTTCGTCAACTGGATCCGCTACGGCCATGCCGCCAAGCTCGCAGCCAAGGGCCGACGCGTTCTCATGCCCGATCTGCGCGCGCATGGCGAAAGCGCGAAGCCGCACGAGCCGGGCGGCTATTCCGCCGACATCCTCGCCGACGACAGTCTTGCGTTGCTTGCGCATCTCGGGCTCGAGGATGATGGCTATGATCTCGGCGGCTATTCGCTGGGTGCGCGGACGGTTGCCCGCATGCTCGTGCGCGGAGCACGGCCGGGGCGGGCGATGCTCGCCGGGATGGGGCTCGAGGGGCTGCTCGACCTCAGAGGCCGTTTCCCCTTTTTCCGCCAGGTCCTCGAAGGCATGGGCAGCCATGAGAAATTCTCCCCCGCATGGATGGCCGAGGGTTTCCTCCGCACCACCGGCGGGGACGCCAAGGCGTTGCTCCTGCTGCTCGATCACTTTCCCCTGGTCCCCCGTGCGGCGCTGCACGGTTTCGACCTGCCTATCTTGGTCCTGATCGGCGAGGAGGATCAGGATAATGGCTCGGCGCGCGCCCTGGCGGATGCATTGCCAAACGCCAGCTATGTCGAGGTGCCGGGAAATCATATGAGTGCGGTGACCTTGCCGGCGCTTGGCGACGCTATCGCCGACTGGTTCTGATTACGCCCAGAATGTCGGCCAGCGCCGTCTTGACTGTCGACGAGGGCGTGATGACAGTGGTGTCCGCATAAAAGGCCCTTGGGGTATCCTCCGATGAAAATAGGGATCAGGGCAGCATCGTCGGTCATCGTGCTCGCAATTTCGCTCGCTGCGGCTTCGCCCGCGGCCGCGCAGCGCGGCCTCCCCAGACCTTCGCCGGTGGCTGCGACGGCGGTCGACGCGGAGGCTTTCACCGCCGCCGCCGAGAAGGAGCTGTTCGATTACAGCGTCTATGGATCACAGATTGCCTGGATCAACAGCACCTATCTGACCGACGACACCGACGCGGTGAACGCACGCGTCGGCGCGGACTTCACCGAGATGCAGGTTCGCCTCGCCAAAGGCGCCGCCAAGTATGACAGGACGCCTGGACTGAGCTTCGACACGCGCCGCAAGCTCGACATATTGAAGCAGGGCGTCGTGCTGCCGGCCCCCGCCACGCCTGGAGCGGCCAAGCAGCTCAACGACATCGCGACTAGGCTCCAGTCCGACTATGGCAAGGGGCGGGGAACGCTGCGCGGCCAGGAGATTAGCGGCTCGGACATCGAGGCCGAGATGGGTATCAACCGCAACCCCGCCGAACTGGCGGAGATGTGGACCAGCTGGCACGACAATGTGGGCAAGCCGATGCGCGGCGACTATGCGAAGCTCGTCGAGATCACCAACCGGGGCGCCGTCGAGCTCGGCTACAAGGATCTCGGAGCCATGTGGCGTGCCGGTTATGACATGCCGGCGGACGATTTCGCCAGGATGATGGACAAGCTCTGGTCGCAGGTGAAACCGCTTTACGATCAGCTCCATTGCTATACCCGCGCCAAGCTCAACGCGAGATATGGCGACGCCGTTCAGCCGAGGACCGGGCCGATCCGGGCCGATTTACTCGGTAATATGTGGGCGCAGGAATGGGGCAATATCTACGATATCGTCGCGCCGAAGGGAGCGGGCGATCTGGGTTTCGATACGGGCGAGCTGCTCATGGCCAAGGGTTATGACCCGATCAAGATGGTGAAGGCCGGCGAAGGCTTCTACACATCGCTCGGCTTTGCGCCGCTGCCCGACAGTTTCTGGAAGCGGTCGCAGATCGTCAAGCCGCGCGACCGTGAGGTCGTCTGCCACGCGTCGGCGTGGGATATCGACAACAGGGACGACCTGCGCATCAAGATGTGCACCAAGGTCAACGGTGACGACTTCGTCACTATCCATCACGAGCTCGGACATAATTTTTATCAGCGCGCCTATAACCAGCAACCCTATCTCTATCTGAACGGCGCCAATGACGGATTCCACGAGGCGATCGGCGATTTCATCGCCCTGTCGATCACGCCCGACTATCTGGTGAAGATCGGCTTGCTCGACCCTGCCAAGGTACCGGCGCCGGACAAGGACATCGGCCTGCTGCTCCGCCAGGGCATGGACAAGGTCGCCTTCCTGCCGTTCGGCCTGCTCATCGACAAATGGCGCTGGGGGGTGTTCGACGGCTCAATAAAGCCGGCCGACTACAACAAAGGCTGGACCGATCTGCGCCTCAAATATCAGGGCATCGTCTCGCCTTCACCGCGCGATGAGGGCGATTTCGACCCAGGAGCCAAATATCATATCCCGGGCGACACGCCCTATGCCCGCTATTTCCTCGCCCGCATTCTGCAGTTTCAATTCTACAAGGCCGCGTGCGAGATCGCGGGTTGGAAGGGGCCGCTCCACCGTTGCTCCTTCTACGGCAACAAGCGGGTCGGCGAGAAGCTGAACGCGATGCTGGCCATGGGAGCATCCAGGCCATGGCCGGACGCGCTCCAGATCTTCACGGGCAGGAGGGCGATCGACGGGGCGGCCATGATCGAATATTTCAAGCCGCTGATGGTCTGGCTCAAGCAGCAGAACAGAGGCGAGCGCTGCGGCTGGTGAGCCGGCGTGCCAAGGTCCCTCTCGCTAGCGATCGGGGGCGCGGGCCGGCTTCCTCCTGATTTGGGCCCAGGGAACGGCCATCGTCCCTTTCGTCGCGGGACGAAGGCCTTCCTCACCGGAACGGCGGCTCATCGAACGCGCGCAGCTTGCGACTGTGCAGGCGGGCGCCTTCGCCGCGGAGCTGCTCGACCGCAGCGATGCCGATCTGAAGATGTTCGGCGATGGAGCGCTCGTAAAATCGGTTGGCCTGTCCGGGCAGCTTGATCTCGCCGTGGATCGGCTTGTCAGAGACGCAGAGCAGCGTTCCATAGGGTACGCGGAAGCGATAGCCCTGCGCGGCGAGGGTGGCCGACTCCATGTCGACAGCGACTGCGCGACTCTGGCTGAAGCGCAGGGCCGAGGCGGTATAGCGCAGCTCCCAGTTTCGATCGTCCGATGTTACGACGGTGCCGGTACGCATGCGCAGCTTGAGTTGCTCCATCGTTTCCCCGGACACCGCAACTGCCGCGCGCGTCAGTGCTTGCTGGACTTCCGCGATTGCAGGAATCGGGATCTCGGGCGGCAGAACATGATCGAGGACGTGGTCATCGCGCAGATAGGCATGGGCGAGGACATAGTCGCCGATCCGTTGGCTGGGACGGAGGCCGCCGCAATGGCCGATCATCAGCCAGGCTGCGGGGCGCAGCACCGCCAGATGATCGGTGATGGTCTTCGCGTTGGACGGGCCCACCCCGATATTGACGAGCGTGATCCCAGAGCGATCAGGCGCGACCAGATGATATGCGGGCATCTGGTGCCGGCGCCAGGCGCTGTCGGCGATCGCCTGGCGCGGATCTGGATCGCCAGGCCGAATCTCGACCCCGCCGGCGCCGCTCAACAGCGTGTAGCGGTTTCCGTGGTTAAGCTGCTCGACGGCCCACTGGACGAACTCGTCGACATAGCGATGATAATTGGTGAACAGGATATAATCCTGAACATGCGCGGGAGGCGTACCGGTATAGTGACGCAACCGCGCAAGGCTGAAGTCGACCCGCGGCGCATCGAAGAGGGCGAGCGGCCGAGGCTCGGTCTCGGGCTGCTTCCAGCGCCCGTCGGCCAGCTCGTCACCGATCGATGACAAACGGGTCGAAGGAAATAGGCGCGCCAGCTCGACGGTCGATACTTCGCTCAGATCGAGATCATCCTCCGTATCAAGTACGTAATTATAGGCGATCTCGGTCGCGCTGAGCGCCGTTTCCACCTCGACCCCGAAATCGTCGATCAGCAGATCAATCTGCTGCGCGAGATAGGGCGCGAACAGGGCCGGGTGGGTGACGGATGTGGCATAGGTGCCTGCCGCCTCCAGCCGCCCATAGGCGCGGCCGAGCGGTCCGGGACCGCGGCGGCCGTCATAGTGCAGGCGGAGCTCGGGATAGGCGAAGGCGCCGGCGGCGCGCGCCGCGGGATCTGGCGGGGTGCCATGCTCGACATAGTCACCCAGCGCCGTCCGCAACCGGCCCACCGCTTCATCATATAGTGCTTCGAGCTGCGCGACGATTTGCAGGCTTTTTGCGGACGGCAACGCTATCTCCGATCAGAGCTGGCTCAGCATATGGTCCGCGCTGCTGACGTTGAATTCCCGCGGGGCCTCGATGTTGAGCTTTTTCACCACTCCGTCCTTGACGATCATCGAGAAGCGCTGCCCCCGATGACCCAGGCCGACGGCGGTGCCGTCCATCTCCAGGCCGATCGCCTTGACGAACTCGCCGTTGCCGTCGGCGAGCATCGTGACCTTCCCCTCGGTGCCCGCAGACTTGCCCCACGCGCCCATGACGAACGCATCATTGACCGCGGTACAGGCGATCTCGTCGATGCCCTTGGCGTGCAGCGCGTCGGCCTGATCGACATAGCCGGGCAGGTGGCGTGCCGAACAGGTCGGGGTGAATGCGCCGGGCACCGAGAAGAGCGCAACGGTCCGGCCGGCGAAATAGTCCGTACTCGTGACGGGCTGCGGTCCATCTTCGGTCATCGTCAGAAAGGTGGTCTCGGGCAAGCGGTCCCCGACGGTGATCGTCATCTATCGTCTCCTGTTTGATCTGGATTGGCTGTGAAGGATCGCGATATGGCAGACTTCCGCGGCCGTCGCTCAAATCTTTTCGCGCAAGGCGAGCATCAGCGGCGCGCATGCGGGCAACAGCCGGATAAGCCGCAGCATCGCCCTCAGCCGGGGGCTGCGCACCGCAACGCCGTGTGCCAACAGGAATTTGGCGGCGTCGCGGACGGCGTGCCGATCCGCCAGTTTCAACCGGTCGAAGGCCGCGGCGATCGCTATTTCGTGCGTCAGCCGTACGCACATGTGTTCCGCGGCGATGGCTTCCGGCCGGCCGGCCAGCGCGTCTCTTGCGGTCATCGTCACAGCCAGCGCCGTTCTGAGCATGCCCGCGCTGTCGCGCGACGCCGATCCGGCCCGGCGGCGATATCGCGCGACCGGCCGCGGCACATAGGCCAGCTCCCAGCCCGCGATCAACAGCCGCAGCCAAAGGTCGAAGTCCTCGGATGTCGTGAGGCCAGCCTGGAACCCGCCAACGCTTGCCAGCGCCTCTCGTCGCACCGTCGCCGCGGCGAAGATGTTGAACCTGCGCTGGAGCACCCGCTCCAGCGTTGCCGGCATCGCTTGCGGGTTGTAGGCGGAAAAGAGCTCGCCCTCGCGGTCTGCCCCGAAATAGATAGCGTCCCCGGTCACGAAACCCGCCTTAGGGTCCGTTTCCAGCGCGGCGATCATGACCGAACAATAATCGGGATCGAGCACATCATCGCCGTCGAGAAAGGCGATATAGGGCGTGTTCGCCTCGGCGATCGCCCGGTTTCGGGCGACCGATACGCCGGCATTGTCGGTCTGCAAGAGCCGGACGCGGGGATCCGAGAGATAGGGGTCGACGTGGAGCGCTACATCGGGGTCGCCGTCGTCGATCACGATCGCGCGCCAATCGGCCCGCTGTTGCCCGAGCACCGATGCCAAGGCCTCGGAGACGAGCGTGCCGACGCGGTAGGCGGGGATCACCACCGTGATCGCGGCCTGCTGGTCCGCCCCGATCCGATCCCCCGCTTCTTCCCCCGATTGCACCGCCATGGCTGCCGATTATAAAGAGGGCCAATGGATGCGCCAGCCTCTCTCAGCGGACAACTCCTTGTGGCGATGCCCGGCATCGGTGATCCTCGCTTCGAGAAAGCGGTGATCGCGATGTGCGCACATGATGAGAAAGGCGCTGTCGGCGTCGGCGTCGATCGATTGGTGCCGCAGATCGGATTTCACCATCTGCTTGATCAGCTCGGCATCGAGCCCGGCCTCGCCCCCGACCGGGAGATCCATCTCGGTGGGCCTGTCGAACAGCAGCGGGGTTTTCTTCTGCATAGCACCGACTGGGTCGGTGCGGACACGCTGCTCGTCGAGGGCCGGTGGGGGCTCACGTCGACCCTCGACATATTGCGGGCGATCGCCGCGGGCGGGGGGCCGAGCCGCTGGCTGGTCGCCCTTGGCTATGCCGGCTGGGCCGAGGGGCAGCTGGACGGCGAGATGCGCCGCCATGGCTGGTTCGCGACTCGCGGGGACGATACCATCCTGTTCGAGCGACCGGCGTCACAACGATGGGAACTCGCCATGCGCGGGGCCGGCATAGATCCGCATCTGCTCGCGGCGACGAGCGGTCGAGCGTGACCCAGGGCAATACCGGTTTGGCCGCTCAGGCCAATTGTTACGGTATCGCGCTGTAATAATTCCATCTTTTTTTGGCGTTAACTGATTTCGACAAGGCAACGCCAAGCTTTACGATCGATCATGCGCCACATGGGATGAGCTGCTCGGGGGCAGCCACAGGGGCATGAGGGGCATTTCCGATGCGTCGATTCATGGGCGCGGCTATGGCCGCGCTGGCCGCGGCTACGCCGGCCAATGCTGCGTGCTGGTCGGTCGGCCAAGCCGGGGCCGCGCAGGTGCGTGACCTGCAGACCTTCCTGATGGTCGAAACGCTCCGCTGTCAGGCGATCGGGTTCGACATCGCGCCGGACTATAATGATTTCGTCCGCGGCAATCGTGTGGCGATCGGCCAGGCCAACGACCGGCTCAAGGCTTTCTTCATCGCGTCGCAGGGGCCGGTCCAGGGACAAGGCGCCTACGACCGCTTCACTACCTCGCTCGCCAACAGCTATGGCGGCGGCCGCACCTCCCGCGACAGCTGTACGACGGCGGGGTCGATGGCGCGCGAAGCGGCGCTTATGGAAAACTCGCACCAAGGGCTGCTGATGATCGCAGTTCGGGAAGGCCTTGCTCCCCGCCTCCCCGGTGGTCTGTGCGGCGGCGAAACCACCGCCCAGGTCGATCGACAGGTCGTCAACTCTTTCGTCGAGCGGGCCGTGTCCGTCGAGGGGCGGGGCACTGTCCTTTCTGGCATCCCATAGTGCGTTCTGGCGGGGCGGTTGCGTCCTCCGGCCGCCCACGAAAAGTTCTTGTCCTCGCAACCCGATGGCCGGGCTCGACCCGTCGCGGGCGGGGTTTCGACCATATAAAGATATCTTTATATTTGCATTAGCGGGGAGGGGCGGGTAAGGCGCGCCAGACTAGTCGGGCGGCGCCTTGCCGCTCGCGACCTGCTCCAAGGAGAAGCCCGGTGGCCACTGCCGTCGCGTCAGACTTCCAAGATTACGTCATCGCGGACCTGAACCTCGCCGATTTCGGCCGCGCCGAGATCAACATCGCCGAGACCGAGATGCCGGGGTTGATGGCGCTCCGTCAGGAATTCGGTGGCTCGAAGCCGCTGAAGGGCGCGCGGATCACGGGCTCGCTCCATATGACGATCCAGACAGCGGTGCTGATCGAGACGCTGGTCGCGCTGGGCGCCGAGGTGCGCTGGGCAACGTGCAACATCTTCTCGACTCAAGACCACGCCGCCGCCGCGATCGCCGCGCGCGGCATCCCCGTCTTCGCCGTCAAGGGAGAGACGCTGGCGGACTATTGGGATTATGTCGGCTCGATCTTCGACTGGGGTGACCAGACCGCCAACATCATCCTCGACGACGGCGGCGATGCCACCATGTTCGCATTGTGGGGCGCAAAGCTCGAGGCAGGCGCGACGTTCGGCGAGCCCGAAAATGCCGAGGAGGTCGAGTTTCAACGGGCGCTGAAGGCCTTTATCGCCCGGCGTCCCGGTTATTTGACCGAGACGGTCAAAGCCCTGAAGGGCGTTTCTGAAGAGACAACGACCGGCGTTCATCGTCTTTACGAACTCGCGAAGAAGGGCGAACTGCCTTTCCCCGCGATCAACGTCAACGACAGCGTGACCAAGTCGAAATTCGACAATCTCTATGGGTGCAAGGAATCACTGGTCGATGCGATCCGCCGCGCCACCGACGTCATGCTTGCAGGCAAGATCGCCTGTGTTGCCGGCTTCGGCGATGTGGGCAAGGGCTCTGCAGCGTCGCTCCGCAACGGCGGGGCTCGCGTGCTCATCACCGAGATCGACCCGATCTGCGCGCTGCAGGCGGCGATGGAGGGCTACGAAGTCGTGACGATGGAAGAGGCGGTCAAGCGCGCCGATATCTTCGTCACCGCCACGGGCAATGCCGATGTGATCACCGCCGAGCACATGGCGGCGATGCGGCCGATGTCGATCGTCTGCAATATCGGCCATTTCGACAGCGAGATCCAAATCGCTGCGCTCAGCAATTATGAGTGGACCGAGGTGAAGCCGGGCACAGATCTCGTGCGGTTTCCGGATGGCAAGCAGATCCTCATCCTGGCGAAGGGCCGGCTGGTCAATCTCGGTTGCGCGACCGGCCATCCCTCCTTCGTCATGTCGGCGAGCTTCACCAACCAGACGCTCGCCCAGATCGAGTTGTGGACCCGAGGCGACAACTACAGGAACGAGGTCTACGTCCTGCCCAAGCATCTCGACGAGAAGGTGGCAGCGCTCCACCTCGAGAAGCTTGGCGTTCAACTCACGAAGCTGACGCCGAAGCAGGCCGCCTATATCGGCGTGACTCCGGAGGGACCATTCAAGCCCGATCATTATCGTTACTGATCAGCCGGGAGAGGCGGCCTCTCTCCCGCGCCTCTGCCGAAGCGGTTGCCGCATGCACCGCTTGACCGGGGCTGTCGCCCGAGGAGCGGATCGTGAAACGGGCGATAGCGATGTCTCTGGTTGCCGCTTGCACGCTTTGCTCTAGAAAGCGTGCCGATGCCGCGCATGATCCAGCTCGATCCGGTCGCCGCCCTGCTGCTCGCCGCCATCGTCGCGCTTTGGCTGGCGGCGGCTGTGGCGGCGATAATCATCGGGCTGCGTCGCGATGCATCCGCCAGAGCGCGTGCGCGCGAGATCGCCGGTCAATCGGCGCTGCTCGCCAGTGCGCCCGCCATTTCATTCCTGGCGACGCCCGATGGCCGTCTCCTGTCCGATGGCCGGCTCAGCCATTGGCTCGGTCTCGATAAGGAACCGGCCTGGACGGCGGAGCTAGCCGGAGGCGAAGGTGGCATTTCGGTCGTGGACGCGGAGGGGCTCGTCGCCGACATCACTGCGGCGCGACAGGCGGGACGTCCGTTCGAACGAGCGCTGCGCCTTGCCGGCACCGACCGTATGCTCCTAGCGCGCGGACTGCCGGCACCGGCGGCGGTGGGCGAAGGCGTCCTCGTCTGGTTGTTCGACAATAGCGAGAGCGAGCGCGAGATCAGCCGGCTTTCCGCCGAGGTCAGCGCGATCGGGGACGCGCTCGACAGTTGCCTTGCGCTGATCGAGGCGGCACCGTTCCCGATGTGGCATCGAGGGCCCGACCTCAAGCTCGCCCTCGTAAATTCGGCCTATGTCGCGGCCGTCGAAGGGACCAGCGCCGAGGAGGTGGTGATCAGCGGCGTCGAGCTGATCGATGGTGTGGAAGGGCGCGGGCCGCGCGCGACCGCGGAGGCTGCCCGCGACAGCGGCCGGATCAAGACGCACATCGTGCCGGTCACATTGTCGGGGCAGCGGCGGATGATGCGGATCGTCGATGTCCCGATGGGTGAACATGGCGTCGCCGGCTATGCCTTCGATATCCAGGACCTCGAACAGACCCGCGCCGAGTTCGATCATTTTCAAGAAGCGCAACGCGACCTTTTCGATCGCCTTTCGGCCGGCGTCGCCCAGTTCGCGGCGGACCGCAGCCTCGTCTTCTACAATCAGCCCTTCCTGCAGTTCTTCGCGCTGGCGCCCGAATGGCTTGCCGACCGCCCCGAATTCGATCGTGTCCTCGATCGGATGCGCGAGACCCAGCATCTGCCGGAGGCCCGCGACTTTCCAGGCTGGAGATCCGAGCGCCGGGCCTGGTTCAATGCGGTCGATGCGATCGAGGAGATGTGGACGATCCCCGGCGGCCAGCATCTGCGGGTCGTCGCCCAGCCGCTGCCCAATGGCGGTCTGCTGCTTTTCTTCGAGGATCGTACCGAGCAGGTGCAGCTTTCGAGCGCGCGCGACACGCTGCTTCGCGTCCGCACCGCGACCTTCGACAATCTGTTCGAAGCGATCGGCGTGTTCGCGGCCGACGGCAGGCTGCATATATGGAATCAGGGATTTCGCGATATATGGGGCCTTTCCGAAGCTGATCTCGCGCAAAATCTGCGCGTCGACGCGATGGTCGAACTGGTCGCCGCCAAGCTCGCCGACCCATCCCGTGCGCAGTTGCTGCGCGATCTTGTGCGGATCGCCACCGTCGATCGCCAGGCTCGGACCGGGCGCATGGCGCTCGCGGACGGGCGGCATTTCGACTTCGCCGTGGTGCCGTTGCCCGATGGCAACGCGCTATTCACCCTGCTCGACATCACCGCATCGCGGGGAATCGAAGAGGCGCTGCGCGGACGGGCGGACGCGCTCGAAGAGGCGGACAAGCTCAAGACGGCCTTCGTCGCCAACATGTCCTACGAGCTCCGCGTGCCGCTGACCTCGATCGCGGGCTTTGCCGAGCTGCTCGACGCTGGTTACGCTGGCGAATTGCCGCCCGTCGCAAGGGAATATGTCGATGCCATACTCACGTCGGTCGGGCGGCTGGGATCACTGGTCGAGGACGTGCTGGACCTGACGCAGGGGGCAGCTGGCAACCTGCCGCTCGCCGAGGAGGATGTGGTGATCGGAGACGTCCTTGCCGAGGCTATCGAGGCCGCGACCGCCGCCGCGGAGGCGAAGTCGATTTCTTTATCTACCGACATCGCGCCCGACTTGGGAATGGTACGCGGCGATCCACGCCGGCTGCGCCAGATCGCCGATCATCTGCTGAACAACGCGATCACGTATACCCCGCGCGCGGGGCGCGTTGCCATCGAGGCACAGGGCGGGCGCGACCAGATCGTCTGGATCGTCGCCGATACCGGACAGGGAATGGACGAAGCGCAGCGCGCGCGCGTGTTCGACAGCTATCCCCGCATCGACGCGAGCAACGACGAGGGCAAGCAGCTGATCGGAATCGGCTTGCCGCTGACCCGCCAGCTCGTCGAAGCGCATGGCGGTAGCATCCTGCTCGAGAGCGAAGCGGGCAAGGGCACGCATGTGACGATCACTTTGCCGCGCCGACTGGGCGAGGAGGCGCTGGTCTGATGGCCGGACCGGTGGGATCGCGCCCATCTTCCATGTCGGACCGGCATGTCGAGGGCCCGGTTCCTGCCTACCCCCGACGGCAGATCCCCGCCGGCTGCGGCGGCAGCGAGCATGGCGCATGACCCGTCTCGTCGGCGCCGAGGCCACCGCCGCGCTGGGCGCTACGCTCGCCTCGGTCCTTCGGTCCGGCGATGTCGTGACGCTTTCGGGCGATCTTGGTGCTGGCAAGACCACCTTCGCGCGCGGCCTTCTCCAGGCTCTCGGCTTCGAGGGTGAGGTGCCGTCACCAACCTTTCCGATCGTCATCCCCTATGCGCCGCCCGAGCTGCGCCTTCCACTTTGGCACGTCGACCTTTACCGGATCGAGGATCCCCGCGAAATTGTCGAACTCGGCCTCGACGAAGCGCGGCTCGACAGCGTGCTGCTGATCGAATGGCCCGAGCGAATGGGGGGACTGCTCTGGCCCGATGCCTTGCGGCTCACGATCGCCGCGGAGGGCGCCGATGCGCGCCGCTTGACTTGGCACGGGTCCCCGGCTTGGGAGGGCCGATGGCCACTGCGATGATTCCGCCCGGACAGGCATCCGCTTTCCTATCCCGTCATGGCTGGGGCGGCGCCGAGATCCTGCCGCTCGCGGGTGATGCAAGCTTCCGGCGCTACTTCAGAGTGAAAAGGGGAGAGGCGAGCGCGGTGCTGATGGACGCTCCACCCCAATATGAGGATAGCCGGCCGTTTCTCGCCGTTGCGCGCCATCTCGACGCCATCGGGTTCCGCGCGCCGCGCATCCTCGCCGAGGATCTTGGAGAAGGGCTGATCCTGCTGGAGGATTTCGGCGACGCGCGGATGCGCGAGGCGATCGAACTGACGCCCGAGCGCGAACGGCCGATCTACGAACAGGCGGTCGACCTGCTGATCGATCTTCACGCGGCGCCCTGCGGCTCGCTGCCGCCCTATGACATCGCGGTCTATCAGCGCGAAGCCGCGCTGTTTCCCGAATGGTACATGCCGGCGGTGGGGCTCGAGGCCGATTCCACGAGCTATGCCGCGGCCTGGGAGGCGGCCCTGCTGCCGATCGCCGCCATCCGTTCGACGACCGTGTTGCGCGATTATCACGCCGAGAACATCATGCTGCTGGAGGACGGCAGCCTCGGCCTTCTCGACTTCCAGGATGCACTGGCCGGCCACCCGGCCTATGATCTGGTCTCGCTGCTGCAGGACGCACGGCGGGACGTGCCCGAGGCGATCGAGGCGGCGATGGTCGCGCGCTATGCCGGGCGCAGGGCGCATGATGCTGCCGCCTATGCGCTTCTCGGGGCGCAGCGCAATGCCAAGATATTGGGCATCTTCACCCGTTTATGGAAGCGTGACGGCAAGCCACGCTACCTGGCTTTCCAGCCGCGGGTCTGGACCTATCTTGAACGGGATCTCACCCATCCGGCGCTTGGCCCGGTCAGGGACTGGTTCGACGCGCATGTTCCTGCCGGCAAGCGCGCCTCCTTCTGGGCGGATGCCGCCCGGTGAGGTTTGCGAAGCCGCTGTCGTTGCGCCCCAATTCAAGCGCCATCCAGCCGCTCGGCACCGCGATGGTGCTCGCCGCCGGACTTGGAAAGCGGATGCGGCCCTTGACGGCGACGCGGCCGAAGCCGCTGGTGGAAGTGGCCGGCAAGCCACTGATCGATCATGCGCTCGATCGCATCCGCGCCGCGGGCATCGGCCGGGTGGTCGTCAACGTCCATTACCTGGCCGATTCGCTCGAGGCGCATCTCCGGCGCAAGGCGAGCGACCTCGATGTCCGCATCTCGGACGAGCGGGAGACGCTCCTCGAAACCGGGGGCGGGGTATCGCACGCACTCCCGCTGATCCCCGACGAGCATTTCCTGGTCGTCAACAGCGACAATCTGTGGATCGACGGGCCGGTCGATGCGATAAGCCTGCTCGCCCACGGCTGGGACGATGTGCGGATGGATGCCCTGCTGCTGCTGGTGCCGTTGGCCCGTGCAAACTGCCATAGCGGCATCGGCGATTTCCACATGGATCCGAATGGCCGTATCGCCCGCCGACGTGCCAGCAAGGTCGCGCCGTTCGTCTATACGGGGCTGCAGATCGTGTCGAAGCGGTTGTTCACCGATCTGCCGGAGGGCCCCTTCTCGTTCAACCTGCTGTGGAACCGCGCCATCGCCGCCGACCGCGCCTTTGGCGTCGTCCATCAGGGGCTCTGGTTCGACGTCGGTACCCCGCCGGCGATCGGCAAGACCGAGACCATATTGGGGCGCAACTGATAAAGCCCGCGATTTTTGCCGAAACCACTGGTTTTTGACCTTACAAGCCGGCGCTCCTCGAACCTTTATCGCGCCCGCCATTCCGCTAAGATCGGTCGTCCATGACCCGTCCCGCCGTCTTCACCATTCCAGCCCATCGGGCCTTTACCGATGCGTTGGTCACGGGCTTGCTCGCGCGTTTCGGCAGCGATCCGCTTGCCCTTGCACGGGTGACGTTGCTGGCGCCTAATAACCGCGCCGCGCGCGCGATCACCGACGCCTTCGTACGGCGCGCCGAGGGCGGGCTGTTGCTGCCCAGGCTGGTGGCGGTCGGCGATCCCGAGCTGGACGAACGGCTCGGCGGCATGTTCGACCCGATCGATGGCGATGAGCCGATCCCGCCAGCGATCGAGCCGCTCGAGCGGCAGATGATCCTGGCCCGGCTGGTGGCCGAGGCCCGGGCAGCGGCGGGTGATGCGATCGACGGTGGTGAGGCAGTGCGCCTGGCCGGCGAGCTTGGCCGTACGCTCGACCAGCTGCTGATCGCGCGCATTCCGCCGGAGAGGTTGCGCGAAGTGACCGATGCCCCCGAGCTTTCGGAACATTGGCAGCGCTCGCTCGAGATGCTCGATACTATCCTCACCCGCTGGCCGCACGAATTGAAAAAGCGTGGCCGCATCGATCTTGCGGAGCGGCGCAACCGGCTGCTCGAGCGGGTGGCGCGGCGATGGCGCGAGCACCCACCGTCGGGTCCGGTGATCGCGGCCGGCATAAGCAGCACCACCCCGGCAGTGGCCGGATTGCTGCGCAGCATCACCCGAATGCCGGATGGCATGGTCGTGCTGCCGGGCCTGGATCTGCTTGCGCCGGACGTCGAATGGGACGCGCTCGGCCCGCACTCGCCGGATGAGGAGGGCCGTAAGGACCGGCCGATCGAAAGCCACCCGCAATTCGCCCTCAAGCTGCTCCTCGATGCGATCGGCGTGCGTCGGGGCGAGGTCGTCGAATGGCGCTGGCCCGGCGGTCGCGATGCCCGCCTGATCCGCGCCAGGGCAATCGGGCATGCGATGACACCGGCCGCCTTCACCGACAAATGGCACAAGCTGCCGCCGGCGGAGCGACGGCTGAGCGGCGTGCGCGCGATCGAACTCGCCAATCCTTCGGAGGAAGCGCAGACGATCGCGCTGGCGCTACGGGAGGCGGTCGAGACGCCGGGCCGGACGGCGGCGCTGGTTACCCCCGATCGGGCCCTGGCGCGGCGCGTAGCCGCGCACCTGGCCCGCTGGAACATCGTCGCCGACGATTCGGCCGGCACGCCATTGTCGCTGACCCCCGCGGGCACCTTGCTGTTGGCGATTGCGGAAGCGGCGGCCGAGGGCTTCGCGCCGGTTCCGCTACTGGCCCTCGTCAAGCATCCGCTGGTCCGGCGCGGCGAGGAGCGACCCGCTTGGCTCGACGGCGCGCGAAAGCTTGATCGCGCGCTGCGCGGACCGCGTCCCCCGGCGGGGCTCGATGGCCTGTCGGCGTTCCTGCGCGAAGGCGACGGCCGCGCGCAAAGGCTCCGCGCGCCCGCGATCGGCTGGTGGGAAGAGGTGCGGCATTTGCTGGCGCCGCTGGAAGCGGTTTTTGAAGACAAGAGCCCCTCCTCTTCAGGGGAGGGGTTGGGGTGGGGGCTCTCATCCTCTCAACGCCGGGATGGAGTTGAGCCCCCATCCCCTTCCCCTCCCCTGACGGGGAGGGGTGATCTTACGTCCTTTGTCGCCGTCGTCCGCGAAACCGCGTCCAGCCTGGCCGGAGATGCTGCATGGTCAGGGCCCGACGGGCGTGCGGCGGCCGATCTCGTCGCTGGCCTGGACCGGACTGCTCCGCTCGGGCCGACAGGCTTCGCGGCGGCGGGGCTCGTGCCAATGCTCCGGTTGATGATGGACGGCGTCGCCGTGCGTCCGCCGCAGGGCGGACATCCGCGCCTGTCGATCTGGGGCCTGCTCGAAGCGCGGTTGCAGCATGCCGATCTGATGGTGCTGGGCGGGCTGAACGAGGGCGTGTGGCCGCCGCTGCCGAGCCCCGATCCATGGCTGGCGCCCCGCATCCGGGCCGAACTCGGGCTTGACGGTCTTGATCGACGGATCGGTCTTGCCGCACATGATTTCGCGATGGCGCTCGGCGCGCCGGAGGTGATCGTCACCCGTGCCCGCCGCGATGCGCGCGCGCCTGCGATCGCCTCGCGCTTCTGGCTGCGGCTCGAGGCGATGACCGGCGGCATGACGCGCGAACTGCGCCTTCCCAATTGGGCGGCGGCGCTAGACCGGCCGACCGACCGGGTCCTGATCGATCGCCCTGCGCCCGCGCCGCCAGTAGCTGACCGGCCGGTGGAGATTGCAGTCACCAAGCTCGATCGGCTCCAGGCGGACCCTTACGCCTTCTACGCCGATGCGATGCTGCGGCTGCGCGCGCTCGATGCGGTCGATGCGGACCCCACTCCTGCCTGGCGCGGCACCGCGATCCATGCGGTCTTCGAAGCGTGGATGAAGGCGGACGCCTGCGATCCCGATCGACTGCTGCCTCGTGCCGAGGCGATGCTGGCCGGTATGGCGGCGCATCCGGTGATGCGAGCGTTGTGGGAGCCGCGGTTGAAGGAGGCGCTCCGCTGGATAGCGGATAGGATGCGCGAGGGCGTCGCGCAGGGCCGCCGTCCGGTCGTCGCCGAACTCAACGGCAGGGTGAAGATCGGAGATATCACGCTGACAGGCACCGTCGACCGGATCGACCGACTGCGCGACGGCCGTCTCGCGATTGTCGACTATAAGACCGGCAAGCCGCCGAGTGCCGCCGAAGTCGTCGCCGGCTATGCCATGCAGCTCGGCTTGCTCGGCCTGCTCGCCGAACGCGGCGGCTTCGAGGGCGTGGTCGGCCAGCCCGTCATTTTCGAATATTGGTCGCTGGCGAAGGATGGCGACAGCTTCGGAGCCATAAAGTCGCCCGTTGGCGGTAAAAACGGCCTGGCGGCGGACGACTTCGTCGCCCATGCTGCGGTCAAGCTTGCTTTGGCCGTCGAGCGATGGTTGACGGGCGGGGCGCCGTTCACGGCCAAGCTCGCGCCTGAATATGCACCCTATGGCGACTATGATCAGCTGATGCGGCTCGATGAATGGTATGGCCGGGATGCTGCGCCCGGAGATGCAGCATGAGCGCCCGCTTGAAATCACTGGATCCGCTCCAGCCGCAGCAACGCGACGCATCCGATCCAACCCAACTTGTCTGGCTCTCCGCCTCCGCCGGGACCGGCAAGACTCATGTGCTGACCGCGCGGGTGCTGCGCCTCCTGCTGGGCGGTGCTGCGCCGGAGTCGATCTTATGCCTGACCTTCACCAAGGCCGGCGCGGCCGAGATGGCCGAGCGGATCCATCGCCGGCTCGCTCATTGGGCGGGGCTGAAGGATGACGAGATGCTCAAGCGCGATCTGACGCGGTTGGGCGAAGAAGGCGATGGGCCCGCGCTGACCCGCGCCCGTCAATTGTTCGCTCGGGTGTTGGACGCGCCGGGTGGCGGTCTGCGCGTCCAGACTATCCATGCCTTTTGCCAGACGCTGCTTGCCGGATTTCCCGCCGAAGCGGGTCTGGTGCCCGGCTTCCGCCCGATCGAGGCTCGTGAGGAGGCGGCGCTCGCGCGGGGGACGCTTGCCGATCTGATCGACGGCGCGACGAGGATGGGCGATCATGGCCTCGTCCGCGACGTCCAGATGCTCAGCCTCCGCCTCAGCGAAGCCGGCGCCGAGAGCTATCTGCTCGAGTGCGCGCGCGCGCCCGACGCATTTGCCGGATTAGGCGCACGCGAAAGCATCGAGCCGCGTGTCCGCGCCGCCCTCGGTGTTCCGTTGGGCGACGTCGAGGAAGCGATCGAGCGCGGATGCGCCGAACTCGACATAGAGTGTTTCGAGCGGGTCGCCCGCGCCAACGCCGCGTGGGGGACCGACACGGGCCGGCGCGACGCCGATCTTGTCGTCGGCTTCGTCGCGGCCGGCCCGCGGGAACGGGCGGCGATGCTCGAGGATGTTCGCCTCGTCGTCCTGACCAAGGCGCTCGAACCCCGCAAATACCAGCCGGGACTGCTGAAGGCCGATACCGGCTATGCCGACCATTGTACGCATCTGGCCGATCAGGTCGGCCGGTTGCTCGGCTGGCGGAGCGGGGCGGCGCTCGCCGCCGCCATTGGCGCGGGGCTGCGCGCCGGACAAAGCTACGCTGCCGCCTATGCCGCCGCCAAGCGCGCGGCAGGTCTCGTCGATTTCGATGACCTGATCCGGACAACGGTCAGGCTGCTCGACATGCCCGGCATGGGCGATTGGGTGCGGTACAAGCTCGACCAGTCGGTCGACCATCTGCTTGTCGACGAGGCCCAGGATACCAATGCGGCGCAATGGCGGATCGTCGCGGCCCTAGCGTCGGAGTTTTTCGCCGGCCATGGCGCGCGCGGACGCGTTCTGCGGACCCTATTCAGTGTCGGCGACTTCAAACAGGCCATATTCGGTTTCCAGGGAACCGATCCGCTGGCGTTCGAGGCGGCGCGGCGGGCATTTGCGCGGCAGGCCGAAGAGGGCTCGACCGAACTGCCCAAAACCCAGCAGCGGCTTTTCCGGCAGCTTTCGCTTGACCGCAGCTTTCGGTCGGCTCCGGCCGTTCTGGAACTTGTCGACAAGCTGATCGACGATCTCGGCCATCACCAGATGGGCCTTGCCTCGCAAACCGATCGTCACGTCGCGCACAACCGGATTCCCGGCCGCGTCGTCTTGTGGAAACCGCTCGCGATCGAAGAGGCCGTCGATTGCGGCGAGGAGGGCTGGGTCGACGACGCGACCCGCGACTATGCGGGCCGGCTCGCCCGACAGGTCAGGCAATGGCTCGACGAGCGGATGTGGCTTGCCAGCAAGAAGCGGACGATCCGTCCCGAGGATATTCTGATCCTCGTCCGCCGCCGCGCCGAGCTCGCCTCGCTGATCGTTGCGCGGCTCCATGCCGAGGGTGTGCCCGTTGCCGGTGTCGACCGGCTGCGGCTCACAGCACCGCTTGCCGTGCGCGATCTGCTCGCCGCGATCCGTTTCGCGGTTCAGCGCGAGGACGATCTGAGCCTCGCCGCGTTGCTCGTCTCGCCCCTGTTCGGCTGGAGCCAGGACCGGCTCTACGGCGTGGCCTTTGGTCGGAGGGGCGCCCTGATCGATGCGGTCCGTGAGGAGGGCGGTGACGAAACGATCGCCTTGCTCGACGACATATTGGCGCGCGCCGACTTTACCACCCCCTATCGCTTCCTGGAACATCTGCTTAGCGGGCCGCTCGATGGGCGACGCAAGCTGTTGCGCCGCCTGGGGGCGGAGGCACGCGATCCGATCGAGGAACTGCTGGGCGCCGCGCTTCAATTCGAAGGCACGGCGACCGCGACGCTCCAGCGCTTCCTCCACTGGTTCGATCGCGGCGATGTCGAGATCACCCGCGACCCGTCCGCCCCGCTCGATGCGGTGCGGGTGATGACGGTGCACGGTTCGAAGGGGCTCGAAGCGCCGGTTGTCATCCTTGCCGACGCCACCGCTGATCCTGACATATCGCCGGCGCGCCGGCTCGACTGGGCGATCGACGAGGATGGACCCGTCGTGCCGGTGCTGCGCCCGCGCAAGGCCGAGATGGCCGAGGTGCTGCGCGATGCCGCCGAGGCGCTCGCCGAACGCGAGCGCCAGGAACATTGGCGGCTGCTTTATGTCGCTCTCACGCGCGCCCAGGAGCATCTCGTAATCGGCGGAGCGCTCGGGGTCCGGGCGCGAGGCGAGCCACCGTCCACGAGCTGGTATGCGGCGATTCGGCGGGCGATGGCCGGCCTTGGCTGCGAAGAGGAGGAGGACCCGTTATGGGGCGCCGCACTCCATTATCGGGGGCCGGTACGCGGATCGGCATCCGGCGCCTCGGCGCGTCCGCGCGCACCGGCGCCGGTGCTTTCCGAGCCGGACTGGCTTCGCAGGCCCGCACCCGTCGAGGCACGGCCACCGCGACCGCTTGCGCCATCAGCGATCACCAAGGACGATGTCGCCGATCCTCCGCCCACCGCGGCGACGCGCGACGCGGCACGGCGCGGCACCTTGCTCCATGCCCTGTTCGAGCGGCTGCCGGCTGTCGCGCCTGAACAGAGACGTGAAGCCGCCGAGCGCTGGCTGATCCATTCGGCCGGCGTCGACGACGAGGATGAGGCGCGACGGTTGACCGCCGATGCGTGCCGGGTCGTCGATGACCCGCGTTTCACGGCGATCTTCGGGCCGAAGGCTCTTGCCGAAGCGCCCGTGGCAGCCGTCGTTGCGGGAGAGGTGATCGCCGGTACGGTCGACCGGCTCCTGGTAGAGGAAGACCGGATATTGGTGATCGATTTCAAGACCGGCCGGCGTGCACCCACCGTCCTGGCCCAGCTTCCCGACCATCATGTCCGACAGATGGCCGCCTATACGGCTGCGCTGCAGGTGGTCTTTCCCGGCCGGCAGGTCGCGGCGGCGTTGCTCTACACGGCCGGCCCGACGCTGATCGAGTTGCCCCCCGATCTGCTCGAGCGGCACAAGCCCGGCTTTACTGGCGAGGAGCAAAAGCTGGGGGCGGGCCGTTGAGCCACGCGGAGGACCGCCCTACATCAGGCTTGTAACGAAGGAGTCTTGCTCATGCCGACCAAAGCGATCACCGACTCGTCATTTCACAGCGACGTCATCGCCGCCGACAAGCCGGTGCTCGTCGATTTCTGGGCGGAATGGTGCGGCCCGTGCAAGATGATCGGTCCGGCTCTCGAAGAGATTGCCGACGAACTTGGCGAGCAGGTCACCATAGCCAAGATCAATATCGACGAAAATCCCGATGCACCGGGGCGCTATGGTGTACGCGGCATTCCGACGATGATCCTGTTCAAAAACGGCCAGCCGACCGCCACCAAAGTCGGCGCCGCACCGAAGAGCGCGCTCAAGGGCTGGCTTCAGGGCGAGCTTTAAGCTGGTAGCTCTCTGTCCGCGCGGGAGAAGCCTTCAGTCGAAAAGCACCTCGCGCGCCAGATCCCACATCATCGGGGACGACGCCGCAATGGCGCCGTTGCCCGCCGTGGCGAGCCGATATGGCGATCCGTCCGGCCGGGCGATCCGTCCGCCTGCTTCTTCCAACATCAGAGCGCCCGCGGCGTGGTCCCATGGATGCGTCCGCTCGTAGAGCGCGATGTCGTTTTGACCCAAGATCAGCCGCGGATATTGCTCGCCCGCGCAGCGCGGGATGTTCACGATCTCCAGCCTGCCCGCGGCGCGGCGGCGCACATCTGCCTGACGCTCCTCGGGCATAAAATAGGTGGCGATCGCCGCCTTCGGAAGCGCGCCTCGGGTCGGGCGCGTGCTCATCCGTTCGCCGTCCATGAAGCAGCCTCCGTCGTGCAGCGCATGAAAGATGCGGCCGCTGAGCGGATCGAGGATCCAGCCTGCCCTGCGCTCGCCATCGCGCGCGAGGCCGATCATGATCGCGAAGGGCGGCTTGCCCTCGGTGAAGTTGTTGGTGCCGTCCAGCGGATCGATGATCCAGACGAGCCCCCGCCCTAGCCGATCGAGGATCGATGCGTCGGCGGCGACCGCCTCTTCGCCCACGATCCTGGCTTCAGGCAGGAGGCGCGATAGCCCCTCGCCCAGTCGCGCCTCCGATTCGCGATCGACGATGGTCACGAAATCGCCGGGGCTCTTCTCGGCGAACTCATGGGCGGCGAGCTTGCGGAAGCGCGGCAGCATGATCTCCGCCGCCACCTCGCGCATAAGGTCGAGCACGGGTTGGTAAAGCCGATGCATCAGCGCGAGGCGATCAGGCGGACCGGAGAAAGGGGCGGCATCGATCAGCTCCGATAGTCGGCATTGATCGAGATATAGCCATGGGTGAGGTCGCAAGTCCAAACCGTGGCCCGGCCCTCGCCGATGCCCAGGTCAACGCCGATTTCGATTTCCTGTCCCTTCAGATGCGCGGCGACCGGCGCTTCGTCGTAATTCTCGACGGCAAGGCCGTTACTGGCGACCTGCGTGGCACCGAAACGGATCGACAGCCGGTCGCGCTCGGCGGGCTCCCCCGCCTTGCCGACCGCCATCACCACGCGGCCCCAATTGGCGTCCTCGCCGGCGATCGCCGTCTTGACCAGCGGCGAATTCGCGATCGACATGGCGATGCGGTGGGCGCTCGAGTCGCATTCCGCCCCTTCGACCTGAATTTCGATGAACTTCGACGCGCCCTCGCCATCGCGTACGACCAGGTGCGCGAGCTGGAGGCACACATCGGTCAGGGCCGCCTGAAACGCATCGGCGCCGGCGTCGTCGACCGAGCTCAACAAAGCATTGCCGGCCTTGCCCGTCGCGAAAACGAGGACGGTGTCGCTCGTCGAGGTATCGCCGTCGACGGTGATCGACGAGAAGCTCCTGGCATTGGCCGCATCGAGCATCCTCTGTAGGAATGCGGGCTCCACAGCCGCGTCGGTGAAGATGAAGCCGAGCATCGTCGCCATGTCGGGCGCGATCATCCCTGATCCCTTGACGATGCCGACGAGCCGCACGGCGCGTCCGTCGACGATCGCAGACGCGCTTGCCGCCTTTGCGAAGGTATCGGTGGTCATGATCGTGGCGGCCGCATCTTCCCAACTCGCCGGAGGGGCGCGCAGCACCGCGTCGATCCCGGCCTCGGCCTTGTCGATCGGCAGCGGCACGCCGATCACCCCGGTCGAGGCGACGAAGACATCGGATGGCTGGCATCCGGCCGCGCGAGCCACGCGCGCGGTGATCGCCTCCACGGCGGCCCGGCCGCGATGGCCCGTGAAGGCATTGGAATTGCCGGCATTGACGATGAGCGCCCGCGCCCGGCCCAGCGGCAAGGCCGTCCGGCACCACTCGACCTCCGGCGACGGACAGCGGCTCCGGGTCGTGACTCCGGCGACCGCAGTTCCCTCATCGAAAGCCGCATAGGTCAGGTCGGCGCGTTCCCATGCCTTGTATCCTGCGCGGGCCACCGACAGGCGCACGCCCGCGATCGACGGCAGATCGGGAAAAGCGGCGGGGGCGAGCGGCGAACGATCCATGGCTGACTCCGAGGCGGGCCGCCGCTATAGGGCGAGGCGCGCGACATTGAAATATTGCGGTTACACGCTTGTGCCAGCGGCATAGCAGGTCAGATTTTCAGAATGGCAGATATAGCGGATCTTGGATCGGTCGGTCTGCGAAGGACGTGCTGGCGTTTTACGGTTGCGACGGGACCGAACGGCGGCAGAGTGTCGGGCGGGAATGCTCGCAGAGATAACGCCGCCGAATTGACGTAGTCCACAGCGGCACCTATCTGACCGCGATCAATTGCGCGGCGGCTCTCGGGCCGCCCGTGCAGCCATGTCTCAAGGAATGCCCATGCTCGGCGGCCTCGCCAAAGCCATCTTCGGGTCGTCGAACGACCGCTATGTGAAGTCGTTGCGCCCGATCGTGCAGAGGATCGCGAGCCTGGAGCCGACTTTTCAGGCGATGAGCGACGAAGAACTTTCCGGTCAGACGGCGAAGTTCCGCGCACGGCTGGACCAGGGCGAAAAGCTCGATTCCCTGTTGCCCGAGGCTTTCGCCACGGTGCGGGAAGCGGCGTTCCGGATGCTCGGCCAGCGGCATTATGACGTGCAGATGATCGGCGGCATCGTCCTCCATCGGGGCGAAATCGCAGAGATGCGGACGGGCGAGGGCAAGACGCTGGTGGCGACGCTCGCCGTCTATCTGAACGCGCTGCCGGGTCACGGCGTGCATGTCGTCACCGTTAACGACTATCTCGCAAGTCGCGATGCGGAATGGATGGGTCGCGTCTACAAGTTCCTCGGCCTGACGGTCGGCGTGATCATCCCCAGCCTCAGCGACAGTGAACGACGCGAGGCATATGCGGCCGATATAACCTACGGAACGAACAACGAGTTCGGCTTCGATTATCTGCGCGACAACATGAAATATGAACGCGCCTATATGGTGCAGCGCCCGTTCAATTTCGCGGTGGTCGACGAGGTCGATTCGGTGCTGATCGACGAGGCGCGGACTCCGCTGATCATCTCAGGCCCGACCGACGATAAATCCGAGCTTTACAAGTCGGTCGACACAATCGTGAAGCGTGTCGACAAGGCCGATTACGAATTCGACGAGAAGCAGCGGTCGGTGGTACTGACCGAAGATGGCACCGAGCGCATCGAACGGATGCTGGAGGCGGCGGGCCTGCTCGAAGGCGGAAATCTCTACGATTTTGAAAATACCCAGGTGGTTCATCACCTGAACCAGGCGTTGCGCGCCAACATCGCCTTCAAGCGCGACACTGATTATATCGTCAAGGAAGGCAAAATCATCATCATCGACGAGTTCACCGGCCGAATGATGGACGGGCGCCGCTGGTCGGACGGGCTGCACCAGGCTGTGGAGGCCAAGGAGGGCGTCAATATCGAGCCCGAAAACCAGACTATGGCCTCGATCACCTTCCAGAATTATTTCCGGATGTATCCCAAGCTTAGCGGCATGACCGGTACCGCGGCGACCGAGGCGGCCGAATTCTACCAAATCTACAAGATGAACGTCGTGACGATCCCGACCAACCTGCCGGTCAAACGGATCGACCAGGACGACGAGTTCTACAAGAATATGCTCGATAAGTTCGCCGCGATCGCCCAGGCGATCCGCGAAGCGAAGGAGCGCGGCCAGCCGGTGCTCGTCGGCACCGTCTCGATCGAGAAGTCCGAGTTGCTGTCCGAGTTCCTCAACAAGGATGGTGTCGAGCACAAGGTGCTTAACGCGCGCTTCCACGAGCAGGAAGCCCATATCGTGGCGCAAGCCGGGCGGCTCGGCGCAGTAACGATCGCCACCAACATGGCCGGCCGTGGCACGGACATCCAGCTCGGCGGCAATCTCGAATTCCGGATGCTCGACGAATATCCGGACCTCGAGATCGGCACCCCGGAGTTCGAGGCGGCCGCCGAGCGAATCCGTGCCGAGATCGCGGTTGAAAAGGAGCGGGTGCTCGCCGCCGGCGGGCTCTTCGTTCTCGCCACCGAGCGGCACGAGAGCCGCCGCATCGACAATCAGCTGCGGGGTCGTTCGGGCCGCCAGGGCGATCCCGGCCTCAGCCGGTTCTACCTGTCGCTCGACGACGATTTGCTGCGCATTTTCGGTCCGCAGACGATGTTCGCGCGGATGATGAACAAGAATCTTGCCGATGGCGAGGCGATCGTCAGCCCGTGGATATCCAAGGCGATCGAGACCGCTCAGAAGAAGGTGGAAGCGCGCAACTACGACATCCGCAAGCAAGTCGTCGAATATGACGACGTCATGAACGACCAGCGCAAGGTGATCTACGAGCAGCGCGCCGACATCATGGACGCCGCAACCGTCGACGAGGTGGTCGCCGATATGCGCGCCGAGACGGTTAACGCGATCGTCGGGGAGGCCTGCCCGCCCAACAGCTATCCCGAGCAGTGGGACCTCGATCTGCTGTCCGCGCGCGCCGCCGAGACGCTGGGCATTACGCCGCCGTTCGATCAATGGATCGCGCAGGACGGCATCGATCCTGAGCTTCTTGCGGAAAAGGTACAGGGCGAAGCCGAAGCCCTGATCGCCGCGAAGCGCGCGGCGATCGCGGACGAGGATTGGCACGCCCTGGAAAAAAACGTCCTGCTCCAGTCGCTCGACCATCACTGGAAGGAGCACCTCGCGACGCTCGACGCATTGCGCCAGGTGATACATCTCAGGGCCTATGCACAGAAGACGCCGATCAACGAATATAAGCAGGAAGCGTTCGCGCTGTTCGAACGGATGCTCGTCGCGATCCGCGAGGAAGTGACCCGTATTCTGGCTACCATCCGGTTCGAGGTGGCGCCGCCGCAGTTCACCGAACTGCCGCCGATGCCCGACTTCATCACCAGCCACATCGATCCGCTGACCGGCGAGGACGACGGCGCCAGTCGCGACGCCGCGGCGTTGGGCCTCGTCACGACCCGCCTGCCGCAGGCGGATTTCGGCGCGCCGGATCCCAACTTCCAGATCCCCGAAGATGTCGCCGCGACGCTCGGCCGCAATTCGCTCTGCCCATGCGGATCGGGCCGAAAATACAAGCACTGCCACGGCTCGCTCTGAAGGGATGAGAGACCCCATCAAGCGTTGGGGTTGGTTCCTGCTCGGCTGGCTGATGGTGGGGCTCGGCGTTGCCGGCTACCTGCTGCCGATAATGCCCGGCACGATTTTCCTGATCCTGGCCGCCGCCTGCTTCAGCCACTCGAGTCCGCGGTTCGAGCGCTGGCTGCTCGACCATGAACTGGCCGGCCCGCCGATCCGGCGCTGGCGCGAGCGAGGTGCGATTCCGCGCAAGGCGAAGATCGTGGCGATCGTCAGCATGGCCGGGGGCTATGCGATAATGCTGGTTTCGGTTCGGCCGGCTTGGTGGGTCAGTTTGACGGTCGCACTCTTCCTGGTCCTGTCGGCGGCCTATGTCGCGTCCCGCCCCAGTGGATGAAATGCCGATTTTCGAGCGGTTGGCAGCCAGCGTTTCCCTTGCGGCTGCCTGTCCCGCCGGCAGGGTTGCGGCTCTGCCCCCCGACAGATGATCGGGCGCGCCCCCCGATAGAGCGGTCGCAGCGGAGAGCGTCGGCCGGCGCCGGTCCGGCTCTCTCAGCGAGCACGCGCTTGACGAGCGAGTCATGCTCCTCTTTTGGGTGGCTATCGCCTGGAAGGACGCCTAGCTCTCGGCGTCCGGTTAAGGAGGAAGTGCTTCGGTGTTAGGCGGGCTCGGGAACAGGATAGGAAAGTTCGGCGGCTGGGCCCAGAGGCGCGCGAAACGATTCGCGGCTCTCGAACGAAAGGTCGCGGCCCTCGAGCGCCTCGGGCAGGGTAGCCGGGCGACCTATGTCGGAAATAATCGCGTGTTGGTCGGGGCAGTGGTCGGCACCCACAACATCGCGTATTATGTCGATGCCGATGACAGGCTTATCAGCCCCTGGTTCATCACTACGGGCGCCTATGAAACATCGCTGACCAATTTCTTTCTTCGCGAGCTCAAGATCGATAGCCATTGCCTCGATATCGGCAGCAATTTCGGGTATTTCGCGTGCCTGTTCGCCCGTCTCGCGCTTGAGGGTCGCGTCCTAGCCGTCGAAGCCGACCAGCGGGTATATGCGCTTTGCCGCGATAATCTTTCGATCAATGGCTTTCATGAGCGCGCCAGGGCCATCCACGCCGCAGCCAGCAACAGCATCGAGCCGCTGACGCTGTACCGGCGCGTCGGACGTCCCGGCAATACCAGCATCGTCAACATCGACACCAGCTTCACCGATTATATGGCAGAGCCTCCGGTCGAACCGTTCGAGGTCGCGAGCGTGCGGGTCGACGATCTCGCGGAGGAATTTGGGGGGCGCGTCGACTTCCTCAAGATCGACGTGGAAGGTGCCGAACCGTTGGTGTTGAGCGGTGCCGAACGCGTGATCGAGCAAAATCCGGATCTCAACCTCGTCATGGAATGGTCGCCGGGCCAAATCAGGGCGGCGGGCTTCGATGTCGGAGACTTTCTTTCACACATAGACGCGCTGAAGCTGCGGCCTTCGGTCATCATGGAAGATGGCGTGGAAGCTACCGGCCGCGACGCCCTGCTTGGTGCCAGCTATCACACGGGGATATTGCTGCGTCGATGACTGCCGGCAAGTCCGCGGAGGGGCGATCAGGATAAACCCAGAGCCGCGTCGCTTGCCAGCTTGTCGGCGCGTTCGTTGTCGGGATGGCCGGCATGGCCCTTGACCCACAGCCATTCGATCCG